>Ga0082212_10001713_pt1 | contig 32258 bp, 29 predicted proteins | sample TergutNt197P3_FD_71548 | JGI IMG/M metagenome (GOLD analysis project Ga0082212, IMG submission 71548) | Neocapritermes taracua P3 segment gut microbial communities from Petit-Saut dam, French Guiana - Nt197 P3 | ecosystem: Host-associated > Arthropoda: Insects > Digestive system > Gut ... | reverse complement strand
ATAAAATAGATGCTTCTAGGCTATTTTTATTGTCGTCTTCCATAAAATTCTCCTCTCGTATTCGTTATATTATACCCAAATTTTAAAAAAAGGTTACAGATTTGCCCAGGGCGAATATATAACCTTTTTTAATTAAAATATTAAGCAATTACGTAAAAAATGACTTTCACTGTTAGTATATTACATGAAAAGACCTAGGGCTTCAAAAGTTTCCTAGGCACTATTCAAAATTAGTATATGCAAGTAATTATTTTCTTATTCATCAACAATGCCCATAATGTTTGAAATTTCTTTAATAGATATTGATTTTAATGCTTGTGATAATTTTTTTAATTCAATATCGAATTCATTTTTAAATTTCTCATATTTTTCATTACTTAATAATTGCTTTATAGACAAAATCATTACATATAAGTTATTTGTATTATTTGGCAGTTTGTAAGTCTTATTAAAAGAAGAAATACTTATTGTATATTTATAACGATAACTATATAGTCTATCGGAGTGGGCCGATATATTTCTTACGAAAGTTAAGTTTTTTAATATTTGTTTTAAGGCGTTACTTGGAATACCAAAAGTTTTACTTATTTTTTGTTGGTCGCGTTGTTTCATTAGCCCGTAAAATCTACTTATTGTTCCAAAAGATAACGTTTTTATTAAAACAAACATTGGAATAAAACCATAATTATTTTTATAATGTGCTAATGCGTCATGTCTTAAATAATTATTGTCAATATCACTATTTATATTATTGATTAGTTCAGTTATTTTATTAGTGTTTTTACTATTATTTTCGAAATTATTGATATCAAGATAATCTTTAATTCCGTATTTTTCAGTAAACAGATTAGCAATTTTTGATTTAATAATCAATTCTATTTCTAGTATATATTTTAAGAATATTGCTTTTATATTCATATCAAATTTATATAAGGCAAAAATTTCTTCAAAAGATACATTATTCTTATATGTATTATCTTTATTTTTAAAGATTTCTTTATAAGTATTTACAATTCCATAATAAGTATAGTTTTCAATATTTTCTTTAGCAATTTCAATATTATTAACTTTAACACCTTTAGAAATTAAATAGTTTATTAGTTCGTTAGTATTTTTAACTTCTTTCATATAGTTTCACCACCTTAAATAAATAAAAAGACCCGAGGCTTCAAAAGTTTCTCGGGCACCATTCGATGTAATTTTATCATAAATAGTACTAGTTCGTCAAGTAGTTTTCGTACGAAAGTTTTGGCAATTTTAGAGTAATTTTTGATAATCTTAAATTTGACTATCATTTGGGTCAAACATACCTTCTTCACTATCTAGCCACAAAATAGATGCTTCTAGGCTATTTTTATTGTCGTCTTCCATAAAATTCTCCTCTCGTATTCGTTATATTATACCCAAATTTTAAAAAAAGGTTACAGATTTGCCCAGGGCGAATATATTATAACTAGAGGAGGAATTATTATATGGCAAAAGGATATTTAATAGTTAATGTTTATTTGGAGGATATTGGTCATCCAGTTGCCGGCGCAACTGTTACGGTTACCGGTGATAACTATGAACAAAGTTTTATTACTGACGAAGATGGGAAAACCGAAAAGATTACACTTGATGCACCTAATATAGAATATTCTCAGTATCCACAAGATTATGTCAAACCATATTCTACTTATGATGTTACAGTTACTAAACCTGGTTTAAATACAAGTATAGTCAACAATGTAGAAATATTACCTGAGGAGACTTCCCTGCAAAATGTCTTTATTGGGAAAGAAAAAAATATTATTGATTTGCCTGAGCACTGCTTGTGGGAAGGTTGTGAACCCAAAATACCGGAAGACCCTATTAAAGAAGAAGGAGAATTAGGGCGTGTGTTACCTCGTGTGATAATACCTGAATATATCATTGTTCATGACGGTATTCCAACTGCTTCGGCGACTGATTATGTTGTTCCATTTATTGATTATATTAAAAATGTCGCTTCTAGCGAGATTTATAGTACTTGGCATAGAGAAGCTATTAAAGCTAATGTTCATGCGATTGTATCATTTACTTTAAATCGTATTTTTACCGAATGGTACAGAGGACGAGGATATAGTTTTACCATTACATCCTCACCGGCATATGACCAAAAATGGACCAAAGATAGAACAATATTCCAAACTATCTCTAATGTGGTAGACGAGTATTTTAGATATTACATAAGACTAGATGGAATGATCCAGCCATTTTTAGCTCAGTATAATGATGGACAAAAAACAAATAATCCGGGCTGGCTTAGTCAGTGGGGCTCTCAGGATTTAGCAACCAGAGGATATTCGGCATTGCAAATATTAAGGTATTATTATACAAATAATTTAACCTTGCAAGTGGCTGAAGAGATGATTGGTCTTCCAACGTCGTTCCCTGGTTATAATTTACAAATGGGAAGTTGTGGTTCTTACGTTCAAAAGTTGCAAGTGGAATTAAACAGAATTCGTGGTAATTACCCTGGTATCCCAGCAATTTCACCTGCTGATGGTCAATATGGTCAAAGCACTAGAAATGCCGTTGAGGCTTTCCAAAGAGCATTTAATTTACCTGTTACGGGAATAGTAAATTTTGCGACTTGGTATAAGATATCTTATGTATTTGGAGCGGTTGCTGGATTATCTGCTGGAGTTTAAGCTGAGAATATCTCAGTTTTTTAATGAAAAAAAATAGAATTTTTATTCTACTTTTTAAACTGTTTTCTTTTATTAGCAAAATAATATCCAGTTATACCAATTAGTATAAGTAATGCGGCGATGCAAGATATTAATAATGGTATAAATGCATCTGTTGCAGGGACAGTTACTGTTTCTGGGATGTATTTTATTATTGCTCCATTTGTATCCATTGTCTTTCCATCGATTGTAATTTGTCCTACATTGGTTATTCCATTTTCATACTTACTTAAATCACAACTACTTTTTATTTTTGTTGTTATATTATATTCGTATTCTTTTCCATAGAAATCTGCATCATTTACATCTTTTAAAGTAGCTGTTATGGTTTGTCCGTTTATACTTACATTAAACTTATTTGTTACATCTACTCCTTGCAGGGTTTTGATTACTAACTGACTAGCATCACTTACATCCAAACAACTATCTAATGTATCAGTAAATACATATGAACTGTAGTAATGTTTTGGAAATGCGCCTGGTACATAGTGATGGATTGTAAAAGTAAATTCTTCATTTATTCCTACATTTGTTTTATTTGAGGTTTTTGTTGGCTTAGTATCTTCTATTTTGGTTAAACCTTGTGTAACAAATGCGAAGAATTGAATGTAGTTGGAATCTCTAGGAGTACCGTAAGATAATTCAAAACCTTTACCATTAAATAAAACCATTGCCATACCAATTGGATTCATTATATTACCTATTGGACCGTTTGCGGCCACTATTGTATCGGTTCCTTCAGCTGATAAATGGTCATTACCTTCTAAAAGATAAACTTTCTCTACTCCATCATAAAATGTCATATATTGATTGGCAGTTAAACCATGTGCAGTTACATAACCCTTCATTTCAATTGGCGTATTTGTTCCTGATATAAAGAATTCATATTTCACTTTAACCTCTTTTGCACCAGCTAATTGAATTCCTATTCTATACGTTCCAACCCATATTGACTGATTGGTATTATAACCATTAGCTTCCACACCTGCATAATCGGGATTTAATGTATAATCCGTAACAGTCATTCTAAGATCGATATATTGACCTTCATAATATCCTACGTGAGTATAAAGTACTCCAAAAGTTCCTTTTTTCGAATCATCTAGAACTCTAGCCGATGACCAGTTAGGTCCCCAAATATTTTGTTCAACATTATCAGAGTATAAATCTAAATCATCAGTCCCAAATGGTATGGCTTTGTCAAAGTCATTAAATGTCCATGCATAATCAGCTGGTATTGTATCAGTCTCACTAATACGTTCAACAATCCCTGCCGCATATACTCCTACTAAATAAAACATAACCATTAAAGCACATAACACTCCACTAATTCTTTTCATTATTTTTTTCATTTTCTTTTCCTCCTATTATTCATTATACCCCCCCCCCCCCTATTTTTGTCAAGGGCTATTTTCCCTTGTTTTTTAAGGGTTTTTTAAGGTTTTTTGGCAAATGCAAAAAAGAAACATTTAAGTTTCTTTGGAAATGCTGTCAAGTATATATCCCTTTTCTTGTTTTATGTTTATGACTTGTCAAATTAACAATTACCGAAAGTAAAAAGATATATATTATGTTGATTATTAAAGAATTATATATACTGGCGGATAGATGAAATAAATCAAATGATAAAATGCCCGATATCAGTAAAAATAAATACATAACAACGCGATAACACACTACCACAACTATCGCCATAAATATAGCACTTATATGATTATTTGATAGTAAACGATTAAGATTGATAACTAAAAATCCTAATAATAAAAATATAAATGCATGAATTAAAATAGTATCTGTATATATTAAATCATAAGCCATACCTGTTAAAAAACAAATACTTAAATATTTTTTTGTTTTTTCTTTAAAATATGAACTTATGATTATTAGAGCCATTAATGTAAAAAGTGGAATTAGAAAGCTATTTAAAGAAATAAAAGTAGAAAATACACTATCAAGAATAAACGATATAATTAAAATTAACCAGATTATCATTTAGTAACCTTCCTTTTAATTACCGTAACATATTCTATCTTATTAACATCAGTAGAATTTTTGACGATAACTACTTTTGACAAATCAAAATTATCAGTTGTTACTTTTGTTACCTTGCCAACTAATAACCCACTTGGGAAAGTATCGCCCATACCAGTAGTAACTACTTCAGCTCCAACTGGTATTTTAATATTTTCGCTAATTCCTTCAACTGTATAAGAATTGTTTTTCGCACTGTATTTATAAATCAAACCATAAACATAACCGTCATCCACTTTAATTTTTACACTAACTTTATCACTCATATTAGGATTAGTTATTAGCTTAACCGTACTTGTGTAATTACTAACTTTAGAAATTCTTCCGACTAATCCTTCATTAGTTACAACGGCCATGTTTTTTTCAATTCCATTTTTACTACCTTTATCAATAGTTATCTCATCATACCAATAGTCGATATTTCGATTAATAACCGTCGCATTTTTATACTCATATTCACTTAAAGTATTGTTTAATTTTAACTGGTCTTTTAACGTTTTTATTTCGTCTTTTAAATTATTAGTTTCCGCGATGATACTGTCAATTTGTTCTTCTTTTTCTTTTAACTTTTTATACTTATCGTATAAATCATTTTTTTCGCCACCTTCATTAAATTTATCTTTTACAAAATTAAATGGCGAAGCAACTAATTGTGTTATAAAGGTTCCACTATCTTTAATTATTTTTTCTGGAAAACTTAAATTTCGATTTTTATTAATTGCGACTGATAAAATAACTAACATTATCGCAATAATGACAATAATTATTATTAATAAATAACGCTTTTCAAACTGTTTTTTTATATACATAGCTCTCACCTGATACAATTATAATATATTTAAAGCATAAAACCAACTAAATTTTGCCATTTTCTAAAAAACTATAATATTTGTTATGACCAATTATAACATGATCGACTAATTTAATACCCATTAAAACACCAATCTGACTTAACCTGTTAGTAACACCTATATCTTCCTCACTAGGAAGAGCGTCGCCCATCGGGTGATTGTGCACACATATAAATGCTGTCGCATTGGCCGCATAAGCTTCTTTAAATATATCTCTTGGATGAACCATACTGTAATCTACTGTTCCAATAAATAATAGTTTTTCTTTGATTACTCTTTTATTGGAATCTAAAAACAAACAATAAAAAGTTTCTTGGTAATCACTAACTATATTCTTATAATATTCATAAATCATATCGGCTGTTTGAAATCTAACATTAAGAATTGTCTCTTGTCTAGTGTTTATTCTCTTATTTAATTCTTGGATGGCTAAAATAAGGCAAGCTTTGGCGACACCTATACCTTTGATATTTACTAGTTCATGATATGACAAGGTATTAAGATTTCTTAATGGACCGATTTTTTTTAATATTTGACTTGCGAGAGCCTTAGCTGACATATCTTTAGTTCCTGTTTTTAAGACAATTGCCAGTAACTCTTCATCGCTTAGGCTTCTAACTCCTTTATTGATTAATCTTTCTCTAGGCCTTTCATTTATAGGCATTTCTTTGATTTTAATATTCACCGTTTACCAACTCCTCGTATTTTGCTAAAACCTGATTACAAATAGCGTTAATGGTATTATTATCCTTCGTCCCAGCAAGTAATTCATCATATTGTCTTAAGATAGTAATGAAGCCAACGTTATCAGTAATTTTTTCCCTTATATATGTATCATACCCTTTTTCTTTGTAAAATCCTTGTAATTTTTCGATATTTTTTTTATTTGTCGAAATTCCTATGTAAGTGTAGTACATATTTTCTTCAATATTGTAAATATAATGTTCAAAATCTTTCATATTATTTGTCATGTTTTCTTTGTTTGAATACACACCTCTTTGAAGATAGTAAATTGTTTCGGCATTTTTACTAACGGTAATATTTTCGGCATTATCATAACTTTTTATTAAGAAAAAAGCCATTAAACTACCTATTATTAAAGAGAGAAGTGCTGGAAAGAAATATTTTTTCATTGTATCACCTAGTTTATTGTATAAAAAAAAATACTATTATTTTGTCGAAAAAAAGTACCTTTTCAGATACTAAAACTATTTCACTAGAAAAACAACCCATATGAGTTGTTTAAATATCCTATGTTGGTATGAGTAGTTGCTGGCCTATACTTAAATTAGTAGATGTTAAATTATTAAGCGCCATAATCGCACTAACGGTAGTATTAAATCTATTGGCAATACTAAATAATGTGTCGCCCCTAACTACTGTATAAGTTATATTTTGTGGTGGAGTAACCGTTCCCCCTAATAAAGCATTCCATGTCGTCTGTCCAACTATTCCATCAGGTGTTAGTCCTCTAGAAGTTTGGAAAGCCCTAACTGCGCTTAAAGTCCCTTGCCCAAATATACCATCAATAGCGCCTGGTGAAAATCCTTTATCTACTAATAATTGTTGTAACTCTAAAACAGCGCCTCCCCTATCACCAAGTCTTAATGTTGGTTTAGTTATTTCCGGTAAGCCTCCAGGTGCTGGTATTTGTAATTGCTGGCCAATACTTAGGTTAGTCGATGTTAAGTTGTTTAAACGCATGATTTCCTCTACTGTCGTATTAAACCTTTGCGCAATAGACCATAAGCTGTCTCCTCCTACAACGGTATAAGTAAGTGTTTGTGGTATTTCTGGTAGTGGTGGCGTAACAGCAGTAATCGGTATTTGTAATTGCTGCCCAATACTTAAAACATCACTTGTTAAATTGTTTAATCTTTTTATTTCATTAACCGTTGTTCCATATCTACTAGCAAGACTAAATAAAGTATCACCAGCGACAACCGTATGGGTAAATGTTGCTGAAGGTATTTCAGGTTCTGTTTCAAAGAACGGAATTTTTAATTGCTGCCCAATACTCAAATTAGTCGATGTTAAATTGTTAAGCGCCATAATTGCTTCAACTGTTGTTTGAAATCTTCTAGCAATACTAAATAAAGTATCACCCGCTTGCACTGTATAAACAATCTCATTAGAATATGGTGGTCTATAAGGATAACCAATGTATTCTACTGTTGCCTTAACAACCGCTTCGGCATAACGTTTCCAATTATACCTTAATCTAGTAGCGTCAGCTACATTGTCTACAAATCCATATTCGACAATAACTGGCTGAATGTTTGTCGTATCACGCATTACGTAATAATAATCTTTGGTCGGGTCAGTATCTAAAGCTCTTTGATAAACTCTCCTTGTAACTTGACCTGCTAGTTTTATCTCATTTAAAATCATTGTGGGATAGGTAGCGGTATTTCTTAAAGCATAAATTACTTCCGCTCCTTCGCCACCACCTATAGGTTAAAGTGTGATTAAAAATTATTTAAATAAAATTAAATTTGTATATTATTTCTATGTTTCTATCATTATCAATATATATTTTATCTATTATTGCTTTCATTAACTCCCTTGAAGGATTTTTAATATTTATCATTTCTTTAATCATACTGTGATATTTATTTATTTCTTCCTGAGTATCTAGAACTTCTATAGTTTCCAAATCTATTGATTGATTGTTTATTCTTTTTAATTCTTGTTCAATCCCAGTTGATAATCTTATATAAGTTTCTTCGGAAACAATCCCATTAAATTTATCCTCATAAAGCATATCCTGCTTTCTTTGTAGTTCTTCTTTTTTTATAAGCAAATTTTTTCTTTTATCAGCACCATCTTCTTTATTGATGTTTGTATTTGCGATAATTTCGGCGATATCATCTATATTGACACTTTTTAAAGTTTTTTTACAAGTATCTTTTATTTGGTTTAATAATACTGTTTCTAATTTATCATAAGGTATAAAATGTGGTTCACATAATCTTCTTTTAGGATCTCTTGAATACTTATTACAATTAACTGTCCAATAATTTGTTTTTTTTCTGTGTGTTATAGTTAAAGTGTTGCCACATTCTTTGCAGTAGATTAAATTTTCAAATGTTCTTTTGTCCCTTGATTTAAACGTTGTTTTTGTTCTCGAAGGACTATTTTGGATTCTTTCAAATACTTCTCGGGCAACTAGCGAAACATGCGTATTCTTAACAATAATCCAATATGATTTATCAAGTGATATTTTCTTTTTTGATTTATAACTTAATTTAGTCTGAACATTTTGTACCATGTCTCCGACATACATTCTGTTTTTTAAAATTTTATTTACAGAAGAAATTGTCCATAATATACTATATCTACTACTAGAATTTTTAACCTTTAAAGAACTTGGCGTTGGCACGTTATTATCGTTAAGATAAGTTGTTATTGCGCTCATCCCCATTCCGCTATCAGCCATCTTAAATATCTTTTTAACAATATCGGCATAGTCGGGATTAGGAATTAGTTTTCCTTTATCTAACGGATCTCTCATATATCCATAGCACGGCATACTTCCTATATACTTGCCTTGTTCCTTCTTGTTTTTTAAAATGGAACGTATTTTTTTAGAGGTATCTTTACTTGTCATATCATTAAACAAGGCTTTAAACGGTGCGATATCATTATTAGCCGTTTCTAAAAAGGTATCTACTTGGTCTAACACCGAAATATATCTTATTTGTTTACTAGGAAAATACTCTTCTACATAGTAACCACAACCAATATAATCTCTACCTAATCTCGAGAGGTCTTTTGTAATAACGGTATTGATTTTTCCTACTTCTATGTCTTCTAACATTTTTTTAAATGCGGGTCTATCAAAATTAGTTCCTGTAAAACCATCGTCAACATATTCGCTTATAAAAATAAATTCATTTTGTTTTACATAATCCATAAGCAAATTTCGTTGATTTATGATACTTTCACTTTCTGCCTCATAAGTATTATCGGCCTCTGATAATCGAATATATATGCCTACTTTATAAAAGTTTGGTGCTTGTAATATGCTTCTGTACATTTAATTATCCTTTCATAACAAACCAAAGCCTACAACTGTAGACTTATTTGGATATTAATGAGCTTTTTATATAAGACACAATTACCTCCGCCAAGCTTTTATTATTTTTACTATATTTTTCGATTATTGTAAACATGGTTGTCCCCCCACTTAAACTTATGACATTAATGATTAACTTATAATAAAAAAGTGAATAATTTTCACTATTTTTCTTTAGCTTCAGCAATAGCTTTTGTTGTATCAACAGTTCCCCATGGATGGTCAGACGGTCCATAAATAGTAGATACTTTAAGCGGTCTATTACCAATATTAACTACATTATGCCAAGTGCCAGCTGGAACAAAGGCAACACTATCTCGGTATACTGGTTGGTTTATATATAAATTGTTTTTCGCATTACCTAACCTAGCAATCCCACTTCCATCTTCAATACGAATCATTTGGTCGTTATCTGGATGGACTTCTAGCCCAATATCATCACCTACTGGAATGCTCATTACTGTCATCTGTGAATGCGGTCCTGTCCATAACGTTGTACGATAGTTGTCATTATATACAGCAACTTTATTTACATCGGCAACAAATGGATGTGGGCCTTGGTCCATATTAATCGGCCCAGACATTTGATGGTTATACATTTTTCTCCTCCTATTCATTATAATATATGTTTTTGTCTTAATATTGACCATTAATATATCAAAAAAAGGAAATTTTTCCTTTTAAGAATATCCTATCCATAAAATTTCAATTGTGGTTTGATCTTCACTTGATTCTAAAGCAATCCCCACCTTTTCAGCTAATATTAGCTGATTTATATTATTATCGATTTTTTGAATAGTACCAGATTTTTTTTGTACTAAATCTCCAACTCTAATAGTAGTTATTGATACATTTTCAGATATAATAATGCCACCTTTTATATCCAAATAACTATTATCGGCAGTAGCCATACCTTTAATCGCTTGCAGAAAATTTAATACCATAACCAGACCACCTCATACACTCCAGTTTCTTTATTAAGTTCCTTGCCTACATAGCCAACCTTTCGTAAATTTGAACTTATAACTTCTGAATTGGAAATTTCTTTAATTACAAAATCTTTTTTAACACCCACTAGCGAATTTTTTCCCAGATTAATAGCTTCGCCATCAAACTCTGAAATTGGAAAGATATTCATATAGGCGCCTGGAGTAAATGGGACTGCGAGAAGTTTTCCATCAGGTGAAACATCCATTCTAGTCCCTCCAGCTGGAAGTGGAAATTCGGCAATAGAAATTCGACTAAGATGATCGCCCACCTTCGCATAAGCTTCTAAATAATAAGGTTGATCCTTATTTGTTACAATTAGATACTTACCACTAGGCGTAAACACACATTTTTTCATTTCCTTCGATGTCGTAAGAGCAGCCTTAGGCGTTGTAAGGATGAAATCATCACCATTTCTCTTATACATCATAAGTTGGTCTCCTCCTACTAAGACTAAGTAATTGCCATCCGGCGACCAAGTTAATCCAGCTTCGTCGATGGATTTAAAATTAGTGGAAAAATCAGTTAAAGTGGTAACTATTTCAAAATCATCACCATCATGTTTAAATATCGTAACTCCCGCATTAGCATTATACGTTTTATTTTGCATAACAGCTAAATGTACACCATCCGGCGACCAATCAAGTTCCATCACTGAAGATAAAATATTTGGAACAGGGATCTTTGTAAAGGTATCGTCTACCCGTTTATACATCGTAATAAATGGTCCCATAGCGCCTCCGTACGCTATATAATTAGTATCTGGAGAAAATTTTATACTAGTTCCCCTTTCAGCTGGCGCATCTATTTCTGGAGCTTCATATATCTTGTTAAATACTCCATTAGTTATTTTATAGACAGCAAAAAATGGTCTATAATTTATGGCAATGGTAAAATATTTATTATCGGATGAAAAACTACAGTCATTACTCCACCCTAATGATTCAAAATCTACTATATTAAAATTGTTACCATCTATTTTATATATGTAAACATTAGGATTATAATCAAACAAAGCCACTAAATATTTTCCGTCTGGTGAAAATTTACATCCATAATTTACTCCCCCAATGGGAAAATAAGCAGGGTTGGTTGGCCTAGGCGTGAAAACATCACCATTTCTTTTATATATAGTAAAGTTAGGTAAAGAAGTACAGGCGATTAATTCCGTTCCATCTGGTGCCCAGGTAAATTTAGCAAGCGCCCCACCATATCTAGGGGGATCAATATTAGAAACTTTGGTAAAGGTATCACCACTTCTTTTATAAACCGTGCAGTATGGCGGACTATTAGAATCGACCACCAAGTAATTTCCGTCTGGCGAAAACTCACACCATATACCATTAGTTCCTGTAGGCAAAACTGCTGGATTTGGTAATTTGGTAAACGCATCACCATTTCTTTTTAAAATACTAACGCATGGTGAAAGTTTATGAGTTACCGCTATATGAGTATTAGAAAGCCAAGCGCATCCACTTCCCCCATCTCGCGCAACCATAGCACTACCAGCTGCCGGAATAACATCAGGAACTGTGAGTTTAGTAAAGGTATCACCGCTTCTTTTATAAACTATAACACAGTTATTGGCCGATGAATTGTTTTCAATCCCGGCTGCCAAATAAATACCATCGCTTGACCAACTAACTTTATGCGTAACAAAAGAAACCATATCAAACATACTAGTACCACTAGTGAAAGCAGCTGGTAAAAGTGTGAAAGTATCACCATTTCTTTTGTAAATCTTCATCGCATTATAACCAAGAAGTCCTACTGCTAAATAAACTCCATCTGGTGAAAACTCAGCATCATAACAAGTTAATTTAAGCATATCACTGGCACCTAAAGCAATTTTAGTAAATTCATCGCCATTTCTTTTGTAAATTATGAATCCGCAAGCAGCATTTGATATATTATGGGCAACTACTAAATAATTAGAATCAGGAGAAAAACATACTCCATAGGCATCAAGTGGAGGCAAATCAGCTGGACTGGGTAATTTGGTTAATGTATCGCCATTTCTTTTATAAATTGCTAAAAAAGGATATGCCGTATTGGCCATTGCTAAATATACTCCATTTTTAGAATAAGCACATTTGCTAACTTTTCCACCTGGATAAATTTCATTTATTGGATAATCAACACGTAATCCTGCTTCTTTAGCTATTATTGTTTCTACTTTTTGACCTGAAATAGCTATATCTTCTTCAAAACCTTCACCCGAAGTATTTTTTCCTGAAAGAGAATTTATAATCATTTTTTACCACCTCACAATTACAACTTTTATTGGGATATCAATTTCTGGTTTAATACCATCTGCTTCTAAAGATAATGTATCTTCAGTTTGGTTAGAAATACGGATTAAAGCTAAGCGTGAAGCTTCAGCTTCTTCACTACTAGCACCGTGCGCTAAACCAATATATCCTTCACTAGAAGAAGTCAATCCATTTATTGTTAACTCCATTGTCCATGGATCGTTTCCTTCCCAGTTTACACTTTCTAAAATAATCGGTATTGAACTGGCAAACCCATGAGCTCCATTTAGTGCTAATGACCAAGAAAACTTTAAATTGAATGTTTTATTATCCACCGTTACTGGTATTGTTAAAATACCACTTCTTGTTTCCAAAGTTTCTTCTACATCAACAGTAAAACTTGCAGAGGTTGTTTCATTGCCAAATATTTCAGTACTTAGTCCTGCAACTTCACCACTTATTGAACCAATAGTGGTGGCAATTTTTGTATTACCTTTAAAGGCAATAACATCACATTCTACACTAGAAGAAATGGCGCTTGATGTTCCGGCAGGAAATATATGCGAAGGAGCACTTAAAATTATGCTTATACCGTCAGATCCCGCTGGACCTATTTCTCCTACGCTACCTGTTTCACCTTTAGCGCCAGGTACTCCTTGCAGGCCTCGCTCTCCCTTATCGCCTTTTACTACTCCGGCATTTACCCAATCATTTTTATTTTCACTCCAAACATAGGCTTCACCATCCACTAGGTATAAATCACCACTATTACCCGTCATATGTGCCTCTTTTAACTCTTCATAAGTTTCAAAACTGTCCAGAATAGCTAGAAGAACTCCATCTTCACCTTTTTCTCCTTTATCCCCTTTGTCGCCCTTAGGACCTTTGGGACCTACCTCACCTTTTATTTGCCCGGCATTTATCCAGTCTTGTTCATTATTACTCCAAATATATGAGTCAGTACCTACTAAATACATATCTCCACTATTACCATTTGGATGGTTATCTTTTAATTGCTGATACGACGCATAAGTATCTAAAATTGATAGAATTATTCCGTCTTCTCCTTTTGGACCTTCAGGACCACGCATACCTTGAGGACCCATAGGACCTTCAGGGCCCTCAGGACCTTCTAACCCTTGCGACCCGGTATTCCCTTTTGGACCGGCTGGACCCATAGGCCCTTCGGGACCTTCAGCTCCTTCGTTACCTCCCGGACCAGTATTTCCTTTGGGGCCCATCGGACCAACTTCTCCGGTTAACCCTTTATCTCCTTTATCACCTTTAAGACCTTGTTCTCCCTTTTCACCTTTAATACCTTGAATTTTACCGATGTTTATCCAATCTTGTTCATTTTCACTCCAAATATAGGATTCGCCATCTATTAAATACATATCACCTGGATCTCCCGCTGGATGACCAGTTTTTAATTCTTCGGGTGTATTATATTTATCTAATATTGTTAGCTGAATTCCATCGTCTCCTTTAGGACCAATATCTCCTTGTTCTCCTTTTTCTCCTCTAGGCCCTTTTATTTGTCCGACATTTACCCAATCATTTTTGTTTTCCGCCCAAACATATAGTTCTTCACCGATTAAATATGATTGCCCGTTAGCGCCAATTGGATAATCTTTAATTAAATCTTCATAACTTTCAGCAATACCTAAAATTTCAACTGCTGTTCCATCTTCACCTTTAGGTCCCATCGGACCAATACTGCCATGTTCTCCGTCTTCACCTTTAGGTCCAGTAGCTCCCAGATCTCCTTTGTCGCCTCTAGCGCCTTTTATTTTTCCGGCATTTATAAAGTCCTGTTCATTTTCACTCCAGACATATGTATCACTACCAACTAAATACATATCACCGATATTTCCGGTCGGATGGGCTTCTATTAATTCCTCATATGTATTATATGTATCTAAAAGAGTTAAAACTATTCCGTCTTCTCCCTTATCGCCTTTGTCTCCCTTAGGACCCATAGGACCTGTCTTGCCTTTTAGTTCACCGGCATTTATCCAGTCTTGTTCATTTTCACTCCAGACATATGTATCCCCATCTACTAAATACATATCACCTATATTGCCAGTAATATGAGCATCTTTTAATTCCTCATATGTATTATAAGTGTCTAAAAGGGTTAAAAATATCCCATCTTCTCCTGCTGGACCTTGCTCTCCTTTGGGTCCTATTTGTCCTTGGGGACCTCTTGGACCTTCAGCTCCTTCAGAACCTTCTAATCCTTGCGACCCGGTATTTCCTTTTGCGCCAGCTGGACCCATAGGTCCTTCGGGACCAGTTGGACCTTCTAATCCTTGCATACCAGTATTTCCTTTTGGACCTTGAGGACCTTCAGGACCCATAGGTCCTTCTGCACCTTGATGTCCAGGATCACCTTTTTCACCTTTTATTTTTCCGGCATTTATAAAGTCCTGTTCATTTTCACTCCAGACATATGTATCGCCATTTACCAAGTACATATCACCGATATTCCCGGTCGGATGGGCTTCTATTAATTCGCCATATGTATGGTAGGTGTCTAAAAGAGTTAAAACTATTCCATCTTCTCCTTTAAGACCTATCTTTCCTTCAGGCCCTTCCGGTCCTATGTCGCCTTTTTCACCTTTTATTTTTCCGGCATTTATAAAGTCTTGCTCGTTCTCACTCCAGACATATGTATCGCCATCTACTAAATACATGTCGCCAATATTTCCAGTCGGATGGGCTTCTACTAATTCCTCGTATGTGTCATAAGTATCTAAAAGGGTTAAAAGTATTCCGTCTTCACCTTTTGCTCCTTGTGGGCCTTCTAATCCTCTTACACCGGCGGGACCCATTGGACCCATTGGACCTTCTGGACCTTCGGGACCAGTATTACCATTTGGACCAGTATTTCCTTTGGGACCGGCTGGACCCATCGGACCCTCTACCCCCTCAACTCCGGCGGGACCTTGGGGACCGGTATTACCCCTAGGACCGGCTGGACCCATCGGACCTTCTGGACCTTCTGAACCAACTAAACCCTTTGGTCCGGTTGGACCTTGAGGGCCTACATCACCTTTATGTCCAGCTGGACCTTGAGGACCTTCTGGACCTACTTGACCTTCAGGACCTGATGAGCCAGTATTTCCTTTTGGTCCGGTTGGACCCTGTGGGCCTTCTGGACCTTCTGATCCGATAGACCCAGTATTTCCTTTAGGACCGGTTGGACCTGTATTACCTGTATCTCCTTTTGGTCCTTGGGGACCTTCTAATCCTCTAGGGCCTTGAATTCTTCCTATATTAATCCAGTCTTGGTAATTTTCTGTCCAAATATATAAATCTCCCAAGACTAAATAGGCATCATTAATATTGCCTTTTGGATTTTCTCCTATTAATTCATCATAAGAATCATAGTAACCTAATATATTTATTGTTATGTTTTCCATTCTTACTACCTCCTATAGTAATTTAGACATTAGAAAAAACGCTAAAATTTCCTACTATATTTTATGCGTTATCTTTATAAATGTTTAATTTATTATCACCAAAAAACTGTATTAATAATATTTTAATACAGTTTTTACTAAGAGTTACGCTATACGTATAATTGTAAGAATGGCCGCACTAGCATTATCTTTGCCTTTTATTGTTAATGTTTCATTTTCTATTCCAGAAAAACCGAGCGATATTTTAGCATTTTTTTCATTAGTTTTTATCAAACCAGTATGATGCCAAGACATGTCAATTTGTTTGCTGATTGAAGCGTCGTCTATTTCATCGTTAATGTATACAGCAGAGATTGCTTCGTTAGAGTTTTCAGAATTAATTTTATAGGAAATCATATACATGCCAGAGTCAGTTAAAGTGAAGTACGTATTAGCACTCTCAATAGTAACACCTGTCGTAAGAACTTGCATATTCGGCAGTGATATCATTGTATCTTGGCCTGTTTCTATGGTATATGATTTACCGTTTTTGTTTACAGCCATAATACTGCCTTTTTCAGTTAGAGAATCACCAATATTTCCTTGAGGACCTATTGGGCCTTTTGGGCCTTCTACTCCTTGCGGGCCATGAGGACCTTCTGGACCTTCGGGACCTTCTGGACCCTGAATTCCTGTATCTCCTTTGTCGCCTTTAATACCTTGGGGACCTCTTGGACCTTCGGGACCTTCGGGACCTTCTACTCCTTGGGGACCTGCACTTCCTTTTACTCCTGGTGGGCCTTGTTCTCCCTCGGGACCGATTGGACCTTCAGGACCGACTGGACCTTCGGGACCTTGTTCTCCTTTGGGACCGATATCCCCTTGGTCGCCTTTAGCTCCCTGAACTCCCTTTTCCCCTTGAACACCATCTTCTCCCTTGGCTCCTTCTAACCCTCTTGGACCTGCTTGACCTTCAGGGCCTTCGGGACCAGCTGGACCTTGCGGACCAGTATTTCCTTTGGGACCTGCAGGACCGGTTGGCCCTTCATGACCTTCAGCACCTGTATTCCCCTTAGGACCTGTAGCTCCGGCGGGCCCTGTATCTCCTTTGGGACCAATTGGACCTACTTGACCTTCGGGACCGATTGGACCTTCAGGGCCTTCGGGACCAGTATTTCCTTTTGAACCGGCGGGACCAGAAGGACCTTGCGGACCTTCTTCTCCCGTAGCGCCGACATTACCTTTCGCACCTGTTGCACCTGTGTTACCAGTATCTCCCTTTACTCCTTTAGTTCCTTCTAAACCTTGGGGACCTTGAATTCTTCCTGTATTGACCCAGTGATTTAGATTGTCAGCCCAAACATATAAATCTCCTCCTACTAAGTAAGCATCACCTACATTACCAGTTGCATGATCACTTAATAGTAACTCATATGTATCATAATAACCAAAAACTTTTATTGTTATTTTTTCGTTTATATCCATTATAAACCTCCTTAAAATAATTTGTTCCATAATTATTTAGTATATTTTATGAAGTTTAGTCATAATGGGTTAATGTTTTTGCCATATATAAAGAAAAAACTGTATCAATTATTTGACACAGTAATTAAGATATTCTAATAATTGTCATAGTAGCAGCGCTTTCTCCATCATTACTATTTATAGTAATATTATCGTTACTCATTCCATAAAATCCTAAAGAAACCTTAGCGTTCGCATTAATATTAACAAGAGATGTTTGATTCCAAGTTGTTAGTAATTGTTTACTTTTAGATGCAGACTGAGCCACATCATCAATAAATAGTGCGGAAATATGTTCATAAGGATTATTACTATTTATTTTATATGTAATCATATAAATTCCAGCATTTTGAAATGTAAAATATGTATTGGTCCCATCAGCACTTACTCCAGAAGTTAAAATTTTTAAATTTGGCAAAGGAATCATTGTACTATTACCATTAACTACTATATATGAACCGCCATCTTTATTTGCCGCCATGAAACTACCTTTAGATGGGACAGTATCACCCGCAATTCCTTTAGGTCCTTCTATTTTACCAGCATTTATCCAATCGACTTTATTATCCGCCCAAACATATAAATCTCCTCCAACTAAATACGCATCATTTATATCCCCTTCGGGTTTGTTTGTCTTTAATTCAGCATAAGAAGTATAACTCCCTTTGATATTTACTGAAGTTCCGTCTTTTCCAGTATCTCCTTTAGGTCCTTGCGGTCCTGAGGGTCCTTCACTACCTTGAGGGCCTGGAGAACCTTGAGAACCGGTCTTTCCTGCAGGGCCTTCAGGGCCTTCGGGTCCCCCTGGACCAGTTAAACCTGTATCTCCTTTAGGGCCAGCTGGACCGGTTGAACCAGTACCTCCAGTATTTCCTTTGGGACCGATTGGTCCTATAGGTCCTTCTGGTCCCTCTGGACCTTGCGAGCCAGTACTACCTTTAAGACCTTGAATTCCTTGTTCTCCTGCGGGTCCCCCCGGACCCATAGGACCAACATCTCCTTGTTCTCCCTTAGGGCCTACTGGACCAGCATCTCCTTTAGGTCCGGCAATACCTTGTTCTCCTCTTGGACCTTGTGGGCCTTCTATTTTCCCAACACCTAACCAATCACTATCTGTATCAGACCAAACATATAATTCCCCATTAACTAAATAAGCATCACCTATATTGCCAGTAGAATGTTCTGTTTTTAAGGTTTCATATGACTCTGAACTTCCTTTTATATTAACTCCTGTTCCATCTTTACCTGAATCCCCTATTGGACCCTGAGCTCCCATTGGGCCAATAGGACCAGGATCACCTGTATCTCCTTTAGCACCTTTAGGCCCCTCAGGACCTATCGCAAGAGTAGTTAATGAAGAAATAGTTTCTTCTAAATCAGATATTCTTTTTAAATCGGATTCTGAAATTTCTCCGCCTTCTTTTGAAATGTCTTTTATTTTTGTTTGTAAACTTGCAACTACTTGGATAAGATTGTCTTCCAATGAATTAAAAGCCTCTGAATCATTAAAAACTTCATTTCCGATAACGGTATCAAATCTAGTTTGAAAAGCATCAACTGCATTTAAACTATTATCTGTATTTGTATTCAAAGTATTAAGCGCTCTAGTAACAATTTTCTCAGTAGTTAGTAGTTCTGTTTTTTTAGATGCGGCCCCTGTAGTGATAAAATCTGATGGGTCAAGGGCTGTTCCTAAAATTTTTCCATGTAAATATTTAATATCTTCATCTGTAAAATTTGCCATCTTTATGAACCTCTTTTCATTAATTTTATCGGAACTATTTGTCCCGGAGTACTTCCAGAAATATATATTGATCCATTTGGACCAGCACCCGAATCATAACCCCATTCGGTTATTTTTCCTACTCCTGAAGGATTTCCTGAATCTCCATCCCATGGTATCTTAACTGCATAGTTCTGATCAAATGTGGCGACCATAGTAGCACTCATTCCTTGATTGTTTGCCCACAATTCATAGTCTAGCACATCATATTTGTCATCATCTATTAATATTAATTGACTTCCATCCCAACCAGTAAATGATTCAAGTGGTATCATAAAATTAGTAAATGAAGCATTGCCATTATATATATAATACATTCCCCAACCCGCTTCTTGTGAAACCTTTTCTGTTTTAGCAAAGTTAATTATAATTATTCCTGTTAGACTATCATATGTTAATGAGGAATCCTCAGCATCTATATTGAAAACGCTTGGATTTATTCCTTCTAAAGTATATCCTGATTTTGGAGTTAGGGTAATTGTTGCTTGATAAGCTATGTCTTCTTCAAACTCCCCATCTGTAAGGGTTGGACTCCAATCAATTACTCCTGTAAATTGTGATGTATTAATACTTGTAATAGGGCTCTCTCCAGTTTGAGGGATTATTGAAGTAGGAATTGTTCCGCTATTAATTATTGTATCCGATGGCAGAATTATTGGTTCATTAGTTTCAATAGCACTAAGTCTGGAGTTTATGTTTGTCAAAGAAGATGCGAGCGACCCTAATAAAGTGTTAAACTCTGCTTCAGTACCTAAATAACCATTTTCTTTGGCTATTTGATATGCGGATTTACCATCTACTCCAGCTATTCCTGCTGAACCAGTATCCCCCTTATCTCCTTTTAAAGAAGCTAATTGACTAGTAGTAAAATCACTGTATGTAAACGCGTCTCCTGTATCACCTTTATCGCCCTTGTCTCCTTTTTCTCCTTTGGCTCCTGAAGGTCCGGCAGCACCTACATCTCCTACATCCCCTTTATCACCTTTTGGTCCAGTAGCTCCTGTATCACCTTTGGGTCCTTGTGGGCCTTCTTGTCCTCTAAATTCTATTCCGTATTCTTCTTCGGGAAAATCAACCCCATCCCAAACATATAACTTTCCATTATCTTTTACATAAACGGCCTTACCTTTATCGCTCGTTCCTAAAGTTACTGTAGTTAAATCTAAATATGTATCAACAGAAGATTCAAAATCTATTCCTTTTCCATCTTCCCCTGCAGGTCCTTGAACTCCAGCAATTCCAACATCACCTTTATCTCCTTTATCGCCCTTGTCTCCTTTTTCTCCCTTTAAATCATCTTTTTGGGACTGAGTTAAATCACTAAAAGTAAAGGGTGTCCCGGCCGGTCCTTGTGGGCCTATAGGTCCTCTAAATTCTATTCCATATTCTTCTAAAGGAAAGTCTGTTCCATCCCAAACATATAATTTTCCATTGTCCTTTACGTAAACCGCTTTCCCTTTGTCGTCTGTGGATAACATTAAGGAGGGTAAATCACCATAAGTATCACAAGAAGCCGAAAACTCTATTCCTTTTCCATCTTCCCCAGCAGGACCTTGAGCTCCAGCAATACCAACATCACCTTTATCTCCTTTATCCCCTTTTAAAGCGGCTAATTGACTAGCGGTGAAATCAGTATAAACAAACGGGTCTCCCTTATCTCCTTTAGGGCCAGCACCTCCAATATCACCTTTGTCTCCTTTAGGTCCTTGAGGGCCTACTAATCCAGCATTCCCTTGTGGACCTTGGGGACCAACATTACCTGGATCACCCTTATCTCCTTTATCACCCTTGTCTCCTTTTTCTCCCTTTAAATCATCTTTTTGGGACTGAGTTAAATCGCTAAAAGTAAAAGATGTTCCATTTTGACCAGCTGGACCTACTGGACCTTGCATTCCCATCGGACCTGGAGAGCCAATACCACCAGCATCACCCTTATCTCCTTTATCGCCTTTAGCTCCTGTATCGCCTTTGTCTCCTTTAGGTCCTTGTATATGACCAACATTTATCCAATCGGTAGTATTTTCTGACCAAAGATATAAATCACCATTAATTAAATATGATTCCCCTTCTTCACCAGTTGGATGTTCAAGAATTAAAGCCTCATAACTGTCATAAGTCCCTTTAATATTAATACTGGAGGTTCGCGAAATGTCTGTTCCTACATTTAATTCTACATATACCCAGTCTTGATTATGTTCACTCCAAATATATGTTTTTTTATTAGCTAAATACATATCCCCTTGATTTCCATTGGCATGATTTTCTTTAAGATCTGTATAAGAATCATAAATGTCTAAAAGCGTAAAGACAATCCCATCTTCTCCCTTAGGCCCTTCAGGACCCTGAATACCTTGAACCCCTTGAATGCCTTCTAAACCTCTTTCTCCCTTAGGGCCTTGTATTTTACCAATACTTAGCCAATCACCATTATTTTCTGACCAGACATATAAATTTCCTTGAACTAAGTAGCCATCACCTATGTTTCCACTACAATGTTCACTTTTTAATTCTTCACTAGTATTATAAGAACCCAATATATTTACTGATTTACCATCTTTACCAGGTTCTCCTTTAGCACCCCTAGGTCCTATTTCGCCTTTAGGACCTACCGCGCCCGTATCTCCTCTAGGTCCATGCAGACCGGTCATTCCTTGTGGTCCTTGCACTCCTACTTCACCTTTTGGACCCATTGGACCAATTAGACCTTGTTCACCCTTACAACCTTGAGGGCCTTTTATTTTACCAACATTTATCCAATCGCTATCTCTTATACTCCATACATATAGCTCCCCTTGAATTAAATATGCTTCACCTATTTTTCCCATAGGATAATTCTTCTTTAATTCGTCATACGTATTATAAGTACCTAAAATATTTACTGATTTACCATCTTTACCAGGATTTCCTTGAACTCCCCTAGGACCTATTTGTCCTTCTGGACCCATTGGACCTTCTGGACCTACCTGTCCCGGGCATCCTTGCATTCCTCTTTCTCCAGGATTACCCTTTTCTCCTTTATCTCCTTTAAGGCCGGCACATCCTCTAAGACCTTGCATACCTTGCTCGCCCCTAGGACCTTGAATACCAGGAACCCCTTGAACTCCTTGCGGACCCGGATCTCCTTTAGGTCCCTGTGGCCCTTGACAATAATCTGCACAGTCATTAATCTTTTCTTCAGATTCTGTTACCACATATTCTCTTCCACATAAATCAGTTCTTTTATCAATAGAAACATATTCATTTGGATTCATTCTTTCACCTCACACATAATATTTTCCTTATAATATATTATGCTTACCAATATGTATATTGCCTAAAAACAAGCATACAAAAAAAGAATAGTAATTAAAGATATTAGCTAACTATTCTTTTTAATAATTATTAATTGTGTTAAAACAGTGAATTACAAGAATTATTGCATTTTCCACAGCCATTATCTAAAATTTCTGTTGATTCAGAGCAGCTATATTTTGGTACATAAGTGTGTTTGTAGTGAACTTTATTTACAACATGGGTATGCACAGGTTGTATGTGTTCAACATTAACATAGTGATCTTTTACTACTTCATTTGTTTGAACTGGTTCCATAACAGATTCATTTTTACTAAAATTAGCCATACCACATGCATTGTTTTGCTGCATAGGCATTGGTCTCATTGGACATTGGTTATAGCCAAAAAGTCTTCCAAATAACATTTCATTACCTCCTTTACCTATTTCTATAATATGTAAAAAAACAAATGCTGAATATTAAATAAGCCCTGTATAATTAACAATACTTTGTTTGGTTTGTGTATTAGGAGAGAAGTCTCCTATAAACCGTAGAAATTGTTAAAATCAGATAAATCTATCCATTATAAGCAAAAACTGGTTTTCCCAGTCTTTTCGAGGGACATATATATAATTGCTGGAGTAGATTATCTAATAGATAAATCAACAAAAGTATCTTTTAAACATCTGATAGCTGAAATGTTTGCGAGTTTAATTGTAATAAATGAATCCGTTTGTAAAAGTTTTCCAGTATCTTCTTTTAATGCACGGAATGTGGCAACTCCACCATCAACTTTTTCTATTCTTAAAATGCATGTTCTTTCATGAGCAGCATCACATGAATCAGTATCACGGCTTATTGGACAGTTCCATGGAGTGTCATCATCTGTAAATACCGTAACTGGTCTTGTATTACATTCGTCAGCATTTGATATTCTTGAACCTAATTGGCCAAAATCACAACGTTCTTCTTTAATTTCTTCATAAACGGCATTTTTTTGAAGTTCCACGATTTTTTCTAATATTTTTCCTATTTCGTCAAAACCATATTCTACTATTTCCTTTGAAACGCTATTGTTCATATAGCACCTTCCTTTCATTTTTTTAAGTGTATTTGCCCCTTCGTACATATCTTATTCCGATGTTTTTTTATAGTCCATTACTAACACCTAATAAATCAAACATTTTTTAAACATTTGTCATTGTTTTTGAAAAAAAGAAAAGTAGAGACCTTATAATTTATAAGATCCCTACTCTCTGAAAGGATTTGGGGGTACATAAGATACCCAATAATAAAGAATGAATAATTGAGGATTTTTTGTCCTCACCTTATAGTATGCAGTTACGCAAATTGTGCGATAGTTAATCTTGCCTAGAAAAAGATAAATATTTAAAAATTAATGTATCCATAGTTATAGGTGCACATGCAAAAGAATGGCTACAGAATATGTTATCAATGAAACTAATATTAAAAACAAAGAGGTGATAAAATTGAAAAAATACTTACTGTTAATACCCCTTATAATAGCAGTATCAAGTTTAATATTCTTTTCATCAGCTTATGATGCGCTACACATGGAAAGGCATGAACAAAAATTCCAAGATATTAAAAAATCTATTGATTTAATTTCCATGGAAATCGAAACATTAAACCAAAACAATGAATTAATATATAAACATAGTACAAACCATATTAAAAACTCAATAAAATTTATCGATGAAGAATATATGGTTTATGCCGTTTTATATACCGAAGATTTAACCCTCGTTTCAGAAAAGGTTACTAAAAATGAAAATCCATTTGATCCATGGCAATATGAAGAATTTAAAAAAGCCATTAAAAGCAGCAGCTCTGGTGAATTAAAACTTCCTTATGAAGATGGTATTTATGAAAATGATGAAATGTCGGTATATTATAAATGGACTTATACTGAAAACAAAGAAAGGTATTTATTAATCGCAGGAATATCTTTATATTCAATAGAAAATAACTATTCTGCTTGGATAACCATAGGAACGGTTGCTTTAATAGGTTCACTTGTAGTTACCCAAATATGGATGATAATAATGGTGTTAAGATTAAACGATAAAGAAAAGTGTTTGAGAAAAGAAGGTAAATTATGAACTTTGGGGACATAATGGAGATTATTATATATGCCGTTTTAGCAATTTTCGGTGTTTCCGCAAGGGAACTAAGATATAAGGACATTAGACATTTAGAAATTGCTAGGTTGATTTCTTCGATGATTGTCGCAGCTTTTGGTGCTACTATAGTGTACTTTTTATCTTCCATGACAGCTCTCCCCCTTCAAATGGGATATATTTTAGCAGGATTAGTTGGTTGGGGAGGTCCACAAATACTGGATAAAATATTCGAGAAGAATACTGGTTTTAATATTCCACCAATAGAACCAACTCCAAAGCCAAACATAGAAAATGAAAATATAGATACTACTATAGAAGACACTTTTTACTTACCTGGTGAGGGGCCTGCTATAGAAATAGATGAGGGTTTACAATGAAAAACACAAATATGTTAATTGATGTTAGCGAAACACCATCTAAAGCTAAATTAATTGTTTTAGCTTTCCAACATGTATTTGCCATGTTTGGTGGCACAATCCTCGTACCTATATTAGTTAATGGAGCCTTAGGCACGGAAGTAATATCAATACCCGTTGCTTTATTTGCTTCTGGACTTGGAACAATTATTTACATTTTATTTACTAAAGGTATGTCCCCTATTTATTTGGGAAGTTCGTTTGCTTTTATTACGCCAATGATTATTGGCGCTAGTATAGGCGGTATAAATGGGGTTTATACCGGAATAATTGTAGCAGGACTAGTTTATATTGTTTTTTCAATAATTATTAAGATAATTGGTAAAGGTTGGATTAAGAAATTATTCCCACCTATTGTAGTGGGTCCTATAATGATTATCATTGGTTTATCACTGGCACCTGTTACAATGCATCAGATTGGCCTAGTAGGAAATGAAACTTTATCATGGCAACCAATAGTCATAGCTTCAGCGGCTTTCTTAGCTACCGCCATAACGGGAATTTACGCAAAAGGATTTTGGAAAGCTATTTTATTCTTGGTGGGCATTTTAACTGGTTTTACTATTTCAGTTGCTTTAGGAATGATAAATTTTAATGCCCTAACAGATGCATCATGGCTAACTATACCTAAGTTTATCTTACCGTTTAAAGATTATTCACTAAGTATTGGTGCTCTTATTGTCATTGTTCCAGTTGCTTTAGTAACGATTGCTGAACACATTGGAACTCATATAACGATGAGTAAAATAATTGATAAGGACTTGTTAGAAGACCCTGGACTAGATAATACATTGCTGGGTGATGGAATCGCCACTGCCGTAGCGGGTATGATCGGTGGGCCAGCTAATACTAGTTATTCTGAGAATGTAGCTGTAGTTGGTTTGACTAAAGTTGCTTCTATATTTGTAATCTGTCTTACCGCATTAATTGTTATAACTATGGCTTTCTTAGGTAAATTAACCGCTATAATAGCCCTTATTCCAGACTCCGTATTTGGTGGAGTGTCAATCATTCTTTATGGGTTTATTTCTGTAAATGGTTTAAAACTATTAATTCAAAATAAAGTCGACTTAGACAAGACAAAAAATATTATCGTAGTTGCAAGTATGCTAGTGTTTGGTTTAAGTGGCAGCGCTGTTTCTATATTATTGGGTAATTTCTCATTAGCTTTAAGTGGTATGAGTTTGGCTGCTATAATCGGTATACTTTTAAACTTGCTATTTGTTGAAAAAAATTCTTAACACCTAATTCCTTGTTCATTTTATGAACAGGGTTTTTTATTATAGAAAAAGAATTGAAAAATCAATTCTTTATATAGATAGTTCTACAAAGGTATCTTTTAAACACCTGATAGCTGAAATGCTTGTTAGTTTAATTGTAATTAAGGAATCGGTTGTTAAAAGTTTTCCAGTATCTTCTTTTAAAGCGCGGAATGTCGCAACTCCATTAATAACTTTTTCTATTCTTAAAATACATGTTCTTTCATGAGAAACATCACATGAATCAATATCACGACTTATTGGACAAGTCCATGGCGCTATATCGCCCGTAAATATGGTTACTGGTCTTGTATTACATTCGTCATTTGATTTTGAACCTAGACTTCCAAAATCACAACGTTCGTTGGAAATTTCTTGATTAATGGCATTTTTTTGAAGCATGACAATTTTTTCTAGTATTGTGCCTATTTCATCATAACTATTCGGTTCTGGTGATTTGTGTGTACTAAATTCTGAGCACCTGCTCATATATTTCACCACCCTTCTTCTCCTTATGTTATGCAGAGTATTAAATGAAGAATAATTAATCAGTTTACTTTTAAATAACTTATTAATTTCAGTTATATATGCACACGCAAAAATGGTCTTTGGAGAATATGTTATATCAGAAGAGCACTAATAGATTAACTAGATAATCTTGTGTCTTCAAATATAAAGAAGGAGAGTGATAGTAATGAATAGCGATGAAGCTAAAATTATTACAGAAGATTTGACCGAGTTACAAAACGAGGAACTTAATGATTTCCCCGTTCAAGATACTTTTGGCTCGGAAGATATGCGAATTGAAGGAGTGATCCAAAACGATGCAAATGAGAACAACTAAGCCAAGTGCTGGAAATAAGTATTATATTAGAAAAGCTAGTGGTGGATGGTCAGATGCGATTACCGGATATCCAAAAGATGGGCAGTGTGATGTTCTATCTAATTGCGTGGGATATGCCTATGGACGTTTCAACGAAATAGGAAACTACGGTTATTGTAAATATTTAAGACCAGTTAATGCGGAAAATTTCATTAATTATGCTGGCGGATTATCGGTAGGTCAAACACCTAAAATAGGCGCTTGTATGGTTTGGCAGCAAGGTACTTCTTCGGCAAGCGATGGCGCGGGACACGTTGCTATTGTGGAGAGAGTTAATGCTGATGGCTCTGTATATACTAGTGAGTCTGGCTATGGCTCAAGTGCCTTTTGGAATCAAACTAGATACAACAAAGATGGCAAATGGGGTGCTGGTGGTAATTTTAAATTCTTAGGATTTATTTATAACCCAGCAACTGCTAATGCCGCCACTCCATCTGTAACTACAACGGCTACTACAAGCGGAAATACATATAAAGTGGTTGCAGGAGATACTTTAAGTAAAATTGCTAGTAAATTCGGAACTACTTATCAGGAACTAGCTAAAATCAATGGAATTGATAATCCAAATAAAATCTATGTCGGTCAAGTAATCAAACTACAGACTACTAATGCTACTTCTAGTGGTAAAACTTATACAGTAGTTACAGGAGATACTTTAGGTAAAATCGCTGGAAAATTCGGAACAACTTATCAGGAATTAGCTAAAGTAAATGGAATTGCTGACCCAAATAAAATCTATCCAGGTCAAGTACTAATTATAAAATAAGCTATTATCCCCTATCAAAAAAATCATTATATGTATGTACAATAATGATTTTTTAATTAGAAAAAAAGAAAAATTTTTAGTTTTTCTAATTGGATTTATAGCTATTATATCCACCGATAATATTTACTACTTTATAACCTTTTGAACTTAATACCCTACAAGTCTTTTCACTTCGAATACCGCGCTGGCAACAAATATAATATATGTCTTCTTTATTTAAATAACAATCAGAATTATCAAGTAAACTATTCATTGGTATATTGGTTGCGGTGGGGATGTTTCCTAAATTAAATTGATGTTTATCGCGGATGTCAATTATTTTGACTTTTGGAATAAGTTTTTTTAAATCTATACTAGTTATTTTGTTATACATATCTATGCCTCCATTACATCATATGCTAGTAGATATTAATGTGCGACAATATTTAAGAAGCAGTAGGTCAGCTATCTACTAATATATAAACCCAACCACTATTTATATATTTTGTTTATTGATGAATTAATATAATTTTTAAATAATAAATATTGATCGGCAAAATTAAACTCTATTTCTATTGATTTATCTTTGTTTATATATATTTTATCAATTAATTCTAACAAAATCAATCTATCAATTTCTTTTATATTTTTATTTTTTTCTAAAGTATCGAAATACTTGTTATTAGTATGGCTGTCTTTAGATAGTTTTTCCTCAGATTTAAGCAATGATTCTAAAGATTCTTTTAATCGTTCTATTTTGTTTTCAGTTTTTTCTTTTATCCGGTAATACTGTTCTTTAGACATTTCACCAGCTCGTAAATCATAATAACTGGTGTCTATTATGTTTTCCAAATTTGATATGTCTTGCTTAGAAGCATCTATTAATTGGCCCATTTTATATAATCTGATGTTTTCTGGCTGCCCCCTTTTAGCTTCTTTTAATATTTCTTGAAAATTGGTAACAAGCATAATTTGATATTGAATAACCTTAAGGACAATATTTTTTAAATCCTTTATACTGATACTTTTATAATCACAGTTTTCTTTTCCAGCATCTTTATAAGTTCTACAAACTAAATATTCTATACCTTTAGAGCTTGTTTTTTTCATTGATTTTTTGCAATCAAAACAGTACACTAAATTCGCAAACATATGAACCCTACCAGTGTTTTTGGAAACCCTTGTTCTTTTACTTCTAATATTAGCCACCGTTTCAAACACTTCGTTTGTTACTGTTTTTTCATGGCAATCAGGTACAATTATATATTCTTCTTTTTTAAGCCTTACTTGTTTATGCCTTTTATGGTCAAAGGAACTACTTTTTCCTTGTACTGAGCACCCTATATTAGTTTTATCTTCAAGGATATGTTTGACGGTACTCGGCCACCACAAACCACTATTTGTTTTGGAGTTTGGATTATAATATTTCAATCCTATTTGCTTTTTATAGGCAGTGGGATTAAGTATTCCGCTCGAATTCAATCTTTTGGCTATTTCTCTATCAGACATTCCGGCCATACTCCATAAATACATTTGTTTTTTAACTTCTCCCGCAATCGGATCATATTTCCAATGTTCCCCGTCAGGATTTGGAAGATAACCGTATGGAGGAAATCCTCCGTTTTTTTGTCCAGCTTCTCTTTTTATTTCTTTGATATCTCTCACCCTTTTAGAAGTCGCCCTAGCAAAGTCTTCAGCCGCACTTAAAACTTGGTAAACTTCTGAGCTTGAAATTATAGCTGGATCCTTATATGTGTCTATTTCTGGTATCCCTACAGAAATAAAACGTATATTATTTTTTAAAACATAATTATCAAGCTCTTTTATTCCTTCGGCCAAATTTCTGGAATAACGAGTTAAATCTTTTACAATTATACAATTGATTTGTTTTTCAAAAACATCTTTTTTCAGTCTTAAATAATCACTTCGATTAAAGTCAGTACCAGTTGTTCCTTCATCTATGTAAATATCAACAACAACATAATCCTCAAGCGACTTTAAAAATCTAGCGATTTTTTTTATTTGATTTATTATACTTAAACTGGTTGAGTTTTTATCTCCTTTAGAAAGTCGGACATATATGCCTACTTTCCACTCCTCATTACCGTTAAATACTTCTTCAAATAAAAAAATATATTGTTTTAAATTTGGCTTTAATTTACAATGATTATCCATATTTCTCCTTTCAAGCACAACTATAAATAATTTGACGAATTTCTTCTATTTATTAAATAGTTATGTAAACTTTTGTCTATGGTTTTATTTTGGTTGGAAAACGATACCTTAACAGGTGTTCCGTTAACACAAAAACAATATGGGTTGTTTACTTGACTTAAAAACTCTATCATGCGTTCTTCTAATGAAGCATTTAAATTAATTCTTACTTCTGTTAATTCAGAAAGTTTTTCTTCTATACCCGATTTTTCAAACTCATTTAACTTATTAATGTTTATTTTTGATTGCAATAAATTCCCTCCTCACATTAAAAACCTATGCCAATATTAATCTGATATACCTATACATATCAATAATTTAAACATTTTTTAACGGTACAAAGTTATAAATATTATTTAAGGAATAGGCCTTTGCTGTGTCCATGATTTACCTAGTTTAATATGCTATAGTGTAAAGGAGGGATTTTCATGGTAAATGGTAACGGTGGAAACGCTATTGTTTTAGTACTATTTATTCTTTTAGTTTTAATTTGTTCTGGCCTTGCTTTTTAATCTCTTAACCCAAAAATTCATATAAATAGGAGAAAGCATCATATAACATGCCATTTTTTCTTATAAGTTTTGATTATTATTAAAATGTTGCGTGGTTGATATTTTATCATTGCAAATAAAATACAATAAAAGGAGGTTTATTATGTACTGTGGATACGGATATGGCTATCCAACTTTTGGATTTAGCGGTACCACTTGGGCTATTATAATAGTAGTTACTGTTTTATATTTGATATTTCGTGGCGATGGATTTCATAGAAGAAATTGCGGATAAATCAAATCATTAAGTAACACCAATAAGTTCAGAACAAAAAATACTTGAAAAATCAGAAGTTTTGGAAGCGAAATTCTGGTTTTTATTTTGATTTAATCACACTTTTTCCTTCCTCTCCACCAGCATTTATGTGATTAGATATCAAAATGACGCCTCTTTCATCACCAAAACCACTTTTTATCCTATTAACTCTTTCAGTTGGTGTAAGCGTTTCGTCAGTTGTCCTTGTTAAAGTATGTGGAATATTAAGTTCATAAAACCTATCGTTTTGATACATTGAAATAGCTAGATTTAAATCTTTTTCAATGATATCGTTACCGATTGCGCCTGGATCAGTACCTCCATGTCCTGGATCGATTACTATTCCTTTAAAAGGAACTGGCATTAATCCACTACCTGGACAAATCGCCAGTGGAGCATATAAAAATATTAACGCACTCCAAGTATTACGCCCTACTACCCCATCGGCAGTTAAATTATTGGCAGTTTGAAAGGCTCTAACCGCATTGGCCGTTGATGTTCCAAAGTTACCATCAATTGGACCATTATAAAATGTAAGCTGGGTTAATTCCCTTTGTAACTCTTCTACCCACACTCCAGTATCTCCCTGTCTTAAAGTCGGCCTTTGTCCAACTGGAGTATCAGATAATGCTCTATCAGATGGCTCTTCAATTTGACTATCATTTGGGTCAAACATACCTTCTTCACTATCTAGCCATAAAATAGATGCTTCTAGGCTATTTTTATTGTCGTCTTCCATAAAATTCTCCTCTCGTATTCGTTATATTATACCCAAATTTTAAAAAAAGGTTACAGATTTGGGCAGGGCGAATATATTATAACTAGAGGAGGAATTATTATATGGCAAAAGGATATTTAATAGTTAATGTTTATTTGGAGGATATTGGTCATCCAGTTG
>Ga0082212_10001712_pt1 | contig 32268 bp, 26 predicted proteins | sample TergutNt197P3_FD_71548 | JGI IMG/M metagenome (GOLD analysis project Ga0082212, IMG submission 71548) | Neocapritermes taracua P3 segment gut microbial communities from Petit-Saut dam, French Guiana - Nt197 P3 | ecosystem: Host-associated > Arthropoda: Insects > Digestive system > Gut ... | reverse complement strand
TACGAAAACCGCAATGTGTACCATTTGTATTCTTATGGTTCATCTTATAAAACGTATGACTGGATTTTCAAATTACGGGAAAAATACCAGGCATATATTGATCCCGAAACTTTCCGCCCGCTCTGGTACGAACGCGATGTTTACGAGGGCGGCTATACAGCGTTTGAGGATTATAAATTTGACTACGAAAATAATCTGATACATACATACGTTAAAAAAGGGAAAAGACCTGAAAAAACCGACACTTTACCCATTACTCCCTGCCTGTTTGATATTTTATCGGCTGTGTATTATTTTCGCAGCGTTGATTTCAGTAAAAACAAGATAGGCGACAGGATTCCTATTCACATGATACTCGACAGCCAATCCTATAATTTGAGCATGCGTTATTTAGGGAAAGAGGAAGTGAAAACACGCGATAAAAAAAAGTATTCATGTATCAAATTTGCCATTCAGTTAGTTGAAGGCACTGTATTCAAGGGCGATGAGGACGCCATTATTTGGGTAACCGACGACGCAAACAAAATTCCGGTAATCGTTGAAGCACAAATTTTAGTCGGTTCGGTAAAAGCCATACTGAGTGATGCAACCGGACTGAAACATTGATTTTTTTTTCTATGGTCACTTTTTTAAATCAAGAGATAATTCGTTCAAATATGTCATTTTGTCGCTCATCATTTGCCGAATATAACAAAATGTCAGTTGTCTGTATACTGGCACGTGCTTTGCTGGATTCCCATCAAAAATCAAAAATCATCAATCAAAAATTTTGAAAATATGCAGAAAGGAACCATTGGTGTCACCACCGAAAACATTTTTCCGATCATCAAGAAATTTCTCTATTCCGACCACGAGATTTTTCTTCGCGAGCTTGTATCTAACGCTATTGATGCGATACAGAAACTCAAAACCTTAGCGTCAAATGGCGAATTTAAAGGAGAATTGGGCGATTTGACCATACGTGTAGCCGTTGAGAAAGGTAAACTGAAAATCACCGACCGCGGTCTCGGAATGACCGCCGAAGAGTTGGACAAGTATCTGAACCAGATTGCGTTTTCGAGCGCTGACGAATTTATTAAGAAATATAAAGATCAGAGTATTATCGGCCACTTCGGGCTGGGTTTTTATTCTACCTTTATGGTGTCGAAAAAAGTAGAAGTACGCAGCCTGTCGTATCAGGAAAACGCTCAGGCTGTGAAATGGACGTGCGACGGCAGTCCCGAATACAGGATAGAAGATTGCAGTAAAACCGACCGCGGCACGGAAGTTATTCTGCATATTGACGACGAGTCAAAAGAGTTTCTCGAAGAAAAACGCATCGAAGAACTGTTGCGGAAATACTGCCGTTTCCTGCCCGTTGAAATAGCTTTCGGCAAAGAAAAGGAATGGAAGGACGGCAAACAGGTGGACACAGATAAGGATAAAATCATCAACGATACCCATCCGCTGTGGACGCGCAAACCTGCCGACCTGAAAGACGAGGATTATATGAAGTTCTATCGCGACCTGTATCCCATGCAGGAAGACCCGATGTTCCACATCCATCTGAATGTGGATTATCCGTTCAATCTCACAGGGATACTATATTTTCCGAAAATCAAAAGCAACATCGAGTTTCAAAAGAATAAAATACAGTTGTACTGTAACCAGGTGTATGTGACCGATTCGGTGGAAGGTATCGTACCCGACTTTCTCACACTGCTGCACGGAGTGATCGATTCGCCTGATATTCCGCTCAACGTGTCGCGCAGCTACCTGCAAAGCGACGCAAATGTGAAGAAAATTTCGAGCCACATATCCAAAAAGGTAACTGATCGACTGGAAGAAATTTTCAAAAAAGACCGTGCAGAATTTGAGAAAAAATGGGACAACTTGAAATTATTCATCGAATATGGTTTCATTACCGACGAAAAATTTGCCGAACGCGCCGAAAAGTTTGCTCTGTTGAAAAATACCGACAATAAGTATTTCACGTTCGATGAGTACCACAAATTAGTGAAGGGCGAACAGACCAACAAAGACAAGAAAGTTGTATATCTTTACGCTACCGATGTACAGGCACAATACAGTTTCATTGAAGCAGCCGGAAACAAAGGCTACGACGTGTTGCTTCTTGACGGACAATTAGACATACACTTCATCAACCATCTCGAAAGTAAGAACAGCGATGTGCATTATGCCCGCGTGGATTCAGATGTGATCGACCGCCTGGTACAGAAGGACGAACATTTGGCTACCACGCTTCCGCAAGCCGATCAGGACGATATGCGCGAAGTATTCAACCCGTTGACGCCTTCGTCGGCGGGACATTTTTATGTAACCTATGAAAGCATGGGCGAACAGGCGCAACCGATGGTGATTACCCAATCAGAATTTATGCGTAGGATGAAGGACATGTCGGCGCTTGGCAGTGGCGGAATGAATTTCTACGGCACCATGCCCGACAGTTTCAATCTGGTGGTGAACACTGACCATCCATTGGTAAAAAAGCTGATTGCTGAGAAGGAAAGCGATTTAGGTGCGCAACTCAAGGCCATAGCCGATGAACTTGAACCTGTAAGCGTTCAACTGAATACCCTGAAAGAGCAACTCAAAGGCAAAAAGGATGAAGAGATAGACCAGATGCAGCGCGACAATCGTAAAGAGTTGGAAGATAAGGAAGAAGAAATTCGTAATACCAAAAAAAATATGTTGGAAGAATACGGAAAAACCAATCAACTTGCCCGTCAATTGGCAGATTTGGCGCTGTTGGCCAACAATATGCTCAAAGGCGAAGAGTTAAACAAATTCATTCGCAGAAGCGTGGAAATGATTGGTTAGGGTATCGCTGTTTATTTCACAATCTTCAGCTTCGCAAACTTTACAAACAACTGTTTCTGCCCTGCGTTCTCGAAATGAATGGTCACTTTGGCATTGGCTCCGCTACCGTCAACAGCCAGCACTTTACCAGCGCCGAAGCGTAAATGTTCTACGGTCATACCCGATTTTATTTTTTGTGAATGGTCCTGCATAGATGTTGTATGCGACGACTCTACATCATGTGTATTGAGCGGTTTCAACTTCGGAGAGAAATCATTCTGTCCTGAATGAAATATAGGTTTGGTTTGATTTGACGAAAATAGATTATGGGTGATTCTTGTATTGTTTTCGCCCGCAGCTTCTATAAATCTGGGATCGATCTCCCTGATAAAACGGCTCGGTCGCGGAGCGGTCATGTTGCCCCATCGGAAACGCACATCGGCGTGCGACAGAAACACCTGCTTCCGCGCACGGGTAAGCGCAACATAAAACAGCCGACGCTCCTCCTCTACGTCCTGTTCGCTCATTAACGTCATCTGCGAAGGAAACAGATGCTCTTCCATTCCAACAACATACACCACGTCGAATTCAAGTCCCTTCGACGAGTGAACGGTCATTACTGTAACCTTGTCGTTGTCCTCAGGCTTGTCGTTGTCGGCATTGGTGAGTAGCGACACGTTGGCTAAAAACCGGTCGAGGGTTACTACTCCCTCATTTTCAACGCTGTTTTCATTCACAAATTCGCGGACGCCGTTCAGCAACTCGTCAATATTTTGCAGGCGACTGATATTTTCGGGCGTTTTCTCGGCTTGCAGCGACGCCATGATCCCTGCAGCTTTCACCAGTTGATACAACAGCTCGTAGGCGTCGAGCGTGGTTTGCCTTTCTGAATGTTCGCCCATGAATGCGATGAATTTTTGCAACTTACCGCGTGCTGCCGATGCAATATCAGGCGCTATCTTTTCCGCACAAATAGTAGCTTCCCAAAGCGAAATACCCGCCGCGTTGGCAGCAGTTGCAAGCCGGCTGACAGTAGTATCGCCAATGCCTCTTGCGGGAAAGTTGATGATACGTCGAAAAGCTTCATCATCCTTCGAATTCACCAAAAGACGACCGTAAGCCAGCACATCCTTGATTTCTTTGCGTTCGTAAAACGACAACCCGCCATAAATTTTATAAGGAATGTTCCGTTTGCGTAATGCATCCTCGAAAATCCGCGACTGTGCATTCGTCCGATACAGAATGGCAAAATCCCTGTTGGCATATTGATGATTGTACTTCATATCCAATATGGACGACGCCACCACATGACCTTCTTCATGGTCAGTGCCGACGCTGAATAACCTGATACGCTCGCCTGTATGATTGTTCGAAAAAACCATTTTTTGAATACGGTTTTTGTTCTTTTCAATTAACGTATTCGCAGCATTAACAATGTTTTGCGTGGAACGGTAATTCTGTTCCAACTTGTACATTTGATAATTGGGATAATCATTACGAAAATTCAGGATATTTTCGATACGCGCACCGCGAAAAGCGTAAATACTTTGTGCATCATCGCCCACCACACAGACATTATTGCGCTGTGCCGCTAACTTTTTCACAATCATGTATTGTGCCATGTTGGTATCCTGATATTCGTCCACCAGAATATACCGGAAAAAACGCTGATATTTGTCTAATATTTCAGGATGATCGCGGAAAAGGATATTGGTATTGAGCAGAATATCATCGAAATCCATTGCTCCTGCTGTGAAACATCGTTGAGCGTACATTTTGTATATTTCAGCGGTAAGCGGACGTTTCACCGACTTGTCATACGCGGTAAATTCCGTATGGGCAGAATACATTTTCGCGGTTATCAGGCTGTTCTTTGCCGATGAGATGCGTCCGTACACGTCGCCGGGCTTGTAAACCTGTTCATCTAACTTTAATTCCTTGACGATTTGTTTCACTACGTTTTTTGCATCCTGTGCATCGTAAATCGAAAAATTGGAAGGGTATCCGAGCACCCCGCCTTCCGATCGAAGGATACGCGCAAATACTGAGTGGAATGTCCCCATCCACAGTCGTCGGGCATCGTCATCGCTTACCAACTGTGCGATGCGTTGCTTCATCTCTTTGGCCGCCTTGTTGGTAAAAGTCAGTGCAAGAATACTGTAAGGAACGATACCCTGCGTCAATAAATACGCAATGCGATAGGTCAGTACGCGGGTTTTCCCCGAACCCGCGCCCGCAATGATCAGCGAAGGACCGTTATAGTTCATCACAGCTTCGCGCTGTACGTCATTTAAATCATTTAAAAAATCAGTCATTGTTTATTTTTCTTTTTGACAAAACATTTCTGATTGCCAAATTGTGTTTCAAACTTATAGCTCAAAATGGCGCTTCCATGTTATTCATTCCTCCTGTCGGGAACGACGAATTACCGTACTCTTCATCGCTTTTCGCCACGTTATCATTCATTTTGGATTGAAATACCTGTGTTAAGTCGGTAGACAGGATAGTATCGGGTTCTACGAATTTGACAAAATTTTCCTTGAAAAACAACTGCACATCTCCCAGCGCACCGTTACGGTGTTTGGCAATAATGATTTCGGCATAACCTTTTAAAGAATTTCCCTCCGTATCTTCCGTAAAGCCGTATTTTTCGGGCCGATGAATGAACGCCACGATATCGGCGTCTTGTTCTATAGCGCCCGATTCGCGAAGATCGGCCAATTGCGGCCTTTTTCCCTGAAGACCGCCAGCACGTCCTTCAACCATGCGGTTGAGCTGCGAAAGCGCAATGATCGGGATGTTTAGCTCCTTAGCAATGGCTTTGAGCGAGCGCGAAATATTCGACACTTCCTGCTCGCGGTTACCTTTGGTGTCGCCTGTCCAGGTCATTAACTGCAAATAGTCTATAACTGCGATGCGAATATCATGCTTTTGCACTAGTCTCCTGCATTTAGCACGAAATTCAAATACCGAAAGCGCAGGCGTATCATCAATAAATACGGGCGCATTGTTCAATTTTCCTATCTTGGCGTCCAACTGCGCCCATTCGCTGGGTTCAAGTTTGCCGGTACGTACCTTCCCTGAGTCAAGTTCTGTTTCGGACGATATCATACGCATGACTAACTGCTGCGCCGACATTTCGAGCGAAAACAGCGCCACGCCACATTGATGTTCCACTGCCATATTACGTGCCATGGACAGTACAAAAGCCGTTTTCCCCATAGAAGGGCGTGCAGCCACAATAATCAGGTCGGTAGGTTGCCAGCCTGCCGTGATACGGTCGAGCTTGGTATAGCCCGACGGAACGCCAATGAGACTGTCTTCGCGCTTACCGGCGGCTTGGATACTGTCAATAACGCTCTTCATCAGCAGATTGATGGGTTGAATTTCATTTTTGATGTTGCCCTGTGTTATCTCGAACAATGCCTGTTCTGAACTGTTCAACAGGTCGTCCACATCCACACTTTCGTCGAAGGCGCGTTCCTGAATGTTGGTCGAAACACGAATCAATTCGCGCTGGATGTATTTTTGATGAATTATTCGTGCATGGTATTCTGCATGTACCGACGACATCACCCGCGTAGTAAGCTGCGTGATGTAAAACGGCCCGCCTACCTCTTCCAGAATACCCTTGCGGCGAAGTTCCTGCGTTACGGTAAGCAGGTCAATCGGTTCTTCGCGTATGGACAGATCGATAACCGCCTGATATATCCGGGCATGCGCTTCCTTGTAGAAACAATCGGGTTTCAGTATTTCTATCACATCATATATAGCATCTTTTTCGAGCATTACCGCCCCCAGCACCGCTTCTTCGATATCGACAGCCTGCGGCGGTAGTTTTCCCGCCTCTACGCCTATCACGCGGGTATTGTCCATGATGGGCATTGATCCTTTGTTTTGTTTTGCCATTTTATTGATGTTTATATGATTACAGATACTTGCATTTTTGAAATCGGGGAGCAAAGATACAATTCCAGTTGAAAATTGAGAATAGAAAATTGAGATTTTTTACCAACAATATCGGAAAAATGAATTATCTTTGCTGTGAATATTAATTTTTTTTGACATGAAAACATTTTTTAATTATTGTCTCATTTTGAGCATCATTACCACTGGCGCTATGGCGCAGAATAATTCGGCAGGTTGCACTTCCGCAACCACTCCTTCCGGAAATATCGTATTTTTTGGAATCGACTATTCGTTAGTACGCTTTTCGTTCATTAGTGAAAACACTGCTCAAGCCGTACGCACTATGCACGAAATAAATCAGTTATTCATCATCGAAGCACAAAAGTATGATGTAAACAAGTTGATGGGAAAGCATGTGGTGAAAATCAATCTGGAACATGCTGATTCGGTAACGGATATTTTGAATGATTTTCCGGTAAGATTTGATGGCGATTACAAGATTGGAATAGATGACGTGAAGGCGCTGATTGCGAATTATCCTGATAGCGCCGATGAGGGCGTAGGGCTGGTATTTATCGCCGAACAGATGAATAAAAAAAGCGCCACAGGGTCGTATTACGTTACTTTTTTCGACCTGAAAACTAAGGAAGTACTCACAGCCTGCCGGCAAAACGGCAAAGCAGGAGGATTCGGTATGCGCAACTATTGGGCTGCCACCGTTTATAATGTGATGAAAAACTGGAAATAATAATCCTGATTATAAAACTAAAACTGCAGGTAATCAGAACGCTTCGTTTTTTTTCAACTAAAAGGCTGCCAATTTTCCGGACGGCCTTTAGTTTTTTGATGGGTTATTATTAAATGGTTCCCTTATAAAATTATATCCCGCAGCAAAATAATATTTTGTACAAATGATGTAACAAAAAAAAAAAAATCACGTATATGTAATCAAATGATGTTCAAACAACATAGATATTATACCATGTCAAAACAGTGTTTTGTACTGTTTATTTGTTTGTTTGCAGGTATTCCGACAGTATCTGCACAATCACATTTTATTACTAAACAGCCTCAGGATGCCACGATTTGTGAATTTCAAAGTACTCCTCAACTTTCAGTAGAATTGAATGGCTCTTATTCATGCCAATGGTTTATGCAACAGGCAGGTACAACAAATTGGGTGTCTATACCGGGAGCCATTTTCACGATATATAATCCTATTACTGCCGGAAAATATTATTGTGTGGTTACAAAATCATCAACGGAATCCGAACAATCCAATACTGTCACATTCACCATTCATAAGACCCCTTATATCTCGACTCCGGGTTTTGAAATACCGCCGGTGTGCGACGAAAGCGAACTCAGAGTAGAACTCGATCCTGCCAATATATCCGCCCAAGGCAGCCCTATCACGAGCTATGAGTGGAAACTGGTTGACAAACAAGGAAGTCAGCCGACAATAACGCAACCCGGAACCGGCGGAACAATTGCTGATTTCATAATTCCAACTGCGTTTGCCGAACAGAGCGGGATGGTGCTTACATTAACCCTTACCAACGGTTGCGGCTCAACGCTTTCATCAGAAGCGCCGATTTTTGTACGGGAAATTCCGCCTTTACCCCAACCTGTTGTAGGAAATTATTGTCAGGGAACTACGGCTGTACCACTGTCGATCACGAGCGATAATCCGGCGATCTGGTTTGACGCTGGGGGGAATAAATTACAATCGCCGCCTACACCAAGTACTTCTTCATCCGGTACGCAAACATGGTGGGTATCGCAAATAGATCCGTTCAATTGCGAAAGTGATCGCGCTAAAGCAATAGTTGAAATATTTCCCATACCGGCGCCTCCTGCGACGAATGCCAATATCGAATTGTGTCTGAATGAACCCGGCCTGACCCTGAATGCAACAGGTACAGATTTAATTCAGTGGTATGACGAAATGCAGAAATTGCCTTCCGCACCGCAAATCAATACCAGCGAAGCGGTAACGAAAACCTATTATGTAACGCAAAACGACGGAAATTGCGAAAGCCCGAAAGAGAGTGGTAAGATAACAGTTAGGATAAAAGACATATCCACCGTAGACGCCATAGAATTGTCTTATAATCTCGATTTATGCCCCAACAACAGTACGGTACTCGCTGTTACCTCAAAAAGGCCTAATCCTACATTCAGATGGTATAAAGATGAAGATAAAATAGTGGAAATCTTACCGTCCGGCCCAACACTAACCACTCCCGTTTTGATGCGCGATACGGTTTATTATGTCACCGTGCAATATGAAGCGGCGGGCGAGTGTGAAAGTATGTATCCCAAAGCGGCAGTCATCAATGTAAGGGATGTTACCTTACCAAAAATTTCCGTTCAGCAACATATCATTGTCAATACGGACGACGGGGTATGTTATGCTACCAACGTTGATACCGGTAAGCCTTTGGTCTCGGATAACTGTACCTTTGAAGAAAATCTGCTTGTATATGCCAATCCCGTTGTGCCAACTCAATATTTAATGGGCGACACCACGCTGGTATGGTGGGTTCAGGACGAAGCAGGCAATAAGGACTATGCCCTGCAAACCGTTACGGTGAGAGACAGAGAAAAGCCCAAAGGAACATGCCCCGAGGATATCACCTGGTATATCAACGAAAATGAAAACACCGCCTTAGTACATTACAGTTTAAGTTATACCGACAATTGCGGCGAAGTGACTGACACAATCGTCAAAGGTTTTGATTCTGGATCAGTATTTCCTTTAGGAGAAACACTGGTAAGGCATTTAGCTTCCGACAAAGCCGGGAATACCGATACCTGCGAATTTAAAGTTATCGTAAAATATCCTTCCCGCGATATGGCAGTCGCTCTGAGGGTATCAGCCTACGAAATATGCGCAGGACAGGAAGTGGTTATCACCCCGGTTGTCAGTGGAGGAAGCGGGCGATACAATTATTCGTGGAAAAAACCGCGTGCGTGGTCTGACGCCGTGATGAGAGACTATCCGTTGACAAATACCACCTACGAACTAACCGTTAACGATGGCGTTTCGCCTCCACAAACGCAAAGCGTTCAAATTACGGTGCTGCAAACACGACCTGTGAATCTGACGCTCGAAGGCGTCACTATGGATAAGATTTTTGAAGATGATGAAGTATTAGTGACGGCAACAACCGGTTTCCCAAGCTATAAGTTGCTGCTCAACAATCAGGAGATACAGACGTCAGGATTGAACAACAAAGTGGGCTTTCAAGCTGAACTGGGAACATACATTGTACGGGTTTTCGCCACCGACGAAAATGGCTGCGTTTCGCAGGATCAAATGGATATCGAAGTGGATAGCAGGAGATTACCCAATGTTTTCACACCTAATCATGACGGTATCAATGACCGGTTTCTCGAAGGTTTCGACCTTAAGGTATTCAGCCGGTCGGGTGAACTGCTTTATCAGGGAACCGACGGATGGGACGGCACCTACAAAGGAAAACTGATGCCTCAGGGCACATATCTGTATGTAGTAACGCGCATCATGAATAATGGCGAACCACGTGTTTTTAAAGATACTGTAACTTTAAAATTGTGATGAAAAGAGTTCTCCATATCTATATTCTTCTTTTTGGCATGATGTGTACTGCTCATGCGCAAACGGATAATATGTTCCTTCAACAAACCAATAACCGCGGGTTGCTTAATCCTGCAACCGTCGGGAAAGGGGGAGATTTTGTCGCAGCGCTGGCTGTTCGTCAGCAATGGATCGGATTTCCGGGACCTTCTACGCAAGCTGTGTATGCCAACGGTTTTGTACAACCCATACGTTCAGGTTTCGGGTTGTCGTGGACCAACGATAAATTCGGGCCGCAACGAACCAACAATATGAAACTGAATTATGCCTATTTTGTTCCGTTTGAAGAAGTTGCCTTCCTCTCGCTGGGACTGGGGCTGGGGGTTATGAATAATATCTACGACGAGACGGATTTCTTTCCCCGTAATCCCGATGATATTGTTCTTAATATGGGTGTTACGTCGAAAACCATTCCCGATTTCGACTTCGGATTTGAATTTAATACCCGTAATGTCGAATTTGGCGCTTCGGTAACTCATCTCACATACGGCTATAAGGACAATACCCTTCTGCGCCCGATGAGAAATTTTTATGTTTACTCGCGTGCCAAACTGCCAATCAACCCTTACTGGGACTTTATTCCGGGGCTTACCTGGCATAATACCCGTAAACTGAACACCTACGAATTTAACGCGGCATTTCGTTACAACAACAATATCTGTGTGAATCTGCTGTACCGTAATCCGATGGATTGCGGCATAGCGCTTGGCGTCAATCTCTTTGCAGGTATTCGCGTGGCATATTCCTACGATTATGGTTTCGACAATCTGAGCGCATATAACACCGGATCGCATGAAGTAACCGTTTCATACAGTATTCCGGTTTACACTACTTATGTAAAAACAAAATTACGCTTCTTCAGGTGGAAGATGTTTTGATAAAATCTTTCTAATGAACAAATACTTCGTCAAGCGTCCGTCATAAACGATTGATAGTGTTATTGTTTAACCATCTGAGTATGTCTATCCGACCCTGTCAGTGTCGTCAGACCTGACAGGGTTGAAACTAAAACCAAAAGTTAAAAACTACCCCCCGTGTTTCATCACTTCGTCCACTGCCTCCGATTCGAGATGTTCGCCAACTTTTTTATCAAAGGTGATTTTGAACGAATAGGCAAAATCGCAGGGTCTCGTTTTGGGGAACGACAGTTTCAGTCCATCGGCGGTTGGTTCCCAGTCTATTTTTTCGTTTGAGCCCAACAATTGTACATTTAAAATTTTAGCGTCGGCAATAGCGTACGGATCGAGCGATTTGATCACGGCTGCATCGTCCCAATTCAGTACAATGGCGTAGAAGTCATTGCCTTTGGTGGTGAAACGCATGTCGCGGGCGGTGTATGCGGTTGCGGTATTGTCGGTGAACGATCCTTTGGTGGATTCGGCGTCGCCTTCGCCGAGTTTTTTCCAGCAACGGGTACCGTATATAGCATCGCCATTTATTTTCAGCCATTTACCGATGTCAAGAAGTACGGCTTGCTGTTCTTCGGTAATGGTACCATCGGCGCGAGGCCCGATGTTCAGCAGCAGGTTTCCGTTCTTGCTCACAATATCAATCAGGTCGTGCACAATCTGTTCGGCGGTTTTGTTTTCTTCGCCGTCAATGTAGCACCATGATTTTTTACCGACAGAGGTATCCGTTTGCCACGGGAATTTCATCATCTTTCCCGATTTGCCGCGTTCCACATCCCAAACATGAATATTGGTGGGATAGCCCTGCTTGGTGTTCACCACCACCTGCTTGCCCCAATCCAAGGCATTGTTGTAATAGTAGGCTAAGAATTTGTTGAAATAGGGCATCAGTACGGGATTGTTCACCGTCCAGTCGAACCATATCAACTCCGGTTGATATTTATTGACTAATTCGTAGGTTCGTGTCAGCCATTCACGCGCCACGCTTTCGTTGTATGTTTGCTCCGGTAATCTTCTTCCGTAAAGGGTAATAGTTGTATCCTGAACATCCGACGGAAACTCCATACCACCGTTGTAGAACCATGTATTTTCGGCACGATGTGTGGACAGTCCGAAAACCATCCCTTCGCGTTCGACAGCCTGTTTCAGCAATCCCACAATATCTTTTTTGGGACCCGTCTTTGCCGCATTCCATTCGTTTAAATCACTGTCGTACATCGAAAAACCGTCGTGATGCTCCGCTACGGGAACCACATATTTGGCGCCTGCATCCCTGAACAGTTTCGCCCACTGATCGGCGTTGAATTTTTCGGCTTTGAACATCGGGACAAAATCTTTATACCCGAATTTAGTATGTTCACCGTATTTTTCGAGATGGTGCTTGTATTCCCTCGAATCTTTACGGTACATGTTGCGCGGATACCACTCGTTGCTGAAAGCGGGAACAGCATACACGCCCCAATGTATGAAAATACCGAATTTGGCGTCGCAGAACCATTCGGGAAACTGATAATTCTGAGCGATGTTGTCCCAATCGGGTTGAAATAGTTCGGTGCCTTTCAGTGATGCTACCGAATCAATGTTGATGTTTGATTTTTGATTACTTTGGCAGGATACTAATAAACATACTGCCAACAGGATAACAGGAAAAGTTTTCATGATTGATTGTTTTTTAAAACGACAAATGTAAGAAAAATATGGTTTTGATTTATCAGGATAGTAAAATTTTAATTGCTAATTTCATCAAAAATATCTATTTTTGTGTCAATAAATGGTAAAGTTTTAAATTATAGTATCAAATGAAATCTGTACAAGAACGCATACACGAATTAAAATCATGGCTGGCCAAGCAGCAATATGATGCCATTATAATTCCTTCAAACGATCCGCATTTCAGCGAATATGTAGCAGACCACTGGAAAAGCAGGGAGTTTATCAGCGGCTTTACCGGTTCTATGGGAACAGCGGTGGTTACAAGCGCTCAAATGGCTTTATGGACAGATTCCCGTTATCACATTCAAGCAGAAAACCAGCTCAAAGGCACCGATTACCAATTACAACGTGTTCCGCTACCCGAAACACCCGATATAGAATCGTGGCTTTGCAGTGTACTGGAAAAAGGTCGTGTAGCCATTGACGGAAAACTTTTTTCGGTAAATGAATATCAACGGTTGAAAAAAGCATTAGGCGCGCTGGAATTATGTGTTGCCGATGACCCTTTTAACGAAATATGGACAGAACGTCCGGCCATACCCCATTCTGCGTCGTTTTTACTTGACGTGAAATATTCCGGCGAAAGCGCTGATTCGAAAATTAAGCGAGTAAAGGAAAAATTGGACACGCAAGCGTCAGGCATATATTTGATGGCTGCCCTGGATGATATTGCTTGGTTGCTGAACCTGCGCGGCAGCGACATCAGTTACAATCCGCTTACCGTGGCCTACGCCGCAATGGATGATCATACCGTTCATTTGTTTATTGGAAAGGGAAAATTAAGCGAGAAAGATACACAAACCCTGCAACAGTCAGGTATTACCCTGCATGACTATACCGCTTTCGACGATTACTTAATGACCTTGAAATCGAAAAAGGTGGTTTATAATGGCGACCGTTTCGACATTTTTCATTATCACTTGTTGGAAAAAGCGGGGGCTGCATTGGAAGCGGAATTGATTCCTGCAGGATCCGTAAATCATCTGAAAAGCATCAAAAATGAAATAGAAATTGAAGGTTTTCGCAAAGCAATGATTGCCGACGGTATAGCGCTTACCCGTTTTCATATCTGGTTAGAGAACAGGTTGGCAAAAGGAAAAACAACGAGCGAAACGGAAGTTGTGGAAAAACTCAACGAGTATCGTTCGCAACAAAACGGTTTTATGGGCATCAGTTTTTCTCCTATTGTAGGCTATCGCGCTAACGCCGCCATGCCGCATTACTCTCCGACACCCGAAAAATCGGTTACGGTTGAGAATAAAGGTTTTTTACTCATGGATTCCGGCGGACAATACCTGTTCGGTACCACCGATATCACCCGAACCCTTCATCTATCGGAACCGACAGAACAGGAAAAAACGGACTACACGCTGACGCTCATGGGAATGATCAACCTGTCGATGATAATTTGGCCTGAAGGGTTACAAGGGCTGCATCTGGATATTCTGGCACGGGCGCCCATGCTTTCGCACCGGATCAATTATTTACATGGCACCGGACATGGCGTAGGCCATTTCCTCAATGTACACGAAGGGCCGCACACCGTAAGGATGAACGCCAACACGGTGCCCCTGGAAGCAGGCATGACGCTTTCCAACGAACCGGCGCTATACCGTACGGGACAATATGGTATTCGTAACGAAAATCTGATGGTAGTACAAAAAGATGAAACAAATGAGTATGGAAAATTCCTGCGTTTCGAAACACTTACCTTATGTTGTATTGATACCAAACCAATCAACAAAACCTTGATGACCGTGCCGCAAATACAATGGCTGAATGAATATCACGAAAAAGTGTTCCGGACATTATCGCCTCATTTAAACAGCGACGAAGCCGCATGGTTGCGCCATAAAACAAAAGAAATTTAACCCACTATGTAATTTTTTATAATAAGTATTCTTATGTCAAATATTTTGTTACTTTTGCCAAAAATTAAATCAAAAATCTATGGAAATCATTAATCGTGTAAAAAACATTTTGGTTGTCCCCAAGGAAGAGTGGGCAACCATTGAGGCGGAAAACAAATCGCACAAGGAGATACTTACTTCGTATCTTCTGCTACTGGCGCTCATACCGGCAGTATGTCAATTCATCAGATACGGATTGGCAGGATATAATGTATTAGGCGTGCATATTGGCGGCACTGTCAGTTGGGGTATACGGCAAGCCCTTGTCTTGTATATCTCGATGGTAGGCGGTGTGTATCTCACTGCATGGATTGTCGACCTGCTTGCTGAATCATTCGGTTCAACAAAGAATTTCGACAAAGCTTTCGCATTGGTGGCATATTCCTACACCACCATGTGTGTTGCAGGAGTATTTTATTTGCTTCCATCGTTGTCGGTTCTCGCCACGTTAGCAGGATTATACGGATTGTATATCCTCTACACCGGTTTGAAACCAATGATGAAAACACCCGACGAAAAGCAGGTGGTCTATTTTGTGGTCAGTCTGATATCTGTGATTGTGGTATCGGCGATACTATCGACTGTATTGACTACTATCTTTATAAGCAGCAGATTTTTAACTCTATAATTCTAACAAATTCTACATCGTAATTAAAGTGATCATCGGTGTTCGTTGCACAGGTTTTTCGCAGTGCATGATATTTTTTTCATCCCAAAAGTTAAATTTTCATTAAATCTGTGTTAATTTTTCTAAAACAAGTATTTTTGGCCCGATTATTGTAACTTATTTTGTGTAAAATCGTATAAAAAAGAGGTCGTATTTTTATGTTGAACAGACAAAAATAAGGTATGATGAAGCAACGTTTACTTTCCGTTATTATGGTGTGTATGTTTTGTATAGCTGTATTACCGGTATTTGCAGACAATTCGGACGACAGGAAATTGAAAGCATATCCCAACCCTGTTGATCGGGGCGCTGTCCTGACGATTGAAATGCCGGGCGATCATAGCGAAATTACAGTAATTTTGTTCAATACAGTTGGTAAAATAGTCCAGCAGATTAAAACCACTAACAAAACTATTGAACTCAATGTTCCGGACGTCAGCGGCATCTATCTGTTGCGGTTTGTTGAGAAACAAAAAGTAATCGCAGTTGAAAAAATTGTTGTAAAAGAATGATTTTGGGGGGAACTATCTTACTTAGTTATATTTTTGCCTCCTAAATAATTTATGAGGAAATAATCATTTAACCAATTTATATTAGCGTATATATGAACAGTAGACGTAATTTTTTAAGAAGCATGTCTCTTCTTTCCGTCGGTGGTTTACTGGCTGGAAATACGAGATTTGTCGGCGCAATGAATTATTCTGAAGTTGCCGCCTCAAAAGCATTGGGATTGCAGATTTATTCAGTTCAACGAGAGCTTTTTAGCGACCTTCCCAAAAGATTGAAAGATTTGAATGATATGGGGTATGTCAGACTGGAACTTGCCGGTTATAATGGAGGAAAGATTGGAAATGTCGACATAATGGAATTTAAAAAAATAACAGATGATGCGGGATTGAAAATAGTAAGTTCACATGTAAATCCGGTGATTACAGGTCAGTCTTCCATGATAAGTGGACAGGAGCAGGATTTTCCTCATTATACAAAAGAAGACCTTCCGCAGGTGAAGGAATACTGGAAGGTAACTGCCGCTGATCATGCAAAGTTGGGTTGTAAATTTTTAATTCAACCGATGATGCCTCGAATTAACACCCATGAAGATGCAGCCCTCGTTTGTGAGTTTTTTAACGAAGCCGGTAAAATTTGCAAGGAAACCGGATTGATGTTTGGTTATCACAACCATAATTTTGAATTTAAGCGAATTGTAAAACCAGAAGATGCTAACAGAATAACATCGCCTTGGCAAACAAAAGGCGACCAAATCATGGATCTTTTCATTGCCGGTACCGATCCATCATTGGTTACATTTGAATTGGATGTATACTGGACGGTGCGTGGTGGAAATGATCCGCTGGAATATCTGAAAAAACATCCGGAACGGATTGCTGCGGTTCACATCAAGGATACAGCAGTATTGGGACAAAGTGGTCTGTTGAACTTCGAGAACATCTTTAACCAGATGTACGCAAACGACATACAGAACTATTTTGTGGAATTGGAAAGAATGCCCGATAGACGAACCCAGTTTGAAGGGATTAAGGATTGTGCTGACTATTTACAAAAAGCAGCATTTGTAAGATGAATAAATAATAATAATATAAAAAAATGGCAGTAATAATAAATGACATTAATTTTGAAGAGATTGTATTAAAATCGGAACTACCTGTTATGCTTGATGTTTATACTGAATGGTGCGGTCCTTGTCGTGCGATAGCGCCTTATATTGAACAAATGGCGACGGATTATGACGGCAGGGCTATTATTGGCAAGGCTGACGCCGAAAAATGTCCTGAAATTTCAGAAAAGTTTGGAATTCGAACTGTTCCGACTTTTTTGTTTTTCAAAAACGGCAAAAAGGTCGATGACGAGAAAGGAGCGAACAAGCAATCTTTGATCAACAAGTTAAATGCCTTGTTGTAGCATTGTGAGAATAAATATTATCGTAGTTTTAATCCTTGCGGGAGGCTTGTTGTTTTCTTGCGAGCAGCCTGCACCATACATCAAACACACAGGAAGAACGCAAGGTACATATTACAATATTACTTACGAAAGTCCGGATAGTGTTGATTATGAGAAGGAAATCGTTCAATTGCTTCGTGATTTCTCGGAATCCCTTTCTATTTATAATCCTAATTCGTTGATTTCGCGCATCAATCAAAATGATTCTACTGCAATTGTTGATGATTTTTTCTACACGGTATTCAACAAATCGGTTGAAATAAATCAGGCTTCGGGTGGTGTTTTTGATATTACGGTTGCGCCGCTTGTCAATCTGTGGGGCTTCGGTTTTACGGGCGACAGACCCGAAATAGACCCGAAAAAGATTGATAGCCTGCTACAATACGTAGGGATGGATAAAATTCGCATAGAGGGCAACCAAGTAGTGAAAGATTTTCCCGGAGTGATGCTCGACATGAATGCCGTTGCGAAAGGTTATTCGGTGGATCTGGTGGCTTCTTTCCTGAAAGAGAAAGGTTGCCGTAATTATTTAGTGAATATTGGCGGCGAAATTGTAGCGCAGGGAGTGAACGATTCGGGCATCATCTGGAGAGTAGAAATCGAACGGCCGGTAGACAGGGCAGGGCATGGAGAAGCGCGTCAGGCTATTGTGCGCCTCAACAACCGGGCAATGGCTACATCGGGCAATTACCGTCGGTTTTTCGAAATAGACGGGGTGAAGTATGCCCACACCATTGACGTTAAAACAGGTTATCCGGTCAGACATAACCTGCTGAGTGCTACTGTTGTTGCAGACGACTGTATGACCGCCGATGCATGGGCAACTGCATGTATGGCTTCGGGATTGGAAAAAAGCATCGAACTCCTCAGTCAACATACTGAGCTTGAGGGATTACTCATCTACAGCGACGAAAATGGCAATTACAAAGTGTATTCAACAGAAGGAATGAACGCGATCTATGTTCAGTAACAAAGTTATACTACCGAAAACTGGAATTTTTCATGGAACCGGGTCGTATCCATGTCCTCCCCACGGATGACAGCGCAGGATACGTTTTAATGCTATCCAGCCGCCTTTGAAAGCCCCGTATTTTTGCAGCGCTTCCAGCGCGTACTGCGAACAGGTAGGCGTATAGCGGCACGAGGCAGGCGTAAGCGGTGAAATACAATACTGGTAAAATTTCACCAAGCTAATTAACAGATATTTAAACGGATTCCTCATAAACTTTTGAAACCTGAAACTTGAAACTTGAAACTTGAAACTTGAAACTTGAAACTTGAAACTATTCTATTTGCTGGGCAATACGTCGTAAAATTTTTTTCATCGCTTTTTCAAGTTCTGCATACGGCAGTAAATCATCGGAAGCATAGATGACCATCAGGTGAATTTGACCATTTTCGGCAGATGAGTTCAGTATTTGCTTGTTGGTGCGGAAAACCTCTCGTGTACGGCGTTTGAGTAAATTACGCTTCACAGCGCGTTTGAAACGACGCTTAGGTACCGACACTGCAAAACGGCACAGGTATAAACCGGTTTCGGGAGTTTTTAGCCAAAAAACCTTATATGGCGCCTGAAAAAAAGTATTCCCGTGGTCAAACAAATACGAAATAACCTGTTCACCGCGTAAACGCTCTTCCTTGCCTAATGTATTGGTTGTCATTAATCATTTATCACTAACCCCTAATCATAGATTTGCCATTCCTTTTTTTACTAAATCCTTCAAATGATGTTCAATAGCCATAGTCAGAGAAGGAGTATGGGTTCGGGGCGCCTGAATGTCAATTCGCAGGTGTGCTGATCGGGCTGCTCTGGCTGTGGCAGGGCCAAAACATGCTATTTTTGTTTTTCCCTGTTCATAATCTGGAAAGTTAGTGAACAACGATTTTATTTCGGTAGGGCTGTAAAACGCCAGCAGGTCATAATCCTTGATATTGACGTCCGATAAATCGCTGCTTATCGTCCGGTACAGGATAACCTTTGTATAGTTGTATTTCTTTTTGTCGAGCAGTTTGGGTATTTCGGGTTTATGGGGGTCAGAGAGCGGCAGCAATATTTTTTCGTCCCTGTGTTTATACATCAACGTCAGCAACTCATCAATCTTTGAACCGAAAAATATCTTGCGTTTGCGATATATGATATATTTTTGCAAATAATTGGCAATCGACTCGGAGGTACAAAAATATTTCATTGAATCGGGCACGTTGACACGCATTTCATCGCAAATACGGAAGTAATGATCTACGGCTGTCTTGCTGGTAAGAAAAACCGCACCATGAGCCAAAATTTCAATCCTGTACTGACGAAACTCCCTCGCAGTAACCCCTTCAATCCTGATAAACGGCTTGAAATCAACCTTCAGTTGATATTTGTCTGCCAATTCTGTGTACGGAGATTTTTCCGTTTCACCCGGAGCAGGCTGCGACACAATAATTCTCTTAACGCTCAAAACCTGATAGTTTATAGAAATATATTTAATTCAAACAACAGTTTACATGCTTTGGCCAATAGCAAAAGCGGTAAAATTTCGAGGGTGCAAAGATACAAAATGAAATAGAATACCGATACATTTCGGGTATGAATAATTTGAAAAATTCTCCACATTCGGAATAGATACGATATTGCGAAAACGGCTATAACGCTGTAAATCATGCAAAATTCTGCTACTTCTGTTGTAACATAAGGAATAACCGTCACCAGCGGGAAAATCATCAATCCGATGTTGCGGTTGTACAAAAACATATTGTAAATGTATATCTTCGAAAAGTTCTGCATCATAAAGATGACGCCCAAGCTCCGCCATATTCGGGCTTTCAGGATATACAACAAGCCTGTTACCGCAGAAAAAAACAGAATGGATAAAACATAACTTCCCCACAACAGATTTGCGCCAAAAAACGGTAATGCTATCGAAATAAAAATACCGGTGACCCATATAAACAGTATGTTAGAAAGTAAAGCGGCCTGTCGGTCGGATTCGCGACGTTCCTCGTACAACCGCAAAGACTGCCGGTAATCGAAAAAAGACCGGAATGCTTCCAGCAGGTTTTTCCCGAAGTTATACCTGATGATGGTCAATAGCGCCAATCCGCAGGTTAGAAATAGGGTGATGGACGACGGATAGCCAACCAGCCTTGTATCGCTTGCCAATCCGGTACGTACAGCCGGCGTTTCGGTCATAGTCACCGGAATGGCAACCTGCAAACTATCCCGCAACGATAACGTATCTACTTCAATAGTCAGTTTTCTGACAGGTTTCGGTTTGACTACGCTATCCTGCGAAAGTATTATTTCCTGTTCACGCTGTTCGAATAGCCTCATCACTTCTTCCGCCCGCTCCAGGTCAAGTTGCGGTTTTGGGACGGCAATATTCGGCAAAGGTTGGGTTTGCGGTTGCTGTGGCAAAACCAACGTATCGTGTAAAATATCAACAAAATAATGCTTGTTCACTTTTCATCTTTTGCTGGTTATAGGCAGGGTTTTTATTTTTTCAATTCTTTTCGGATGTCATTTATCAATTGTGAAATTGGTCTGACATAATTTTTAAGTCCAACGTGCTGACATGCATGTTTCAATCGTCTGCTGTTGTCGGGTAAATAGAAAATCTGCCGTTGTTCGCCAAGTAAGGTCAGTTTGTCGTCTGATAGATCTTCGTCGTATGTAACTACGTGAAAAATGTATTTGACTTTAAAACGGTTATAGACTTCTATGCTACTGCTCACATTTTTCCATCGTTCTCGAATTGTCCGTTTACATGAAATTCCAATAAGCCATCCGTCTTTTGTTTTTACCCAATTGTCAACTTCGATGTCGGCTTGAAAATGCGATGGGGCTTCGGCTCTTTTAATTTTGTAATAAGCCAAAATGAAATCCGTTACGTCTTCCAAACTTCCGCCTGCCCGTTTTTTCCGTTTCTGTGCTGCCCGTCTTTCAAATTCCTGTGCGAAAGCAGTCAGAACAATATCTCTTTCATCTTCGCTTATTGATTTATCTTTGGCGAGCATTACACGAAGTATTGTAAAAGCTCTTATAATTTCATTTCGTTCTGCTGCTAAACAGCCACGAACGCCGAGATCATCCCACAAATTGATTACTGTTGCCAGACCCTGTTCGCCTTGAATATCAAGATAAGATTTGGCGATATTCAACGTAAAATTCTTGTCGTCATTCGGAATGTTTGCAATGGCTTGATGTAATGGAAGCATTATATTTTCACAAGTGAGAATAAAAACGTCCATATCATCATTATTTCTGATTTCTTCGTTCAAATCGGCTAACAATTTTTGAACCCTGTTTTCTTTTGACGTCGTTTTTTGGTATCGTTTTTCAATGATGTTTCGCAAGGTTTGCTTTTGCAAAATTAATGTATCAGTGCTTTCACTTTCCTTGGAAACAAGCCTCAAACTGCTTGCTAGTGTTGATAATAATTTTGGCTCTTTCCCAATAGCAATGTATTTGTCGTTATTGATTAACATTCTTGAAAACCAATAAACATTATGCCAGCGATTTTGTATGTCGTTCAGGATTTCATTTTTTTTCATACTTCTAACTAAAACGTATTCTGCCTTGATTTCTAAATTCAGTAATGCGCGTTTCCGCCATTTCAATATACTCCGGTGAAAGTTCAATTCCAATATAATCAATGCTATTCAACATTGCAGCAATAGCGGTTGTCCCGCTTCCCATAAATGGGTCTAAAACAGTTTTTGCGTAAGTTGATGAAATAATTCTGTCTATCAATGCAACAGGAAATGGTGCAGGATGCGGATTATTCATTTCTTGCTTAAATTCCCAAACATCACCAAAAGCGTTAGCCTTAGGGATAAGTTTAAAATCGGGTTTAGCAATAAGATATATTACTTCGTATGTTGGCAAAAAATAACCTGCGTTAAAATTTATACCGCCTTTACGTTTCCAAATGATGATTTGTCGAACAGGAAAACCGGCAACTATGTCTTGTCTGTCTTGTAGTAACCCGTCTTGAACACGCCATTTGTGATTGTAAAAAATTGCTCCGCTGGTGGGGATGATACGTAGCATTTCTGTCAAACATGCTCGTTGCCATTGCGCATATTCTTCGTGTGGCATACAGTCATGATGGTGGCTGTAGCCATTTACAAGTTCGGCATTTTTCCATTTTCCGCCACGTCCGTCTTTCATTCCGTTGCCTGTAGAATTTTTCAGATTGTAAGGCGGTGAAGTTACTATCAAATCAACACTATTGTTTGGAAGTTGCTTCATGACTTCCAAACAGTCGCCTTGAATTATTTTATTCAAAATCAGATTCATATCGTCATTTCTTGTATCTCTTATCTCATAACCTATTCGTCATACACCACGTTACCACTCAAATTCTGGTCATTACAATCCAGATTGATATTGAAGTTGGCGGGACGTTCAAAAGGGCCTTGCGTCAGGTTGATGCGTTTGTCGGCATAAACTTTTTGCATGAACAGTCCGTAAATAGGCAGCGCCATAGCAGATCCCTGCCCGAGGTCCATACGGTTGAAACGGATGGAGCGTTCTTCTCCACCAACCCATACGCCTGCCACGAGGTCGGGAGTGATACCGATAAACCAGCCATCCGAATGGTTTTGCGTGGTTCCTGTTTTTCCGCCAATGTCGTTCATCAGTCTGTAGGTATTACGCAACCGTATAGCTGTTCCGCCATTCACCACGCCTTGCAGCATGTTCACCATCAGGTAAGCCGTTTGTTCACTGATGGCCTCTTCCTTGTATGAACTGAACCGTTTCAGCAGGTTTCCGTTCTTATCTTCGATACGTGTCACGAATATCGGTTCGGAATATACGCCGCCATTGGGATACACCGAAAAAGCGGCAGTCATTTCGGCTAAAGATATATCGGCGATGCCCAGGCAAAGTGAAGGCACAGGGTCCATGTGACTGGTAATTCCCATTTTCTGCGCCATTTCAATCAATGCACCTGCTGAAAGTTGTTTCATCAACCAGGCAGATATATTATTTTCGGAAGTTTGTAGACCCCATTTCAAAGTTACCTTTTTGTTGAAATATTCCGCTCTTCCCGAACTTTTAGGCGTCCAGGGTTCCTGGCCGGCGGGCATGGTAAAGGATTGTTGCTGATTCAACACCTCGTAGCAGGGCGTTAATTCTTTCTTGTCCTGAAACGCCAGAGTATACAGGATGGGTTTGAAGGTAGAGCCTACCTGACGTGTCTGTTTCACGCCATCATATTGGAAATGACGAAAATTGATACCGCCCACATAGGCTTTCACTTCGCCCGTATGCGGGTCCATGGCCATCATGCTGGAACGGAGAAATGACTTGTGGTATCGTATCGAATCCCATGGACTCATGATGGTATCCTTACTGCCATCCCACGAAAAGACGGTCATTTCGCATGGTTCCTTAAAAATTTTGAGAATATCGTTTTGCGACATGCCTTGAGTACGTAATGTGCGATAGCGGTCGGTTTGTCGCATGGCAGCCATCATAATATCATCTATTTGCTTGTCGGATAAATCGTCTGAAAATGGAGCATTTCTACGTCTTTCCCTGAAAAATTCCTCCTGTTTAACTTTCATGTGCTGTTGCATGGCTTCTTCGGCATATTTCTGCATGCGCGAATCAATCGTAGTGTAAATCTTCAACCCGTCCGTATATAAATTATATGGTGTCCCATCAGGACGGAGGTTTTTGTTGCACCATCCATATAAAGGATTTTCTGCCCATTGTATGGAATCTTCACGGAATTTCTGTAAATTTGAATAATTTTCCCGCAATGGTTGTTTACTGGTCATGATCAACCGCAAGCCGTATTCGCGGAAATAGGTTGCACTACCTGTCTGGTGATCAAGTCTCTCGAAATTTATTTGTAGAGGTATCTGTTTGATGGAATCGCAGGATGCTTTGTCCAAATATTCGTGTTCCACCATTTTATTCAGTACGCTGTTGCGTCGGATGGTTACCCTTTCGGGATGCCTCACCGGATTGTAGAAACTGGGACGCTGCAACATTCCCACTAACAGGGCGGCGTCTTCAATTCTCAGCGAATCAACGCTTTTTTGAAAATAAGTCCGCGCCGCCGACTTGATACCGAATGCATTATAATTGAAAGGCACCACGTTCAGGTACATGGTGGCGATTTCCTGCTTGGTGTATTGCTTTTCAAGCCGCACAGCAATCACCCACTCGCGAAATTTGATGGTGGCCATGTGCGCTTTCCGAGCCACGCCCCAATTGTACCTGGTGGTATCCCTTTTGAAAAGTTGCTTGGCCAACTGCTGCGTAATGGTGCTGCCGCCGCCTTCGCCCGATTGCCGCATCAACACCGTTTTCACAGCGACGCGCACCAATCCGATTCCGTCAATTCCCGAATGATCAACAAAGCGGTGATCTTCGCGGGCTATCAGTGCATTGACCAGATAGGGGGGCAAATCTTTATATTCAACCGGATTCCGGTTCTCTTCAAAGAAAAAAGTGGTCAACAATTCGCCGTCCGACGAATAAACTTCCGAAGCAATGTTCGTACTCGGGTTTTCCAAATGTTCGAACGTGGGCATAAACCCGAATTTACCATTGGCAATCAAAACAAATAACAGAACGACCAACAGGAACAACCCAGCCGCTGTTCCCCAGAAAATGTTCAGAAATTTCTTCTTCCGGCTTTCTGCCGTATACTTTTTAACCATATCGTTGATATTAAGAAAGTGCAAAAATACGAAATATTATTTTGCGACGCTATGAAAAAAAATACCCTATTTTTCCCACTTCCCCTGCAATAAATTCAAAATCTTTTTTCTACTTTTGGCATTCAAAACAATCATCAGATGAAAATCTTTTTTTGCCGACCTGAAATATTTATTACGAGTATACACAAATATCTTTTCTTTTTTACAATCATCCTCTCCGGCCTGTTATCCTGCAACCGAAATGAGAACAAGACGGCGCTTCACGCATTGCAGGCCGTAGCCGATAGCATCCGTATCCGTTACGTTCCCGACGGACGCGATGAGGTTTATGATATTTCCGTTACACAAAGCAACGGTAAGCCGGTGGTGCAGGGGGTTACTTCCGTAGCCGGAGCGAAAACCGATTTGCTGAACTACATCCGGGAGATATATCCGGAAGTTGTTGATAGCGTCCGTATTTTGCCGGATGAGCGTTTGGGCGACCGTATCTATGCAGTGGCGAATGTATCGGTGGCCAATCTTCGTATTGAAGCGGGGTTTGCCGAAGAGATGGCCACCCAACTTCTGCTCGGAATGCCCATGCAGATTTTGCAAAGCAAACAGGGATGGTATCGTGTGAAAACTCCTGAAGGATACGTAGCCTGGATACATCGAGGAACGGTAACGCGAATGAACCGTGAAATGTTCTATCAATGGGAAACGGATCCGAAAGTTATTTTTACCGACGATTACGGTTTCGCTTACGAAACGCCTGACGAACACCGCCAACGTTCTTCCGACCTCGTGTTCGGCAACCTGCTGAAATGGGAAAGCGATCAAGGAAGGTTCTACCGCGTAAGTTATCCTGATGGCCGTCAGGCTTATGTCCTGAAATCGCAAAGCCGCATGTTCAGCGATTGGAAAGCATCCGTCAAATTAACAGAGGAAAGCATTGTTGAAAAAGCGCTTGGTCTGAAAGGTATTCCCTACTCGTGGGGCGGAACATCCGTGAAGACGATGGATTGCAGCGGATTTACCAAAACGGTATATTTGAAGCACGGAATCGTTTTAAAACGCGATGCGTCACAACAGGCAAAAACCGGTATTCCGGTGAATATCAGCGAAGGATATGAGCAACTTCGCCCGGGCGATTTATTGTTCTTTGGGAAAAAAGCCGAAGGCGACCGGAAAGAACGAGTGCGTCACGTGGCTATTTATCTCGGCAACAAAGAATTTATCCATGCTGCCGGTGATGTGCATATCAGTAGTTTTGACCCTGCGCAACCAAATTACGACGAGGGTAACACTAATGAATTTATCCATGCAAGTCGTATTCTCGGAGCATCGGATGGTGAAGACGTATCGGAATGGAATTAGGAATTTTTGAATTAATATCATGGTTAGACGCAATTTTTTAAAGGCAACAGCATCGGCGGCAGTAGCAGGCACATTGCCCGTCGCGGCTTTATCGCAAACTCAATCCGCAAGTAAATCACCGGATGCAACAGGGAAAATGAAACTTACATGGCGTCCCTACGAATTACAGTTACGGCATGTATTTACCATTGCCAATTCGTCGCGCACCACCACGCCGGTAGTGTTGACAGAAATCGAATACGAAGGCGTTACCGGCTACGGCGAAGCCTCCATGCCGCCTTATCTGGGCGAAACTCAAGCTTCGGTCATCGAATTTCTCAAAAAAGTGAATCTGGAGCAATTTGCCAGTCCGTTTGAATTGGAAGATATTCTGACGTATGTCGATAAAATCACAGAAAACAACACCGCTGCAAAAGCGGCTATTGATATTGCCCTGCACGATTTGACGGGGAAAATCATGGGGCAACCCTGGCATAAAATCTGGGGACTGGACGCGGCCAAAACACCATCGACCACTTTCACCATCGGGATTGATACGCCGGAAGTGGTAAGTCAAAAAACGAGGGAAGACGCGCCGCTATATAATATTTTAAAGGTGAAATTAGGACGCGACGGCGACAGAGAAATGATTGAAACCATCCGCTCGGTGACGGATAAACCGATCGCCGTGGATGCTAATCAGGGCTGGACAGATAAACATCACGCACTCGACATGATTTACTGGCTCAAGGAAAAGGGAATTGTGATGATTGAACAGCCCATGCCGAAATATTTATTAGACGACACGGCATGGATTACCGAACGCAGTCCGCTGCCGGTTTTTGCCGATGAATCCTTCCAGCGCCTGACCGATGTTTTGCGGCTGAAAGGCATTTTTCATGGCGTCAATATCAAACTGATGAAATGCACGGGAATGCGCGAAGCATGGAAGATTCTTACCACAGCCCGCGCTGCCAATATGCGGGTGATGATAGGCTGCATGACCGAAACCTCATGCGCCGTTTCGGCGGCTTCGCAACTTTCACCGGCAGTCGACTGGGCGGATTTAGACGGTAATCTTTTGATCAGCAATGATGTTTTTAAAGGCGTTACCGTTGTAAACGGCAAACTCACCTTGAACGATTTACCCGGAATCGGAATTAATAAACTCTGAAAAATGACATCATGTATTCGTACAAAAAGATAAATACTTATAAAATACAGTAAACCACCATCTATATTTTGTATCTCAAACAAAGATTGCCCGATGAAATATATTTTTTACATTCTCACTTTTGTTGCAGTTAATGCCTGCACAAATACCAATCCGGCCATTAGCAACGAACCGTTGACGCCTGTTCCGTTTCAGGAAGTAACGCTCACCGATTCATTCTGGCTGCCGCGCCTGAAAACCCAGAAGCAAACCCTTGTTCCCTTTGCTTTGGAAAAAACGCAACCTGCGGTGGATAATCTTCGCAAAACGGCTAATTTTCTGAAAGGCATCCCTGATGAACTTCCTTTTCCGCATCGTTACGTTGCTTCCGATTTGTATAAAGTGATGGAAGGAGCCGCCTGTCTGCTTACGCTTGAACGCGACACTGCGCTTGAACGGCAGATGGACAGGATCATCGACTTCATTGCCGATGCGCAGCAGGCGGATGGCTACCATTACGAATCGCACATCACCGGCGTATCGAAGGATGCAAGCCACTGGACAGGCTGGGGAATGGGCGATAGGCCTTACTCATGGGTGGTACACAGCCACGAACTCTACAACATGGGGCACATGTACGAAGCCGCTGTTGCATATTATCAGGCCACCGGCAAGGACAAATGGCTGAAAGTAGCCGAAAAGAACGCCCGTCATATCAACCGAGTTTTTTTTGAAGGCGACCCTAACTACAACGAAGGAAAACCGGTGAACCAGGCGCCCGGGCATGAAGAACTCGAACTGGCGCTGGTGAAACTGTACCGCGTTACGGGCGATACGCTTTATCTCGGTATGGCCAAACGTTTTATCGACATACGCGGCGTTACCTATCGTCCCGAAGGCGAAGGCGTGATGGCTCCCGAATATGCCCAGCAGCACATGCCCGTGCGCGAGCAGACCAAAGCGGTGGGACATGCCGTGCGTGCGATGTATTTATATTCGGGTATGGCAGATGTAAGCGCCATCAATGGCGATCTGACGCTGCGTCCGGCGTTGGACAGCATCTGGCACAACATCATTGACACGCGGATGCACATCACAGGCGGGCTGGGGGCTATTCACGGCATTGAAGGTTTCGGCCCTGAGTATCTGCTTCCCAACAGGGAGGCCTACCTCGAAACCTGCGCTGCCGTGGGCAACGTGTTGTTCAACCACCGTATGTATCTGATGGAGAAAAACGGCAAATATGCGGACGTAGCCGAAATAGCCCTGTTGAACAATGTGCTGGCGGGCGTCAACCTCGAAGGAAACAGATTCTTTTATGTCAACCCGCTCGAAGCCGACGGTATCACGACTTTCAACCACGGACAGCGCGGCCGTTCGCCCTGGTTTGGAACTGCCTGCTGTCCGTCTAATCTGGCGCGGCTCATCCCGCAGGTATCCGGCATGATGTACGCCTGCACCGGCGACGAAATTTATTGCTCGTTCTATGCAGGCAGCCATGTGCATATCCCGCTGAAAGACGGAACGGTAAAGATTGTGCAGCAAACCGGTTATCCTTTCGATGAAAACATACATATAACCATTGACTCGCTGACAACCACGCGGGAATTTACGCTCCGGTTGCGTATTCCCACGTGGACAGGTTCGCAGTTTGTGCCCGGCAAACTGTATCAATATATTGACAAAACCGGCAAAGAATGGGAAGTCACGCTCAACGGCAAAATATTACACGCACCGGTAAAGGACGGCTTCATCTCTATCCGTAAAAAATGGAAAGCAGGCGACAGGGTGACTCTCCGCCTGCCGATGCCTCTGCGTTACACACAAGCTATCGACAAGGTAGAAGCAGATCGCGATCGAATATGCCTTACACGGGGACCGCTCGTATACTGCGCCGAAGCTGTGGATAACATATTTCCTGTACGGCAGGCGTATATCGAAATTATTTCAAATAATTATACGATCAATACCGTAGAGGATGGTCTAATGAAAGGTATTGATTTTGTGACCATCCCCGCCAAGGCAGTAAAAGAAGACGAAACTGCGGATGATGTGGCTATGACCCTGTTGCCGTACTACGCATGGGATAACCGGTCGGACAGTACGATGATTGTGTGGATTCCTCAAACGGCAGCATTGGCCGGAAATTCAGCATTTGAAAGTAAAAGCAGGAAATAATACCAAGTAGTTTATAATTGATGCGAATCAAGGGTTGAAATATTTTTAACCCATTTTGAATATATTTGATTTTCATAAAATTATGTATTTCACAGGATCACAAATACTTATAACCATCAACAAGCCAGATTTTTCTGTTGTAATGCTTTTCAAACGCGCTTATTATGGCAGTTTGAGATGTAGAAAGTTATTGTATCTTTGCATTTTATTTTAGCATATGTAATCTGCACCCGTAGTTCAGTGTAGAGCGCCGGTCTTCGGAACCGGATGTCGCAGGTTCGAATACTGCCGGGTGTACCTGAATTAATAATCATAAAACGTAAGTAAAATGGAACTCAACAGCAAAAAACTTGAGCGGACGTCGCGGATCGTATATTATTCTATCTCGACCATTCTTTGCCTGTTTCTCATTCTTTTGTCAAACAGGATTATCGGCGACCTGGAAAACACGACAAAGAGCCCTTCGCCCGAAGATTTTGAAAACAAAACAGCGCTTGCATCACTCGACAATGAGATTGATGATCAAAATGCCGGATTAGAAGTTTTATACTCTAAAAAAGAGACCATTGAAAAAACAATAGCAACGGCAAAAGAGAATTACGCCAACGAAAAACAGTCGTTTGACAATTGGCTGCAAACCAGAAAAACGTTAGGCACTCCCGATAAAGATCATGAGGTCATTAACCGTGCAAATAAGTTGGACGACTTTTATAAGGTTGAACAGGAATGGCGGGCGCAACTCAACGCATTGCAGGGTCAGATTGACGAAGTCATCAAACAAAAGCAGGAAATTCAAAAATCCATTTACGATGAACAGTCAGTGGCTTACGAAAAATACGGGAAAGCGCTCAAATTGTACGAATTGAAAGTATTTTTGATTCGACTGATTTTTGTAGCGCCGGTTCTGGCATTGGGCATTTTCTTCTTTGTCCGCTACAGACGGCACAAATTCTATCCGCTTTTTTTCGGATTCACGCTTTTTTCCATCTATGCCTTTTTCTTCGGACTCGTCCCTTATTTACCGAGTTACGGAGGTTATGTCCGTTATTCGGTGGGCATTGCTTTGTCGGTTGGATTGGGTTATTACGCGATTAAGCGCATCAGAGCATTTATTGACCAAAAACAGGCGGAGTTGAAAATTTCCACGCAGGAACGAGCCAAAAAAATTCAGACAACCATAGCCGAAAAAGCGCTGGAAAATCATTTTTGTCCTTCGTGCGGAAAAGATTTTCTCCTGCGCAAATGGGAGTTTCCTGCGGAAAAGAATACAGGTGCGGACATGTATAAGTTTGTAACGACTTTTTGCAGACACTGCGGACTCGAACTTTTCAAAAATTGCAGTAACTGCGGGACTAAAAATTTCGCGCATTTACTTTTTTGCTCATCGTGTGGAACAAAAATTACGGCAGACGAACATTAGAAATTGCAAATGACACAACGGAAAAAATTTATAGGAGCGCATGTCAGCGCATCAGGAGGCGTGGAGTATGCTCCGCTGAATGCTTTAGCGATTGGCGCAAACGCTTTTGCCCTCTTTACCAAAAATCAGCGTCAATGGTATTCAAATCCATTAACGGGCAAAAATATTGATACATTCAAGCGAAACTGTGAACAGCACTGTTTTTGTGCGGATTATATTTTACCGCATGACAGTTATCTGATTAATCTGGGGCATCCTGTCGCCGAAAATCTTGATAAATCAAGAGCGGCTTTCCTTGACGAGATACGGCGTTGCGAGCAACTGGGGTTGAAATTGCTGAATTTCCATCCCGGAGCGCATCTGAATGTTATATCTTTGGATGAATGTTTGAGAAAAATTGCCGAATCCATCAACATAACGCTGGACAAAACCAAAGGGGTTACGGCTGTTATTGAAAACACTTCGGGAATGGGTTCAGCGGTTGGATATAAGTTTGAACATCTTGCTCAAATCATTCATTATGTTGATGATAAATCTCGGGTGGGCGTATGTATTGACACTTGCCATGCCTTCACCGCAGGTTATAACCTTCCCGATAAGGACGGTTATCAACAGACTTGGGATGAATTTGACCGTATCGTCGGTACGGATTATCTTAAAGCCATTCATCTGAACGACAGCAAAAAACCGCTTGGAAGCAGGGTTGACAGACATGATAATCTGGGACTTGGTTTTTTGGGCTTGGACTTCTTTTCAAAATTCATGAATGACAGTCGTTTCGATAATATGCCCATCATACTTGAAACGCCTGATGAAAGCAAATGGGTGGAAGAAATAGCATTATTAAGGAGTTATCACCCAGCAAAGTAAGATGCAGCGAGATGATGCTGACCTGTTCGCCGTTCAGAAGACGCTCCAGATCGCCGTTGCATTCCAATTCTTCTTTGTGGATGCCGATGCCTTCGAGGTCATTCCAGTTGACATCGGTTTCCCTGATTTTTGTATTTGATATGGTATTTTTTGCAAA
>Ga0082212_10001711_pt1 | contig 32274 bp, 27 predicted proteins | sample TergutNt197P3_FD_71548 | JGI IMG/M metagenome (GOLD analysis project Ga0082212, IMG submission 71548) | Neocapritermes taracua P3 segment gut microbial communities from Petit-Saut dam, French Guiana - Nt197 P3 | ecosystem: Host-associated > Arthropoda: Insects > Digestive system > Gut ... | reverse complement strand
TTCGTTACGGCTAAGGCGCAAGGGTTGAGCCTGAACCAGTGGATTTCTCAATTGGTAAGGGAGGCGGTGGGCGAATAAACGCTGGCCCGCCGACAACCGCACCTTTGAACTCGTAAACGGATACAGGGTCTCGGTGACGCTGGGGGCCAGGGAGACAATACGCTGAGGGTCCGGCGGCCAGGGCGGCGGCGCGCTCAGACGCCCCAGGGCCCGGTGCCCCCAGGCCGCGAGGATGAAACCAAAAAACAGTAGGAGATAAAAGAGACGGTTCTTCATTTTTTAATAAAGTTACGGAGTTAAAGCAGCGACGGCGGGTCGGGAGGAGGATTTGTCCCGACCCGCCGTCCAGGCTAACCTCCGGCTTGGGGCCGGACGGATAAGGCTCAAGGAAGCCCGATCATCCTGAGCGTGTTAAGCCAAACTGTATCCACGAGCCTGGTTCAATAAAGTTCAGGCAGGTCTTCTGACTTCCAGATCGATCTACTCACGGCGCCTTCCCGGTTTAACCCAGTGGCTTTCGGCTTTACATCCGACTGATGAAGAACATGGCTCTGTCCTGAGGAGAAGGTCTTCATCGCGGCGTTGGGCCGCTCCGTTTTCGTCCCTGGTCACAGCGGCGGGTCCGTCCTCGATTCGCACGAGCTTCCCTTGACCTGAACGGTTACTCCATTTGATGCTTCCTTGGCCTCACCCCCAATCTTTTTACGCCCTTTTCCCCACTGGGCGGCGATAACTCCGAATCCAAGGCGGCCACAACGCCTTGGCCGGGAATCGGCGCGACCGCCCCAGCTTGTCCCAGCGACATAAAGGACCTGGCTGAGCGAGGACGGCGTATCGGCGGCCGACAGGAGGTAGAAAAGCGGCCGCCAAATAAAAACCCGAATCACCTTATCCGCTTTGGTGATTCGGGATGCCCGTTTGTCCTCGAAATCGCACGAACTCCCATTCCTCGGGGGAATCGCAATATGTTCGCCAGGCAGGTCTTCTGACTTCCAGATCACCCTACTTGCGATGCCTTCCCGGTTTCATCCAGTGGCGGCCTTTCGGCCAGAATCGCTTTCGTCCCTGGTTACAGCGGCGGGCCCGTCTCCGACTTGCACGGAAGTTCCCTTAACCTGACGATCCCAGTCTAGCCTATTCGGGGAAAAAGTGCAAGCCTGTTTCGTCAGTCGGGCTTTTGGCTGGAATTTTTGCGTTTGGTTTTAGATGTGTTTGGTTTTACCCGGCGCCGGGCTTTGGGGGCCACGGTTTCCTTTTCCGATTTCCGTCGGCGTTCAGGCTGCGACTTCACTTTGACAGGCGTTTTTTGGTCAGCCGCTCTTTTTTTGGTTTTATCAGCGGCTGAGGTGACGGCCTTTTTATTTTTTCCGCTCTTTGGTGTTTTTTTTGCCTTAGCTGGTGAATCAGTAGTTGTGGGGCGGGTGGTTTTGCGTGATACCGCTTTCGCGGGCGGAGCCGCGACCTCCGGCTCGCCGGTCCCGACCAATTCAATGCCGAATATCTCCTGCAAGTCGGCTTTGGCCAATTTGCGCTTTGTGCCTTTACCTTTTTTGACAATCGCATCCACTCCGCCCTCGGTGGCGAGTTCGGTGGGATCGACCCCGCGAAGCTGGAAGAGCAGTTCGGGGCGATGGTCCAGGCGGGCTCCGATGCCGTAGATCACAGCCGCGATATGTTTGCACAGGCTGGCATAATCCGGGCAGGTGCAATTCATTTTTATTTCTTTAGGGCCGGGGAACAGGCCCTGGTCACGGCTGGCGACCGCCTTCATGACTCCATCTGAAAGTGTCCCTTTCAACAGGTCCACCAGGGAGGCTATTTGCCCGGCGCACTTGTGTTTAATATGTTCCCAAACGTTTTGCGAAAGAGTATCTATTAATATTTCAACTTTATATGTACTGGTGCCGGCGACCAGGGCGGAGACCTGGCCTTGGGTGATATCCATATGAACGACCGAGCCGTTGCGGACATAGGCCCGTCCACGGGGCAGACGGTTTTCGTAATCGTGGAACGAATCCATGTGGTCGCACCAACCTTGACCCCAGAACGAAGTGGCAATTTTTCGGCCGGACAATTCCACCGGCTGGATTTCGAGGCCCTTTTTCCGTAGTTTTTCCACTTCCTTTTTCGCTTTGGCGATCCGGGCGGCCACCGGCACGTATTCAGGCCAATAACTGCCACCTCCCCACCAGGCCATTGTAAGCCTCCTATGTTTTCGTGCTTTCGGAAAAGCCTATTCTGTTCCGGCCGACTTGAGGTCCAGAGAGACGAAACGTAAAAGTTCTTCGTTCGACATGTCGGTGAGGGCCTTCGCAGTGCCGCCTTCCAGCACGCCGGAGGCCAGATCTTTTTTATTTTCGATTAGGGCGTCGATTCGTTCTTCAATTGTACCACGGACCAAAAACTTGTGCACCAAGACATTTTTTTTCTGGCCTTGGCGATAGGCGCGGTCAGTGGCCTGATTTTCCACCGCCGGATTCCACCAGCGGTCGAAATGCACGACATGAGAGGCGGCGGTGAGATTAAGGCCGACCCCTCCAGCTTTAAGGGACAGCACGAAAAACGGGGGGCCGTTGTCCGCCTGGAAAGCCTCAACCAGTTTGCTCCGTTCTTTCACCGGCGTCTCTCCATGGAGGATCAGCCCCGCCCGTCCAAAAACTTCGGCCAGAAAATCGGTCAAGGGCGCGGCTATTTCCCTGAACTGGGTAAACACCAGGCAGCGTTCGCGCCGGGAGGCGATCTCCTCGGCGATTTCCCGGAGACGGATGAATTTTCCGCTTTCTTCCGGCGCGTAACCGGATTGACCGAGCCATTGGTCAGGATGGTTGCAAATCTGCTTAAAACGCATAAGGAACGCCAAGACCAGGCCCTGCCGTTTTATCCCGGTCGCCTCATACGAATTAAGGAGCGAATAAAGCTCCCGGACCGACTGTTGATAGAGGGCCGCCTGTTTTTTGACCAGCCCGCAGAAGGCCTTGACCTCGGTTTTTTCCGGCAGGGTCGCGGCAATGGCCGGATCAGACTTGAGGCGGCGAAGAATATAGGGGCGAGTCAAGGTGCGAAGCGGAGCATACTTGTCGCTGGTCCGCGTTTCCAGCCTGTTGACAAAACGGCTGAAAGCCTTCGCGCTGCTGAGCAGGCCCGGGTTGATGAAATCAAAAATGGACCACAGATCGGACAGCCGGTTTTCCACCGGTGTGCCGGTAAGGGCCAGACGCGCCTCAGCCTTGAATTCCTTCATCCGCTTTGTCTGTTTGGTGTTCGGATTTTTTATGGCCTGCGCTTCGTCCAAGATGACGAAGCGCCAGTCTATGGTCTTCAACCATTCATAGCGCAAGGCCATGGAATACGACGTGAACACGCAGTCCATCCGAGCTAATTCTCCGGCTGGATTTTTGGCCAAACTTTCAATAGCCCGGTTATCATGAAAAGCGGGGTGCAGAAATACCGCCTTAAGGGACGGGGCGAAGCGCTCCATTTCGCTTCGCCAGTTGCCGAGAAGCGAGGCGGGCAGGACGATCAAGGTGGGCTTTCCGATTTTTTTTCTCCCGTCCTGTTCACGCCTCAAAAGGAGAAGGGATAAGACCTGGATGGTTTTTCCCAATCCCATGTCATCGGCCAGGCAGGCGCCGAGGCCGAGTTCGGAAAGAAATGAAAGCCACGTAACGCCCGTTTGCTGGTAGGGGCGCAAGTCGGTCTTGAGCCCGGAAGGAATCGGCTGGCTGGGGTCGGATTCAGGCGACCGAAGTTTTTCTAAAGTTTCCCGGAACCATCCGTCCGCTGTCACTTCCGACCAGTCGCGGACGGCGATGGAACTATCTCCCTCCTCCTTGTCGTCGGCCAGTCCGCCTCCGGCCAAGAGGCGCATAGCTTCCAGAAACGATACACCCTCGGCGCTGAATTTTCGTTTTACCTTGCGCCAATGCTCAAGCGCCTGCCTGAGCCGTTCCTTATCCACCTCGACCCATTGCCCTTTGAGGAAGATGAGACCATTTTCCTGGATGTTTTCGAAATCACTCTCCGACAGCGTCTCTCCGTTCAGGGATAATGAAATGTCAAATGACAGGAGGGCGTCTTTGCCCAGGCCGCCGGATTTGTTTTTGCCTATGGAAGCTTTCACTGATGGACGGGGACGGCGGCTCCACCAGTCCGGGACTCGCACCATCAGTCCGGCCGCCTCGAATTTTGGGATATCTTTCAGAAAATGATAAGCTTCAGAGGGAGTCCAGGCTTGGGGGTGGAATACCTGGCCGGTATCGACCAATTCCTTGCCCAAGGCGCTCGTCTCGGCGGCGCTTTGCACCGGTGACAGGAGCTTGAGGAGGGCTTTCTTGTTTTTCTCCCCCGCAAATTCGCGCAAAGCATTGGCCAGGGGCACATGTTGGGCGGTTCCTCGCGCCGAGAGGCGGGGAGCATAGGTGGCAAGGAAAGCGAAAGGGAATATCTGGTTTTTCTTATTCTCAGCCAAGTGGAAGCAGACTTTGCCGACCATCCGCCAAGCCGGGTTGCGCTTCTGAAGCCAGTTGGCGACGCCGTCCGTCGATCCCGAAGCTTCTTCACGCATTCGCGCATCAAGCCGTTCCCACAGGCGCGACAACACCTCAATCGACAGATATTCTCCTCCCGGCATGGGCGGCGCTGAGGCCAGCATGGCCGTGAAACGTTCATCGTCGATCAGAGGCGGATCGGAAACGGAGGCTTGTTCAGGGGTATGGCAAAGGGCCGTGACGTAGGAGAGGGTGAATTCACGCCAAAAACGCCAAGCTGGCGGCAGAGCGGCCGGTGAACTTGCGGCGAGATTCAGGAGCAGGGCCTCAACTATTTGGGGCTCATCCCGCCATGTTCCGACCGGAGCGGGCCATATCCACTCCTCAAATATCGATACCGGGGCTACCGAGACCAGCCCCGCCGGTGTAACCGCGATTTCCAGGTATTCTTGGAGGGATGGCGTCATTAAGGGAGCCTCTATCAGGATGCTGATAGCCAAGAAAAAAGATAGCACTTAGCGGCCGATAATTCAAGTTAAGGCCAAAAGCCGTCACAACCTATGGGCCAGAGGCTCCGCGGAGGGAAAGGACGAGAAAGACACGCCTTCGCCCCCCCCGTTTTTAAATTTTTCTAAGTAATTCTGGATTATCCTTATAGAATAAGAGTTTTATTGTTGATTTATCAAAGATAATTAGGTATAATGGCCACAGATGGAAAAGGGGACGACATGAACGAGAAACACAATTTCATAGCCCGCTTCAAAGTTGAACAATTTGCGGGCCACCCAAGATAAGGCATGGCCCGGAAAAAGTTAGGGGCCCCATTGCGGCTCCCACTGCCCACCGGGGACCCTGACCGGGACCGAATAATCGCCCTGCGCCTCCGGCTGAATCTCTCCCAAGCCGCCCTTGGCCGCCTCCTGGGCACGTCCGATGTGGCGGTTAGTTTTTGGGAGGCCGGCCAAAACGGTCTATCGGGACCGGCCCGCAAGGGAATCGAGGCCCTGGAAAAAAAGTTGCCGATGTACTATGCCGCCATTGAGGGCCACGACATCTCCCGGTCTCCATGGACCCCCCTCAATTCGCGGACCCTGTCTGGCGCCATGCGGGAGATCCTCCGGAAGAAGGGCTCCGTTGCCCAACCCCACCAGTTCTTGGTCCTGGCCGAGGTGCGCCTCGCCGCCGGCCCGGACGGCCCGGAGATCGACTACCTGAGGCTCGCCCGCCGGCCCATGGCCGGCGACTCGTGGGAGGCTGGCCCGGCCCCGGACCTCCAGCAAAGCACCATCCCCTACATCCGTCCCACTGTCCGGGAAGCCTCACAGGCCTACGTCGCCGGCGGGGACTACGGCGCGATAATAGGGACCCTCATGGATGCGGCCCGGACGGCGGACGGCCCCGCCTTGGCCGCCATGTTGGCGGAGCCCCCGGAACCTATGGAGTCCAAGCCCAAGATGGTATTCCTGGCCGGGCTGTCGCATAAGCTGGCCAACGATGCCGGCTTGCCAGCTCCCGATTGGGTCTTCGGCCCGGACTTCTATATGCCGGACGACGAACCCTATGTGGACCCTCCCAGGATAACGGGGGGATCGAGATTGAGGCGGCTCATGTATTCGCCGCCCGAGTTCGCCCACCGCGGCTACTTCCTGGAACCAAGAAGCCTGAGGAGAGTATAGCCGATGGCCAGATTCGAGATGTCAAGGGACGACCTGACAAAGAGACTGGAGGAATTGGGCCGGAGGCTCGAAGGGAAGGGGCTTACGGGCCGCATATTGCTGACGGGAGGGGCCGCCATGTGCCTCGTCCACGAGTCGAGGGCCATGACCCAGGACATCGACGCCTTGTTCGAGCCCAGGGACGAAATCGCCGCCATAACCTCGGAGATGGCTCTCGAATATGGCTGGCCGGAAAACTGGTTCAACGATTCAGTCGGGGGATTCATCGGAGCCGACCCGCCGAGGGCCTTCTTCAAAAGGTTCCCCGGGCTGGAAGTGTTCGCCGTATCACCGGAATATCTGTTGGCCATGAAGTTGGCCGCCAGCCGCCTGATCGAGAACTCGGGACGAGATATGGACGACATACATTTTCTGGGACGGAAACTGGGCTATACGGCCCCCGGGCAGTTTTACGAAACCTACGAGCGGTACTTCAAAAAAGAGGACCTGCCCCGAGACGCGCATTTCATCATTTCGGAATTCTTCAATTCCGACCCAAGCGAGGAATACTTGAAAAGGCCAAATCGGGGAAGTTGATGACCATGCGAATTTTTGCTGTAAAAACATTAGTTTTTCGTTTGGTGGGTGCTGGGTGGGTGCCGGACGCACCAAGGGGTCAAGCCAAAAATTTGACTTAACCCCTTGATTTTATTGGCTCCTCAGGACGGATTCGAACCGCCGACCCAGTGGTTAACAGCCACTTGCTCTGCCGACTGAGCTACTGAGGAATGGCGTCATGCCGCAGGCATTCGGAATGCCATTTGGTATTATAGGTTTTGAGGCGGCTTTGTCAAGACCCGGGATTCAGTCAATCCTGTTTCTTGGGCTTGATATGCCTGATCCGGGTGCCTCTTTCTATGGACATCAAAATTTCTTCGGCCGAGATTTCCGGGGGAAACAGGCAGCCGCTGACCCGGGCGCCCCGGAGGCTGGCCCCGTGAAGATTGGCCAAGGTGAGGTCCACCCCACCCAGAATGGTTCCCCGCATATAGGCCCCGGACAGGTCGGCGTTGTGGAGGTCGAAACCCGTCAAATCCATGTCTGACAGGTTCTGGCCCTTGAAACTGCGCACAATGCCCCGAGCCACGTCCGCGTTGAAGTTTTCCTTGTTTTCTTCGAACAGCTCCTTGGGCCGCTGGGCGCGCTTGAGATCTATCATGGTTCACCTTCTACAAGTTGGTTTTGGTTCTCGGCCGGAACGCGCTCCGGCCTGCCCCGGAGCCGCGAACCCTAGTCCAGGGTCATGGGGCGGTCAACGGGGAATTCCAGGTCGCTGAAGTCATAAACAGGCAGGTTGAAATCCCGGCGGAAGGCGGGCAGGCCGGCCTTGTCCACCAGAACGCTGTTGGTGTAGAAAGCCCGCTGGCGCCTGGGCAGATCCTCCAGGGCTATCTCGCCGTTCCAGGCTTTATAGGCGTAGGCGGCGCCGTAGCCGCCCTGGAGATAGCCGTTGTTGACCGCGGTAGAGACCAGGTCGCCGGTTTCCACGGCGTCCAGGGCCGCGGTGGTGCCGTCCACGCCCACCACCTTGACTTTTTGGTTGAGGCCCCGGGTTTTCAAGGCCTGGATCGCCGCCAGGGCCATGTCGTCATTGGCGCTCCAGATGCCGTCGATGTCCTGGAATTTGTCCAGCCAGGCCTCCGTGGCCTCCAGGGCCAGCCGGGGGTTCCAGTCGCAGACGGCGGTGTCCAGGAGTTCCACATTCCCATATTCGGCCAGGGCTTTTTGCAGCCCCGCATAGCGTTCCACCGCCGAATCATTGTTCAGGAGCCCCTGGAGAGCCAGGATCCGGCCCTGGCCCGGGGTCGCAAATTCCTTGAACATGCGTACAGCTATGTCATAGCCCTGCCGGACGCCGTCCACTGACTGGTGCATGACGTAATAACGGAAGTCCAGGGGGGTCAGCCCCTTGGCCAGGTGCCAGACGCTGGTCCAGTAAACGCCGGCCTCCTCGCAGATGGAGGCTATGGCCGGGGTGTTGGCCGCGCTGGAGGGATCGACATATAAAATGGCGTTCCGGCCGTGTTCGCCGATGAAGGCCTTAAGCCCGGCGAGTTGTTTCTTGTCATCGCCGCCTGAGGTCAGGATCTGGATCTCAATGGAGCCCGGGGGGAGAGTCGCGGCGAAGAGCCGGCCGCCTTCGACCTGTTGGCTCCAATATTCATTGTCGGTGGAGTTAATGGCCAAGCCGAGATGGACTTTCCGGTCGGCCGCCGGAGCCGGGCCGGCCTGGCCCAGGGCCAGAGTCATGACCAGGGCCAGGGCCAGGCGTTTGAGCATTGCGGTCACCTTTGGTCAGTCGAAGGCGTGGCCGGAAGAGCCCAGGACGGCGTCGTTCTTGTGTTTATACATCGCTTTCAAGGCGTCCCGCGCGGGCCCCAGATATTTGCGCGGGTCGAATTCCCCGGGCTGGGTGGCGAAGACCTCGCGGATGGCCGCGGTCATGGCCAGGCGGCCGTCGGAATCAATGTTGATTTTGCACACGGCGCTTTTGGCCGCCTGTCTCAGTTGGGCCTCGGAGATGCCGACGGCGTCGTCGAGCTTGCCGCCGTACTGGTTGACCTTGGCCACCAGGTCCTGGGGCACCGAGGAGGAGCCGTGGAGGACGATGGGGAAACCCGGGATGCGGGTTTCGATTTCCTTTAGGATGTCCAGCCTTATTTCGGCCTTCTGCCCGGGCTTGAATTTGTAGGCCCCGTGGGAGGTGCCGATGGAAATGGCCAGGGAGTCGCAGCCGGTCTTTTTGACGAAATCCTCGACCTGGTCGGGCTCGGTATAGGTGTGGGTCTCGGCCTTGACGTCGTCTTCGACCCCGGCCAGGACTCCCAGTTCGCCCTCCACGGTGACTTCGCGGGCCTGGGCGTAATCCACCACCTTTTTGGTCAGGGCCACGTTTTCCTCGTAGGAGAGGTGCGAACCGTCGATCATCACCGAGGAGAAGCCGGTTTCGATGCAGCTTACGCACAGGTCATAGCTGTCGCCGTGGTCCAGGTGGAGGACTATGGGAATATTTTTTCCCTGGCCGAGTTCCTTGGCGTATTCCACGGCCCCCTGGGCCAGATAGCGCAGAAGGGTCTGGTTGGCGTATTTGCGGGCTCCGGAACTGACCTGGAGAATGACCGGGCTTTTGGTTTCGGTCGCGGCCATGATGATGGCCTGGAGTTGCTCGAGGTTGTTGAAGTTGTAGGCCGGGATGGCGTAACCGCCCTTGACGGCTTTTTTGAACAGCTCCCGGGTGTTGACCAGACCCAGGTCCTGGTAATTGACGGCCATAGTTCCTCCTTATATCATTATTACGCTATTATAGCCTTTTTTCAGGTCGAGGCGTCATATTCCTCGCGCAGGGTCTTGACGAGGGTCTTGACCGAGACGATGTCGTTGACCCGGCCCACATTGGCCCCGGCAAAGGCGAAGCCCCGCTCCAGGTTGCCGCGCTGGGCGTTGACCAGGGCCAGGCTTATGCAGTAGGGGGTGGTGGCGGGGTCGCAGGTCTTGATGCAGTGGTAAATGCAGCCCCCCGGCCGTTTCAGCCCGCTTTCCATGTCTTCCAGGAATTGCGAGCGTATGGCCCGGCCGGGCATGCCCACCGGGCTGTTGATGATCATATTGTCCCGGTCGGCGGCGGCCAGGTAGGCTTTTTTGAAGGCCAGGGAGGCGTCGCACTCCCAGGTGGTCACGAAGCGGGTGCCCATCTGGACGCCGGCCGCGCCTATCCCCAGGACCTCGCGGATGTCGGCCCCGGTATAGACCCCTCCTCCGGCCAGGACCGGGATGGCCCGCCCGCACTTGTCTTCAAAGGGTTTGAGGGCTTCGAGCACTTCCGGCAGGAGGCGGTGGAGGCGCTGGTCCTCGGCCTCCAGGTGATCGCGCTTGAAACCCAGGTGGCCGCCGGCTTTGGGGCCTTCCAGCACCACCAGGTCCGGGGCGTGGTTATAGTTGGCCAGCCATTTTTTGGCGATCAAGGTGGCGGCCCGGGCCGAAGAGACTATGGGTGCCAGCTTGGTGTGGATCTCTTCCTGCGCCTTTTCAGCCGCCTCCCGGAGATAGGCCGGCAGGTCCGTCGGCAGGCCCGCGCCTGAAAAGATGACATCGATTTTTTCAGACAGGGAGGTGCGGACCAGGGCGGCGAAATTCACCAGGGCCACCATGATATTGACCCCCAAAAGGCCGGCGGCCCCCCGGCTCTTGGCCCGGGCGGCCCGGATCTCCGAGGTCAGGGCCCGGCAGTCGGCGGCCTCCGGGTCCCGGGAAATATCCTTTTCATTGAACCCGATGAGGGCGCCGGCGATGACCCCTATGCCGCCTTCCAGGGCCACGGCCGAGGCCAGGTTGCTCAGGGAAACGCCGATGCCCATGCCGCCTTGGATTATGGGCAGGGGGATGGAGATCTTGTCCAGGGTCAGGGAAGGGAAAGCCATTTTTTCCTGCTTGGCCGCCGGGGGCGGGCCGGTTAATGGTTATTCAGGGCCGCCGGCCGTCTTCCAGGGCCCGGAAGCCCTCGAAGAGCAGGCGGCGTTCATCTTCAATTATGGCCGTGACCGGGTCGGCCTCAAAGGGCCGGTCGGCCCGGTCCGGGCCGGCGGAGAGGTTCCGGGCGGCCAGGGCCGTCATCTCTCCGGCCGAAAGACCCGACCGGGGCTGGGCCAGGGCCAGCCCGGCCCGGATATCCAGACGGCCCAAGGGGCCGCTCCGCCTCAGTTCGGCCAGGAATCCGGCCAGCCAGCGGCTGGTCCAGACCCGGTCGGCCTCCGGGAAAAGAAAGCCCGCCAAGGAGTCCGAAAGCCTGGCCGCCAGGTCGATGGACCGGAGCGCGGCCCGGGCCTTGGGGCCGAAAACCGCCCAATCCGGGGCCGGCGTAAGTTCCACCAGGGCCAGGGCCAGGGGGCGGGCCCAGCGGTCCAGGCGGGCCAGTTCCCCTTCCAGGGCCGCCAGGAAGTGGGCCCGGTGGAACAGGCCGCTCAATTCGTCGCGGCAGGACCACTCTGAATTCGGCTCAGTCTTCAATTCTTAAGGCCCGCTCACAGCATGTCCATGATGCCCTGGGAGATCCTTTTCAGGGAGATGATCTTGTCCACGCAGCCTGTTTTTATGGCCTCCTTGGGCATGCCGAAGACCACGCAGGAATCCTCGTCCTGGGCTATGGTTTTGGCTCCGGCCTCTTTCATGGCCTTCATCCCGGCGGCGCCGTCGGCGCCCATGCCGGTGAGGATGACCCCTATGGCGTTGCCCCCGGCGTATTTGGCCACGGAGTTGAACAGGACATCCACCGCCGGCCTCTGGTGGTGGATCATGGGCCCGGTTTTCACTTCCACGCAATAGCGGGCCCCGCTGCGCTTTAAGAGCATGTGGAAATTGCCCGGGGCTATGAGGCAGGTGCCGGGCACGACGGAATCGTTGTCGGCTGCTTCCTTGACCTTGATGTGGCAGAGGGAGTTGAGCCGGTCGGCGAAGGTCTTGGTGAAGTGGGGCGGCATGTGCTGGGTGACCACGATGCCGGGGCAGCTCGGCGGCAGCTGGGACAGGACGACTGTCAGGGCCTCGGTGCCGCCGGTGGAGGAGCCGATGGCGATGATCTTGTTGGTGGTCTGGGTCATGCTGCTGGGCATGGAGACCGTGGTGGAACTCTTGGACGTGGGGGCCAGCCGCTTCAGGAAACGCACCTTGGAGGCGGCCCGGATCTTTTCGGCCAGTTGGGCGCTCATCTCCCCCACGGAAAAGGAGCCGCCGGGCTTGGCCATGACTTCCACCGCGCCGTTGTCCAGGGCTTCCAGGGCCATGGCGCTGCCCTTCTGGGTCAGGGAGCTGACCACGATGACCGGCATGGGCCGGTTGGCCATCAATTTTTTCAGGAAGGTCATGCCGTCCATGCGGGGCATTTCCATGTCCAGGGTTATGACCTGGGGCTCCAGTTTCAGGATCATGTCGCGGGCCACGAAGGGGTCCGGGGCCGCGCCGACCACCTCAATGTCCGGCGCCTTGGACAGTTCTTCCGTGAATTTCTGGCGCACTATGGCCGAATCATCGACAACCAGCACTTTGATCATGGGTCTTCCTCGCGAATCACAGGGCTCGCCTTCATTCTTCCTTCATGTATATGCAGGGCTCCACGTATTTGAAGTCGTGCGTGAAGCCCGACAGGCTTTCGGAATGGCCGATGAACAGGTAGCCGCCCGGGGACAGTATCTGGTGGTATTTGGCCACCAGGCGGCTGATGGTCTCCTTGTCGAAATAGATCATGACGTTGCGGCAGAAAATCAGGTCCAGGGGGTTTTTAAAGGGCAGGGGCTCCATCAGGTTAAGGCGGCGGAAGGCGATGAGTTCCCTGAGCTGGTTGCTGACCTGGAACATATGGTCGCCGGTCTTTTTGAAATACTTGGTCGCCAGCATGGGCGGGACGGTCTTCATCCGCTCCGGGCCGTAGAGGCCCTGCTTGGCCATGTTCAGCACCTTGGTGGAAATGTCGGTGGCCAGGATCTTGCAATCTCCGCCCAGCCCGAAATAGGGGCTTTTTTCCAGGATGACCATGGCAATGGTGTAGGGCTCCTCGCCCGAGGAGCAGGCCGCGCTCCAGACGCGCAGCCGGTGGCTGCCCTTGCCCCGGCGCTTTTCTTCCAGCTTGGGCAATAAGGTCTTGCCCATGAAGACGAAATGCTGGTCTTCGCGGAAGAAGCTGGTGAGGTTGGTGGCCAGGGCGTCGAGGAGAAAAATGATCTCCTCGCCGGTGTCGTCCTTCATGACGTGCTGGAAATAGGTGCGGAAATCTGACATCGCCAGTTGCCGCATTCTCTTGCCCAGGCGGGTGCGGACGAGTTCCTTCTTGCCCTCCAGGAGGTTGATGCCGGCCGTCTTGTGGACGAACTCGGCTATCATGTGATAGTCCTTGTCGCTGAACGTCGGGTTTAGGTCTTGCGCGCTCATAAAGGCCTCTGAAGTGGTGTCTCAGCCGAAGGTCAGGTCTTCATCGGTCAGGATCAGGTCTATATCCAGTATGATTACGACCCGGTCGCGGATCTTGGCCACGCCTTTTATGTATTCGCTTTTGAGCTGGCTGCCGAAGTTGGGGGCCGGCTCTATCTGCTTGCCGCTTAAGTTGACGACCTCGGAAACCGTGTCCACGATGATGCCCATCTGCACCTGGCCGTAGATGGACTTGAACTCGATGACGATGATGGAGGTGCGGTCGTCGTAGCTTGATTCGGCCAGCCCGAACTTCAGCCTCAGGTCGATCACCGGCACCACCTTGCCGCGCAGGTTGATGAGGCCTTTCATGAAAACCGGGGTCTGGGGCACGGCGGTGATATCCATCAGGCCGTTGATTTCCCTGACCCTGTTGATGGCTATGCCGTACAATTCGCCGTCCAGTTCCAGCTGGAGGAACTTGTTCTCATGTCCCGCTTCCGGCGCGGCGCTCGGGTTGGCGTGTTCCGCCGTTGGCGCGGCGCTCGGGCTCGTTTCTTCGTTCATATCAACCTTCCCCCATGCTCCAGTCTTCGGCTTCGCCGCCGTCCGTCAGGCCGCGGCCGCCGCCGGGCGCTCCGGTGGTCTGTTCGCAGAGGCCGGCTACGTCCAGGATCAGGCCGACCCGGCCGTCGCCCAGGATAGTGCCCCCGGCCAGGGTACGGACGCTCTTGAGCCTTTCCCCCAGGGACTTGATGACCACTTCCTGTTTGCCCAGCACCTGGTCCACCAACAGGCAGCGGGTCTCGCCCTCGTTTTCCACCATCACCACCAGGCCGTCTTCCGGCTGGGTCACCCCCCCTTCGGCTCCGACGATGCGGTTCAGGCGGACCAGGGGCACCAGGTTGTCCCGGACCTTGATCATCTCGCCCTGGTTCTTGACCGTGAAATAGTTGCTCTGGGGCGGCCGGAAGGATTCGACTATGGAAACCGTGGGCAGGATGTAGCGGTGTTCGCCCACCCGGACGATCATGCCGTCGATTATGGCCAGGGTCAGCGGCAGCCGGATGGTCATGGTCGAGCCCCGGCCCAGGGTGGAGGTGAACTCCACCTTGCCCCGGAGTTTTTCGATGGACTGCTGGACCACGTCCATGCCCACGCCCCGGCCGGAGATTTCGCTGACCTTTTCGGCCGTGGAAAAGCCGGGCTGGAAGACCAGGGCGTGGATGGCCGCGTGGCTCAGGGTCTTCCCCGGCGCGACCAGGCCCCTTTCCACGGCTTTTTTCAGAACTTTTTCCGTATCCAGGCCCCGGCCGTCGTCGGACAACTCAATGATCACGTTGCCCCCCTGGTGATAGGCCCGGAGGCGCACCAGCCCCTGGTGGGGCTTGCCGGCGGCCAGGCGCTCGGCCTGGGTCTCCAGCCCGTGGTCCAGGGAATTGCGCACCATGTGCACCAGGGGGTCGTATATGGAATCGACCACGTTGCGGTCAACTTCGGTTTCGCTGCCCATGAGTTCCAGCCGGACATCCTTCTCGAACTTGTGGGCCAGGTCGCGCACCAGGCGGTTCATTTTCTGGAAGGTGGGGGCGATGGGGACCATGCGCAGGCTCATGGCGTTGCGCTGGAGTTCGGAGGTGATGCGGGAGACCTGGGCCAGGTCCTTGTTGATTTTCTGCTCCTTAAGGAGGCTGATGGTGGTGTTGGAATTGATCAGGGACTGGGCGATGACCAGTTCCCCCACCAGGTCGATGAGACCGTCCAGCTTCGTGGTCTCCACCTTCACGGTCTGGGAGGCGGCCTGGGCGGCGCCCTCGCTCTGCTTCTGTTCGCGGAGGGCCAGGGCCACCTTTTCCGGGGCGCCTATCTTGCTTTTGAGCAGAAATTCGCCCAGCTTGGTTTCCCTTCGGTCCGCCTGGTGCTTGAGGGCCAGCTCCACGTGTTCGGCCCCGACCTTGCCCATCCGCATCAGTATCTCGCCTATTTTCAGGTCCGGCGTATTCCGCTGCTCGGCTAGGGCCGCTTCCAGATCAAGCTCGACGATGAGCTTTTCCGCGATGAGGATCTCGCCCAGGTGGACCTGGCGTTCGCTCTGCTGGGCCGCGATGAGGCCGCCCAGGTCGCCCTGGGAGATGAGGCCCTTGGCCACCAGTATTTCGCCGATCTTCTTGGGTTTGGGGGCCAGGGAGGCGCCGGCCGCGGGCGGCCTGTCGTCAGTCGGCCTGGCCGGCAGGACGCCCTGTCGGGCCATCCACAATTCTTCGGTGAAGGAGCTCAGTTCCTCATGGGTGTAGGCTTCCGGCGTCGGCTTGAGGATCCAGCCCCTGGTCTCGTCCGGGTGGATCTCGAGGTTGTGGAAGCCCTTCATCAGGTAGTCGCAGGTCTTAAGGAGAATGTCGGTGACGCCCGTGGAAAATTGCAGGTGGTCGTGGAACACGTATTCAATGAGTTCTATGGCGTTGAAGGCCAGGTCGTAGGCGTCCTGGAACTGGCCCAGGGTGGCCGCGCCCAGGATGGTGCGGAAAGGCCGGATCAGGGTGCCCAGGGCCGATTGGGGATCGCTTTTCTGCTCTATGCTCACCAGGAGCACCTGGAGTTCCTCCAGGGCGGTGATGAACTGGGTTTTCAGTTTTTCCACCGCCAGAACGGACGGCTCGGGGTAGGCCAGGTCCTGGCGCTTTTCCTCGTCGCGCTCCTCCTCCTCGAAAGCCTCCTCGTTTTCGATTTCGGCCCAAAAGCCCGGGGCGTCGGCCAGCTTGGCCAGGTCCGCCTCGAAGGCCGCCAGGTCGCCTTTGAAGGGGGCGCCCACCGGCAGAGAGCGGGCCAGTTCCCCCAGGATGGTCAGGCCGCCGCCCACCTGGCCCAGGACCTGGTCCGCCCCGGCCGCCTGGCCGCGCAGAACGGCTTTCAGGCCCCCGGTCAGAGCGTCCAGCACCCGGCCCGGAAGCTCCGACTCCAGGGGCGCGAAACCCCCGGCCAGGTCTTCCAGCCGGCCCAGGAGCCCGCTGACCTCCACCAGGTTGTCCGGGGAGGCCATCACCAGGTCCAGCCCCAGGGCGTTTAAGATCGCCTCAACTTTTTCCAGGTCGAAAGCCATATTGCCTTCCGGCGCCGTGCCTGTTAAGATTCAGCCTCATTCCCCGATCCCGTCGGTCAACAACAGGTTCCGCCAGCGGGCCAGGCGCCGGCCCTCGCTGAGGATGAGTTTCGTCACCGCCTCCAAATAGGCCGGGGTTCTGGGGAAATAATCGACCAGGCCGGCGGTGAGGGCTTCGATCATGCCCGGGATGGTGGGGCGGGCCGAAAAACCGACCAGGCGGACCAGGGGGGAGCGCTTCTGAAGTTCCTGGCCCAGGTTCTGTTCGATCAGGAGGGTCGAGTCGGCCACCACGAATTGAGCATGGGATTTTTTCAGGGCGGTCAGGGCCGAATTGGCGTTTTCGGCCGGGATGACCGTGAGGCCGGCCTCGGCCAGCCGGGCGGCCAAGGGCTCCATCAGTTCCTTATCCCGGCCCACAATGATAACTTTCATAAAGTCCGGTCCCTAAAGCCGCCTGTTTCGGGTGGTTACCCGTAGTCTTGAATAAATCATTTTAGCATGTTAAGGCCATTTTGTAAAGAAGGCCCCTGGATTTTGGTCCGGGGCGAAGCCCTGGCGCGGCGCTTGACAGGACCGGGCCGCCGGTGGCATGATACAATATTCCAGTGGGTCAAAGTTTGCCGCCCGGGGAGTCATTACTAATGAAGATTTTGGAATTCAAGCGTTACTCGGTCCTGGACGAGGTCCTGGAAGCCCTGACCAAGCCCTCCGACGACCAGTTGGAGGAAGCCCTGGTCATAGGCCGCCGCCGCTCCGGCGCCCGTTTCTCCTTCATGACCAGCACCGACAACATCCCGGAACTCATCGGCTACCTGGAGGCCATCAAGACGGATCTGACCATGGAAATGATCTGCCAGGCCGAACGCGACAGCGAGTCGGATTGACCCCATGGACCCGAGCCTCGCCAGTTTTTTCCGGGTCAACAAAGTCTTTGTCATCTGGACGGCCTTCGCCGGGCTTTTGTATCTTTTCCGGGACATGTTCGGCCTGGTCTTCATCACCTTTGTCATGTGCTTCGTCACCCACGGCCTGACCAGCCGCCGCCGTCAACTCGGCCACCTCCACCGCCGTTTCATGGTGGTCCTGTTCTATGTGCTCTTCCTCCTTTTGGTGGTCTCCTTCATCGTTTTCCTGGTCCCCCGGCTTCTGGCCGAGGCCAGGAACTTCACCGAGCAGCTCCCGGCCACCCTTTTGACCATCGAAAGGTGGCTCGACGCCCAGATGCCCGAGGGCGCCGGCCTGGAGCCGGTGGTGGACCGCATCCGCCTCATGCTGACCCCGGAGCAGCTCATCATCCGGGCCTGGGCCATGGGCTGGGGGGCCGTGGAAAGGGGCTTCCACTACGTCACCTGGTTTTTCCTGAGCATCCTGTTCAGCTTCCTCATCATGCTGGACCTGCCCCGCCTGACCAGGAGCATCCGGGAACTGCGCTTCACCCGGGCCTCCCTCGTCTATGAGGAGACCGTGGACAGCGTCATCCTCTTCGCCAAGGTGGTGGGGGAGAATTTCCGGGCCCAGATCCTCATCTCCACTGTCAACACCGTCCTGACCTCCATCGGGCTCCAGGTCCTGGGCATCGGGGGCGCCGTGCTCCTGAGCACCCTGGTTTTTTTCTGCGGCCTCATTCCCGTCCTGGGGGTGTTCATCTCCTCCGTGCCCATCGTGCTCATGGCCGTCAACACCGGGGGCGTGACCCTGGGCATCTGGGCCGCGGTGATGATCACCGTCATCCACTTGATCGAGGCCTATATCCTCAACCCCCGCATAGTCTCCCGGGTGATGCGCATCAACCCCGTGATGACCCTCCTGATCCTATATATCGCCCACAGCCTCATCGGCCTGTGGGGTATGCTCCTGGGCGTGCCCATCGCCGTTTACATCTACCGCCAGTTGATTTTGGGCGGGGTGCGGCGGGAAAACGGCGGTGGCGGCCCGGCCCCGGCGGCCCCGGAGGCGCCCCCGGAGGCGCTTGAACCGCCGCCGGATGAATGAAAAAACCTGCAATAATACAATAATATGGCCAGCTGCGGCGCTTGTTTTGGCGGCGCTTGTTCTGGCGGCCCCGGCCTCGGGCAGGGAGACCATGTTGAAAATTTTTCTGGGCGACAGCCTGACCGCCGGCCATGACTGGGCCCGGGATTTCCCCCCCGCGGTCAACCTGGGCATAGGCGGCGACACCTGCGGCGGGGTCTGGGCCCGCCTGGACGAAGTCGTGGACCTTGACCCGGCCGAGATTTTTCTTCAGATCGGCATCAATGATTTTCTCCGGGGGGCCCCGCCCGCGGAGATCCTGGCCGGGCACCTGCGCATCTGGGACGAACTGGCCGAACGCCTGCCCCTCGCCCGTCTCCGCGTCGTCTCCATGCTGCCCTACCTGGAGGCCGCCCTGCCGGGCCTGCCGCCCAACCTGGATCTCATCCTGCTCAACCAGGCCCTGGCCGAAGAGGCCGGCGGGCGAGGCCTGGTCTTCATCGACCTCTTCCGCGACCTGGCCGACGAGGATAACCAACTGCGCCTGGACTACACCAGCGACGGTCTCCACCTGACCCCCCTGGCCTACAAGGTCTGGTCTGAAAAACTTAGGGAATTCCTGGGAGATCCGTCTTGACCGCTTCTTTCCTGGCCGAGGGCCGCCGGGTGCTGGGCCTGGAATCCGAAGCCCTGGCCGCCCTGGCCCTGGCCCTGGATGAGAGTTTCGACCGGGCCGCCGGGCTTATCCTGGACCTCTCCGGCCGGGTGGCCGTGACGGGCATGGGCAAGAGCGGCCATGTGGCCCGCAAGGTGGCCGCCACCCTGGCCTCCACCGGCACTCCGGCCTATTTCATCCATCCGGCCGAGGCCAGCCACGGCGATTTGGGCATGATCTCGGCCCAGGACGCCGTCCTGGCCTTTTCCAACTCCGGGGAGACCGAGGAACTCCACGGCATCCTGGCCTTCTGCGCCCGCCACCTGGTCCCGGTGATCGGCGTGAGCGCCCGGCCCGGGAGTTTTCTGGCCTCGCGGGCCGGGGTTTTCCTGCGCCTGCCGGATCTGCCCGAGGCCTGCCCCAACGGCTGCGCCCCCACCACCTCCACCACCATGATGATGGCCCTGGGCGACGCCCTGGCCCTGGCCCTCTTGACGGCCCGGGGCTTCACCCCGGAAAATTTTCAGCAATACCACCCCGGCGGAGCCCTGGGCCGCCGGCTGCTCCGGGCCGCGGACATCATGCACCAGGGGGAGGCCCTGCCCCTGGTCGGCCCGGCCGCCTCCGCGTCCGAGGTGCTTTTGACCATCACCGGCAAGGCCTTGGGCTGCACGGCCGTGGTCGAGGCCGACGGTCGCCTGGCCGGCATAATCACCGACGGCGATCTTAGGCGCCACCTGGGCCCGGACTTCATGAACCTCACCGCGGCCCAACTCATGACCCCCGGCCCGGTGACCGTGGCCGCCGGCACTCCGGCGGCCGAGGTGCTGGGCCTGATGCAGCGCCGGGCCATCACCTGCATCTTTGTCCTGGACCCCGAAACCGGCCGCCCGGCCGGCGTCATCCACATCCACGACTGCCTCCGCGCCGGCCTCCAGTAAAGGGGCCCCAGACCCCCTGATCCGGCCGGCCTTGAAGCGGCGCGGGTGAAAGTTCCCGAGGCCGGGAGTTTGGTTGACAACAAAAGCGCCCCCGGTGTCCTGGTTGCCTGAAATAGGCTGGTTGCGTATAATGGCTGGAAAGCCGTTGATTTAAGGAGGCCCGCCATGACGACCGTCATCACCGAAGTGCTCATAAACAATGACCGTCGCGTCAATCTGGCCTTGGACCTGCCCCCGGATTGCCCCACCGGTGCGGCCACCGTGACCGTGACCTTTCAGCCTAAATCACCGCGGACCATCAACCTGGCGGCGGAAGTTTACGGCCAGGGCCGGGGCCAGGTCTGGGTGGCTGAGGATTTTGACGCGCCCTTGGACGATTTCGCCGAGTATAGCTGATGCGCCTTCTTCTTGATACCCATGCCTTGATTTGGCACTATGAGGCTCATGATGATTTGAGCGAAGAGGCCCGAAAACTGATTGACGCTCCTGACAATCAGCTTTTCATCAGCATCGCCAGTTTGTGGGAGATGGTCATAAAGGTCAGCTTGGGTAAACTGACATTACGGAAAGATGTGCAAACCATAACCGCCATTTATCAAAATGCGGGAGCCAAGCTGTTGCCTGTCCACTTGGAACATATTTTGGCGGTTCAAACTTTACCCTGGTTTCACCGTGATCCGTTCGATCGGCTGCTTGTCGCCCAAGCCATCTATGAAGACTTGGTTTTGATAAGCCATGACCATAAGTTCAACCAATATCCTGTTTCTAGGCGCTGGTGAATCCTTGTTCTAAGGTCTTTTTCGGCAGGGCACCTTTAAAAACCCGTTTTCCGTCATTGCGAGCGAAGCGAAGCAATCCATAAATTTTGCAATACCAATTAGTTATCTGGATTGCTTCGCTACCATGCTCGCAATGACGGAAGAAAGGCCGAAGCCCTTCACCCCCCATCCGTCATTGCGAGGAACGAAGTGACGAAGCAATCCAGACTAATAATCACCTTTACATATTTGTTCTTTCCTTCAAATTTCGGCCAAAGGACGAGTAGGGCGCTCGCCATGACGGAGAAAAATTGACCTGTTTACCCAAATTTTCTTCACCAAGTTCGTGCTTTATGCTATAATGGACTTGATTTATGATTTATAAAGGCCGCCTTGAGGGCCTCTAACCGCGAAGAGCGACAGCCAAGGAGCGAATCGTCAATGCGTCTCCGCCCGCTTTTTCCCAGGCTTGAGCCGGCCCGGCATGGCCGGTCTCTGCCCGGCATGTCCCTGGTCGAGCTTATGGTGGTGGCGGCGCTGATGGTCGTGGTTACCGGCGCGGGTTTCACCCTGTTCCAGATCGCGGCCCGCCACGAGGCCCATCAGCAGGATGTCCTGAACCAGACCGAGAACCTCCGGACAGCTCTCAACGTCATGGCCCGCAACGTGCGCATGGCCGGCAACGGCCTGAACTTCCTGATGAGCGAGGGCCGGGTCAACATCTATGTCGATGAAAACTTCGCGGACGAGGAGACTCAGGAAGACAGTTCCGGCTGGTTCCGCTACAAGGGCGCCGAAAAATACGGAGCCCGGGCCATTTACGGCACCCACGGGGAATGTTCGGTCAACTGTAAGCCCGGCACCGACACCCTGACCATCTTCCGCGCCGAGATCGAGAACCCCCTGCCCCTGGGCTTCTTGAAAGATCCCTTCACCCCGGGGGTGAGCGGGGCGGGCGATGAACTGAGGCTGGTTGACCCGGTCACGGAGGGCGAAACCATAGCCAGAGGCGACATTGTGGCCGTGTCCGGCGGGGGCCGGGCCGTTATTCTCCAGACTCTGCTGGGCGAGGGGGCCTCCGATGACACTCTGCCCCTGGGCTCGCGCTTCAAGCCTGAAGAACCTCTGGCCGGCTTGGAATTTCCCGCTGGTTCCGCAGTCTTCAACCTGCGCAATTTCGCCTTCGTAACCTATTACATCGACCCGCAATCCAACCGCCTGATGGCCAATTACCACGGCGGCACCCGCACCCTGACCTCTGGAGATGAATGGGCGGCCGGAGGCGAATGGAGGGCCGAAGACGAGGGGGTGGACGACCCCCACCTGGTGGCCGTGGCCGGGAACATCGAGGATCTAAAGGTGGAATATTTTCTGACCGCGGTGGGCCGGGAGGCCGGGCCGCCTCTGAGAAACGGCCAAATTGACGAGCTGGAACCGGACCTCAACGAAGGTCTCTTTGACGATGATGGGAAGAATGTGCGGATGGTGAGCGTGACCCTGACCTCCCGTTCAAGCCGGGTCCAGAGCCAGAGCGAGTCTGACCGCCGCCAGGGCAGCTCTCCATTTACCCGGCAGAACTTGACCGAACACATCTATTTACGCAACTTTTGATTTTTGGACAGGAACGCCTTTATGACAGCCTTTATGACAGCGGAAAAGACCAGGGCCACAGCCGGCGGGTTCACGCTTCTGGAAGTCATGCTGGTTGTATTCATCATCGCCATCCTGCTCATGATGGCCGTGCCGAACCTCGCGATCATCGTGCCCCAGGCCCAGTTGCGGGGGGCGGCCAGGAGTACGGCCAATCTCATGCAGCAGGCCCGGAACCTGGCCGAGAATACCAAGAGGCCGGCCCGCCTGTCCCTCGACTGCCAGGAAGCGCCGTGCGTGCTCCAACTCCACATGGCCGTCATAAATTCCGATCCCAACCTCCTGCCCAACGACCCTCTAAAAATCGAGTGGCTCAGAGTGAACGCGGCCACGCGGGAACTGGGCCTGAAAGTGCAAGCCTGCGCCCGGGCCGTGGCCGACGACTGCCAACCCGGCGGCGTTTCCCCGCCCCCCGTCCCGGGCCACCCCGCCCCCGACAATCTTTTTTGGGTGATCTTCCTGCCCACCGGGCGGGCCCAGTCCTCCCATGACCCGATGCGGCTGGTCTTCGATTCGACGACCAATTCCAGGGTCAACCCCTGGGCCTTGCAGGTCAACAAGGCTTCCGGCCGGCCCACCTTAAATAAGGTCCAGTAAGCCGCCGCGGCCGGCCGAAACCCGGGAGGGCCTGGAAATGAAAACGAGGAGACCGATGTTTAAATCCTTTCCGGCCGGCCGGCCGGCGTTTCTAAAGCCGGGCTTCACCCTCATGGAGATCCTGGTCTCCGTGGCGGTCCTGGCCATCGGCTGCCTGGCTGCCATTTCCATGCAGACCAAGACCATGACGGGCGGGGCCCAGGCCTACGACCTGACCGTGGCCTCGTTTTTGGCCGAGTCCGAGATCGAGCGGCTGAAATCCCTGGCCCGGGGGCGGGCCAAGGACCCTTACGACGACGCGGGCAGCAACCCGGCCAGACTGACCCCGCAAGGCTGGCCCTGCGACGACGACCCCACCGGCCCCTGCTACATCCGCGAGACCGAATTTCATGACGGCACCCCCACCAGCATGAACCTGTGGGTCCGCGTAAGGGTCTGGCCGGAGAAGCACCCCAGCAAGGTCCTCACCCATGACGCCCTTATTTTCTTTCTCGAGTTCTGACCCTGCCGGGCTCAAGACCCGGAAAGGAGCCGCCATGCTGAAAATCGGGCCGACCCCTTCCCCCCGGGCCCCCCGGGGTTCGGTGCTCCTGTTCACCCTGGTCATTCTGGTGCTTTTGGGCCTCATGGGTTTTTCCATAATGCTCAACACCCGGTCCGAACTGACCATCTCCCAGACCACCTACCAGGGGCGGGACGCCTTTGCCAGGGCCGATTCCACGGCCCGTCTGGCCCTCTTTATGGGCCGGGTCCTGCTCAGGCCCAGCGCCGGCGAACCCTGCGACATCCTCAACAACTCCGGTTCGGCCTTCAAAGTCGAGGTCGGCGACGACGGCCTGTGCGCCGGCTTTAGCCTGAGCAATATTCAGGAGGATTGGGGCAAGCCGCCCACCATGGAAGACGTCTTAAAACGCTACTCCCGGGCCACCAAGGGGTCCGGCGGCCTGCCCCCCATAGTTATCAAACACGACCATGGCTTCGGCGACCAGGTGGTGGGCACGGCCGCCATAGCCATTTATAGGCCCACCCCCAGCGAAGACCCCGGCGGTTCCTTAGGGGACAGCGGCTACGGCAGCCAGGGCGAGCACAGCTTCAGTGTCTATTTAGTGGTCAGCGCCGACGGCCGCCTGTCCAGGCTGAAGGGGGATGACGCGGGCAACTATTACGGCGACTATGATGACGAGGGCCAGCTCCTGGCCGAGCAGCCCCCCCACAGCATCATCACCGCCATTTATCGGGAACTTATAGTCCAGTAATGATCGACCGCTCCGGGCCCCCTGGCGGGCCGCGGGTTGCTGATAGGAGTCGGGCCATGAACACGAAAAGCATCAAGACCATGCTGGCCGCCCTGGCCTGGGGCGTTTTGAGCCTGCTCCCCGTAGCCGGGCCGGCCCGGGCCGCGCCGCGGGCCGAGGATTACCAAACCACCCCCTTCTGGCTGGAGGGGGCCTCCATCCCCCAGGTCATGCTGGTCTTGGAGCGGGACTGGAAAATGTATTACCCGGCCTACAACAACCTGGCCGACCTCTCCGGCAACGGCCAGATTGACATCGGCTTCAACCCGGCCGTGACCTACGTGGGCTATTTCGATTCCGACTCCTGCTACGCCTACGGCCCCCCGGCCTCTGGCGTCCCCGGCGGCAACACTTCCAGCCGCTTTTTCCGGGTCGGCCCGACCCGGCCCCAGACCGAGTCCGAACTGGCGGCCCTCATCCCGGCTGAAATAAAGGCCGTGAGCCATATCGGCTCTGACGGCCTGGTGGCCAAGGGCATCCAGACGCCCCTTTCCAAGCACGGGGTCTGCGACCCCTCCAGGGCCACCATTTCCGGCGGCGGCACCGGGGCGAACGGCGGCCAGTGGCACGGCAACTGGCTCAACTTCTCCACCACCAGCCGCATGGACGCCATCCGCCGGGTCCTCTACGGCGGCAAGCGTTTCATCGACCTGGCCAACCGGACCGTCCTGGAACTGACCCCTTATCTGCCCGCCAATTCCCACAACTGGGGCGGGGAACTTTACGCCGACAATGTCTGGCCGGTTTACGGCAAAACCTCCCCCTGGTACCATATCCCCAGTTTCACCGGCTATACCAAGCCCGAGCGCGGCCGCATGCACTTCTGGGCCCGCACCACCTATTACCGCTCGACTTACAGCGCCTCCATCACCAAATCGGCCGACCCCCTCTTCCAGTTCGCGGCCAATATACCCGTTTCCAACTGGAATTCGGTCTATAAGACCCCCTTGCGCTTCTGGGACTGGGTGGGCGACCACGGCCCCGGGGCCCTGCCCTATGACGCCCACATGGTCGCCGGCCCGGCCAACTCTGGCAACTCCGCCAGCGCCTTCCCCGGTACCTGCACCCCGGGCGCTGTTTACGACATCGCCAACCCCTGTTACGACGCCATCCCCGGAGGGCCGGCGAGGAGCTACAGCGACTGGGTCGTGCCGGCCCTTGGGGGGACTGACAAGCCGGCCAACAATGCGGCCCGGCGCTACATCGCCCGGGTGGAGGCCTGCGAGGCCGGCAATATCGGCTCAGCCAGCGAGAACTGCCGGGATTACGGGAGCAACCAGAAGCCCGCGGGCCTGCTTCAGGATTACGGCGAAAGCGGCCGCATGCTCTTCGGCTTGCTCACCGGCTCCCTCAACGCCACCACCCGCTGGCAGGGGGGGGTGGTGCGCCATCACATCCAGCCTTTTGGCAGCTATGTCGAGACCACCGGCGTGTTCAAGCGGCCCGGCCTCATGGACACCATTGACCGCTTCCAGATAACCGGCTACGGCGGCTCCACCTACACCGACGGCACCGCGGCCGGCAACCCCTTGGGGACCATGGTTTACGAGGCCGTGCGCTACATGGCCCGCCAGGCGGACGGCCGCAAGACCGGCCTGGCCCCCACCCCTTATTTCAAGCCCGCTTCGGAAGTGGGCCTGCCCCCTTACAACAATCAAAGCGGCAGCGCCACGGCCCTGCCCCGCCTTGACACCTGGGACAGCACCACCGGCCCGGCCCGGCCCTATTTGGGGGCCGATGATTCGGATTGTTCCAAGCCCATCATCCTGGTCCTGAGCGAAGTCATTCCCGACCATGACGGCAAAACCTTGACCTTCGCCAACACCACGACCGCACCGGCGACCTCGGGCTCGGACAACGAAACCAAAAACTTCACCCAGGACTTTGGCACCGCGTTCCCCGGCACCTCCCTGCCCAACCTGCCCCTCCTGAGAAGCCTCACCGGTTCCGGAGTGCCGGCGGCCTTGGATATAAAGAGCTATCTGCAGCTCATCACCAACCAGGAAAAACTCAGCACCAGCCTGGCGGGGGGCGGCCGAAAGTTCTTCTACCCCGACAAGCCCCGGGGCGTCTGCCGGCCCCAGGTGCTGAAAGACAGCGGCCTGGTGGACATAAGCGGCCACTGCCCCTCCGAACCCAGCCTCTCGGGCAGTTACAGCCTGGCCGCCGTGGCCTATTACGCCCACACCCATGACGTGGCCAACCTCGGCGGCGCCCCCGGGAGCGGGAAGGCTGAAAAGCCGGTCGATCTCTATGCCGTGGGCATACCCGGCAACTTCCCGGACGTCACCCTGAAAGTGGATGACAAGCGCACCATCACCCTCATGCCCATCACCGTGGCCAACGACCTGGGCGTCATCCCCTTCCGCACCCTCATCAACTTCTATATGCTGCAGTGGGAGACCGACAAAAACGGGATCCCCGTAAAACTCAAGTTCGCCACCAACTTTGAATACACCACCACCGTGCCCTGGGCTTCGAGTTCGGGCAGCAACAACCACGAGCGGGATATTTTCAGCAAGTTTGAAATAACCCTCCTGACCACCAAGGACACCCCGGAAATATTCCGTGAGCGCGTGCCCACCTTCATCAACAGCGGGGTGCTGAAGACCTGCCCCTACGATAGCACTAATAGAGCTCAAAATAGCGACCAGTCTTCATCAGCCTGCATGACTGAGTGGTTCAAAGCCAAGCAGGCCTATAAAAACGGCTCCCTGGACGCCTTTGAAAAAAACTCTTGGAGCGGTCGCTACTACTACGCCTTTAAAAACCCCAACCCCAAAGACCATCCCAATGACGATCTGGATGTCACCAAATTCAATATCGCCGGTGTGGCCGTCCAGATGGACACCCACGGCTCGAACATCAACATAGCCGGGCATGGGGGCTACAGCATAAACGGCTCCACCTTTGACGGGGTCTATCTCGACGCCGGCTTCTACGGTAGCGGCGCCCCTGACAGCGGCACCACCCCCAACGGCCCCTCCTGCGCCACCGGTACCGGCGTCGTCGCCAACTCCGCCACCGCCGCCGGCACCGCCGGCACCGCGGCCGACGGTTGCAAGGCTTTCGAAAACAGGCAGGTGGTTTTGACCGCGGACTATCCGGATCCCAATTTGCACGGCCAAACCTCCACCCGCATGAAGGGGCTGCCGCCCGGCCACCGCAACCCGACAACTCCCAACGATCCCCTGCTGACCCCGTGGGAATGTCCCTTGCCACCCCCTAATGACACTACCCCCATAGTCAATAAAATAACCCCCGAACTTAAGGCGGCCTATTGTGAGGGCCTTGCCGGGACTGACTACACCGATTGTCTGTCCGCCTCCTATTTGACCCGGGCCTGCGGTCAGGGTTCCACAACAGCCACCGCTACAAGTATTAACAGCAAAATTTGGTTTCCCGCCAACCCCCTCAACCGCTATTTCCAGGTGCGGGGTTTCAAATTTAATGATAACGCCGACAAGGTCAAGCCTCTGCCCAACCCCTTGTGGCTGGCCGCCAAATACGGCGGGTTCAAGGATCATAACAACACGGGCCGGCCCGACTCGCCGGACAAGTGGAAGCGCAACTCCAGCTATGAATCGCCCGGGGACTACCCGGACAACCCGGACGACCCCTTGAGCGACCCCTACAATTACTACAGGGTGTCCAACCTCAGCCAGTTGCCGGCCCAGCTCGGCCAGGCCTTCCAGGACATCGCCAAGGGCGTGGCCACGGGCACGGCCAACGCCGCTTCCATCAACACTGTCCTGGGCGGGGGTCTGTCCATCCAGACCCAGTACTACACCGAATACACCGACCCGACCAACTCCGACAACAAAATAGGCTGGGTGGGCTCGGTTTACGCCCTCTTCGTGGACAAGTGGGGCAACCTCCGCGCTGACACCAACGGCGATAACCGGCTGCAGCTGGCCACCAGCCCGCCGGGGACCCTTCTGGCCGATGAAAAGGGCGACCTCATCGTCCACACCGTTCCCCCGGCCAATGACGAGATAGGCATGCCCGCCGTCTATCTCTGCCGGGATGTTTACGGCAACAACAACAACGGCTTCCCTTTGCCGGACTGGCGGCACCCGGACCCCGGCGCTGCCAATGACGGCTACCCCCCCAATTCCGATTGCGTGAGGCAGGAGTCCATGGACGCGGTGCCGGCGGTCTGGAATGCCACTGCGGAACTTGCCCGGAAAGACCATACCAAGCGGAACCTCTTTTCCTATTACGGAACCTGCCTGGACGGCGAGGGCAAGAACTTCTGCCAGGGGGAGAAGCCCTGGCCGGATTCGGCAAAGATCCAGCCCTTCGGCCCGTTCAGCACTGATAATGCCCTCTTGAACCTCTTGCGGCCCAAGATGCGCCAGGCGAACAACGCGGAAACGGTGGATCTTGTGAATTACATCCGGGGCCAGGACTTTGCCAAGTACCGCAACCGGACCACCGCCATGCCCTGGCGCAATGAAAACGGGGACCGGATAAGCGGGGTCTGGCGCCTGGGCGATGTCATCAATTCCCGGCCCATCATCGTGGGCGAACCGGCCGGCAATTATCACTTTATCTACGGTGACCAGTCCTACGCCGATTATAAAGAATATCCAATGGCCACGGACCTGGGAGGAGTGATCCTGGCCCGGCGGCGGCAGGTGGCCTATTTGGGCTCCAACGACGGCGTTCTGCACGCCTTCAACCTGGGCTTTTTCGGCAACCTGAGGATGGGCGAGGCTGGCTACACCCCCAGCGAAGACCCGGACCTGCCCAGCGGCACCTATGCCGGCCAGGAGGTCAAATTCGGCGAGGAGCTCTGGGGCTATGTGCCCACGGCCGTTCTGCCCCATCTGGCCTGGCTGGCCGACCCGGAATACCGGCACAGTTATTTCGTGGACCTTCAGCCTTATATCATGGACGTCAAGGGCAACGACGACACCTGGAAAACCATCATGATCGTGGGTCTGCGCCTGGGCGGCCGCACCATCACCCTGGATGAGACGACCACGCCGCCCATCCAGTCCTATTCCGAATTCTTCGCCCTCGAAATTACCGACCCCGAGAAGCCGCCCACGCTTATGTGGCGGCACAGCAGCCCGGAACTGGGCCTGTCTTCCGCCTCTCCCACCGTGGTGCGGCAGGGCGAAAGATGGTATGTCATCCTGCCCAGCGGCCCGACCAGCGACCTGCCCGACGGGCGCCCCGACCCTGTGAGCGGCGCCAGGGCCTATGATGGTCACAGCACCCAGAACGCCCGGCTGATAATACTCGACGCCCTCACCGGGGAGGCCGCCCGGCCCCCCCTGATAGCGCCCGAGCCCAACAGCTTTTTCAACGGCGCCTTCCTGCCCCTGGCCACCAATATAGAGCGGAAAGCCGGCGGGGTGACAGACTGGTACCACCATGTGGTTTACCTGGGCCTGACAGCCAAGGATGGAGGTAACGATGTCGGATCGGTCTATCGCCTGCAGATGGCCGACGCCAACGGCACCCCCCTGCCGCCGAACATGTGGCAGTTGCGCCGCTTCTTCAAGTCTGACAAGCCCATAACCGGGGCTGTCAACTCCACCATCGACACCGTGGGCAACCTGTGGGTGGTCTTCGGCAGCGGGCGCATCTGGTCCAACCAGGACCAGGCGCCCTGCGGCACGAACAAGAGCATGCCCCGGACAGATGCGTGCTGCGTCAACCACGAGCAGTATTTTTACGGCCTCAAGGAACCCTTGACCGCCGCGGGCCACCTGACCTTTGAAGAAGTGGGCCTCCCGGATGACAAGACCATAGTCGATGTCAGCGAGATTCTGGTCTTCGGCAACGGCGCCCTTTACAAGTGGATTGCGGGCGGGGCTCCGGCCGCGGTGACGGTTGAAGGCCAGACGACTTACAAAGGCCTGTCCTCCGTGATGCTGGCCAAGAGCGGGGACGAGCCCGTGGTGCGGGGCTACAAGCGCAAAATGGAGAATTGGAAGGTGCTGGGCGACGAAGACCCCGGGGCGACCCGTTTTGAGATAATCACCACCCAGCCCCAGATCGACCGTCTGCCCGACGGCCGCTCCAACACCGTCTTCTCCAGTTACCTGACCAATGACAACCTCTGCGACCCCATAGGCGACAGTTACCTGAACGTCATAGACACCTACACCGGCCTGCCCCACCCCGAATTTTTGGATTACGGGGGGTTTGCCGATGGCCGGACGACCACCGGCGACGGTGGGGTCCCGTGCAGCCAGTCCACCGGGGTCAAGCGGGCCGGCAAGGGCGTGGCCTCCGAAGCCTGGATCCTTAAGACCGGCGAAGGCACGGTTTACGGCAACACCAGCTTCAACTCCAACCGCAACCGCATTTTCCTGCCCGTGTCCCAGAGCGACCGGCCCGGCATGGTCTCCTGGCGGGAAGTGTCAGAGGTGGTGGACATGCTGGATTTCGAGAAACTTCCGTTGGAGCAACTTATTAAAGGCCTTGAAGTCAAGTAAAGCCCTGCTCATATAATGAAGCTGATCTGCCCCAAATGCGGCCGGCATTTGTCCGTGCCCGAGGCCCGGATCCCGTCCGTTGGCGGGTGGGCCAAGTGTCCCAAGTGCGGGGGGAAATTTTTCTTGACCTCTTCGGGTCAGGCCGCCTTGGCCCCGGCGCCTCCACCGGCGCCTCCTCCGGCCCCCCCGGCGGCCGCGCCCGCCGGCCCGGCCCAGGAATTGAACCTGACCTGCCCTAAATGCGGCCGGGGCCTCCACACGGCCGCGGCCCGCATTCCGCCGACCGGGGGCTGGACCCACTGCCCCAAGTGCGGGGAGAGGTTTTTTTTAAAACCCCCGGGCCAGGGGGAGGCCGCTTCAGCCCCTGCCGCCCCCCATGTGCATGTGGCCGCAGGCGGCAGCCAAGCCCGGCAGGAACTCTTAAGCCGGCTCCAGGCCAGAAACCCGGGCGCGGCCGCGGCGCCCCCCCCGGCCGACTATGACCAGGAAGTCACCATCTTCCCGAAGCCGGCCTGGTCGGGCGAGACCTGCGCCGCGGCCGGGATCCTGATCCTGGCCCTGGTCGTTCTGACCTCGATATGGCTTTTCCGGGCCTCTGTTCACCGTCCTCCTCCTCCTCCCGCGGTCGCCGTCCGCCTGGACGAGAAAGATCTGGGCCTGATCCGCCGGGACCTCGTGGATATCAAGCGGCGTCACCTGGGCAAGCGGACCGTCTATACCGAGGTGACCCACACGGGGTCGGAATCCAGGGTTTTTAAATATTTCCTGGCCCGCCTGGACCAGGGCGACGAGTGCCCCGGCCTGGCCCGGCTGGAGATCAGGGCCCCGGTCCCGGCCCAAGGCTTCAGCGCCGAGGCCGTCTGCCTGAACCAGGACGGCCTGACCATGTCCCGGAGACTGGAACTTCAGGTGCGATGGACCCGGACATCGGCTGTGGCCAGGTTCCCCGGGCGCCCCGGGACGGACGAAGTGGAAATGTTTCCGTCGCTTTGAACTGTTTGGTGGAAGATTTAGGTGACTTGCATGGCATGATTTTTTACTGGATTGCGGAGCCTGCACTGAGCGAAGCGAATGTGTCGCCTAAAGGCTCCTCGCAATGACGGCGCGGGGGAATCATTCTTCTTCCGTCATTGCGAGCATAGCAGCGAAGCAATCCAGTCCCTCAAATTTAGTTCTTTAGTAGCGAAGCAATCCAGGTCTTTTCATTAAAGGAGTAGGGCAAATGAAAAAAATTCTTATTCTCGGCCTGGTTCTGGCTTTCTGGGCGGCCCCGGCCCTGGCTCAAAACGGGGATCCCGGGCAGGTCGGAATACAACAAGGAGGGCAGCATAGGATCTCGCACGGTCCCCGCCACCGCAATCATGGTTCCACCGCCCAGGTGCCCGAGGACGGCGACGAGATAGCCACTACGGAGGCCACGGCGTATTCCAACACGGACTTCGCCCCCTGGGACAACCACCTCAATGTTGACGCGCCGTTCGCATCCGTCGAGTGATTCATTGGCCATGAAAAAGGGGCGGCCACCCTGACCGGATGGCCGCCCTTTTTTTAGGGAATCTCATAAAGAACAAAATTTGAGTTACTGGATTGCTTCGCTGCTATGCTCGCAATGACGGAAATAGGAATACTTATGCGGCCCCGCAATTATGAGGAACCCCCCATCCGTCATTGCGAGGAGCCTTTAGGCGACACATTCGCTTCGCTCAGTGCAGGCTCCGCAATCCAGACTAAATAATCGCCTTTACATATTTGT
>Ga0082212_10001710_pt1 | contig 32299 bp, 51 predicted proteins | sample TergutNt197P3_FD_71548 | JGI IMG/M metagenome (GOLD analysis project Ga0082212, IMG submission 71548) | Neocapritermes taracua P3 segment gut microbial communities from Petit-Saut dam, French Guiana - Nt197 P3 | ecosystem: Host-associated > Arthropoda: Insects > Digestive system > Gut ... | reverse complement strand
AGTGGCAGTAGTAGTCGCAGAAGTTGGCCCATGTCCAGTTACCGCGTGACGCTTGGTAAAGCATGAGTTCGTTGATTGTGGCGGCTTGGGGCTTGGTGCGGTTCGGGGTGTTTTCCATACCACTAAGTTACCCTAAGTTACCCTAAGTTGTCAAGCGTGGGGGTCGGACACGGCCAAACCATGCGACACCGGGCGCCTACCCGCGCCGGTTCAGCCACTCCAACGCCGCCCGCTCCGTGATGGCCGTCCGGCGCGGCGTTGGCCGCAGAACCCGCAGCCTGCCCGCGTTGATTTCTTGGTAAACCCGGTGCTTGGGCAACCCGAACCGTGCCGCAAACTCGGGCACCGTCATGCGCGGCTCGTCAACGTGGCCCGCCGAGTCAAGTTCGATTTCCATAGCCCACATCCTCGCCCACTAGACCCCAACCGGCTCGTTGGCGAATCGGCCAATCGCCCGCCACGCGGGATGCGTGACCTCAATCGCCTTGCGGATATGGTGGGCCGCGTCCTTGGCGCCGTCGCGGTACGCGTTGCGGTAGATTATGCCGCCCACGCCTAGCAGGGTGCCTGGTGCGGGCAGCGGCTCGATTTCTGGGGTGCCAGCAAGTTCACCGGGTGCGGTCAACCCGGAGCCGTCGATTGCCACCAGGCTTTCGAACAGCGCGCAGGTCGGGCAGATTCCGGTCACGTTGTCGAACCGTGACAACGCGGGCGGCTCTGCGTACTGGTGCCCGCAGGACGGGCATAGGGTGGGAAAGTTGGTCATGTCGTTCCGTTCCGTGGTGTTGGTGGTGCCAGCCGGATTGGCTGGGCTTTCGTGCCCGCCGGGGGAATCGAACCCCCGGCCAGAACCATTCGGGCTAGGCAATATCGTTATAGTCCAGATAGCCCGATTCCTCATCGACGGTGGGGACGTAGGCGGCTTCGGCTTCGCTCCACAGCCATTCCTCACCGCCGCGAATCGCGGTCAATTTCCGGGGGATTAGCACTCCAATAGTGTCGGAGAACACCGTGGCCTTGCTGGCGGTGATGCAGCGAATCTTGGTCATTGGTCTAGTCCTTTCGGTTGGTGCCCCGCCCGGTTGGCGGGGGCTTTAGTGCCTATGCCCGGAGTCGAACCGGGCCGGAGACCGTCTAGGCGAGCGCTTTGTAGGCGCCGTGTAGTTCGATGGAAGCGGCCTCATAGGCTGCCTGTTAGTTCATTTGGCACCTCGGGCTGCCAGCACCTCGCGCGCGCTTTCCCACGTCGGTTCCTGCGCTAATAGGGTGCCGCCAAGCAATCGCCGCTCCAAGTAGGTCTGGTGGTCGGTTGAGGGCTTGCCGCAGTAAACGACGGTGACCCATTTGCGCCCAATCCGTACCTCTAGCACGGTCCCAAAATCAGTAACCATTCCGGGTGCGAGTTCTGTACTCAGTATTGACTTCCAGCCGTTCATTGGGTTCATTCCTTTCTGGTTTTCAGGTAAGCCAACCGGAGGTCGGCTGGCCTTTCGCGCCTATGCCCGGAATCGAACCGGGCGAGAACCATTTAGGCGGATTCGAGAAGCCACAAGGTATCCGTCGCGCAATCCTCGGGAATGGGGCACCTTTGCGCGGCGACGTGTTCCACCGCTATCCACCAGTTCAACGGAACGCCGTGGTAGGACGGAACTGGCGCGTAGCAGTTGCGGCACACAACCCCGCTCGGGCTATCGCCACCCTTGCCTGACGCGTGGCAGCACGCGGTTAGCGTATAGGCCAGCCCGATTTCGGTATCGCTGGCGAACCTGGCACCGCAGTTGGTGATATGAGTCGTGATGGTCATTTTGGGCTCCTTTCGAAAGCCGGGGTTTCGCGGCTCCCCCGGTTGGGGAGCCGCGTGGCGCCTAAGCGGTCGCAGCGGCGATGATGGCCTTAGACCGGGCATCCGCAGCCTCGTAGCGGGCAATCGCGGCGTCGCGGCGCATACGGTGACGGAAACGGGCGCCCCACGCGTCGTTGTACGCCTTGGTGCCGTAGGCGGCAGCGTCCATGCGTGCGTCCGCGGCAGCGGCGCGCTGGCTGTGCGTCCACCGGGCGGCAGCGGCTTGCGCCATTGCATTGTTGGCGGCGCGCAGCGAACGCAGTTGGCTGGGGGTGAAGCGGGTGTCCATTGTGGACTCCTCTCGGGTCGGGGGTTCGGGGCTTTCCCGATACCACTAAGTTACCCTAAGTTACCCTAAGTTGTCAAGCGTGGGGGTCGGACACGGACAGTTCGGGGAGCCGAACGCGCCACCCCGGAACCGGGCGAACGTCACGCGGTAACGTCACGCCGTTCGAAAAATCACAACTGACCAGGGATTTCAATGCGGGCAGTTTTCCCGTCACGCGCAGGGCTGTGACCAGCGGAAACACGTCGTCGCGGGCACGCTAGCGTCACGCTAACGTCACGCGCTGGTGTTGGGGAGCGAAAAACCCCCTGTTACCAGGGGGTTTGCGGAGCGAGTGACGGGAATCGAACCGTACTAAGCCAACCCCGCCACCAGCCACAACACGGCTCTGACGTGCGAAAACGCAGAAACCCAGTTGCGTAGAACTAGCAGGGTTTGCTACGCTAACGTCACGTTACGTCACGATACCACCAGGGAGCCGCGTCCACAATGGGCAAGGGTAGGTCTGATTGGGGCACGCTGCGCGCGTTGCCGTCCGGGAGATACCGCGCCGGATTCACCGGCCCAGACGGGTTGCGGCACCGGGCGCCCGCCACGTTCGGAACCAAGGGAGAGGCCCGCGCGTGGCTCGCCAAACAGCGGACGCTAATCATCGATGGGGATTGGACACCAGCGGCGCCCACGGCCAAACACCAGACGCAGGAAAAGCGCGCAACAATCCTGGGCGAGTACGGTGCGGAATACATCGAGAACCGGATTTCGCCCAAGGGATTGCCGCTGACACCGGCCACCAAACAGGGATACCGTGCTTGCCTGCGCGCGCTCGGGGATTTGCAAACGACGCCGGTTGCCGACATTACCCCGGCTAAAGTTGGCGCGTGGTATCGGGCCAGGGTCGGCGCCGGGAAAATCACGTCGAGCGCCCGCGCCTACGCGTTGCTAAAGGAGATTCTGAACCAGGCAATCGAGGACGGGCTAATCAGCGAGAACCCTTGCCGAATCCGGGGCGCGGTATCCGCGACCACAGGTCGGGATGTGGAGCCGCCCACCAGCGCCGAACTGGCCATCATCGTTGCCAACACGCCGGAACGTTATCGGGCGCTGGTAGTCGTGGCGGCGTGGAGCGCGCTTAGGTTCGGGGAGCAGACCGAACTTAGGCGCGGCGACGTTGACGACGACGGGGAACTAATTACCCTGCGGGTGCGGCGCGGTGTGACCTATGTTCGGGGTACGGGTTTCGTCGTGGGGGCGCCCAAAACCGCTAAATCCAAACGTGACGTAGTTCTACCCCCGAGCGCGTCGCAGGCCGTTAGGAGCCACATGGCGGCGTTTGTGGGGGTGTCTGCGGATAGCCTGCTATTCCCTAGCGTGAGCGGCGGGCACTTGCCGAGCCAATCCAAGGATAGATGGTGGTACAAGGCGCGCGCGGCGGCAGGTAGGCCGGATTTGCCGTGGCACGGGCTTAGGCATTATGGCGCGACGCAGTACGCGAAAACGGGTGCGACGTTGGCTGAGTTGCAAGCACGGTTGGGGCACACGACGGTTGCTGCGGCGATGCGGTATCAGCACGCGACGGGCCGCGACCGGGAACTTGCCCGCAGGATGGACGGCTAGGCCGCTAGGACGTTCGCCTACTCTTTGATTGCGCCGAACGCGACGAGGCGTGCCCGGATTTCGGCCAACAGTTGCTCCTCGGTTGCGTCGGACAGCGCAGCGGAACCCAGGCTCAACCCGAACCATTCAGCCAGTTCGTCCGGGGTAAACAATCCTAATTCGTACAAACCATCGAGCGGGTTGTATTGGTATGCCCGGCTCACTTTCACCACAACCTCGGGTGTCATGGCGGCTTGCCCTTTGACCTGCTTGTTTAGGTGGGTCTGGCTGACCTGGCTCTTGATTGCGACTTGGTTGACTGAGTCGCTGGTCACGTCGCGTAACCATTTCATCCATTTATTCACGGTTTCAGCGTACCACAAAACTAGCGCAACGCACTAGGGCCTAGCGCGTGTTGAACGGTGATTTAGCGCGAAACGCTCGTTTCTAGCGTGTCGGGTTGCCCCGGCAAGCGAAACGCGCTAGATTGTAACCATGAACACTAACCCAACCCGACTCGCTGGTGGCGTGCTTGCGCTTGGTGGGCAGTTGGCGACACCCCAGACCAGCAAATTAGGCGCGGGCATCGTCGCAATTGCCGCCGAGATTCTTGCGACCGCGCAGGAAACGGAGTCGGACGCGTGACCAACCCGCTAGACGGCCACGGGTATATCCGGGCCAACGAACTCGCGGCACATACCGGGATTTCCGCCCTTACGTGGCTCGGGTGGGCCAGGCGCGGGATAGTCGCATCTATTAAACTCGGGCCGCAACCCCGACGCGGAACCAAGGACACTCGCCCGGTTTGCATATCGAAAGATTCGGCGCGCGCACTAATCGAGGATGGTGCCAGGTATGTCGGTTGAGGCTATGTCCTTGGTATTGAACCATTCTCGGGCGAAAGGCGCTGCGAAACTGATTTTGTTGGGTATCGCAAACCACGCGGGCGATGGTGGCTCTTGGCCGTCGATTGCGACCCTGGCTCGGTACGCAAACATTGATGTGAGAAACGTGCGACGGAACATCGCGGCATTGGTGGAAATGGGCGAACTACGGGTGAAAACCAATAGTGGTGGATTGCGTGGGATGGCGAAATGGGAGCGCCCGAATCTTTACCACATCATGCTTACCCCCCCTGGCGCCAGCGCCACCACCCCCCCTGGCGCCAGCGCCACCCTAACCACCCTAGAACCATCCTTCAACCATCCAACCCCCCAAACCCCCCAGGGGGGCTGCCCGCCGCAAGCGGCAGGCGGCGCGCGCTACCCGGACACCTTCGAGCAATTCTGGGCGGCATATCCACGCAAAACAGGGAAAGGCGCGGCGTACAAGGCTTGGGAAAAGGCGATAAAGCACACGCCTATCGAGCAAATCCAATCCGCGGTTGAGGTTTACCGGGCAGACCCGAACCAACCATTAGACCAAACGCTAATTCCTATGCCTGCCACTTGGCTCAACCAATCGCGTTGGGATGATGGGCCGTTGCCGGAACGCCGCGAATACCGTATGTCGAGCGCGGAGGCAGGTATGGGCATTGGGCAGCGAATGGCCGAGCAGGAGCAATTGGCCCTAATCCGTGGCGACTATTTGGAGATTGTGGCATGACGACGCAGGAGGCGACGACGATTCTGGCGCTGATGGCGACTTTCGACGGGCGCCGGTTCGGGGAACTAGAAATTACCGCGTGGCGGCAAATCCTTGTGGACGTTGATTTCCACGACGCTCGGGCGGCTGTGTTGGCCTGGTACGGGGCAAACCGGGGATGGATGCAACCTGCGGACGTTCGCAGGGAAATCGCTGCGGCGCGACCCGTGCCGCGCTCGGTGCCGGGTTTCGTGGAAATGAGCGACCAGGAGCGGCAGGAGCGGGCGCGCCGGATTCAGGCCGGGGGCAAAACGTTGCGGCAGCAGGCTAGGGAGCGTGCCCGGTGAGCGATGGGAAGCCGTGCCCGTGGGCGGGTTGTGTCTGCGTCCACCAGCGTTGTCGTGATGGCTGGTTGAACGCCGCTGAGTTGCACATGGTGGACGGGCGCCAGTATCGACGCGCGGTTGCGTGTGGCGATTGTGAGCGGGCACGCGAGGCGGTTATCGCTGCTAGGGGCAAAGGGAAGTACCGGCCACGCTATTTGGGCCGGGAGCAAAGGGTAAGTCGTCCGGCTGGTTTTGATTGGGCGGCAGCGGCAGCGGGCGACGCAGCCTGATACGAAAGGAAAGAAAGGGTAATTATGGAGTTCGAAAGGAAAGAAAGGATAATTATGGAGGACAAAAGGCGTATGTGTTCCGAGGTTATGGTTTGTGCGCTGGCGACCGGGCATGACACGCATTGCCATACGCTAGCGACGTTTGACGAAGTGAACGGGCTATTGGACAAGATAACCGGCCTGACACACCAGCGCGACTCGCTGGAGGATGATGTGGCCCGGTTGGGCAGGTTGTTGCAAAAGGCGTACCGGGCGAATGAGCGGCTCAACCAGAAACGCAAGATGTGGAAGGAACGCGCCAACTTGGTCACTGTGATTGTGTGGGATTGCGTTATCGCGCTGCGGAAACTCGGCTACAAAGTTGTGGTACGGGGGCAAGAACTGTGGTGGAGCGAATGAGCGTGCCGCAATTGCTTTCCGACCGGCGCGCGCTGCGCGAACTGGTACAGGTTGCGGAAGCCGCTGGACGGCCACCGGGCGCCACAATCGCAATGTCGCTCATGGGCTGGGTTTGCCTGGCCTGTGGGCGCGAGTATGGGCGCGATGAGCGTGAGTTTGCATTGGTTTGCCATACCCGGATTGGGGAGCCGAATGACTAACGACATTATTGAGATGCCGGGTAATCCAAATCCTGAGATGGAGGCATTGGCCGAGGTCTGGAACGCCGCGTATGTGGCAGCGGTTCAGGTTTTGGATGCCGAGGTGGGAGATTGCGCGGCACGGATGCTTGCGCTGCGAATTGCTGACGAAACGGAGGAAAATTGGTTACGCGACTAGTTTACGATTTGCCGGAGGCTGAATACCATGCCGACCGGGATACGTTGTCGAGTACGGGCGCGAAAACGCTGTTGCGCTCGCCCGCGCAGTTCAGGTGGGAACAGGACGGGCACCCCGTCACGTCGGACGCGTTTGTGGTTGGTTCGCTGGTTCACGCGCTGGTGCTGGGGCAGCCCTACGCGGACATTCAGGTAAAATTGGATGGCCGTACCAAGGAGGGTAAGGCGCAGAAAGCGCAGGCGGACGCGGACGGGTTGCGTTTGATTTCGCAGGATGATTGGGATTCGGCGCACCGCATGGCGGACGCGGTTTTGGGCAACCGGATGGCCGCTGACCTGTTCAGCAATGGCAGGGCGGAGGTTTCTGCCTATGGCACGGAGCCGATTTCGGGTGTCGCAATGCGTGGCCGGTTCGATTGGTTGCGTAACGATGGCGGAATCGTTGATTTGAAAACTACCGCTAACGCGGAGCCTAACAAGTTCAGGTACAGCACGTTTGATTACGGATATTATATCCAGGCCGCGTGGTATTGGCATTTGGGTGTCGAGAACGGTATCGACGTTTCCTATTACCCGATTGTGGCGGTGGGCAAGTCCGCACCGCACCAAGTGACGATATGTGAGTTGAAAACCGCTTACATTGAGGATGGTTGGGCGGAGGCCGAAAAGGCGTGCGACATTTACAAGCGTTGTAGGGCGTTTGGTGAGTGGCCCGATTGGCCCGAGAACCAGGAAGTTTATGTTTTCGACAACCCGAGGCGGCGCGCATGATGATTCAGATTGTGTGTTACTGCGGCAGGTTGGCGACGAACGATTACGCGGGTTGGCCCGCGTGTAAGGAGTGTTTGACGTAATGGATACGGCGAGAATGGCGCTAGAAGCGGCGCGCGAGTTCGCGAGTGACGCAAGAACAGATGATTACCCGCTGGTGATGGCGGTTGTCGCGGTGGCGGAGCAAATCGCGGCGCTGCGCGCTGATTTTACCGGCCCGTTCCGGCCAGCCGACGAGTCCGAGAGGATTCCGTTTTGATGGCTGACGAAAAAGTATCGCACGCGAACCTGTTTGCGGCGCTCGCGGCGTTTCAAGCCGAGGTGCCCGTGGTGGCGAAAGCCAATTCTGCGGACGTTCGAACGAAAACGGGCGGGAACTACCGTTACACGTATGCCACGCTTGGGGATGTTGCCAGGGTCGTTTACCCGATTCTGGGCAGGCACGGGCTAAGTTTTCTGTGCCTGATTGAGCGCGACGAAGCCGGGTTGACTCTAAAGGGGATTTTGGCGCACGAAACCAGCCAAATGCAACAGGCCGTGTTTCCGGTGTTCGGCAACACGCCGCAGGAGATTGGCTCCGCGTTGACGTATGGGCGCCGGTATCTGCTCGGGTGCCTTACGGGTGTGGTTACTGACGACGACGACGACGGCCAGGCGGCGCAGAACGCGCACAGGGCCACGCAGGGGCGCCCGTGGGCGCAATCCCGACCGGAACCCCACCCCGAACCCGCTAGCCCGCCACAGCCGCCCGCAGGGGTTGATTTCGATGGCCTGTTGGCTCGGGCTGCGCTGGAAACCAGTAAGTCGGCGTTGCGTGAGTTGTGGAGTGAGGCCGGTAGCGCGGGGGCGCCGCGCGATGTGCTTGACCAGATTACGGAGTTGGCGGCGCATTGCGAAACGGAACCCGCGCCGGAGCCGGTGTCGGAACGTTCCGAATGGGTTGACGCCGAAACAGGGGAGCCGGTGGTGGCGCAATGAGCAACTATCCACCGGGTGTTACCGGCAGCGAATACGCGATAACGGGCGAATGTTCATGGGGTTGCCGCCATTGCGCCGGTGATTGCGGGTGTGAGGCCGAGTGCGACTCGTGGCGCCATTTCGAACACACCGGCAACGGTGATTGTTGCCCGGACGGCCACCTAGACGATTGGTGTGACTAATGGCCGATGTTTGGAACCCGGCGCAGGCCGAAACCGCAATCCGCGACCTATCGACCCAGATTGGGCACGGAGTCAACGTGTGCAACAGCGCTTATGTCGAGTACCTGGCCGCTGACCACGTTTTCGATTTGGCTTGGGCGCACGCAATCCTAGCGGCGCCCGGTGCGAACGCGGAGGCCCGCAAGGCGCACGCGGTTATCGCCACAGAGACGGAACGCCGCGACCGCGACGACGCGGACGCAGCATACCGCTACGCAGACCGCAGGGCTAAAGCCCTAACCGACCAACTACGCGCCATGCAATCAGTAGGCGCAAGTATCCGCCAAACATACGAAGTGGCGGGAAGAGGGGAAAACTGATGCCCAAGATGGCCGAAAAAATCACGATAACCGCTTTCACGATTTCGATTGACGGTATGCCGCTAAATGTGGCGGTAATGAACCCGCAAATCGACTTGGATTTTCCCGCGCTAACTTTGACAATTCCAGCGAAAACAATTGAGATAAAGGACAAGCAATGAAAATTGGAACGAAAAAGCCTGTCGGGCCGCTCGGGCTTCTTGAAAAATCGATGATTTCCGACCCTTTGGAGCAGCATTTGGTAATTGCGGTGGTTGATTGCATGACGATTGCGCTTGACACGGCCACGGACAAACAGGAGGCCACATTGCGTTTGGTGGCAATCGAGCCGGTGCTGCGGCAGGATTCGGAATTGGTGCGCGCTGCGGCGCGCAGGGCACGCGACAAGCGCACGGGCGCGCAACCGCTAATCCCAGACCCTGACGATGTGGACGTTTGGGATGCGGAAGTCGTGGACGGGCCTGGGTCTGCGCTGGTGCGGGCATGAAGCGCGCGAAACTCACGGGCAAGGGGCTAAAGGACTTGCGGGCGCTGGTGTACCGCAGGTCACAGGGGCTATGCGATTGGTGTGGCAAAGGCGTGCGTGAGGACGCTTTCGAGATGCACCACAGGTTATTGAAATCGAGGCTTGGCCCGGATGCCCCGTGGAATTGCGTCGTTTTGCACAGTTCTTGCCACGCGTGGATTACCCGCCACCCCGAGCGGGCAAAGGAATTGGGTTTCGAGATTTCGCGTTATGACCCGAACCCGGATTCTGTGCCGATGTGGTTGCACCAGCAGTACGCGGTGATACCGGATGGCGGCGGCTGGGCGCAAACCCTAGTGGCCGCGTAGGACGGGTGGCGGTGAACGCGCGGCCAGGGAACCGGCATGGCGAGGGGTTGCGTGCCGCTGGCGTCGGACAGCGACCCGCCACCGGGCGCCCGCAGGGCTTTCCATCCTTTCACCCTGCGGGCGCCACAAACACAACACATCACATCACACAAGGAGAAAACTCGAAATCGTGAAATCTGAGAACCCGCCACCAACGGGCACGGAAATGCGGTTTTCCATCCCGCCCGAATACTGGCTATCCAGCAACCAACGGCTCCACCGCCACGCTGCGGCGGCACGCGTCCGCTGGCTCCGCGACTACGGGGCAGGGATGGCCCGCAGAACGTGCTACGCCTACCGAAAAGTTACTGTCGTCGCGGAAATCCGCTACCCCACCAACCGGCGCGCAGACCCCCCGAACGCGTGGCCTACCGTGAAACCGTTAATCGACGGCCTGGTGCAAGGCGGTCTGATACCCGACGACGACGACGCGCACCTACCGCTACTCGCGTTTAAGCGCGGCACGAAAACCGGAACCAGAGAATACATGGTTTGCTTGCACATCACGGAGGAAATAGGGTGACTTTCGAACCGAACACTATCGTTTTGGGCGATTGCATGGAGTTGATGCCCGCGCTACCCGACCAGGCTTTCCCCTGCGTGTTGACCGATATTCCGTATGGCGCGGTAAATAATATGAGTGAGGAGCGGGTCTGTTACTCGAACGCAATTCGGCCAGGAATGTTCAAGGGTGCTGCGGATGTGACCACGTTCGCGTTGGATGATTTCTTGCCCGAGATAACCCGCGTCGCGGCGGGCGGGGTGTTCATATTCTGTTCCATCGAGCAATCCGCCACGATATTCGGCTACTACCGTGACCACCCCGATTTCATGGTGCGGAATTGTGTGTGGACTAAAGCGAACCCGTCGCCGGTTATGGGCCAATATACGTTTCTTTCCACCGTTGAGATGTGCGTTTTTGCCAAACGTCGGGAAACCCCGTTCCATTACTCGTGCGCGCCCGCCGCGTGGAGCCACCCCGTAGCCAGGAGCCAGCGGCACCCCACGCAGAAACCCGTTGGCCTGTTCCGGTATCTGCTTGAGTCCGTCACGGAACCGGGCGATACGGTGTTTGACCCGTGCATCGGTTCTGGCACTACAGCGGTGGCGGCGCTGATGGCGGGCCGCAAGTATTTCGGCTACGAGTTGAACCCGGAATACCACCAAATCGCGCTGGAACGGGTGGCGGCGCAAGGCGAGGATTTGTTTGCGCTCGCGGGCGTACCCGAGAACCCGTCCGCCCGGTTGGAGCCGCTTGGGGTTTTGTCGTGACGATTACCGCCGAGTTGGCGCGCGCGGTGTGCCACTACCGGGCGTTGACCGCGATGCTGCCCCCGAGCCAGGCCCGGTTTGCGCGCCACGCGTGCGAACCAGGCGCGCCGTTGAACGTCTGGGCTTTGGACGCGCGCAACGCGCTCGCGGGCGAGATTGAGGCCGCAGCGTCGATGGTAGCGGCGTGCCTAGACGAAACCCCGTCCACGGGCACGGCGGCGCACGTCGCCTACCTGCGGCACGCCGCAGCGGTTATCGCCACCGCAAGCCCGCTGACGGCTGGCGAGGCCGCGACCCTGCTGGCGGACGCGAACTTTCGCGCGAACGCGCACACACGGCTCTTCGACACCACCACCCCTATCCGCGCCACTTGCCCTGCTTGCGGTTCAACCCAACTGTGGCTCAACCCAGCCACCGGGGAAACCCGGTGCCTCACCTGCCAACCAGAAAGGAAAACAGCATGAAAGACCCAAACGCAATCCAACGGGCGGTGGTGGCATTGTCCGAAATGGAGATGGACGGCTGCCAAATATGCGGTTATTGCGGCGGAATAGAATATGAATGTGTGGCAGAAACCGTCCTCAGAGCCGCGCTTGACCGTGGCGAGATGGCGGCGGCGAATCCCGAACAGTTGGGCGGTGATTCCGAGTGAGCGTTTACCCGAAACCGACCGAAGTCAAGTTTGCGGATGATTTGGACGTTTGCGCTGGCGCGATGATTGTCCGCTGCGAACTGGAACCGGGGCACCCCGGCGAACACAGCATGGCCGTGGGCTGTGGGCACTTGATTTGGGAAGCCCCATGACCACCCTGGACACCATCGCAATCGCCCACGCGCTAGGCCGCGCCAGCCAGGACATACGCAATTGGGCCAGGCGCGGAAAAATCACCAAAATCGGCCACGACAGCAAAGGCCGGACACTTTACCACCTAGAATCCGTCACCGCATACAGCGACACGCTGCCCCCCACCAGACAAAAGGCCCCCCCATGTGACACAATGGGGGCCAGTAGTGCCCCCACCCCAAAACCGGGCACCCCCACACACACCCCAACCCCCAACCCAGGCTCGACGCAACCGGGAAACACACAGCGACAGCAAGGCAACCCCCTATGAGCCGAACGGGTGACACCACCTATCTACGCAACCGCGCAACCGTACTAGCAACCGCGCAAGCAAACGGTTTGACCAACTGCCCCGGCTACGAAACCCGCAACGGACACCACCCCTGCGGCATAGAACTGGACTACACCACACCACAACTGCCAAACAGCGCAGAAACCGACCACATCACCCCCGCAGCCCAAGGCGGCAACAACACAACCGACAACCTGCGCGTAATCTGCCGAACTTGCAACCAAAAACGCAACAGAAAACCACCACCACCACCCCCCACCACATACCACACCGGGCGAGCCTGGTAACACCCCCGACCACGCGCACGGGCCACGCGCCCGAACCACACCAAACGCGCACACCCCACCGGGGGCACCCCCACCCCCGGCCACGCGCAAGCACCCCCGGCCCATAGCGGGATACCCCCCCGGAGGCTCGTGGCTTTCGGTTGTTGCGTGGCAATTCCGCGGGATGGCGATTTGTTGCGTGGGGGTTGGGTTGGGCACAACGGATTGACTAGGGTTCACGGGCCTGGTTGCATGATTCTTGCGTTTGGGGGTTGTGTGGTGGCGGTTTCCAGGGATGAAAGATTGGTGCGGCGCAAGAAAGCGTTGGACGGTCGGTTGGCTGGTTGGGGTTGGACGGAGATTGCGGAGCGGTGTGGCTACAACTCGCGGCAGGCGGCGCAATCGGATGTGGCGCGCGCGTTGGCGAAAGCAACGCCGTCCACGGAGGTTGGCGAGGATGCGACGCGGTTGCAACTTGCCCGGTTGGACACGTTGTACCGGCTCCATTGGCCTGCGGCGTTGCGTGGGGATTTGAAAGCGGGCCATTTCATTTTGCGGGTTGAGAACATTCGTCGCGCGGTTTTGGAGTCTGGTGCGGTGCAGGGTGCCCCGTCCGGGGAGGTTACGGTGCTTGATGAAATCGCTGCCAGGCGCGCGGCTAGGGTCGCAGGTGCCCCGCGTCGCGTTGGCGCCTAGTGGGGATTCGGGTGACGGTGACGACGCGGTTTTGTTGGCGCGTGGTTTGGGGTTGGTGCCGGACGCGTGGCAGGAACTGGTGGCGGTCGCGTGGTTGGTGTCTGCGGGTGGCCGGTTGGCTGCGTCGCGGTGTGGGGTTTCGGCGCCGCGCCAGAATGGCAAGAATAAGATTCTTGAAATTGTGGAGTTGCACAAACTGGTTGTGGGCGGCAGGCGAATCATGCATACGGCCCATGAGGTTCGGACGGCCCGTGCTAGTTTTTTGAGTTTGCGCGGCTATTTCGAGAATCCGGCGCACCCTTACATGAAAAAGTTGGTCAAGGCGATTCGCTCGGTGAATGGGCAAGAGTCGATTGAGTTGCGGAATGGTGGTTACATCCAGTATTCGGCGCGTCGTCGTTCGACGGCCCGCGGGATGGGTTTTGATGATTTGGTTATCGATGAGGCCCAGGAACTTTCGGATGAGCAGTTTGAGGCTTTGAGGCCGATTATTTCGGCGCCGCCGTCTGGGCAGCCGCAGATATTGTTTCTTGGTACGCCGCCGCCGCCACGTTCGGACGGGGAACCGTTTAGGCGGATTCGGGCGCAGGCGTTGGCGGGCGAGGATTCGCGGCTTGCGTGGCATGAGTGGAGTCCGGTGGACGTGCCGGTGGAGGGTGACAAGCCGGGTTTGTTGGCCGCTGCGGCTGAGTCTAATCCTGCGGTTGGTTTGCGTATCGCGTGGGAAACCGTCGAGGATGAACTTGCGGATATGTCGCATGATGGTTTTTTGCGTGAGCGGTGTGGTTATTGGGGCACGGTCGCGGTTGAGTCCGCGGCGATTGATGGTGCGTTGTGGGCGGCTTTGGCGCGGGGGTCGGCTACGCAGGTTGGGGAATTGGCTTGGGGTGTCAAGTTTAGCGCGGATGGCAGGGTGGTTGCGGCGGCTGTGGCGGTGCGTGACGACGATGGGGTTACGAACGTCGAGGCCCTTGGGTCTGCGGCTATGCCCGCTGGTGCGTCGCAGTTGATTGCGTGGCTTTCGGTGCGGTCGCGGTGGGAGCGTGGCCGGATTGTGGTGGATGGCCGTGCGGGTGCGGTGGATTTCGTGAACGCGCTCGCTGCGGCTGGTGTGCCCCGGCATTTGCTTAGGCACGCGATTGTTTCGCGGGATGAGGCCATCGCGGCCCATTCGAGTTTTTTCCGGGCGGTTGTGGATGGCACGGTGACGCATTTGGGGCAGGCGCCTTTGGATGCGGCGGTGGCTGTGGCTGGCCGTCGTGACATTGGCGGGCAGGGTGGTTGGGGTTGGCGGTCGTTGGCCCCTGACGGAGACGTATCGGATTTGGATGCGGTGACTTTGGCTTTTGGCGCGGTGCAGCCTGACCGGCCCGCGTCGCGGCAATGGCGTGGAATGGTGGTGGGTTGATGGATGGCATTTCGCCCGAGAGCAGGGTGATGTTTGATTATTGCCATGCGCGTTTGTTGCGGGTACGTCACCATAATTCGACGCTTGAGGCTTTTTATGAGGCTAAGTACCATGTGCGGGATTTGGGTATTTCCACGCCGCCCAAGATGCGGCATTTGCGGACGGTTACGGGTTGGCCGGGAGCTGTGGTGGATTGTGTTGACGAGCGCCTTGATTTTCAGGGTTGGCTTGGGCGTGATGATGATTTGGGGCGCCGGTTGCGTGAGTTGTACCAGGCGAATTGTTTGGATTCGGAGTCGTCGCGGGTGCATTTGGACGCGCTGATTTTCGGTATCGGGTTTGCCGCTGTTTCGCGTGGGGGCGCCGGGGAGCCGGATTCGTTGGTGTTGGGGTTGTCGCCCAAGGACACTACGGGCGTTTGGAATCCACGGACGCGTAGGCTTGACGCGGCGCTTACGGTGACGGAACGCGGCGAGTCCGGGCCGGTTGGTTGGACGTTTTGGGATGGCGCGTACCGTTACCGTTTGGTGGCTGATGGTGGCGGCGTGGTGGTCGCGGACGCTGCCAGGCATGGTTTTGGGCGGGTGCCGGTGGTTGCGTTTCCGAACCGCGCGCGCACGTCGAAACCTTATGGCCGGTCGGAGATTACCCCTGCCGTGGTGTATTACACGGAGGCCGCAGCCCGGACATTGTTGGGTTTGGAGATTAATCGCGAGTTCTACAACACGCCGCAGCGTGTCGGGTTGAATATGCCGGACGAGGCTTTCCAGGACGCTAGCGGGCATCCTGTGAACCCGTGGACGGCCATTTTGGGCCGGTTGTGGACGTTGCCCCCGAACCCGAACCCGGACGCGCCGAACCCGGAGGTTCACCAGTTTCAGCCGTCGAGTCCTGCGCCGTACCTTGACCAGATTCGCGGCTATCAGGCGATGGTTGCGGCTGAGGCTGGTTTGCCGGAGGGGTATTTGGGTTTGCATACTGCCAATCCGGCGAGCGCGGACGCGATTAGGGCTTTGGAGTCGCGGTTTGTTCGTCGGGTGCAGCGCAGGCAGGTCGCGTTTGGGCGGGCTTGGGATGAAGTTGCGGCGTTGGCTTTGGGGTTGCCTGCGGTCGCTGATTTTGGTGCGTTGTGGGCGCCCGCTGCGACGCAGACGCTCGCGGCGGACGCGGACGCGATTGCGAAGTTGGTTGGCGCTGGTACGTTCGCGCCGGATTCTGAAGTCGCGTTGACGTGGCTTAGGTTGTCTCCGGAACAGCAAGAGCGGATACGGGCCGAGAACGTGCGTCACGCGCAGGAAGCGCAGGCTAACGAGTTTCTTTCGGCTGTGTTTGCGAATGGTGATATTCCGTTGGCTGAGCGCCGCCCGGTTGAGGGGTAGTGGTGGACGCGGGTTTGACCGTCGATGCGTTGCGTATCGCGGTTGCGCGTGCCGCGCCGGGTGCGAAGCAGTTGTTGGAGCGGGGGCTGGCGCGCGGTGATTTGACGCAGGCTCACGCGGTTCAGACTTTGATGCTGTTTCACCCTGTTGCGTGTCGCGGGGTTTCGCTGAAGTCGGCTCAACTGTTTGACGCGTTGCGGGCAGACCCGTCGTTTAGGGCGCGCAATTTCGAACCCCCGCGCCGCGACTACGCCGAGGTTGTGGCGCACGTTTTCGCGGCGCATGATTCTGCGGCGGGCCGCATTTCCGCGCTCGGGGATTGGATGGACGCGCAGGTGCATAATCACGCGGCGCGCACGATGGAACGGAACGCGCAAATTGACCCGTCGAGTCCGGGGGTGCGCGTTGTCGTGCATGGCGACATGGCTGAGTGTCACGCAAGAAATGCGCCGCATTTCTGGTGTGACGAGATTGCGGCGCGGCGCGAGCGTGGCGATATGCGGGGTGGTTTCCACCCTAATTGTGTGTGTGAGGTTTTACCTGCGAAATACGCGCCGCAAAACCTTGCGCCAGTTGTCAACCCTGCGAGGTGGCGCCCCTGGAGGCCCATAGATGCCGCTGACGTGCCTTGGCCTGGCGAAATGGTGCAAGAGTTACGCGACGTGGTTAGGATGCACGATATTAGCCCAGATGCGTTGCAACGGTTGAGCGACTTGGCAGCCATGCCCCGTTCATTGCAACTTGAACTTTCGCGCGGGCTGGCGAATGGTGGTGGCATAATCCTGGGGGACATTAACGCCGCAACTGCGCTTGACACTCGGCGTTGGGAGCCACCGCGCGGCTATCCGCCGGGGGTTGGTTGGGATAAGAATGGTGGATTGTATGACCCTGCCACTAATACCCTATTTGCCGGGGCAATTAGGTATGGTGGCGGCACTAATACGGTATGGCATGAAGCGGGCCACGTTTTCGATAGAATGAGAGGCAAAGCGTCCGATTCGCCAGAGTGGCGACGTTGGGGCATGGAGTTGGAATCCGCGATGGATACTGATAGGTATTTCAATTCCAACGAGAATCCGGGTTGGCGAAGCGAGTTGTACGCAGAAACGCACGCGGCTTGGTTGAAGTGGCGCGGCACCGTTAGCGGTGACGCGTTAGCGCACAGGTTGTCCGGCGCTGTGTTTGACTACGCGAACGGTGGTACGGTACGCAACGATGCCGAGGTTGAGCGCGTCACGCTGGCAATGGTAGCGTATTTTGAAAGCACGTTGTGATGTGGTACGGTGGCGGTGTGAGTGTTCCCCAACCGGCGCAGAGGCTACCTGATGGCAGGCTGGCATTATGGGGCGCTATTCGTGATGGCAGGTCTTATGCGTGGATTCTGCGTGATGGGGGCGCCACAGCCGGATGGTATCTTGATGGTGGCACAATCATTCCCGCAACGCCGGACATGATTGGTGCTGTTGAGGCTGGATATTTTTACTTGCAGTAGCCTACCGTTTTTAATTTCTAACCCGTAACCGTTTTGGTTGCGGGTTTTGTGTTGCAATTTTCAAGAGAGAGTACGATGATGGCAGAATCACAGGTAGCAGCCACGGAAACCCAGGCGAGCGCCGAACCGGCGCAACTACCCGAAAACCATCCGCTTGTTACCGCGCTTGCGACGCTGAAGCGCGAGAACGCCGCTTACAAGGTGCAGGTGGCGCGGGTGACGGAGTTGGAAGAGGCTAACGCGACGCTGGAAACCCAACTTGCGGAGGCCAGGCTGGAGGGTGTGCGTGGCCGTATCGCGGTGGCGCACGGGCTGACCCAGGACGACGCGGCCCTGTTGATGGGCAGCGAGCAGGAGATGGAAACCCTGGCGCGGCGCCTTGCGGGCAATCCGGTGGCCCCGTGTGCCGAACCGGTGGCGGGTACGCAGGCGGGGTACGCGCCCGAACTTGGCCGGGTGGTTTCTATCCCGGTTGCGGGCGGTGACGAGTCGGAAACGTCGCGGGCGTTTTCCGATTTTTTGGACAACATAACGAAGTAGTTATTATTTAGGAGGTTGTTATCATGGCAATTACTTGCACGCCTACGGACATTAGTAGGGAGTCTGCGGGGTTGTACTTGCCCGCTGAGGTTTCCAATGAGATTTGGGGTTTGACGCGCGCAGAGTCGGGTATCATGTCTGCGGCGCGGCACATTTCCATCCCTGGTTCGGGTATCGCTTTCCCGGTTGTGACGGGTACTGCGGCGGCTGATTGGGTTGGGGAAACGTGCGCTAAGCCGGTTGGTGAGGCCAGTTTCAACACCAAGATTATGCGCCCGTACAAGTTGGCGGTTATCGAGATTTTCTCGGAGGAGTTTGCGCGTGACCATCACGGGCTTTACCGTGAGTTGGCGCGGCAGTTGCCGAGCGCGTTGGCGGCGAAGTTCGATGCGACGGTTCTGGGCCGCTATACGGCTCCTGGCAACGATTTCGACACGCTCGCGGGGGCGCCTACGGTGAACCTGGCGGGCGGCACGGGTGTTCAGGGGTTGCTTGCGGCGCAAAGGCAAGTCGCGGCGGCTGGTGGCCGGATTTCGGCGTGGCTGGCCGAGCCGCCGTTGGAGTCCGTCCTGTTGGCCGCTGCGGTTACGGGTGGCTGGCAGAACCCGTTTACGCCGGGTGAGCCGGGTGTCGGGAATGTCCTTGGGGCGCGGGTTTACCCGTTGGCTCCTGGCACGTTGCCTGCCCCGTTCACGGGTGTTGCGGGCGATTTCGCGGACAACGCGATTTATGGCACGGTGGGCCGTATCCATGTTTCCCGTTCTGACCAGGCATCGGTCGTGTTGCATGATGGGCAGACCGTGAACCTTTGGCAGCAGAATATGTTTGCTTTGCGGGCCGAGGTTGAGGTTGGTTTCATTCTGCGTAACCCTGCGGCGTTTGTGCGGATTCAGGGTGAGCCGGTTGATGCGGCGGGCGCTGCGGGCGAGATTGCGGAAATGCACGTCAACCACGCAATCGTGGACAACGAAACGGTGCAGCGGGAGACGGTGGGTAATGCCACGGTCGGTAACGCGACGGTTGGGAACGTGACGCACGAGCCTGCGGCGCACGCCGATGGCCCGTTCACGAAGCCCCGGTCACGCAAGTAGTTAGGGGGTGGTGGGGATGGCCGTCGCGTTGACGCCGGATGATTTGCGTCCTTTCGCGCCGGATTTGGATTCGGCGCGCGCTGACGCGATGATTGCGGACGCTACCGCGACGGCTTACCTGCTCGCTCCTTGCCTGGCGCGTGACGACGTGCCCGATGTTGTGGCGGCAGCGGCGCGCGCGATTGTGCGTGGCGCGATTCTGCGGTGGCTGGAGTCGGGTGCGGGTGGTTTGACAACCGACCAGCAAACCGCTGGGCCGTTCACGTCCACCAGGACTACTAGCAGAACGTCGATGTTCTGGAAGTCCGAGGAGCAGAAATTACGTTCGCTGTGTGGTGGTGGCAAGGCTTTCGCGTTGGACACGATGCCTGAGCGTGATGGCGATGGCCCGGATTGGTGGGCAATGTCTGAGCGCCACACGATGCCCGTGTCCGTTCTGCGGGAACAGCCGGATTGGGTTTGGCTGTGAGCCGCGCGGCGTATTGGACGGCGGAGCGCCGCCGCTGGGCCGCTGGGCATGGTTACGCGCTGCCGGATGGGTCGTGGCCGATTGAGACGGTGCAGGATTTGCGGAACGCCGTGCAGGCTTTTGGTCGGGCGCAATCGCCCGCGCGGGTGGCTCGGCACATTGTGACTAGGGCGCGCGCTTTGGACGCTTTCGATTTGGTGCCGAAACATATTAGGCGGCGCGCATGACCACGCGTTTTCCTTTTGGGCAGGTTGTGACCCGGTTGGAGCCGTTGATGGTGGCGGACGCGCATCATCCGGGGCACGCGCACGCGGATTGGTCGCAGGTGACGCGCACGGACATTCCGGGGTGTGTCGTGTATCCGGCTGGTTCGACGGGTGATGAAACGTCGCAGTTGGGTCGGCCTGAGTTGGCGACGCAGACGATGAACGTGTTGTTGCCGCCCGGTTTCACGTTGAATCCTACTGACCGGGTGGAGTGGCGCGGCAGGGTGTTTCAGGTTATCGGTTTCACGACGGAGTTCGTTTCACCGTTCACGGGGTGGGCGCCGGGGAACCAGGCCGTTATCAGGTTGCGGGAGGGTTGACCCGTGGCGGGTAATGGGGAACTTTCGCGGATTCGGTTGAACTCGCGGGGCATGGCGAAGTTGTTGAACTCGCGGGCGATTGGGGGCGCGTTGATGGCGGACGCGCAGGCGGTTGCCGCGCGGGCGCGCTCGTTGGCGCCGGTTGACACGGGCGAGTACCGGGATTCGATTCGGGTGGAGCCTGCGCGTCCGCATGATAGGCAAGTGGTGCGGGTGGTGGCGGGTGCTAGGCACGCGCAGGTGGTTGAGCGTAACGATTCGACGTTGGCGCGGGCGTTGGGCGCGAGTAGTGGCCGTTCGCGCAAGAACCGTTAGGGGGTGGGCGGTGAGGACGTGGCAGCCGGTGGCCGTCCACTACCCGGACGCGGAATTGGTGATGTGCGCGGCTACGCGGGCGCTGAATATCGGTGGGGTGGATTTCGTGGGGCGTGAGTTGCCGCGCCAGCACGGTACTGCGGTCATTTGGAATCGGGTTGGTGGCCGTGACCCGCTCGCCTTGATGCAGGTGCGGGTATTCGCGCCGACTCCTGATGTGGCGGTTGGGGTTGCGCGCAGGTTGGCGGGCGCGTTGCCGGGTGTGGTTCGGTTGGGTTTCGGCATTTTCAGGGTTTCGCAGGAAACGGGTGTCACGGATTTGGGCAGCGTGCCCGAGCCGTTGCGGCAGATGGTTTATGAGATTGGGCTTAGCCCGGAAAGATTGGTGTAATGTGAACGGTTTGAATCCTGATTCGGTTATGACGGGCGTTTATGATGGCGCGGCGTATTGGGGTGACATGGCGACTAGTGAGCCGGTTACGGGTTTGGCGGCTAGCCTGGACTCTCTCGGTTTCGTGAACTTGGGTTACATTTCTGAGGATGGCCCTACGTTGAATCTGCCGGGTGAGGCTGACGCGACGGCGGTTCGCGCGTGGCAGCGGGCGGCGATTATCCGCACTATTCGGACGCCGAATGAGGAGCAACCCACTTGGGAGTTTACGCTTATTCAACAGGATGCAAAGGTTATCGAGTTGTCGTTTGGTGTGAATGTTACGCAACTCGCGCCGAACGAAATCCGGTATGTGATTGACGGTAATACGCAGCGCCCGCATGGCCGGTTGGTGTTGGACGTTATTTCTGGTTCGCAGGTTGCGCGCTACTATTCGCCTAACGCGGTGGTTACTGCGATTGGGGCGTTGACTTTCAGCAATGACGGTACGCCGATGGGTTATCCGATTACGATTTCGAGTGACTTTTCGACGGAGATAAACGGCCAGATTGAGGTTTGGCAGCGGACGGTTGCGGATTTTGGTGAGCCTGCGGGTTGGGCGGCTGGTGTGGCGCGTGGCGGCGTTGGCGACGTTGCGCCGGTTGGTGACGTGGTGCGCGAGTACCGCGACGAGGCGGCTATCGATGAGGCTGCGGTTGATTTGGAAGCCGCTGTGGAGGCGCTTGAGGGTGCCGCTGACAAGGTTACGGGCCGCAAGCGCCGGTAACTACCACGTTGCCCCGTGGGCGCGCCTACGGGCCGTCCACGGGGCGCATTTCGACGTATCTACACACACGCAGGGAGATTGAGTTATGCCGCAGTTTAGTACGGAGTCGGGGCAGGTTTACGATGTGACGGGGAAGCATTTGGTTTGGTATCCGCAGCCGTGGGATGGTGAGGAGCCGCCCGCGCCCATTCGGGTGCCGCTGCGTATTAAACTTGGGAAATTGTTGGACATTGGCGAGGACGACATTACGGCTAGCAACGCGAAAATGCTGGCGGTTGTCACGTTGATTGCGCCGTCCCAAGTTGGCGCGTTGCGCGAATTGGACGTGAACGAGTTTGGCGAACTTTTCAAGGCGTGGTTGGAAACGTATCAGACGTTTAGCGGGGTTTCGTTGGGGGAAGCGTTGCCGTCGCCCGATGGCTCGGTGCCCGCAGGGTCGCAGCCGCTTACGATTTCCGTGCCCGGTTCGGTTTCGGGTTAGCGGATTGTGGTTGGCGCGTGGCTTGGGGCGAGGTTCGTGATTTGGTTTCGGTTTTGTTGCGTGACCCTGCGAGTTGGTTGTTTGCGGACGCGCAGGGTTGGCCGTATCCGATTAGCGCGGAAACGCGTGTGGTCGCGGATGTGTTCGACAGGCTTGGGCAGGTTCACGCGGGCAAGCGCGCTAAGCGGTTGAAGCCTCATCCGATTAGGCCGTGGCCGCAGGATAGTAGGGTCTCGAAAAAGGTTTCTAACGCTAAGGGGTACACGCGCGAGCAATCCATTGGGATTCTGGCGGCGATGCGCCGGGGCGCGTAGTGGACGGGGGTGGCGGTCATGCCTGAAGTTGGCTCCGCTTGGGTAACTGTTGCCCCTTCTGCGCGCGGGTTCGGTGGGAAGTTGAACCATGCCGCTGGTGCGGAAATCAAGAAGTCGGGTATCGGCAAAACGTTCACCAAGAACATTGGTGGCGCGGCTAAGGCCGCTATGGGTATCGCTGCGGGCGCGGTGGCGGCTGGTGTGGGCAAGATTGTGCAATCTGGCCTAAAGGTGAACCGTGCTTTTGGGGTGTACCAAGCGGCTTTCCAGACGTTGACGGATGGCGCGGACGGTGCGGGCGCGGCTATGGCGGTCGCGGCTATTGAGGCCGTGAAAATGCAATCCACTATGGGTAAGATGGATTTGGCCAGCGCCACCAAGTCGTTGCTCGGTTCGGGGGTGGCGGCAGCCGATTTGGAGTCCACTCTGACGATGTTGGGCAAGGCCGCGATGGACAACGGGCAGAACATGGCCCGGTTGACCAAGTATTACGGTATGGCGCGTAACGGTATCGAGTTGACCCAACAGCAAATGGAGTCAATGAAAGCCAACGGGTTCGCGCCAGCCATGTTGGCGGCTGAGGCGATGGGTAAGTCGCTGGTTGATTTCGAGGCTTACGCGCGTGCGGCGGGCATGACGAACAGCGATATTTTTCTAAAGGCGTTGGAACTTTCGACGGCTGAGGGCGGTCGGTTCGCTGACGTTTTCGAGAACGCGGGGCAGACGCTTGAGGGTGCGTTTTCGCGGTCGCAGAACGCGTGGCAGTTGTTCTCGGGCGCGATGATTGGCGGCGTTGGTTCTGGGTTGTACCGGGTGCTGGCGGACGTTCACAACCGGGGCATTACCCCGATGTTGACCGGGTTGTATGAGATGGCGAAAAACTCTGAGGGGTTGCAGCGCCTTTGGGAAGCGGTCGGCGCCGTCGTGGTGCCGATTTTTGAGAACTTGAACACGCGCGTTACGGAGTTGGCGGCTAGTTTCTTTGGCTGGCTGGACGGTATCGATTTCGATGGCGTTATTGGCGGTTTCGAGGGGATGGGCGCGATTATCGCGCCGCTGATTGGATTTTTTTCGCAGTTTGCCACGAAAATCCCGTATGTTGGCAGCAAGTTGACGTTCTTGAAAGGCCCGGTTGGGCTGATTATCGGTGCGTTTGTGACGATGTGGCGCGAGTCTGAGGTTTTGCGTGACGCGGTTTTCGGCGCCTTTTCCATGATTATTGACGTTATGGGGCATTTGCAACCCGTTTTTCAGGTGGTTACGGGGCTTTTTGCCACGTTGGCGCAGGTAGCGGGTGACGTGTTGGGCGTTGCGCTGGAGGCCGTCGTCGGCGTCCTGGGCATGGTGGCGACGGAGGTTCTGCCCCGGCTGGTGCCGTTGATTGAGTTGGTCGCGGAGGCGGTCGGGGTTTGGGCGGAAATGCTCGGTGGCGCGTTGATGGACGCGCTCGCGGTTTTGATGCCGCCCATCATGCAGTTGATTTCGGACGTGTTGCCGGTTTTGATGGATTTGTTTGAGGCCATTGTGCCGATTGTTTTGGAGTTGGCGACGGGCGCGCTCGCGACGTTGATTGATATTGTGCTGATGGTGGTTCAGGCTGCGGCTCCGCTCATTGAGGTCATTTCGCAATTGGTGATGATGTTGTTGCCGCCGTTGCTTGGCTTGGTTGAGGCCGTGTTTGGTGCGGTGGCTCCGCTAATTCCGATTATCCTTGATTTGGTGAAAGCCGCTATTGGCCCGTTGTTGGATATTTTGGTGGCAATCATCGTGCCGATTGTGGAGGCCATTGCCGCGTGTGACGGTTTCGCGCAAGTGTTGCAGTTTGTGGCTGAAGTGGTTGTGAAAATGGGCCGGATTCTGGAGATTGTTTTCGGTTTGATTACGCAGATTGTGGGCGGGGCGATGGATTTGCTTTCGGGCACGATTGGCACGGTTATGAGCGTTGTGCAGGGTGATTGGTCGGGTGCGTGGGAGAACATTCGTTCAACGGGTTCGCGGATTTGGGATAGGATTACGCGTCGGAACCGTGACGGGGTGGGCGAGGTCGCGGGCGACGTTGAGCGCGAGATGGGCAACGCGGCGCGGTCGGCTGGCCGCAGTTACGATGCGATGGAGTCTGCCACGTCGCGGGCTTGGTCGGGCATGGAATCCACTACGCGCGTAGGTGTGGCGGGTACGTTCGACACGGTTAGCGTCGGGATGGCGAACACCGGCTCCATTGTCGATTCTGAGTTGTCGCGGATGCAGGTGGGTACGCGGGATTCCTGGGATGGCATGGCGGCTGCGACTACTGCGGGCATGGATGGCATTGGTGACGCTACCCGGACGGGTTTCGGGTCGGTTGTCGATAGTGTCGATTCGGACATGGCGCGGGTCGGCCAGGCCGTCGAGGCCGGTTGGGCGGGGGCGAACGAGAACACCGCTAAGGCGTGGGATTCGATGGTTTCCGCGACGAACAGCGGTGCGCGTGACGTGGCGAACAGGGTTTCCCGGTTGCCGCAGGAAATCACGTCGGCTCTCGGGCGCACGGATAGGCTCCTTTTCCAACAGGGCGCAGATTTGGTAAACGGTTTGATAAACGGTATCAATTCGCGTAGCGCGGCGTTGAGCAGCGCAATGAACGCGAAGTTGCGGAATGTGCAAAGCAACGCGTCTGCGGCGAACAGCGCGGCGCGGGCGGCGACAGCCCGCCCGCTCGGTGTTGAGGCTTTCGGGGTGGCTGGTATCGACGCGCTGGAGGCCGCTTACGGGGCCGTGGACGCGTTTGCGGGCGCGTTGCCCACGGATACCGCTTGGGGTGGGCTTTCGGCTGCTACGGGCGATTTTGGCGCGGTTTGGGGTGTGGACACGGTTGCCGGGGAGTCGTCGCGGTTTGTGACGGTTGCCGAACTGCGCGACGCGATGGGCGAGTTGGCGCACATGATGGAGTTGGCTGCGGCGGGCATGGTGGATTTGCGGGCGCGTGAGTTGTTGACGCGTACCCCGGCGTTGCACGGGTAGGGGGTTGGGCATGGCTGAGCGTGCTGGTTCGTTCCAGGTGTCGCAGGTGGACGGTGACGGCCCTACGCGCGTTTCCCTGGTGGTGTCAGGTGAGCCTGCGGGCGCCGATATTACGGTTGAACGGTCGTTGAATCGGGCGGATTGGGCGCCGGTTCGGGGTGCGGTGAACTTGACGATGCCCGCAGGGGTTTTGGAGGCTTTGGATTTCACGGTGCCGCTCGGGCGCATGGTTTTCTACCGGCTAATTGTGAACGGTACGCCGGTCGAGTATGGGCAGGTTGTGACGGATTCGCGTGGGGTTTCGTGGATTCAGGATGCGTTGGCTCCACATATCGGGGTGGCGGTTTCGGTGGCGGTGTTGGACGCCGTGACGGACGTTTACGGGCCAGACGCTTTTCGGCGCGCGTCGTGGCCGCAGGCGGTTCGGGAGGCGTTGGTGATGGGCGCGGCGTTGCCGGTGGAGTCGGTTGGCACGCGCTCGCGCGCGGGGAATGTGCCGATTGAGATTCATGCGGTTATCCCGGTTGGTGATGAGCGTTTGCGTGAGTTGCTTTTGCAATCTGGGCCGTTGTTGATTCGGGGTGCCCCGTGTGACATGGCGACGGGGCTTGCGTCGGTTGGCCTGTTCTCGGAGGCACAGTACGTCGTTATCCCGGATGTGGTGGAAACCCACTTGGGGAATCCGCATGAGGTTGCGACGTTCACGGGGGTTGCCCGGTACACGCAGGAGCCGCGCTCGGCTGTGTTGGAGTCTGCGTGGACGTGGGGCCACGTCGAGGCCCGGATTCAGGGCAGGCATCCTGGCGGTAGTTGGAATCAGGTCGGGGGTGCGACGGGTCGGCGCACGTTTGGCGAGGTTCATGGCAATCCGGCGTTGTGGGGTGGGCAGTAGTGCGCGCGGGTGACGTTCCCGAGTCCGTGGTCGGGGTGGATGTTGCGAACGCCTCGGTTCGGGATTCGTTGGTGGCGGTCGCGTGGTACGCCGGGTATCCGGTTACGGACGCGTTGCCGGTGGTGTCGTTCCGGTTTTCTTGGGATTCGGGGCGCCGGGTGCAGGGGCAGGCTTCGCTTGTGGTGGCGGACGCGCACGGGGATTTGTGGCCGCGCCGGGTTGAGGATGCGCTTGGGGTGGCTGGTTCGCGGCTGGTTCTCGCCTACAGGTTTGGCGCGACGGGCCATGAGGTGCCGCTTGGGGTGTGGCGGATTCGCAGGTCTGTGCCGGATGTGTTGTGGCAGTACCGCAGGGTTGGTGAGCAGAACGTTTGGTTGCCTGGTGGCGGCACGGTGACGTTGTATGCGGATGAGGAAGCCGCGACTTTGGAGATGGACGTTTTGGACGTGGGGCACCGGGTGACGGTTGCGGGCACGGTCGGGTCGGAGGTTGTCCGGTTGGCCGATGGGTTGCCGGTGGTGTTCCATGCGGGGGTTGACCAAGGGCGCCCGGTGGCGGGTGGTGTCGAGTTGCCGGAGGCCCGGTTGGCGGCGATTCAGGGGTTGCTTGACCAAGTGGGCGCGGTGTACCGGATGGATGGCGCAGGCAGGCTTGAAGTTGTGCCCGCTGCGGGTACGCCGGTCGCGTGGCGCGTGGAGCCGGGTGAGGGCGGTTCGCTGGTGTCTGTGTCCAATGATATGTCGGACGCTGATTTGGCGAATGGTGTCACGTCGTGGCGTGAGTTGCGGGAGGGCCAGTCGGAGCCGGTTTTGTTGGCTGGTCGGGCGCGTGTGGTGGATGGGCCGCTTAGGTGGGGTGGCCCGTTTGGGCGCGTGCCCGTGTTCAGGGGCGCGAACCTGGCGGAAACGCAAGCGCAGGTTGACGCGGACGCTGCGACGACGTTGGCGCGGCTGGTGGCGCGTGGTGACGTGCATTTGGGGCTTTCGACGCTGTTGCATCCTGGGTTGCAGGTGCATGACCGGGTGACGTTGTTGGCGCCGCGCTATCCGCGTGCGCGCGCGATTTCGGGGCGCGTCCACGCGGTGAGTTGGCAGGGTCGGGATGGGGTTGCGGATAAGCACATGGGTTTGACTTTGGCGGTGCCGCATGATGTTTTGGGTCGGTTGGCTGAGCCGCTCGCGTGGAATCACGATTTGGAGTCGTTGGCGCGGTTCTATCGTTTTGGTTTCAAGGATTTCAGGATGGTTTAGGGGGTTTTGTGGTGGTTATGCAGGGTTTGGCTGATGATTCGCTGATTGCGGAGTTGCCCGAGTGGACGCGTCGGGTCGCTGAACACGTCAATTTGTTTCAGGCGACTCCTGGCCCTACTGGCCCAATTGGCCCTGCGGGCGCGGTTGGGCCACGGGGTGAAACTGGCCCCGCTGGGCCGGTTGGCCCTGCGGGCGCGATTGGCCCGGTTGGGCCGGTTGGCCCTGCGTCCACGGTGCCAGGCCCTGCGGGTAGTCCTGGCGCGCAGGGTGCGGTTGGGCCGCGCGGTGAAACCGGGCCGCAGGGGAACCCTGGCCCCGCTGGGCCAATTGGCCCTGCGGGCGCGGTTGGCCCAATTGGCGGGGTTGGCCCGCGTGGGGAAACTGGCGCGCAAGGCCCGGTCGGGCCTGCGGGCGCGGTCGGCGCGCAGGGTTTGAGGGGTGAAACTGGCGCGCAGGGTGTGGCTGGGCCAATCGGCCCAGCGTCCACGGTGCCAGGCCCGGTCGGGCCTGCGGGCGCGGTCGGCGCGCAGGGTATCCAGGGTATCCAGGGTATCGCGGGCGCGGTTGGGCCACGGGGTGAAACTGGCCCCGCTGGCTCCAATTTGATTGGGGTAACTAACTACAACGGATGGAACTTTGTCGCAGGTATGCGCCTTGCAGAGTTTCTAGTGCCACCAAGCGCAACGAGTCGAGACCTAACTTTACTGGTGAACTTGCGGATTGGTTTTGGAGCGCACACGATGGGCGGCCCGTCGGCGCACCAACCTGCCAATATTCGTTTCGAGATTACGGAGGCGGGCGACGGAAGGGAACCGGCTACTATGGTAGTAGGATTGCCCGGTTGGGGAACGCCGATTACGTTTTCTCGCAGTTGGCTTAGTCTCGCTGGCAATTTGGGTATTTCTAGGATACGGGTTTACTTTGACGGGTGGGCGGGTGCGGCGCCACCTATTCTACCGACCATTCATGGTACAGCAATGTTGTTTTCCAATATGCCGGAGGGGGTTTCTGTTGACCCTGCTGGCGGAAGTCGTGAAAGGCTATTCTGTGGGGGTACAACAGAATGGCCCGCGATAAGTGGCCCGGCAAACACGGACATTTTTTCCGATAGCATATCCCTTGGCAATTCTATGACAAGGTTGCCGTCGTGGGTTTCCGGCTTTGAGGATTGGCGGCGGCAAGGCAATGGTGTGCCGCTTTTTCGGGTGGCTCCGGGGCTTTACAAGGCAACTTGGGAGTGTTCGATGGCGAATAACGCAAACAGGATTGAAAACCTTGGCTTCGGGCAGTTTTTTGGGGTAGGCAATTTTTCTTTTACCCGGACGGCTTTCGTTATTACCAATCTTTCCAATATGCACCAATTGCACAGCGCCATTGCATACTATCGATTCCCTACGCCGCGCGATATTTACATCGGCTTTCGGAGTACAATGCCTACTGAGCATTATTTTCTAAGTTTTGCATTGGAATTGGAGCAGTTGGAGGCGCTTTAGGAGGCCGTTATGCCTAGCAGACAAACACCGCTCGGGATTTCATATCCGCACGGGCCAGACCTTTTCGAGCCGCTTGAGGCTTTCGGGCAACTCGCGGCTACCGCTGATGAGGCGATTGGCCGCGCGGTGCGCGATGGCGCAATGCGGGCGGTTCGCGCGGCGAACGCTACCGCCGCGCAGCAAGGCTCTGCGGCTGACCGTGGCAATATCTACTGGGTCGCGTAATGGCGCAATTCGTCGCTGGCGAGCGGAACGCGCAGGGGAACGGAAACGCAACCGTAAGCACATCCATGCACGTTCCGGCAGCGCACGGGCAGGGTTGGTCGGGTTGGGCATCCGCTAACTGTTGGTGGCTGGAGCCTGCGATGGAGCAAGGTAACGCAACTCTCGCGGTTTCACATCCGCCCGGACAAAACACCTTCATGGGCAATGGCTCGCGCCCCGTTTCGGGGGTCGGGCCTGCTAACGTTTCCGCGACGGTGACGGCGACGAGTGCTGGCACCAGGCGCCTTTCGGTTGGGGTAAACATTAGCGTGAACTTGCACGCGATACCACCGCCACCGCCACCGCCCGCGCCGGGGTTGCCTGGTGCGGTTACGGTTTCGGGGATTGTGCCGCGCGCAGCGGTCGTGCAATCCGCGCGTGCGAGCAACAATCCGACGCGGCGCGAATGGGAGTTGGCGCGGGGCGCAGGCTCTACCGCTGTTGTGCAAAGTTCGACGTTGAACGGAACGGTTTGGCAACTGGCTGGTTTGTTGCCAGGTCATTTGTACCGGGTACGGGTGCGTGACGGTAACGCAAATCCGACGTGGGGTGCCTGGTCGGGTTGGGTTGATTTCCGAACCCCGACGGAGGAGCGGGCGTTTGTGGACGGCCAGGAAATGCGTGACGCGTTTATCGATGGTACGCGGGTGCGCGAACTGTGGTTTCAGGGTGAACGGATTTGGACTAACGTCACATAGGTTAGGGGATTGACATGGTTAGCATTGCGTCGCGCGCGAGTTGGGGCGCCAGGCACCGGGATGGCGATATTGCGTTGAGTGGCTTGGCGTCGGAGGTCATTATCCACCACACGGTTACGGCCACGTTGCCGGAAACTGCTACGGTCGCGCAGGAACAGGCCCAGATGCGGCATATTGAGCAGATTGGGCAGGACAGGTTTCGGCAGGGGATTTCGTACAATGCCATCATTTTTCCCAGTGGCCGTATCTACCAGGGGGTTTCTTGGAATCGTCGTGGCGCACATACTGGCGGGCGTAATAGCACGGCTCGCGGTATCGCTTTTGCCGGTAATTTTGATACGCAGCAACCTAGTGCGCGGATGTTGGATGCGGCGGCGCGGCTGGTGGCGCACGGGCGCGGCAGGTGGTGGACGCAAGGCGCGACGGTTCGGGCGCACCGTGACGTGTCGGCTACAGCGTGCCCAGGTCGGAATGTCACGGCGGCGCGGATGGCGCAGATTCGGACGGGCGCCGCGGCACCGGCGCCAGCGGCTCCGGCGTTGGTGACGGGCAATGTCCAGGTGACGACGACGCAACCTGTCATCGATTTGCGGCAGGCTGGTTCTCGCGCGGTGACGATTGCGGGGGTGTCGCGGATGCAGGCGCTGTTGATGGCGCACCAACTTGGGCCGGATGGTCTGGTTGGCCCGTCTGGGCGCCCGAACGGGTCGGCTGGCCCGAACACCGCCCGGTTGTTGGAGCAGTTTCAACGGAATCGGGGTATCGCGCCTGACCGGATATGTGGGCCGATTACCTGGCGGAACCTTTTGGGCGGAACGTAGTTATGTTGGTTTTGTCGGTTCGATGTTTGGGGGTTGACTAGTATGCCATATCAGTTCGAGGATGATTGTCCGACGGAGGAAATCCCGGTGGTGCCGTATCGGCACGTTTACGAGCCGCCGCCGCGCTGGTTGTGCGTGACGTTGATTGTGTTGTCGGGGTTGGTGTTGTTCGCGGAAACTGCGGGCATGGTGTTGTTGCCTGCCACTTGGGCGCATTTGGTGGTTGAGGTTCTCGCTGCGGCTACGGCTGCGGTCGGTTTGGTGGTCGGGGGTTTGGAAACCCGGCGCCGGTTGACCCCTGTTTACTGGCAGGGTGACTCTAGTTAGGAGGCTGGTTATGGTTGATGGCAAGGTGGGCCGCAAGGCCGCGCATGACGCGGGCAAGGCGTTGGAGGATGCGAAGGAGCATCCGCGTAAGGTGGGCCGTAAGGGCGCGCACAACGCCGCTGAGGCGTTGGATGACCGTAGGGCTGGTAAGTAGTACCGGGTGTGGTGAAACCCCCGCAGATTCCCCTTTACGGGGGTTTCTGCGGGGGTTTTCGTCGTGCCTACCCGGCGTTGGTTGTCGGGTGTCTCGCTGCGATGTTCTTGCCGATGTTTTCTGCGAGTGGGATGGCCCATGCGTAGATTTCGGTATCGATGGTGCCCCACTCGTTTTGGTAGTAGCGGATTATTTCGGTGTAGGCGGCTGTGGTGGCTATCGCGGCGCGGGTGTCTGGGTCGTGCGTGAGTTGTTCGATTGCGGTTCTTGCGGCGGCGCGTGCGTTTTTGTTAGCGCGCCGGAGCGCGGCGGCTCCGCGTTGGTGTTCTAGATACCAGTTGGTCATTTGGGGCGCCTCTCGGGTTAGCGGGTTTTCCATGTGTGAAATTGTGGGGTGTCCATGTGCCATTCGGGGTGGCCTTGGCCTGGCCCGATGTGGCCGGGGGTTTTGGTGCAAACGTAATCGCCGTCTGTTGCGCCGCAGGTTTGCGGCTCGGTGCGGTATTGGTCGGGGTTTTCGCGCATTTGTTGGCGTTTGGCGGCGCGGCACCAGCGGCACAGCAGTTCGCCGTCTGCGTGTCGTTTGGCCCTGGTGGGGTTGTCGCAGGTTTCGCAATGGTTCATTGGTGGCTCCTTAGTGGTCGGGGTGCGAACCGTAGTTGAGGCTGATGGCGGTTGCCATTTTGATGCGCTGGTTGATGTTGTGGCGCACGGGCGAGTGGCAGTAGTAGTCGCAGAAGTTGGCCCATGTCCAGTTACCGCGTGACGCTTGGTAAAGCATGAGTTCGTTGATTGTGGCGGCTTGGGGCTTGGTGCGGTTCGGGGGGTTTTCCATACCACTAAGTTACCCTAAGTTACCCTAAGTTGTCAAGCGTGGGGGTCGGACACGGCCAAACCATGCGACACCGGGCGCCTACCCGCGCCGGTTCAGCCACTC
>Ga0082212_10001709_pt1 | contig 32302 bp, 24 predicted proteins | sample TergutNt197P3_FD_71548 | JGI IMG/M metagenome (GOLD analysis project Ga0082212, IMG submission 71548) | Neocapritermes taracua P3 segment gut microbial communities from Petit-Saut dam, French Guiana - Nt197 P3 | ecosystem: Host-associated > Arthropoda: Insects > Digestive system > Gut ... | reverse complement strand
CCGCCGCCCGGGCCGGGCGGCCCGGGGGGTGGCGGGCGGCCGGCCGGCCCGGCCGCCCCCCCTCGAAGCCGCTGGTCAGCCCTGGCCCGCCTGCGCGAACGCCGACTTCACGGCCGAGGCGTCACCGGCAGCGTTCATCGCGCCCTGGAGCGCGGTGGAGATCGCCGCGGAGGTCGCCGTGTAGTCCGCGCCGAGGTCGGTGGTGCGACCCTGGGCGCTCTCGATCGCCTTGGCCCACGGCGTCCAGATCGGGTCGCTCGCGATCTGCTGCGTGCGCTGGTCCTTGTTCGCCGCGAAGTAGCCGAGCTGGTTGTCCGTCTTGATCTGGCTGTCGGTCCCGGCCAGGCAGGCGATGATCTTCGCCGCCGCGGCGTAGTGGGCCGCCTTGTCTGCCTTGTGCACCGGCGCGACGAAGAACTCGCCGCCGGTCGGCACCGGGGCGGCGCCACCGTCCTTGCCGGGGATCGGCATCATGACGGCCTTGAACTTCTGCTGCGAGGCCGCCTTGGCGAACCAGGAGCCGTTCTCGGCGAACGCGTACTTGCCCGTGAGGAACAGGTCCCACGACGCCGACTGGTTGTCCGTCAGGGCCGACTTGGGCGCGTAGCCCTTGCCGATCCAGTCGGACACGAGCTGCCCGGCGGCGACGGCCGCGTCCGAGCCCGGCGACTTGAGGTTCGCGCCGGCGCCCCAGAACCAGGGCAGGAACTGGAAGACGCCCTCCTCGCCGGAGACCCCGGCGAACGTGATGCCCTTGTTGCCGGCCTTGGTGACCTTGTCGAGGGCGGCGTTCAGCGTGTCCCAGCTGGTGATGCTCGCGGGGTCGACGCCGGCCTTGTCGAGGATGTCCTTGTTGTAGTAGAGGCCCAGGGTGTTGGCGCCGATCGGCACGCCGTAGGCCACGCCGTCGACCGTGCCGGGGCCGGCGAGGTTCGCGTCGAAGCCGGCGGTGTCGATGCCGACGTCGGAGGCCGGGGCGAGCAGGCCCGAGCTCGCGGCGTCCGGGACGGCCGGGTTGTCGAGCAGGACGACGTCGGGGGCGTTGTCCTCCTTGACCGCGCTGGTGAGGTTGTTGAGCAGGTCGCTGGTGGGGGCCGTGGTGCGCTTGAGGGTGGTCCCGGCCGGGGCGCACGCCTTGACGTACGTGGCCCAGTCCGAGCTGTCGTCGTACTGCGGGTACGGGTCCCAGACCGTGACGGTGGTCAGGGCGGCGCCGCTCGACGAGCCGCTGCCCGCGTGCGCGCCGCTGCCGCAGGCGGCGAGCGCGGTCACCATGACGCTCGTGGCGCCCACGAGGGCGATCGTCTTCTTGCTGGCGTTCAACACAGTGGTTCCTCTCTGAATCTGTGCGATTGGCGAACCGGTTCGACAACCGGAGTTCGGCCAGGGTGTGCAGTTGTGCGAGCGGGGGTGCCGGCGGTCGCGTCAGCGCGACAGCGAGCGGACGCTCCCGCGGTCTGTGAGGACGGGCTCGACGAGCCGTACCCCGGGCTGGCCGGCCTGCGGCGAGCGGGAGATCCGCCGCACCAGCTGGCCGACGGCCTGGCGCCCGAGGGTGTCCGCCGCCGACTCGACGGCGGTGTAGGGGAGCGAGAACTCCTCCCCGAAGTCCCGCGAATACAGGCTGACGACGCTCAGGTCCCGGGGCACGGACAGCCCCCGGTCGCGCAGGATCGCCGGCAGCGCGGCGATCGTGGCGTCGTTGTGGACGATCAGGGCCGTCGCCGACGGGTGCACGTCCAGGAAGCGGTGCACCGACGTCTGCACCGCGGGCGGCCGGGACTCGCCGTAGTAGGGGTGCAGGCGCATCCCCAGTTCGTCCGCACGCGCGATCGCGGCGTCCCGGAAACGCCACACGTACGACCCGCCACGCTCGACCACGTGATAGGGCGGCGAGATGAGCGTGACCTCCCGGTGCCCGTGATCGTGCAGGTCGTCGACCAGGACGCGCGCCGCCTGGGCGAAGTCCAGGTCGATGGCGTCGATGTCCCGCGTGTCGGCGGGGAGCCCGATCAGCACGCCCGGCTTGCTCACCGAGCGCAGCGACTCGAGCCGCGGGTCCTGATGCGTGACGTCCAGGAGCACGATCCCGTCGACCATGGCCGACGCCCCGATGCGCCGGATGGCGGCGGCGCCGTCGGGGTCCGTCACCATGAGGATGTCGTAGCCGAGCTCCCGGGCGGCGGCCGAGACCGGCAGCACGTACTGGAGCATGGCGGGCGCGAACTCGTCGGCGTGGAACTGCAGCAGCATCCCCAGCACCATCGTCTGCGCCGTGGCCAGCGCGCGGGCGCCGGCGTTGGGGGTGAACCCGAGCTCCCTGATGGCGAGCTCGATCCGGTCCCGGGTCTCCTGCGAGATGGTCCGCTTGCCCGAGAGCACGTAGGAGACCGTGCTGCGGGACACGCCCGCACGACGGGCGACATCGCCGATCGTCGTCATGGTCATCGCTCCTGGGTCATCGTCGAACCGGTTCGAAACTGACGCAATGTTAGCGCGCACATGGTCGGTGTCAACAGTCTTTCGCGACGGTCCGTTCGCGACGCAGGCGAGGGCGTAGCGGCCTTCAGTCGACGCGCCGGCCGTCCCGGAAGACCGCCCCGCTGGGGCTGCCCGGCGGCAGCGTCGCGGCCTGGACGATCCACCCGGCGGCCACCGACAGGCTCACGAGCTCTCTTCCGACGGCGGTGCGGGGTCACCCGGCGCCGAGGCCGCCGAGCTCCGCCCGACGGTACCGAGGGAGCTTGCCGACGATGAACTCGTAGGCCTCGTCGGCCATCTCGCGCAGGTGGTCGTCGGGCACGGCGCCGTCGAGCGGCATGGTGTTGGCGTACCGGGCCTCGGCGGGCGGGCAGTGGTAGCCGCGCACGACGATGCCGGGGTACATGTCGCGGTAGGTCAGGGCGACGTCGGGCTCGCTGCGCAGCGTGACCGTCTCCACCCCGCGCAGCACGAACACCTCGGCGAAGATCCGGCCCTTGTCCATGGTGGGCGTCTTGAGCCGGACGGCGGAGTGCTCCGGGTCGAACGGGTGGTCGAGGTACGCGCCAGGCTTGGCCAGGCAGTAGTCGAGCATCTCGTCGGGTGCCATGCGACGACCGTACGCACTCCCGTGCCCGTGCACCCCTCTGACCAGGTCCGTCAGGTACGCGACGGTCAGGTACTTGACAAAGATCCGCAAGGGACCGCATCCTCGTATCAGTCAGGTACCTGACGGATCCGTCCGCAGCAGAGCGGGCGGCACGGCGAACGGACAGACCATGAACGAGAACATCACCCCCGACGAGAACCTCGACGACACCGCCGCCGAGGACATCACCGAAGACACCGAGGACGCGGCCGACCCGCGCCGGACGGCAGCCCGCCGCCTGGCCACGGTCGGCTGGCTCCAGGCGCGCCAGCTGCGCCACGCGATGCGGCCCGGCCGCGGAGCGCCGTGGCTGGACCCGCGCCAGGGCCAGGGCCGCGTGCTGGCGCTGCTCAAGCTCCAGCCCGAGACGACCCAGAAGGACCTGACGTTCCTGCTGGGCATGTCCCGCCAGTCGCTCGCCGAGCTGCTGGCCAAGCTCGAGAAGCAGGGCCTCATCGAGCGCGAGCCGTCCCCGGACGACCGTCGCGTGGTCGTCGTGCGCCTCACGCAGGCCGGCCGCGAGGCCGAGCAGGCGGTCGAGCACGCGCCGGCCGGCGCCGACCTCCTCGACGTGCTCGAGGACGACGAGGTCGCCCAGCTCTCCGACTACCTCGGCCGCGTGCTGGAGGAGGCGGAGCGGCAGTGGCCCGGCCGCGAGGCCTTCGCCGGCCCCTGGCGCGAGCGCGGCTTCGGTCCTGGCGAGCCCGGCGAGGCCGGCCCGCGCGGCCGCGGGGGCTTCCCCGGCGGACCGTGGTTCGGCGGCCGGCCGGGCCCGCACGGCCCCCACGAGCACGGGCCCCGCGGCCCGCGCCCCGAGGGTCCGGAGGGCGAGGAGCTTCCCTTCCGCCCCCGCGGCCCGCGCCGCGGCGACGCGATGTGCTGGTGACGCACCGACAGGTCGGCCCGGCTCCCCGAGAGGAGAGCCGGGCCGACCTGTCTGCTCAGGACGCGGTGCCCGTCAGCCGCCCACGCCCTGCCCGACCGTCACGGTCACCGGGAAGACCGGCGTCGTCCCGCCCGGGCCCACGAGCTCGCCCGTGAACGTGTGCGCGCCGGCCGTCAGACCGTTCACGGCCATCGCATACGTCTGGGCGTCGGGCGTGTCGGTCGGCAGCAGCACCGTGCGCAGCGGCCGGCCGTCCTGGTACAGGCGCAGCATGCTGCCGTTGGTGCCGCGCGCCATCGTCATGGTGAGCGTGAGGTCGCCGCCCGCGGTCACGGCGGACGCGGTGAGGCGGCCCTTGCCGGGCTCGTGCTGCTCCTGGCCGAGCACCGCCGCCCCGGCCGCCGGCGCGGCCGTGGTGTACCGCTGCGTAGGAGCCGGCGGCGTCGCCATGCCCTCGCCGATGTAGTACGAGGTGTGCGGCGGCTGGTTGTAGCCGGTGTTCTCGCGGCCCACCCCGAGCCGGTACGTGGAGTCGGACATGAGCGTCCGCAGGCGGTACTCGGTGGGGATGACCGTCGTGGCGATCCGCAGCGCCGACGAGTCGGCCAGCCGCGTCACGATCTCCTCGCGCCAGTCGCCGAACAGGTCGGCCTGGAGCGAGAAGTTGCCCTTCGTGCCGTTGTTGCTCAGCGTGCCGTCGGCCCGGTAGAGCTCGACCTGGCGCTGGTTCTCCCAGTCCCACTTGGAGATCGTCGGCACGCCGGCACCGGTGGCGTCGGAGTAGTCGTGGTCGCCGATCTCGGCGAGCAGGTCGCCATCCCAGTAGGTGAGGAAGTTGGCCGCCGGGATCTTGGTGGAGATCAGCTTGCCGTCCGCGGCGTGCATCTCCCCGACCGGGGAGTTCCACGCGGCGTCCTGGCCGCCCACGGCCCAGCCCTCCGCCCCGGAGTACCGCGGGTCGACGTCGCCGACGGCGGCGCGCCCCGTGTCCCGGGTGGCGGGCATCGACCAGATGACCTCGCCGGTCATCGCGTCGCGGAACGTGGCGCCGCGGTTGCCCGAGTGGTCCATCTCCTCGTGCGCGGCCATGACCTCCAGGCCGGGGCGCGTCGGGTCGAAGTCGCCGACGTGGATGGCGTCGCCGTGGCCGAGCCCCGTGTCATACAGCCCGGTGCCGTCGTCGTCGAGCGTCATCGAGCCGTAGACGACCTCGTCCTTGCCGTCGAAGTCGACGTCGGCGATGCCCAGGTTGTGGTTGCCCATGCTGGTCCACTGGGAGCCGCTGACGTCGGAGTCGAAGTTCCAGCGCTGGGTGAGGTTCTTCCCGTCCCAGTCATAGGCGGTGACCACCGTGCGGGTGTAGTAGCCGCGTGCCTCGATCAGCGACGGGTGCTGGCCGTCGAGGTAGGCGGTGGCGGCGAGGAACCGGTCGACGCGGTTGCCGTACGTGTCGCCCCAGTCGCCGACGTTGCCGCGCGGCGGCGTGTAGTCGATCGTGTCGAGCGCCGCGCCGGTGAGCCCGTCGAACATCGTCAGGTACTCCGGGCCCGCGAGCACGTAGCCGGCCGTGTTGCGGTAGTCGGCCAGGGCGTCGCCGATGACGGTGCCGGCGCCGTCGACCGTGCCGTCGGCGGTCTTCATGGCCACCTCGGCGCGGCCGTCACCGTCGTAGTCGTACACCTGGAACTGCGTGTAGTGGGCGCCGGCCCGGATGTTGCGGCCGAGGTCGATGCGCCACAGCCGGGTCCCGTCGAGCCGGTAGGCGTCGACGTAGACGTCGCCCGTGTACCCGGCCTGGGAGTTGTCCTTGGAGTTGGACGGGTCCCACTTGAGGACGATCTCGTACGTGCCGTCCCCGTCGACGTCGCCCACGGAGGCGTCGTTCGCGCTGTACGTGTAGGTCACGCCGTCGGGCGTGGTGCCGCCCGCCGGCCGGTCGAGCGGCACGTCGAGGTACTGCTGGTCCCACACCTGGAACGTGTCCGTGACCCAGCGCTCCACGCCGCCCTGCACCGCCGACACGCGGTAGGTGCTCGACGACGTCCCGTCCTTGTCGAGCACGCTCGTGGCGGCGGTCAGCGGGGCCGGGTTGACGAGGACGCCGTCGCGGTAGACGTTGAACGCGAGGTCGGCGGGGTCGTCGCCGAGCAGGCGCCAGCCCACGAGCACGCCGCCGTCGGAGGCGACAGCGACGGGGGAGCGGTCGATCCGCTCGGCCTGCCGCACCAGGTGCACGGCCGGGTCGACCGTCACCGTCGTCGAGCGCGCGGACCGCCCGCCCAGGCCGACCGCGGCGACCTGGTACGTGTGCGCCGCCCCCTGCTCGACGTCGGCGTCGGCCAGGGCGGGCGACGTGACGCGCGTGAGGAACACGGGGTCCTTGGTGCCGATGCCCCGGTAGACGTCGTACGCCACCGCACCGCTCACGGCCTTCCAGGTCGCGGCGACGGACGTGCCGCTCCAGGCGGCGCGGACGTGGTCGGGCACCCCGGGCGCCGGCGTGCCGGGCACCGTGACGAGGGCCTGGACCGCGTCGCTCGGCGACCCCTCGCGGGCGCCCGCGAGCGACGCCACCGTGTAGCGGTAGGTGTGCGCAAGCTCGACGCCGGCGTCGGCCGCCGTCGGCTCGGAGACCTCGGCCACCCGGACCGGCGTCCCGCCGTCCTCGGACCGGTACACGCGGTAGCCCGTGGCGCCCTCGACGGGCTGCCAGGCCAGGTCGACGCGGGGCGGCGTGGCGCCGGCGCGGGGCGTCGCCGTCAGCCCGGCGGGGACGCCGAGCGGGGTGAGCACCTCGATCGAGTTGAGCCGGATCGAGCTGCCCGTGAGGACGAACGAGAGGAACCCGCCCCTGACCGTGACGCCCCTGACCTCGCGCGTCGTGACCGTGCCGCTCGCGGCGCCCACCGGGTCGAGGGTGTGGCCCGCGAACGTGACGCCGGTGTTGGAGCTGGCCTCGGCGTCGCCCGTCTTGACGACCACGTCGTAGGTACCGTCCGGCACGGCGACGCGGAAGTCGCTGCCCTGCGCGGCCAGCACGAAGTCGCGCTCGAGGGGGTCGGTGCCGCCGCGGGTGCGGCACGCGCTCGCGGCCAGCGGCGTGACGAAGCCCCAGCCGCGGTCCGGGTCGAAGCCCTGCTCGGCGGTCACGGCGGTGAAACCGTCCGCGACGGGGCCGCCTGCGCAGCCGAAGTCGAAGCGGCGGTCCTGCACCTGCGGGGTCGCCCACGGCACGACGGTCGCCTGGACGGACTGCGATCGCGGGCCGTCGGCGCCGTCGGAGTCGACGGCGAGCACCTGGTAGGAGTAGGTCGCGCCGGGGTCGACGTCGGGGTCCACCCAGGCCGGCGACGTCAGGCCGCTGGCCACCTGGCTCTCCGCGCCGTCGACGGTCCGGTAGACGGTGTACGACGCCGCCCCGGACGTCGGCTTCCATGCGAGCTCGACGTGCTCGGAGCCGGGCACGCCCACCGCGAAGGCGGACAGCCCGCTGGGAGCGGGAACGCCGGAGAGGATCTCGATCGAGTTGAGGCGCATCGACGAGCCGATGACCGAGATCGCGAGCTGCCCCCCGGTCACGACGACACCCTCGACGGTGCGGGTGGAGACGACCCCGCTGCCCGGGCTCTCGGCCCCGAGCGTGTGCCCGGCGAACGTGAAGCCGGTGTTGGAGCTGGCGATCAGGTCGCCGGACTTGGCGACCACGGTGTAGGTGCCGTCGGGCACGTCGGCGCGGAACACGGTGCCGGTGGCGGGGAGCACGAAGTCGGCGGTCTCGGGGTCGCCGCCGCGGTCGCGGCACGCGTTCGCGGCCAGGGGCACGTCGAAGCCGAAGCCCCGCTGCGCCGAATAGGCGGTGTCGGGGTCCACCTCGGTGAAGCCGTCGGCCACGGCGTTGCCCGCGCACTGGAAGTCGAAGCGGAAGCCGGGGCCCGTCGCTGCCTGCGCGGCGACCGGAGCGGACATCCCGGCGACGGCGAGCGCGCCCGTGAGGACGGAGGCCAGCAGGCCGCGACGTCGGGTGCGTTCCGGTGGCTGTGCGGTGCGTCGGAAGTGCCAGGGTGCGATCACTCGGAGTCTCCTTTGACCTGCAGTGAGAGGGAAGCGCTTTCCCGCGACGGGATGATAGCGGCGTTCGTGACGCACGTCACCGGATCTGTGCCCTCGGGTCCGTGTTGATTCGTGCGGCGGCGCCGGTGTACTTTCGGGGTGCTTGAAACGATTCAGTACGTCGGACGACGTCGATGACGACGGAGGAGGCCGCACCCCGTGCGCCGAGTGATGTTCCAGTTCAAGGTCGACCCGACCCGCCTCGCCGAGTACGCCGAGGCGCACGCCGCCGTGTGGCCCGACATGCTGCGCGCCCTGCACGAGACGGGATGGCGCAACTACTCGATCTTCACCAGCCCCGAGGGGCACGTCGTCGGGTACCTCGAGACCGAGGACCTCGCGGCGGCGCAGGCGGGCATGGCCGCGCGCGAGGTCAACGCCCGCTGGCAGGCCGCGATGGCCCCGTTCTTCGACGGCGCCGGGCCCGACGAGCAGATGGTCGAGCTGACGGAGATCTTCCACCTCGAGACGCAGCTCGCTGCCTTCTCCGACACCGAGCGAGGCGCACGACGATGACGACGTTCGACCAGATCACCCCGGTGCTCGACCGGCTCGCGATCGAGGTCCCCTCCTGGGCCTACGGCAACAGCGGCACGCGGTTCAAGGTGTTCGCGAGCGCCGGCACGCCCCGCACACCGCAGGAGAAGATCGCCGACGCCGCCAAGGTCCACGAGCTCACCGGCCTGGCGCCCACCGTGGCGCTGCACATCCCGTGGGACAAGGTCGACGACTACGCCGCGCTGGGCGCCTTCGCGCGGGACCACGGCGTCGCGCTGGGCACGATCAACTCGAACACGTTCCAGGACGACGTCTACAAGCTGGGCTCGCTCACGCACCGCGACCCGGCGGTGCGGCGCAAGGCGGTCGAGCACCACCTCGAGTGCATCGAGATCATGCACCAGACCGGGTCGCGCGACCTGAAGATCTGGCTGGCCGACGGCACCAACTACCCCGGCCAGGGCGACATCCGCGCCCGCCAGGACTGGCTGCACGAGTCGCTCGAGGAGATCTACGCCCACCTGGGCGAGGGGCAGCGCCTGGTGCTCGAGTACAAGTTCTTCGAGCCGGCGTTCTACCACACGGACGTGCCGGACTGGGGCACGTCGTATGCCCACGTGACCGCCCTCGGCGAGAAGGCGTTCGTGTGCCTGGACACCGGGCACCACGCGCCGGGCACCAACATCGAGTTCATCGTCGCCCAGCTGCTGCGCCTCGGGAAGCTCGGATCGTTCGACTTCAACTCGCGCTTCTACGCCGACGACGACCTGATCGTCGGCGCCGCCGACCCGTTCCAGCTCTTCCGCATCCTGCTCGAGGTCGCGCGCGGCGGGGGCCTCGACGAGGGCTCGCCGGTCGCGCTGATGCTCGACCAGTGCCACAACATCGAGGACAAGGTGCCCGGCCAGATCCGCTCGGTGCTCAACGTCCAGGAGACGGTCGCCAAGGTGCTGCTGCTCGATCGCGTCGCGCTCGACGCCGCGCAGGCCGCGGGCGACGTGCTCGCCGCCCACCAGGTGGTCATGGACGCCTTCTGGACCGACGTGCGCCCGGCCCTCGCCGCATATCGCGCGTCGCGCGGCCTGCCCGCCGACCCCCTGGCTGCCTACGCGGCGAGCGGCTACCAGCAGCAGATCGCTGCCGAGCGCGTCGGGGGCACGCAGGCCTCCTGGGGCGCCTGAACGTCCCGGCATCATCCCTCACGCCACAACCCATCGGAGTGAAGCAGACATGACGCACCCCGCCGTCGCCGACCTCGTCGCCCGGTCCAACCGGCTCGGCGCCGACCCGCGCACCACGAACTACGCCGGAGGCAACACCTCCGCCAAGGGGACCGCCACCGACCCCGTGACGGGCGAGCCCGTCGAGCTCGTATGGGTCAAGGGCTCGGGCGGCGACCTGGGCACCCTGACGGAGAAGGGACTGGCCGTGCTGCGCCTCGACCGCCTGCGCTCGCTCGTGGGCGTGTACCCGGGCGTGGAGCGGGAGGACGAGATGGTCGCCGCGTTCGACCACTGCCTGTTCGGCAAGGGCGGTGCCGCTCCGTCGATCGACACCGCCATGCACGGCCTGGTCGACGCCGCGCACGTGGACCACCTGCACCCCGACGCCGGCATCGCGATCGCCACCGCGGCAGACGGCGAGGCGCTGACCGCCAAGATCTTCGGCGACAAGGTCGTGTGGGTGCCGTGGCGCCGGCCCGGGTTCCAGCTCGGGCTCGACATCGCCGCGATCAAGGCGGCCAACCCGCAGGCGATCGGCACGGTGCTGGGCGGCCACGGCATCACGGCCTGGGGCGACACCTCCGAGGAGGCCGAGCGCAGCTCGCTGTGGATCATCGCCACCGCGCAGGCCTACATCGACGCCCAGGGCAAGGCCGAGCCGTTCGGCCCGGCGCTCGACGGCTTCGCCGCGCTGCCCGACGCCGAACGGCGCGCCAAGGCGGCCGCGCTCGCGCCGCACCTGCGCGCCGTCGTGTCCCAGGACCGCCCGCAGGTGGGCCACTTCACGGACGCGGACGCCGTGCTCGACTTCCTGGCCAGCGCCCGGCACGCCGAGCTGGCCGCGCTGGGCACCAGCTGCCCCGACCACTTCCTGCGCACCAAGGTCAAGCCGCTCGTCGTCGACCTGCCGGCCGACGCCACGGTCGAGCAGGTGGTCGAACGCCTGTCGCAGCTCCACGAGGCGTACCGGGCCGACTACACGGCGTACTACGAGCGCGGGGCGGCCGAGGCGCGTGCCCGCGGCGAGGAGCCGCCCGCCATGCGCGGCGCCGACCCGGCGATCGTGCTGGTGCCGGGCGTCGGCATGTTCTCCTACGGCGCAGACAAGCAGACCGCACGCGTCGCCGGCGAGTTCTACGTCAACGCCATCAACGTGATGCGCGGCGCCGAGGCGCTGTCCACGTACGCCCCCATCGACGAGAGCGAGAAGTTCCGCATCGAGTACTGGGCGCTGGAAGAGGCCAAGCTGCAGCGCCGGCCCCAGCCGAAGCCGCTCGCTACCCGCGTCGCGTTCGTCACCGGCGGGGCGTCCGGCATCGGCAAGGCGATCGCCACGCGGCTCGCCGCCGAGGGCGCGTGCGTCGTGCTGGCCGACCTCGACGAGGCCAAGGCGCAGGCCGCGGCCGCCGAGATCGGCGGCACGGACGTCGCCGTCGGCGTGGCCGCGAACGTGGCCGACGAGGCCGCGGTCCAGGCGGCGCTCGCGGCGACGGTGCTCGCGTTCGGCGGCGTCGACATCGTCGTGAACAACGCGGGCCTGTCGCTGAGCAAGTCGCTGTTCGACACCACCGAGGCCGACTGGGACCTGCAGCACGACGTCATGGCCAAGGGCTCGTTCCTCGTGTCGAAGAACTTCGCCCGGGCGCTCGTGGACCAGGGGCTGGGCGGCGACATCATCTACATCTCGTCCAAGAACTCCGTGTTCGCCGGCCCGAACAACATCGCCTACTCGGCCACCAAGGCCGACCAGGCCCACCAGGTGCGCCTGCTGGCCGCCGAGCTCGGCCCGCACGGCATCAAGGTCAATGGCATCAACCCCGACGGCGTGGTGCGGGGGTCCGGCATCTTCGCCAGCGGGTGGGGCGCCAACCGCGCGGCCGTGTACGGCGTGCCGGAGGACAAGCTGGGCGAGTTCTACGCGCAGCGCACCCTGCTCAAGCGCGAGGTGCTGCCCGAGCACGTCGCCAACGCGGCGTTCGCCCTGTGCACCGGCGACTTCTCGCACACCACGGGGCTGCACGTGCCGGTCGACGCCGGCGTGGCCGCGGCGTTCCTCCGGTGAGCCCGACGGCGTTCGCCGCCGTCGACCTGGGTGCGACGAGCGGGCGCGTGATGCTCGGCGTGCTCCACGAGGACGGCGGCGGCGGCGCGCGCGTCGAGCTGGTCGAGACGGGGCGGTTCGCCAACGGCCCCGTGCCGGTGCCGCGGGGGGCGCCGACGGCCGAGCCCGTCGAGACCACCGAGCTCCGCTGGGACGTGCTGCACCTGTGGCGCGGCGTCCTCGACGGCCTCCGGGAGGCGGGCCGCAAGGCCGCCGCCCGCGGGGCCACGCTCGCGGGGATCGGCGTCGACTCGTGGGCGGTCGACACCGCGCTGCTCGACGCCGACGGCGCGCTGCTGGCCGCCCCGCGGTGCTACCGCGACCCGCGCCTGCGGGGCGTCGCCGAGCAGGTGTACGAGCGCATCCCCGCCGCCGAGCACTACGCCGTCAACGGCCTGCAGCACCTGCCGTTCACCACGGAGTTCCAGCTCGTGGCGGGCGCAGCCGACGCCGTGTGGCCGCTGGCGCGCGACGTGCTGCTGGTCCCGGACCTGGTCACGTACTGGCTCACCGGGCACAAGGTCGCGGAGGTCACCAACGCCTCCACCACCGGGCTGGTGGACGCCTCGTCGCGCACGTGGGCGGACGGGCTGGTCAAGCGGCTCGAGGAGGAGCTGCCGCAGCTCGCCGGGCTGCGCGGGCTGCTGCCGGACCTGGTCGAGGCCGGCACCGTGGTCGGGCCGCTCGCACCCGCGGTGCAGCGGCTCACGGGGCTGGGCCCCGTGCCCGTCGTCGCGGTCGCCTCGCACGACACGGCGTCCGCCGTGGTGGGCACCCCGCTGGGGGAGCGCGCCGCGTACATCAGCTCGGGCACGTGGTCGCTGGTGGGGCTCGAGCTCGACGCACCCGTGCTCACGGAGGCCTCGCGCGCGGCGGGCTTCACCAACGAGCTCGGCCTCGACGGCACCGTCCGCTACCTGCACAACGTCATGGGCCTCTGGGTGCTCGACGAGTGCGTCCGCGAGTGGGCGCGCGATGGCGAGCCGGTCGACCTCGACGCGCTCCTCGACGCCGCCGCGCGCGAGCCGGGCAGGGTCAGCGTGGTCGACGTCGACGATGAGGAGTTCCTGGCACCCGGCGACATGCCGCGCCGGTTCGCCGACGCCGCGCGGCGCGCCGGCCTTCGGGTGCCCGCGACGCGCGCGGCCCTGACCCGCGCGGTGCTCGACAGCCTCGCCGCCGCCTACGCGCGCACCATCGCCCGGGCCTCGGCGCTCGCGGACCGGCAGGTCGACGTGGTGCACGTGGTGGGCGGCGGCGCGCGCAACGCGTTGCTGTGCCGGCTGACGGCCGAGGCGACCGGGCTGCCCGTCGTCGCCGGGCCCGTCGAGGCCGCGGCGCTCGGCAACGTGCTGGTGCAGGCGCGCGCCACCGGGGCGCTGACCGGCGGCCTCGCGGCGCTGCGCGACGTCGTGTCGGCGTCGTTCACCCTCGTCCGCCACGACCCCTCCCGGTAGGATCCGGGCATGTCGAGGCCCAGGCTCCAGGACGTCGCCGAGCACGCTGGCGTGTCGCTCGCCACGGCCTCGCGCGTGCTCAACGGCTCTGCCCGCCAGCCGGGCTCCGTCCTGGTCGAACGCGTGCGCGCGTCGGCCGAGACCCTCGGCTACGTGGTCAACGCCCAGGCGCAGGCGCTCGCGCGGTCCCGCACGGGGCTGCTTGGGCTCGTGGTGCAGGACATCTCGGACCCGTACTTCTCCTCGATCGCCGCCGGCGCGCAGGTCGCCGCCCGCGAGCACGGGTTCCAGCTGCTGCTCGCCAGCACCGACCGCGACCAGGCCGTCCAGCTCGAGGCCGTCGCCGCACTGGTCGCGCACCGCGCCGACGCGATCGTCGTCGTCGGCACGCGGCGCGACGGGCCCGGGGACGACGCGCTCGACGCGGCGCTGACGCGCTACCGCGACTCCGGCGGGCACGCCGTGCTGGTGGGCCAGCCCCTGGGGGAGGTGCGCACCGTGCGGCCGCCGAACGCGGAGGGATCGCGGGAGCTCGCGCGCGACCTGCTCGCGCTCGGCCTGCGGCGGTTCGTGGTGCTGGGGCGCTGGGAGACGTGGGCGACGCCGCGCGAGCGCAGCGAGGCGTTCACGCAGACCGTCGTGGCCGCCGGGGGCAGCGTCGACGTCGTGCCGGTCGAGTCGTTCTCGCGCGACGGCGGCTACGACGCCGCCGGCGGGGCGGCCGCACTCGTGGAACAGGCGGCCGGCGAGCGCCTGTGCGTGTTCGCGGTCGCCGACGTGATGGCCATCGGGCTCATGGCCGGCCTGCGGGAGCGCGGCGTGCGCGTGCCCGACGACGTGCTGGTCGCGGGCTTCGACGACATCCCGACGCTGCGCGACCACGTGCCGGCGCTCACCACGGTGCGCGTCCCGCTGGAGGAGATGGGGCGCCGGGCGGTGCTTGCGGCCGTCGCGGAGCTCGACGGCGAGGAGCTCGAGGGCGTCGACGACGGCCTCGAGGCGGAGGTCGTGCTCCGCGAGTCCACGGGCGCGGCCCCCTCGGCCTGAGTCATCGACCAACCCGTACCAAACTACGACGGAGTCCAGGCAAGCGCTTTCCAAACGGCTTCCCAGGTGGCATTGTATCGATTCACAGGGTTCTGACCTGTGAACCGCAATCCCACGCAACGACGCACGAGGAGAAGCGATGAAGTTCCACAGAACCGCGGCAGTGTCCGCGGCCGCGGCGAGCGTCATAGTGCTCGCCGTCACCGGCGCCACCACCGCCGGTGCGGCACCCGGAGGGGTGGCCGGCAGGCCCGCCGCCGGAGTCCAGCTCGAGAAGCTCGACCGCGGCCTGGTGGCCGCCCGCACGGATGCCGGGGTGTTCCTGTCCTGGCGCCTGCTGGGCGACGAGGTCACGGGCCACACCGACACGGGCATGGCCGGCCCGGACTTCGCGGTCTACCGCGACGGCGTCCGCGTCGCCACCGTCAGCGACTCCACCAACTACCTCGACGCCACGGGCTCGGCGTCGTCGACGTACCAGGTGGCGCCCGTCCTGCCGCTCGACAACGGCAACGGCGTGGGCTCCGGCAAGACGCGCGAGGGCGCGCGCAGCGACGCGGTGACGCCGTGGGCGTCGGGATCGACGGACATCCGGCTCAACAAGCCGGCCGACGGCGTCACGCCCGTCGGCGAGCACTACACCTACTCGGCGAACGACGCCTCGGTGGCCGACCTCGACGGCGACGGCGCCTACGAGATCGTCGTCAAGTGGGACCCGTCCAACTCCAAGGACGTCTCGCAGCGCGGCTACACGGGCGACCAGTACCTCGACGCCTACGAGCTCGACGGCACCCAGCTGTGGCGCATCGACCTGGGCGTCAACATCCGCGCCGGCGCGCACTACACGCAGTTCCCGGTCTACGACTTCGACGGCGACGGCAAGGCCGAGCTCATGGTCAAGACCGCGCCGGGCACGTCGGTCACGACGTACAAGGACGGCGAGCCCGCCGGCACGTCGTTTGTGACCCTCCCCGCCGACGACGTCGCCGCGGGCGTGACGAACCAGGACGACTACCGCCTCTCGGCGCAGGGCTACTACGAGCACGTCGTCGACATGTTCAAGGGCTGGTCCACGCGCCCGGAGGTGGTGTCGGGCCAGTGGCCCGCCACGCTGGAGCAGGCCTTCGGGATCGCGCCGCAGTACAGCTACCCGCTGAGCGACTCCGACGCCCGCACGCTGACCGACTACTTCTTCGACGTGTACGCGCCGCAGCGCAGCGTGAACAACAAGCTGCACGAGTTCGAGGGCTTCGTGGTCGACGGCCCCGAGTACCTCACCGTGTTCGAGGGCGCGACGGGCCGCGAGTTGCAGACCGTCCACTACAAGCCCGGCCGCACGGACGACGGCCTGCTGTGGGGCGACTACGCGATGGCCCGCATCGAGCCGGCCAACCGTGTCGACCGCTTCCTGGCCGGCGTCGCCTACCTGGACGGCAAGCACCCGTCGGCGGTCTTCGCCCGCGGCTACTACACGCGCAGCACCGTCATCGCCTACGACTGGGACGGCAAGAGCCTCAAGGAGCGCTGGTACGCCGACTCGGGCTGGGTGCCGATGAGCAACCCGTTCAACGACTCGCCGCACGGCCGCGACGGCACCAACCCGGAGTACGCGACGCTCACCACGCAGGGCATGCACACGATGTCCGCCGCCGACGTCGACGGCGACGGCAAGCAGGAGATCGTCTACGGCTCGGCGACGCTCGACGACGACGGCTCGCTGCTCTACTCGTCGTTCGACACGCTGCCGCCCCAGAGCGCGGACCCGGGCGTCGAGGCGCGCCTCGGCCATGGCGACGCGCTGCACGTGACCGACATCCTGCCGGACCGGCCGGGCCTGGAGATCTTCGCGGTCCATGAGGGCGCGACGGGCGCCCCGTTCGGCACGTCGCTGCGCGACGCCGCCACGGGCAGGACCATCGAGGGCGTCTACTCGGGCAAGGACACGGGCCGCGGCATGATCGGCGACGTCCGCCCCGACGTCCCGGGCATCGAGATGTGGTCGAGCATGCCGGGCGGCACCGAGGCGAGCGGCCTGCTCGACTCCGGCTGGAACATCCTGTCGCCGACGACGCCGGGCACCGACCAGTCGGTGCGCTGGGCCGCGGACGGCACGACGCAGATCCTCGACGGCTCGGGCGACCAGACCCCCACCATCGACGACTGGACGCGCGGCACCCTGGTGACGCTCACCGGCACGCTCGCCAACAACGGCACCAAGGGCAACGCGTCGCTCATCGCCGACATCCTGGGCGACTGGCGCGAGGAGGTCGTGATGCGCATGGCCGACTCGTCGGCGCTGCGCGTGTACACCTCGACCGAGGTGACGCACCACAAGATGTACACGCTCATGCACGACCCGCAGTACCGCGCCGAGGTGGCGCGGCAGCAGACCGCCTACAACCAGCCGTCGTACCCGGGCTTCTACCTGGCGTCCGACACCGACTGGTCGAAGGTCCCGGTGCCGAACATCGACTTCCCGGGCCGCGGGCGCAACTGACGCGACGACGGCGACGGGCCCGGGCGGAGGTTCCGCCCGGGCCCGTCGTCACGTTCCCCGGGTCAGACGACGAGCAGCACGTGGAGCGTGCGGGGCCCGTGGACGCCCTCGACACGGGAGAGCTCGATGTCGCTCGTCGCGCTCGGGCCGGAGACCCACGTCTGCGGTCGGGCCGGGTGCTCGGCCAGCAGGCGCACGGCCTCGGGGACCGTCTGCACCACCTGGTCGGCGCGCACCACGCACACGTGCGCGTCCGGGACCAGCGAGATCGCCCGCCGGCCCTGGTCGGGCTCGCCGTCGAGCACGATGGTGCCGGTGTCGGCGATCGCGACGCGGGCAGCGGTGACGACGGCCGCGGCCGCGTCGAGCTCGGCGTTGCTGCGCGGGGCCGTGCGCGAGTCGGCGACGACGTCGGCCAGGCCCGTGAGCCAGGCGGGGTCGAGCCCGTCGGGGACCACCACGGGGCCCTCGGCGCCGAGGTCGGCGACCGCCTGCGCGATCGCCGCCGGCAGCTCGTCCGCGCTCACGCGCCGCACGTGGGCCTTGTAGTCGAGCAGCCGGTCCTCGAGCAGGTCGATGGCCTCGGGGGAGCCGGGGGCGAGGTCGCCGGCGGTGCGGTAGGCGCGCGGCACCTCGACCGGCGCGGGGTCCGGGCCCAGCGCCGCGCGGATGCGGATCAGGATCTCGCTGCGTGCGTCGCTCACTCGGACTCCTTCCGGTCCGCCCACCAGCGGCGGAACGATCGGGACGCGGGCACGGGCAGGTCGCGCGAGCCGGTCCACAGCGACCCCGGGTAGGGCAGGCGCCTGACGACATGGTCCTTGCCGCCCACCCGGTGCGTCAGTGCGGCGGCACGCTCGGCCCCGGCGAACCGACCGGCGTCGGACATCGCCCACGACGCCGCCTTCATGGCCGCCGCGACGGGGTCGACCAGGCGGCCACGGTCGGCGTCGACGGCGCGGGCGCGCAGGTCCACCAGGATCGACGGGATGTCGATCTTGACGGGGCACACCTCGTAGCAGGCACCGCAGAGCGTCGACGCGAAGGGCAGTGACGCGTTCGGGTCGTCGTGGCCCGCGCTCTGCGCGCCCGAGGGGCCCGTGAGCTGCGGCGTGAGGATCGCGCCGATCGGCCCGGGGTACACCGAGCCGTAGGCGTGCCCGCCGACCCGCTCGTAGACGGGGCAGACGTTGAGGCACGCCGAGCAGCGGATGCAGTGCAGCGCGGCCCGCCCCACCTCGTCCTCGAGCACCTTGGTGCGCCCGTTGTCGAGCAGGATCAGGTGGAACTCCTGCGGCCCGTCGCCCGGGGTGACGCCCGTCCAGAGCGACGTGTAGGGGTTCATGCGCTCGCCCGTCGAGGAGCGAGGCAGCAGCTGCAGGAACACCTCGAGGTCGGTGAACGTGGGCACCAGCTTCTCGATGCCCATCACGGTGACCAGCGTCTCGGGCAGCGTCAGGCACATACGCCCGTTGCCCTCCGACTCCACGACGGCGACCGTCCCCGTGTCGGCCACGCCGAAGTTGGCGCCGGACACGGCGACCTTGGCCGAGAGGAACTTGCGGCGCAGGTGCTCGCGCGCGGCCGTCGCGAGCTCGCGCGGGGCGTCGCTCAGGTCCGCCGGGGCGCCGGCCATGCGGGCCAGGAAGATGTCGCGGATCTCGGTGCGGTTGCGGTGGATCGCGGGCACCAAGAAGTGCGAGGGCATGTCGTCGGCGAGCTGCACGATGAGCTCTGCCAGGTCGGTCTCGATCGCCGCGATGCCGCGCGCGGCGAGGGCCTCGTTGAGGCCGATCTCCTGCGTGGCCATCGACTTGATCTTGACGACCTCGTCGGCGCCCTTGGCCTCGGCGATCTGCGCCACGATCCGGTTGGCCTCGTCGGCGTCGCGCGCCCAGTGCACGACGCCGCCACGCTCCGTGACGCTCTGCTCGAGACGGGCCAGCAGCTCGGGCAGCTCGGCGAGCACCTGCTGCTTGACGGCCGACCCGGCGTCGCGCAACGCCTCCCAGTCGGGCACCTCGGCGACCACGCGGGCCCGCTTGTCGCGGATCGTCGTGGTGGCGTGGGCCAGGTTGCGGCGCAGCTGGGTGTTGCCCAGCGCGGCCTTGGCGGCGCGCGGGAACGACTCGCCCCAGCGGAGGGGCTCGTGCGGGTGGGGGAGCGGGCCGAAGGGCTCGTCGTCGGCCTCGCGGCGCCGGGGGATCCCGAGGAACGTGCTCACGCGGTCGTCATCTCCGAGAAGGTCGCTGCCGGCAGGGGCGTGGGGTCCTCGCGCGTCGAGGCGAGGATCTCGGCCAGGTGCAGCGCCCGCACGCCGGAGCGCTGGCGGGACAGGCCACCGCCGATGTGCATGAGGCACGACATGTCGCCCGCCGTGAGCACGTCGGCCGCGGTGGCGCGCACGTTCGCCGTCTTGTCGGCCAGCATCGCGCCCGAGACGTCGGCGTTCTTGAACGCGAACGTGCCGCCGAACCCGCAGCACGTCTCGGCCGCGGGCAGCTCGACGAGGTCCAGGCCCTCGACCTCGCGCAGCAGCCGCAGCGGCCGGTCGCCGACGTGGACCATGCGCAGGGAGTGGCACGTGGGGTGGTAGGTGACGCGGTGGGGGAACCAGGCGCCGACGTCGGTCACCCCGAGCACGTCGACGAGCAGCTCGGACAGCTCGAACGTGCGCGCGGCCACTGCCTCGGCCGTCGCGGCGAGCTCGTCGAGCCCCACGCGGCGCGCGACCATCGCCTGCTGGTGGCGCACCGACCCCGTGCACGACCCGGAAGGGATCACCACGGCGTCCCACTCGCCGTCGGCGACGGGCGCGAAGGTCCGCACGTGGTTGCGGATCACGGGGACCGCCTCGGCGACGTACCCGGTGTTGACGTGCATCTGCCCGCAGCACGTCTGGCCGGCGGGGAAGACCACCTCGTGCCCCAGCCGTTCGAGCAGGCGGACCACCGCCTGCGGGGCGGCGGGGAACAGGGTGTCGGCGATGCAGGTCGCCGCGAGCGCGATGCGCACTGTCGGGCTCCTTCCCGTCGGCGTTGCCGGGCGAGGTGCGGGTGGGTCGGGCCGGACGTGACGTCCTGCCCGCGGCAGCGTAGCGCGTCCGTGCCGACGGCCCTCTCAGCCCGTGGGCGCCGCCCGCAGGTCCGTCACGTGCGACGCGAGCGAGCGACGGAACCGCTCGTCCCGGCCGACGTCGGCGGGCGTGACGGGCTGGCCGTGCTCCGACGACGCGTAGATCGCGGTCACGAGCTCGAGGGGCCGCCGCGCGTGCGTGGCCAGGTCGGGGAACGGCCGGCCCTCCCACAGGGCGTCGACCACGGCGCGGACCAGGGGCACGTGGCCGCTGGGCTCGTCGTCGGCGGGGAAGGCCCACGCCGCGGCGACGTCCTCGGGGACGCCGCGGGCCGGGGTGATGCGCCAGCTCGCGCGGTCGTGGCCGTACAGGTGCTCCACCTCGACGGTGGCGAGCGTCGTGTCGATGCGCACCACGGACGTCTCGCGCGGGCTCAGCACCGACGACACCGCCTGGGCCACGGCCCCGCCCGCGAACCGGATCGTTGCCGTCGAGACGTCCTCCATCTCGATGTCGCGGGCCAGGCGCCACAGGCGGGCGTCGACCTCGGCCCAGTCGCCCAGCAGGTAGGCGAGCAGGTCGAGCTGGTGGATGCCGTGACCAAACGTGGTGCCACCGCCCTCGCTCGCCCACGTGCCGCGCCAGCCGACGCCGTAGTACGCGTCGTCGCGGTGCCACAGCGTCTGGCACTGCGCGAGCAGCGGGCGGCCCAGTGCGCCGTCGTCGAGCAGAGCCTTGATGTGGGCGGTGGCCGTGCCCGTGCGCTGCTGGAACGTGACACCGAACCCGAGGCAGGCGTCGGCCGCGGCCGCCTCCATGGCGTCGAGGTCGGCGAGCGAGAGCGCCGGGGGCTTCTCGCACAGCACGTTGACCCCCGCGCCGAACGCGTCGAGCGCCTGCTCGCGGTGCAGGTGCGGCGGGGTGCACAGGTGGACCAGGTCGAGGCGCTCCTCCTCGAGCAGCTCGGTGTGCGAGCGGTAGGCCGCGGGCACGTCGTAGAGGTCCGCGAAGCCCGCGCGGCGGGCGGCGTCGGGCTCGGCGACGGCGACGAGCTCGACGCGCTCGTCCGCGGCGAGCGCCTGGGCGTGCAGGTGGGCGACGCCGCCCGTGCCGATGATCGCGACGCGCAGCGGCTGCTTCTGGAGAGTCACGCGCGCAGCCTACCGGGCGCGGAAAGCGCTTGCCCACATCCCGCGGGGCATGCCAGGATCCGCGTGCACCACGCGACGAAGGAGAGGCGACGATGCCCCCAGCTGCACTGGTCACCGGAGGGAACCGCGGGATCGGGCTCGGCATCTGCCGCCGCCTGGTCGCCGACGGCTTCGCGGTGTCGATCCTGGCCACCCGGGAGGAGCCGGCCGACGTGCTCGCCGAGCTGCGCGAGGCGGCGGGCGACGACACGCTCGTGCGCTACGTGCGCGGCTCGGTGGCGGACCTGGCGGACCACGCCCGGTTCGTCGACGACGCCGTCGAGGCGTGGGGCCGGCTGGACCTGCTGGTCAACAACGCGGGCGTCGGCCCCCGCGTGCGCGCCGACCTGCTCGAGGCCGCCCCGGACGAGTTCGACCGGGTGCTCGGCATCAACCTGCGCGGCCCGTACTTCCTCACCCAGACGTTCGCGAACCGCGTGATCGCGCTGCGCGGGGACCTCGACGGGCTTCCGCAGGACGCCCCCGTGGCGACGGTCGTCAACGTCTCCTCGATCTCCGCCACCACGGTCTCGACCAACCGCGGCGAGTACTGCATCTCGAAGGCAGGCGTCGGCATGGCGACGCAGCTCTGGGCGGTGCGGCTGGCGCCGGAGGGCATCGTGGTCTACGAGGTGCGCCCGGGCATCGTCGCCACCGACATGACCGCCGGGGTGAGCGCCAGGTACGACGCGTACTTCGAGGGCGGCAACGTACCGATCGCGCGCTGGGGCCGCCCGGCCGACGTCGCCGGCGCCGTGTCGATCCTCGCGTCGGGGGCCACTCCGTACTCGACCGGCGAGGTGTTCCACGTCGACGGCGGCCTCCACGTGCCGGTCCTGTGAGGCCCGCGATGACCGACACCACCCTGCGCATCGCCGGGCACGACGTCCCCGTCGTCACCGCCAACACCGTCGTCGTCGGCACCGGGTCCGCGGGTTACTGCGCCGCGGCGCGCCTGGTCCAGCTCGGCCAGGACGACGTCGTCATGGTCGCCGACAAGGTCAACGCCGGCGCCAGCCGCAACGCCGGATCGGACAAGCAGACGTACTACAAGCTCACGCTCTCGGGCGCCGAGGGCGACTCCGTGCGGGAGATGGCGCAGACGCTGTTCGCCGGCGGCGCCATGGACGGCGACAACGCGCTCGCCGAGGCCGCTCTCTCGGCGCGCGCGTTCCTGCACCTGGTGGACCTGGGCGTGCCGTTCCCGCAGAACCGCTTCGGGGAGTTCGTCGGCTACAAGACCGACCACGACCCCCGGCAGCGGGCCACCTCCGTGGGCCCGTACACGTCGCGCACCATGGTCGAGCGGCTCGAGGCGAGGGTGCGGCGCGACGGCACGCGCGTGCTCGACGAGTGCCGCGTGGTCGACGTCGTGACCGTGCCCGCCGCGGGCGGGGGCCGCGCCGTGGCCGGCCTGCTCGTGCTGCGCACCGACGTGCCGCACGACGGCGCCGCGAGCCCCTGGCTGCTGCTGCGGTGCACCAACCTCGTCTACGCGACGGGCGGCCCCGCGGGCATGTACGCCACCCGCGTGTTCCCGAACGGGCAGTGGGGCGCCTCGGGCGCCGCGTACCGGGCCGGCGTGCACGGCAAGAACCTCACGGAGTGGCAGTTCGGGCTTGCGTCCACTCGCCCGCGCTGGAACGTCTCGGGCACGTACATGCAGGTCATCCCGCGTTTCGTGTCCACGGACGCCGACGGCGGCGACGAGCGCGAGTTCCTCACCGAGGCCATCCCAGACTACGGTCGGCTGCTCTCGCTGGTGTTCCTCAAGGGCTACCAGTGGCCCTTCGACGTCCGCAAGGCGCGCGACGGGTCCTCGCTCGTCGACCTGCTCGTGTACCGCGAGACGGTGCTGCGTGGCCGGCGGGTGTTCCTCGACTTCCGCCGCAACCCCGTGCGCGACGAGCTCGACCCGTCGGCGCTGAGCCCGGAGGCGTTCGAGTACCTCGACAAGGCGGGCGTCCTGTTCGGCACGCCGGTCGAGCGGCTGCGGCACATGAACGAGCCCGCCTACCAGTTCTACCGGGACAAGAACCCGTACGTGGACCTCGAGAAGCAGCTGCTCGAGGTCGACGTGTGCGCCCAGCACAACAACGGCGGCCTCGTCGTGGACGCCTGGTGGCAGTCCAACGTCGCAGGGTTCTTCCCGGTGGGCGAGGCCGGGGGAGCGCACGGCGTCTACCGGCCGGGCGGCGCCGCCCTCAACTCCGGGCAGGTGGGCGCCACACGCGCGGCGCAGTACGTCGCCGCCCGCCGCACGCAGGACCCGCTCGACGACGCCGCGTTCGCCGGCGCGGCCGCACCGGTGCTCGCCGGGGCGCTGGCCCTGACCTCCGCGGCGACCGGGCGCGCCGCCACGGGCACGCCCGACAACACGGGTGAGCTGCTCCGCGCGGTGCAGGCCCTCATGAGCGCCAAGGCCGGCCCGGTGCGGTCGGCGTCGTCGATCCACGAGGCGCTGGACCAGGTGCGCGAGTGGCTCGCCGCCTACCCCGACCTGGTGTCCGCCGACGGCGGCTCGCGTCGGTCGGTCAACCGCACCTTCCTGGTGCGCGACATCCTGACCAGCGCCTACGTGTACCTCTCGGCGATGGCCGACTACGTGGCGCACGGCGGCCGGTCGCGCGGCTCGGTGCTCTGCACGGACCCGGCGGGCGGCCTGCCGCTGGCGTGGCCTCGCGCCGAGGCGGAGCTCGACCTGCCCGAGGAGTTCCGGTTCTCCCTGGACGGCGGCGCCCTCGACGACGTCGTGCAGGAGGTCGCGTTCGCCCCCGACGGAGGAGCCGGGACGGTCGAGTTCACGTGGCGCCCGCGGCGGCCCGTCCCGGAGGTGGACGGCTTCTTCGAGAACGTGTGGAGGGACTACCGGGAGCACGGGAACGTGCTCTGAGGCGGGGTCTCGACGGGCTCGACCGGCACGCTGGTCGGGCCCGTCGAGCCCGCGCCCTACAGGTACGGCAGCACGTGCCGCGCGTACCGGTCGGCCATCGTGGCCAGCGTCCGCTCGGCGGGGGCGGCCCAGACCTCCTCGTGGAAGATCTCGACCTCGACGTCGCCGGCGTAGCCCGCCTCGGCGACCCACCGCGTGATCGACTCGAAGTCGACGAACCCGTCGCCCACGTGCCCGCGCGAGTTGAGCGGCTCGGCGGCGAGCGGCAGCACCCAGTCGCACACCTGGTACGACGCGATACGGCCCTCGGCGCCAGCCCGGGCGATCGACTCGCGCAGCTGCGGGTCCCACCACACGTGGTAAGTGTCGACGACGACGCCGACCACGTCCGGGTCGAACGGTGCCGCGAGGTCGAGCGCCTGGCCGAGCGTCGAGACGACGGCGCGGTCGGCCGCGAACATCGGGTGCAGCGCCTCGACCACCAGCCGCACGCCGTGCTCGGCGGCGTACGGAGCGAGCTCCCCGATGCGGTCGGCGACGCGCTGCCGCGTGGCCACGAGGTCGCGCGAGCCGGCGGGCAGGCCGCCCACCACGAGGATCAGCTCGTGCGTGCCGAGCGTCGCCGCCTCGCGGATCGCCAGGCGGTTGTCCTCCAGCGCGGCGGCTGCGGCGGCGTCGTCGGCAGCGGTGAGGAACCCGCCACGGCACAGCGACGAGACCCGCAGGCCGGCCTCGGAGATCAGGCGCGCGGCCTTCTCGACCCCCGCCTCCTGGACGCGGTCGCGCCACGGCCCGACGGCGCCCAACCCAGCCGCCGCGGCCGCCTCGACGGCCTGCGCGAGCGTGAGGTGCTTGGTGGTGGCCGTGTTGAGGGACAGCCGCGAGAGGTCGGCGCTCACAGGGCGATCTCCGGGACGTCGAGGCGGCGGCCCTCGGCCGACGAGCGCAGGCCGAGCTCGGCGAGCTGCACGCCGCGCGCGGCGGAGAGCAGGTCGTAGCGGTGCGGGCGGCCCGCGGCGACGTCGCGCAGGAACTCCTCCCACTGCGCCTTGAACCCGTTGTCGAGCTCGCCGTTGTCGGGGACGGTGGCCCACTGGTCGAGGAACCGCTCCGGGGTGGGCAGGTCGGGGTTCCACACCGCCTTGGGCGTGGTGGAGCGCGGCTGCGCGACGCACCCGAACAGCCCGGCGACGGCCGACCCGTGCGTGCCGTCCACCTGGAACTCGACCAGCTCTCCGCGGTGCACCCGCACGGCCCAGGAGGAGTTGATCTGCGCGACCACCGGGTCCCCGCCGGGCGTGGTCAGCTTGAAGATGCCGTAGGCGGCGTCGTCGGCCGTGGCGGCGTACGGCTCGCCCTGCTCGTCCCAGCGGGTGGGGATGTGCGTGGCCGTCTGCGTGATCACGGAGGTGACCGTGCCGACGATGCCCTCGAGCACGTAGCTCCAGTGCGGGTACATGTCGGTGGACATCGAGCCGCCGTCGGCCAGGCGGTAGTTCCAGGAGGGTCGCTGCGCGGGCTGCACGTCGCCCTCGAAAACCCAGTAGCCGAACTCGCCGCGCAGCGACAGGATCCGGCCGAAGAAGCCCTCGTCGACCAGGCGGCGCAGCTTGACCAGGCCCGGCAGGTAGAGCTTGTCGTGCACCACGCCCACGGTCACGCCGGCGGTCGCCCCGAGGCGCGCGAGCTCGACGGCGTCGGCGAGGTTGTCCGCCGTCGGCTTCTCCGTGTAGACGTGCTTGCCCGCCTGGATCGCCTTGGTCAGCGTCTTGACCCGCAGCGACGTCATCGAGGCGTCGAAGACGACGTCGGTGGCCGGGTCCGCGATGATCCCGTCGAGGTCGGTGGTCCACTCCGCCACCCCGTGCCGGGCGGCGATCTCCGCGAGCCGGGCCTCGCTGCGCCCCACGAGCACGGGCTCGACCTGCAGTCGCGTGCCGTCGGGCAGCAGGACGCCGCCGGCGTCGCGGATCGGCAGGATCGAGCGGACGAGGTGCTGGCGGTAGCCCATGCGGCCGGTCACGCCGTTCATGGCGATACGGAGGGTGCGGGTGGAGGTCATGCTCGCTCCGGAGGTCGGCGGCCGACGGCGCGGCCGGGTGAGGCACCCCGTCGTTGGAATGCGCTTTCCACTCTAGCGGCTCGGGCGGTACTGTTGCGCCTCACGGTGTTGTAACGTTTCAACTCGGGACTTGACGGCTGTAAAGCGCTTTCCCATACGATCGGCACCGCGCAACCCACGCTTGAGCAAGGAGGCTCACTGCAATGAAGCGATCCCTCGTCGGGGCTGTCGGCATGGTGGCCGCAGCGACGCTGGTCCTGAGCGGGTGCGGCGGTGGAAGTGGCAACGGCGCAGCGGGCGGGTCCGACGACCCGAACCGCACGTCGCCGGGCGCGGAGCCCGTCACCCTCGTCCTCAACTGGTGGGGCAACGACGACCGCGCCAGCCGCTACCAGCAGGCGCTCGACCTGTTCCACAAGAAGTACCCGTGGATCACCGTCAAGACCGGCTTCTCCGACTTCTCGTCGTACTGGGAGGCCAAGGCGACCGAGGCGGCCGGCAAGGCCCTGCCCGACGTGTTCCAGTTCGACTCGGCCTACCTGCGCGAGTACGGGGAGACCGGCCAGCTGCTGGACCTGCAGCCCCTCATCGACGACAAGACCATCGACCTCTCGGGCTACGACCCGAGCCTGGTCAAGGCCGCGAACGTCGACGGCAAGCAGATCGCCATCCCGACGTCGACCAACACGCTCGCCATGTTCGTCAACCCGGACGTCGCCACAGCGGCCGGGGTCGAGTTCCCCGCCGACGGCTACAGCTGGGACGACCTCAACACGTTCGTCCAGAAGGTCTCGGCCGCCGACGTGAAGACGAAGGACGGCTACAAGCTCTACGGGTCGGGCGACTACACCGGCACGTTCTGGTTCTTCCTGCAGGACCTGGTCCAGCAGGGCACCGACCCGTTCACCAAGGACGGCAAGCTGAACTTCGACAAGAAGGACGTCATCGCCTGGCTCGACAAGACGGCCGACCTGCGCAAGAGCAAGGACGTCTACCCGACCGACCGCGCGACCGCCGTCAAGCCCAAGAGCGGCCTGACGATGAACGAGGCCGTGGCGGAGATGTCGTGGGACAACTTCCTCGCGGGCTACGTCTCCGACTCCGGCAAGCAGAACATCAAGGTGCTGCCGATCCCGGCGGGGCCGAACGGGACGGGCAACTTCTTCCGCCCGTCCATGCACCTGGCCGTCGGCGCCAACACCAAGCACCCGTACGAGGCGGGCCTGCTGATCAACTTCCTGCTCACCGACCCTGACGTGGGCAAGGTCTTCGGCACGTCGAAGGGCGTCCCGGGCGACAAGGCGCAGCGCGCCGCGATCGACGCGCCCGCCGGCTCCGTCGACGCCCAGGTGCTGGCGTACGAGGACACGATGGCGAAGACGGACACGACCGTCGCGCCGATCCCGGTCAAGGGCTTCGGCACCATCGAGGCGTCGTGGCTGACGCTCTCGGAGGAGCTCGGCGACGGGAAGACCACGCCGGAGGACTTCGCCGACCGGTGGTTCGCCGAGGTCCAGAACTCCGTCGGCTGACAGGCCACGGGGGCCCGCCCTGGCGACAGGGCGGGCCCCCAGAACCATGCGAGGACATGATGACGATGACGACGCTCAGCGCTGAGAACGCCACCGACCAGCCGGCACCGACGCCCGCTGAGACCTCCCGAAAGCCCAAGCCGCGCGGGCGCGACATCCGCGCCGGGTACGCGTTCCTCGCGCCGTGGCTGCTGGGCTTCTTCCTGCTGACCGCGGGCCCGATGGTGGCCTCGCTGTACCTGGCGTTCACCAAGTACAACCTGTTCGGCGCCCCCGAGTGGATCGGCGTCGCGAACTTCACGCGCCTGCTCGCCGACCCGGACTACCTCAAGGCCTGGCAGGTCACCGGCGTGTACGTGCTCATCGGCACGCCCGTGAAGCTGATCGCAGCGCTCGCGGTCGCGATGCTGCTGAACACCAAGTACCGGGGCAAGAGCTTCTACCGCTCCGCGTTCTACGCCCCGTCGCTGGTCGGCGCCAGCGTCTCGATCGCCATCGTCTGGAAGGCGATGTTCATCGACCGCGGGCCCGTCGACACCGTGCAGCAGTTCTTCGGGTTCCCGGCCGGCGGCTGGGTGGGGCAGCCGGAGCGCACGATGCCGATGCTCGTCCTGCTGACCGTCTGGCAGTTCGGCGCGCCGATGGTCATCTTCCTGGCGGGCCTCAAGCAGGTGCCCGCCGAGCTGTACGAGGCGGCCGCCTGCGACGGTGCGGGGCCTTGGCGCCGGTTCACCACGATCACCGTGCCGATGCTGTCGCCCGTGCTGTTCTTCAACCTGCTGCTCGAGACGATCCACGCGTTCCAGATCTTCAACTCGGCGTACATCATCTCGTCGGGCACCGGCGGCCCCGCGCGGTCGACCCTCTTCTACACGCTGTACCTGTACTTCCGCGGGTTCCGCGACTTCCAGATGGGCTATGCGTCGGCGATGGCCTGGGTCCTCGTCGTCGTCATCGGCATCGTCACCGTCATCTTCTTCCGCAGCTCCAAGCTGTGGGTGCACTACTCCGGGGAGAGCCGATGAGCACCGCGACCTTCGACACCGCGACGACGTCGCGCGTCGACCTCGCCCAGTCCGCGAAGCTGCACAAGCAGGCCGTCGCGCGGTCCCGGGCCAAGGCCACGCTGTTCCACGTGCTGGTGTGCGTGGTGCTGGTGGTGGTGCTCTACCCGGCGGCCTGGATGATCATCTCGGCGTTCAAGCCGTCGGCCGACATCATCGGCAACGTGAGCCTGTGGCCCACCCACGGGTCCCTGCGGAACTTCACCAAGGCGCTCGGCGGCATCGGCGGCGTCTCGTTCTGGACCTTCTTCCAGAACTCCGTGATCCTCGCGGTCGGCAGCGTCGTGGGCATCACGCTCTCGTGCTCCGTGACGGCCTACGCGTTCGCGCGCATCAACTTCCCGGGCCGCAACGTGTTCTTCACGCTCATGATCGGCACGCTGCTGCTGCCGTTCCACGTCGTGATCATCCCGCAGTACATCCTGTTCAACACGCTCGGCCTGGTGAACACGTTCGTGCCGCTGCTCATCGGCAAGTTCCTCGCGGCGGACGCCTTCTTCGTGTTCCTCATGGTGCAGTTCATGCGCAACCTGCCCCGCGAGCTCGACGAGGCCGCCCGCATCGACGGCGCCGGGCACCTGCGGATCTTCACCTCGATCATGCTGCCGCTCATGAAGCCGGCCCTGGTGACCAGCTCGATCTTCGCGTTCATCTGGTCCTGGAACGACTTCTTCGGGCCGCTGCTCTACCTCAAGAGCCCCGAGCTCTACACCCTCCCGATCGCCCTGCGGCTCTTCGTCGACCAGACCTCGGTGTCCGACTACGGTGCGCAGATGGCCATGGCAGTCCTCGCGCTCGTCCCCGTGCTGCTCTTCTTCCTCGTCTTCCAGAGGTACCTGGTCGAGGGCGTCGCCACCCAGGGCCTCAAGGGCTGAGCGATGAGCACCGGGAGCCAGGAGGCGAAGGCGCCGCGCGCGGCGGAGGGTCGCGCGATCTTCGGCGGGGGAGCGTTCGCGCGCTTCGGCGAGATGCTGCTGGTCGGCGTGGCCGTGTCCGTGCTCAGCCTGCTCGGCGTCACGGCCCTGCCGGCGTTCGCGGCCGGCGTCGCGCACGTGCGGCGCCACCTGCACTCGCGGCCCGACGGCGTGGCCGACCTGGGCCGCGACTTCCTCGCGGCGTGGCGCGGCGGCTGGGGGTGGCCCGTGACCGCGGCCGCCGCGCTCGCGCTGCTGGCGTTCGAGGTCTCGGCCGTCGGGTCGGGGGCCATGCCCGGTGGCACGGTCGGGCTCGTGGTCGTGCTCATGGTTGCGGCCGTCGTAGTGGTCGCGCTGCTGCGCGCCGCGGCCGGCTGGCAGCCCGGGGCGCGCTGGCGCGACGTGCTGCTCGCCGGGTCGCGCCGCACCACCGACGACCTCGTGGGGTCGGGGCTGCTGCTGGTCGGGGTGGCGCTGAGCAGCCTCGTCGTGTGGATGTTCGCGCCGCTCGTGGTGATCGTCCCCGGGCTGCTCTGCTTCGCGGCGGCTGCGGTGGAGGCGCGCCGCATGGTCGCGCCGCCCCTCACCCGCGGGCCGGGGCCGTCGACTCTCGCACGATGAGCTGCGGGCTCAGCACCACCCGGTGGACCGGCCGGCCCGGGTCGGCGAGACGCTTGACCAGCAGGTCGACCGCCGCGCGGCCGACGCTCCGACGGGGCGGGCTCACCGCCGTGAGGGCGGGGCTGTAGAGGCGCGCCACCTCGTCGTCGTACGCGACGACCGACAGGTCACGCGGCACCGACAGACCGCGGTCCTGTGCGTGCTGGACGAACGCCATCGCGTCCGGGTCGGAATGCACCAGCAGCGCGGTGGTGCCGGTGGACAGCGTGGTCTCGAGGACGGCGTCGACCACGTCGTTGAAGTCCGGGTGGCGCCGGTCGGGGATGGTGCGCTCGAAGTGCGAGGTCGCGGTCAACGAGAGGTCGGCCACCGCGCGCCGCCAGCCCATGGCGATCTTGCGCGACGTCGGCGACTGCGGGTTGACCACCAGGCCGACGTTGCGGTGGCCCAGGTCGGCCAGGTGGCGCACGGCCATCAGCGCGCCGAGGGCGTGGTCGGTGGTCACGGACTCGACGGCCTCGCGGTGCGGGTTCAGCTGCCCCTCGCGCTCCACGAGCACGCTCGGCACGGGCGACGCCGCGAGCCACTGGAGCAGGTCCTGCGCGCGCGGGCTGTCGGTGTTCGGGGCGAGCAGCAGGCCGTGCACGGCGTTGACCTCGACGAGCCGGCGGACGGCGGGCAGCTCGTCGGTCGCCTCGTACGACGAGCCACGCAGCTGGGTGCGCATGCCGTGCGACGCGGCCTCGGCCTCGATGCCGCGCACCACGCCCGGCCAGTAGTAGTCCAGCGACGGGACCAGCACGCCGAGGGCCTTCTCCTGGACGGGCGGCAGCGGGTCGTGGCCGTTCTCGACCCGCGCGACGGCCCCGCCGTGCACCCGCTCGAGGAGCCCCTCGGCCTCGAGCTGCGCGATGTCGCGCCGCACCGTCACGGGCGTCACGCCGAGCTGCTCGACCAGGTCGGCGACGCGCACCGCGCCGTCGCGCGCGAGCACGCCCAGCAGGTGGCTGCGGCGCTCGGCGGCCAGCGGGGGACGGGTCGTGGGCTCGGTCATCGCGACTCCTCGGCGGAGGTGGGCTGATCGGGGAGCTGCTCGGCGCTCACGACGACGCCGCGGCGTGCGGTGACGTCGAGCTCGATCCGGGTGAGGCGTTCGCCCCACACGTCGGACAGCATGGGGTCGTCGAGCACCTGCACGCTCATGGTGGCAGGCACGCCGTCCGGCCAGCGCAGACGCACCGGCGTCGCACCGTCCAGCGGGACGACGACGGCGCCGTCGGGCAGCAGCGTGACGGCGCCCGCGGCGAGCAGGTGCAGAGCCGTCGCGGGCTCCGACCCGGGGCTCTCCCAGCCGTCGAGCTGCCAGGTGTCGCGCACCTCGACGCGCGGGGCGACCCCGCGCAGGAGCACGGCCTCGCGCCGCCACGAGAGCAGTCCGTCGTCCGGGTACGCGGCGGCGAGGTCGAGGGTGAGCCCGGCCGCGTCGTCCGGACCGGCGCCGAGGAGCGGCTCGACGGCGGTCGCGCCGAACTGCCGCCCGATGCCCTGTTCCGCGCCGCGCACCTGCGGGACGTTGTGCCACGCGCTGCGCATCGGCCAGATCGTGTACCGGTCGGGCCCGAACGTGGCGGCCGTGTACGTGGGCCTGCCGGCGTCGACGAGCACGGGAACGCCGTCGGACGCGACGACGAACGAGCCGACGTCGGCGTGGTTGTGGTGCTCGCCGTTGTGTCCGCCCTTGACCACGAGCGTCAGCCCGGCCGCCGTCCCGGCGTGCTCGCGCGCGAGCCGGACCTGGACGGACGGCAGCCACACGTCGCGGGGGAGCGGCGACGGGCCGGGGAGCGCCGCCGTCCACTCGGCGTCGACGAGGGTGCGCAGCAGTCGCCCGAGTCCCTCGGTCTCCGCTGCGGCGGGCGCGCCCCGGGGGCGGGGGGCGGCGGGGGGGGCGGGCCCGGCGGGGGGGCCGGCGCGGGGGGGGGGGCGGGGGGGGGCGGCGCC
>Ga0082212_10001708_pt1 | contig 32313 bp, 25 predicted proteins | sample TergutNt197P3_FD_71548 | JGI IMG/M metagenome (GOLD analysis project Ga0082212, IMG submission 71548) | Neocapritermes taracua P3 segment gut microbial communities from Petit-Saut dam, French Guiana - Nt197 P3 | ecosystem: Host-associated > Arthropoda: Insects > Digestive system > Gut ... | reverse complement strand
CTTTACTTTCCCGTTTTCGTGATATAATTTTTAATGACTTTATATGTGGCACTTCTCGCATGTTTGTTCGTCATTCGAGTTAGGCAGGGATGGCAACGGGCATGCGTTTTTTGTACCACAGGCACGCTTTACTTATGGAGGACAAAAGATGGGCAGCGGAACGGTAAAATGGTTTAATCCGGATAAAGGCTTCGGCTTCATCAGCAACGACGAGGGGGGAGACGACGTCTTTGTGCATTTCTCCGCTATCATGGCGGAGGGGTTCAGGACGCTAAGGGAAGGGCAAAAAGTGAATTTTGAGATAGAGCCCGACCCGAAAGACGAAAACAAGATGCGCGCAGTCAATGTGACCCTTGCATAGGGCATATTAGATTAACCATGAAAAGGACCGGGGCCGCCAGGCTCCGGTTTGTTTTTACCCCTGATGTACATGAACCGGACGATTATTAAAAAAACCTGAAAAAAATGCATATTATTTTAAAGATTTTTTGTATTTTTTACCTGACTATGATAAACTCAATTAATACCAGAAGGGGCGGGTACATGGCAATTTCAAAAGACGACATGCTTTCTATTAAGGATTTCTCTAGGTTGACGGGCATCAAACAGTCTACCCTTAGATATTATGACGATTTGGGCCTGTTTTCGCCAATTATCAGGGGTTCGAACGGATACCGGTATTATTCGCCCCAGCAAATCACGACCATCAACTCGATCAACCTGCTCCATGAACTGGACATGCCGATCAGGAAAGTCTCGGACATCCAGAACCACCGCACCCCGGAACTCATGTTCAAGGTGCTCAGCGAAAAGGAGGAAGTGCTCGAAGCCGAGCTTACAAAACTGGAGCGCTCCTACAATGTAGTCCGTACGCTCAAGCGCATGATCCAGATCGGCCTCGCGTCTGACGAGGCGATCGTCGAGACGCGGTTTTTTGACGAGCTGCCGATAGTGATAGGCTCCGAAAACGATTTTGCCGGTTCCGGGTTTTTTTTCGACGCCTTCCTGAGGTTCTGCGAGGAAGCCAAGCAATACCGCATAGACCTGCGCCTGCCGGTCGGCGGCATGTTCGCGGATTTCGACGCCTTCTGCGCGACCCCCTCGTTCCCGACGCATTTCTTCTCTGTCGACCCCAAGGGCCTCGACAAACGCCCCGCCGGGAAATATGTCTCAGCGTTCTCGCGCGGCTACTACGGGGAGACAGGCAACCTTGTCGAGCGCATGAGGCAATACATCCAGCAGCAAAACCTGAGAATCACCGGCCCGGTGTTCCACATCTTCCTGCACGACGAGCTGAGTATCGACAACCCTCACAATTACTTGCTGCACGCCACGGTCGAAGTGGCATAGTTACGGTATAGCAGGACGGCGAGGATCGTCTTGCCGTCGTTCATCCCGCCGGCGCCTATCAGGCCGTACAGCTCTTCGGGCAGCCATTCCTCTATTTCGATCGACTCGTTTTCGTCAAAATCCGTTTCGCCGGGCGCAAGGCCCTCCGCGAGGTACACGTGCAGTATCTCCTCCGAATACCCGACCGTCGGGTAGAACGACGACAGATGCCGCATGCGCCCCGCCGTATAGCCGGTCTCCTCCCGGAATTCCCTGAGCGCGGCCTCTTCCGGGTCCTCTCCCTTCTCGAGCTTCCCGGCAGGAAGCTCGAACATGACCTGCTCCGCCGGCTTCCGGTACTGCCGGACCATCGGGATCCTGCCCTCCCGCGTGACGCCAACGATCACGACGCCGCCGCCATGCTCGACCACCTCGCGGTACGAGGCGCGTCCGCCCTTCACCGAGACCTTGTCCCTGCGCAGGTTCAGGATCGCGCCCTCGTAGATCATTTCGCTCGACAGCGTTTTCTCTTCCACTACCATGCAAACATATTAGCATAGTTCTTGTATGTTCTTATATAGAATATGAAAAACCTCAAAAAATAGACCGGCGAGGGCGCGTCATCAAACATTACAGAAAGTTGTGGGTAATATAATGTTTTGTGATGGGGGTGGAAACGATAGCGCGCCCTCACAATAGTATTATACCACAAACATTTGAATTTAATCAGTTTTTTCTAATATTTTTTCAAATGTTTTGATTTTTTTTATTTTCGCCCCGCGCGGATGCCCAGCCCTTTGCGGATCCGCTCGACGGCCGGGTAGAGCGCGGCCGCGACGGCGACGCCGCAGCCCCACTGGATCATGTTGAAAGGCGCGCCCGCGAGCGCCTGGTTGACGTTGAAAAGCGCTATGTCAAAGGCCGCGTAGCCGCCCGTCATGATTGCCCCGCCTATGATGGAGGCGACGATGAACCGCGCGAACCCGGCGCGCTCCATGAGCCTGCCGCAGACAAGGCCCATCGCCCCCTTCACGGCCGCGGTCGGCAGCGCGTAGATGGCGTAGCCCGCTGAGAGGTCCGCGAGCGCGGACCCGGCCCCCGCCGCCAACATGCCCCACGGCCCGCCGAGCAGCGACGCCGCGATATATACGGCCGCGTCCCCGATGTTCAGGTAGCCCCCCGCCGCGATCGGCATGGGGATCCTGACGGCAAAGGTGACGACAAATATTACGGCCGCCATCAGGGCTGTCGTCGTCACTATCCTCGCGTCAGGGCCTTGCTTTTTGCTCATCATCCTTCTCCGCCTCGTTTCCCGGTACGGACCGGCACAAAATAGTATATACTATATTTGCGCATTCGCTTATAAATCGGGAACTCTTTTCAGCAATATATAAGGAGGGCTTTTGCATAACGAACTCTGGGAAAAAACAAGAGAATCGCTAAGCGCGTTGCTTCCGATTACGTTTGTCGTGCTTATACTCAATTTCACGATCGCGCCCATGCCTTTTTCGGTGAGGGGGATGTTCATCATAGGCGCGTTCATGCTGGTCGCCGGCATGAGCCTCTTCATGATGGGCGCCGACATGGCGCTGATGCCGATCGGCGAGCACCTTGGGCAATACCTCAGCAAGTCCGGGAAGATCGGCCTGATAGTCATCTTCTGCCTGCTGATGGGCACCATGGTCACGATCACGGAGCCGGACCTGCAGGTGCTGGCGAAGCAGATTCCCGGCGTGCCCAACCAGGCGCTGATCCTGACTGTAGCGGCCGGCCTCGGCGTCTTCCTGGTCGTCGCCGTGCTGCGCGTCATCTTCCGCTGGAATATGTCGATCGTGCTGTCCGGCATGTTTGCCGCCGCGCTGGCCGTCGGGATCTTCGTCCCCGACGAGTACCTCTCCGTCTCGTTCGACGCCAGCGGCGTCACGACCGGCCCTTTCACGACCCCTTTCATCCTGGCGCTCGGCATCGGGATAAGCGCCGTGCGCGGCGGGAAAAGCTCCCTGAACGACAGCTTCGGCCTCGCGGCGATCTGCGGCATCGGCCCGATATTCGCGGTCATGTCTCTCAGCCTGTTCTACGAGCCGGACAGCTCCCCGCCGGACGCCCTGGCCGCCGCCACCGAGATCGACACCGTCCCCGGGCTTCTGTCCCACTTCGCCCACGGCATACCCGAGTACATACAGGAAATCGCCATCGCGATCGCCCCGCTCATCGGCCTGCTGGCCCTGTTCCAGGTTTTCGCGCTGAAACTGCCAAAGCCCCAGATGATCAAGATCGGCATCGGCCTCCTCTATACCTTCATCGGCCTGTCGGTCTTCCTCTCAGGCGTCGGCATCGGCTTCATGCCGGCAGGCTCGTTTATCGGCCGGTTTGTCGGCGGGCTCGATTACAACTGGATCCTTATTCCCATAGGCGCGGTGGTCGGCTTCTTTATCGTGCTCGCGGAGCCCGCCGTCCACGTCCTTATAGAGCAAATCGAAATACTTACCAGCAATATCATCCCGCGCAGCCTCCTGCTCCGCGGCCTTTCGATCAGCGTCGCGGCGGCCATCGCCTTCGCCATGGTCCGCGTCGTCTATGGCACAAGCATCTGGTATTTCCTCCTCCCGGGCTACGCGGCCGCGATCGTGCTGTCCTTTATCGTCCCGAAATTCTTCGTCGCCATAGCGTTCGACTCCGGCGCGGTTGCCACGGGCCCGATGACGGCCACCTTCGTGCTGCCCTTCACCATCGGCGCCTGCGTCAGCTCGGGCGGCAACATATTGCTCGACGCCTTTGGCGTCATAGCCATGGTCGCCATGATGCCGCTTGTCACGATGCAGGCGATTGGCCTGATGTACAAGCTCAAGACCAAGGACACCGACATGGAGGAAACCAGGGCCCTCGAAGGGCTCTCGGCGGGCCGGGCCAGGAGGGAAGGCGTCGGCCTCGCGGCCAGGGGCCTGTACATGGCCGAGGACGAAGACTATATCGACTTTGACAAGATAAGCGAGATAAGCGGGATAAGCGGGATACGCGGGATAGAAGAGGCAGAAGAGATAGATGAGATAGATGAGATAGAAGAGATAGAGGAGGACGCCTGATATGGGCCGGCAAAGATACGAGCGGATCGCGTTTGTCATCACCGTCATCTCCCACGGCAAGGGCGACGCCGTGGTCGAAATGCTGAAGAACAAGGGCATCACGTACAATATGGCCGCTGTCGGCTACGCCGCGATCGGGCTCGAGCTCGCCGACTATTTCGGGCTGACCGAAGTGAAGCGGGATATCATAATGAGTACCGTCCCCGAGCGCCGCGTACCCGAGATGATGACGATGCTGAAATACGGATTCTCGCTGGACGAGACGCGCACGGGGGCCGCGTTCTGCGTGCCGGTCTCGAGCGTCGCGGGCATCAAGGCCCTTCAGTTCCTGTCCGGGACAAACGACGTGTTCCTGGAGCAGGGCGATGACGGCAACGAAGGGGAAAGAAAAAGCGGCAACGACGGGGGAAAAATGGACGGCAACGACGGAAAAAGAAAGGACGGCAACGACATGGAAATGGATTACCAGGGCGCTGAATACAGGCTCATCATCACGATCATAAGCCGCGGCTTCGCGGACAACGTGATAGACGCGGCGAAAGCGGCCGGCGCGCGTGGCAGCACCATCTTCTACGCCAGGGGCTCGGGCATCCACGACCCGGAGAAATTCATGAACATCCCGATCGAGCCCGAAAAGGAGATCGTGCTCACCCTCGTAGGCAAGTCCGCCGCGAAAGGCGTCACCATGGCGATAATGGAGGAGGCCGGGCTGGACCAGGAGGGCCGCGGCATCTGCTTCGCCATGCCCGTCACCGACGTGGCCGGCATAAAGGCCTTTGAAATCCTGGAGGAAAAATAGCGGCCTTTGGAAATATTATCGCGCAATGTGTTGAAATCCATCGGCGCAAGAGGTTAAAATCAAATAACGCAAGCAAATAACGCAAGCAGCTAACGCAAGCAGCTAACGCAAGCAGCTAACGCAAGCAGCCAGGACCCGATAAGGCAAGGAGGCCACATGCAGCTGAAAATACCACAGATACAAGGCTTTGCGCCGGATGAAGCCAGCTTTTCCGCAGGGAAAAAGCTTGCCCGGGACGGGAGCTTTACAAAGCTGTTCATTGACGAAAGCGGCCTGCTGCTGTTTGGCGAGTGCAAGGGGAGCGGGAAAAACCCTTACAATGTCTCGGTGGATTTCGCGAGCGGCGAGCCAGTGTGCCGCTGCTCCTGCCCGAGCAGGAAGTTCCCGTGCAAGCACGCCATCGGCCTGATGGCATGCCGCGCCGAGGGGAAGGCTTTCAAGGCCGCGCAGGTCCCGCAGGATATCCTGGACAAGCGGGCAAAACTGGAAAAGAAGGCGGCGAAGGCGGCCGAAGGCGCGAAGGCGGCAGAAGGCGCGGAAAGCCCGCAGCCGAAGAAACCGAAAAGGCCAAACACGGGGGCCCTGAAAAAGAAGATAGCGAGCCAGCTCGAGGGGCTTGCGCTCTGCGGCAAGCTGCTGGGCGAAATCGCCACGGACGGCATGGCGTCCATCAGCCCGCAGAAGCTGAAGGACCTGCAGGAGCAAAGCGTCAAGCTCGGGGACTACTATATCCCCGGCATACAAAAGGAATTCCGCGCGCTTCTCGCCTGTTTCGAAGGCATGGGCGCGGATCCGGAAGCGGCCTACGACGCGGGCATGGCGCAGATGCTGGAACTGGGCCTGCTGCTGAAAAAGGGCCGGGAGTACCTGGAGAAGAAAGCGGAGGACCCGGCCTTGAACCTGGATATAAAATCGGGCATAGAGGCACAGCTGGGCCACGCCTGGCAGCTCTCCGAGCTGGCGGCGCTCGGCCTTTGCCGGAAAAGCGCGCGGCTTCTTCAACTCAGCTTCTTTTGCCATGACAACCAGGCGGCCATGCAGCACGAGGATACGGGGCTGTGGCTCGGCCTTGACGACGGGACGGTCTACCTGCGGCAGAATTTCCGCCCATACAGGGCGTCCAGGCATATTTTGCAGGAGGACACGAAGGAAGGCGTCCTGCCCGTGGAGATGCTCTATGTCTATCCCGGAGGCCTGAACCCGCGCATGCGCTGGGAAGGGGCAGCGCTGTCCGAAGCCGCGTCGCCCGCGGATTTCGCCAAGGCCTTGTCGCTGGCGAAAACGGACTATGCGGCTGCCATCAAGGAGATCAAGGGCCAGCTCAAGGACCCGCTGTCCGACAAGAACCCTTACGCCCTGCTGGCATACGCGCGCATCGGCAAGGCAAGCGGCGGCTATTGCGTCGAAAGCGCGTCGGGCGAGCGAATAGAGCTCGAAAACGCGGGCGGCCAGGACATACCTGACACCCTGTGGCTGCTCGGCCATATCAGGCCGGAGGGCGCGGGCGCCGCGCTTTGCCGCTTCAAGCTGAGCCCGGACGCGAAGAAACTGACGGCCGCGCCGCTCTGCCTGATAGACGGGGAGCGGATGCTCCGGCTGGCATTCTAATAAGTGTTTTCGCCTTGTATGACAGGAGGAATATATGAGCCTTGCGTACCTGCATGAATCCCGCGCCGAGATCCGGCGGCTCCTGATAGCCGGGGCCAAATACGCGGAAGGCGACTTCCGGCTCCTGCGGCTGGCGAAAGAGCTCGGCAAGGCCGGGGAGAAGGCCCCGGCATTCGCGCGCGCCGCCGCGCTGCTGGAAAGATGCGCCTCCCCGGAGGGGAGCGGCGAAAGCGCGGCGCAGCCCCTGCCTGCCGAGGGGAGCGGCGAGGGCGCGGCGCAGCGCCTGCTCGACGCCGGCGCCTTTGTCTCCGCCGTGCTGTTCACCCAGGCCGCTACCGGGCTGGAAGGGGGCTGGGAACCCTGGGACGCGCCGGGGGACGCCCTGGCCCGGGAGTATTTCGGCGAGGGTTTTGCCTTAGCCGGGCCGGGATGGCGCACAGCCCCGCAGTGGAGCCTGCCCGGGCACAAAGAGCTGCCCGGGCACAAGGGGCTGCCCGCGCGCAAAGAGCTGCCCGGATACAGGGAACTCATCCCGGTCGTCACGGCGCTTACGGCCAGGCGCGCCGGCCGTCACCAGACAATCAAGGAAGCGCTGGAATCCGGCCTGCTTCTCGACTACAGGCTGCTGCCCTGCCTCGTCGGCGGCCTTTCCGACACCTATGCCGATATACCGCCCATGTGCGTCAAGGCCCTCACGGGCATCGGCAGGCCCGCCCTCCCGATGCTGCTGGACGGCTTCGACATGAAGGGCGCGCACAGGGAGCCCCAGCACCGTTTCGCGGCAATCGCGGGCATAGCGGGCAAGAGCGGCGCCGCCCTGTACCGCAAAGCCTATCTTGAAGGCTCGGCGGGGATACGCGAGATGGCGGTCGGGTATATGTACGGCCTGGACGGCATGGAGGACTTGATCCAGGCCGCGGCGCAGGACCCGTCAAAGGATGTGAGAGAGGCGGCAGAACGCCTGCTCGCGCGAGGCCGCCCGCTGAAGGCTATCGGCGCCGCGCTGTTCGGAAGGAAAAAAGGAGGATAAGTTTATGGCTGACGTACTCAGGCTGCCGGCGGAAGAGCAATTCCAGGGTGAAATCGAAGCGCTGGTTTCGGGAGAAAAGGACCATGTCCCAGAAGGCTGGCGCATGTCGCCCCAGAGCGTACTGACGTATATAACGGGCGGCAAGGCAAGCGGCGTGAAGATCACGCCAAAATACATCGGGCGCCCGCGCCTCGTGGAGATTGCCATCTCCACCATCCTGACAGACCGGGGCCTGCTTTTGATTGGCGAGCCGGGCACCGCGAAATCGTGGCTCAGCGAGCACCTGGCCGCCGCGATCCACGGCGACTCGTCAAAAGTGATCCAGGGGACTATGGGGACGACCGAGGAACAGATCAAATACAGCTGGAACTACGCCATGCTGATAGCCTACGGCCCAAAGCCCGAGGCCCTCGTGAAAACGCCGATGTACCACGCTATGGAGCAGGGAGGCGTATGCCGGTTTGAAGAAATCAGCCGCTGCGCTTCGGAGGTCCAGGACGCGCTAATCTCCATCCTGAGCGAAAAGACGATGGCCATCCCCGAGCTGAACACGGACGTAAAGGCAAAGAGAGGATTTTCCGTCATTGCCACAGCGAATACGCGGGACAAAGGCGTCAACGATATGAGCGCCGCCCTAAAGCGCAGGTTCAATATCGTCATCCTTCCCGCGCCCGAAACGCGGGACTCTGAAATCGAAATCGTGGAGACCCGTGTCGCGCAGCTTTCCGGCAACCTGAAACTCCCATCTGCCCTGCCGGGCGAACAGGCCATAGCCAAAGTGGTCACTATCTTCCGTGAGCTGCGCTCGGGGCAGACCGAGGACGGCAAAGAGAAGCTGAAAACGCCCTCCGGCGTGATGTCTACCGCCGAGGCCATATCCATGCTCATCAATTCAATGGCGCTGGCCGCCAGCTTCGGCAACGGCAATGTCGGCGACGGCGAACTGGGCGCGGGCCTTCTGGGCGCCGTTGTGAAAGACGACGACAAGGACAGCGCGGTATTCAAGGAATACCTCGAAAACGTTATGAAGAAACGGGGCAGCGAATGGCGCGGGCTGTACAACGCCTGCCGCGGGCTGCTGTAAGCCGGCGCTGCCATGTCCCTGCACGTATTCGGCGTACGGCACCATAGCCCGTCGGCATCCTGGCACCTGCTCTCGCTTTTGGACCGCGTGAACCCCGACCGTGTCCTTGTCGAATGCCCTGCTGACGCGGAACCCTGGATCGTTCATCTGACAGACCCCGGCGTGAAGCCGCCCGTAGCCCTGATGGCGTATACGGACGAGCTGCCGGCGCGCTCGATGCTGCTGCCGTTCGCGGAATACTCGCCCGAACTGACTGCGCTCAGGTGGGCGGCTGAACACGGCGCAGAGGTGCGCTTCATAGATCTTCCGTCGCCTGTGTTCCTGGCGCTTCAGGACTGTATCGAGGAGGAGCCCTCCGGCGATAAGCGGCCCGACCCTCACAGGATGGTCGCGGAATCAAGCGGATACCCCGACTACGACAGTTACTGGGAAGCCAACTTCGAACACATCCTGGCCGATGGTTTTTATCAAGCCGCGGCGCGGGAGCTGGGCGTGGCGCTGCGCGGGCTTGACAGGCCTTTTGGGTTTGAGGCCGAGACCCTCGTACGTGAAGCGCATATGCGGCGCGTCATAGCCAGGGAAAAGGGGGACCGGACCGTCGTTGTCTGCGGGGCATACCACGCCCCTGTGCTTGAGGAAGACTCAGGCCTTCCGCCGATGAGCGACGAAGAGTTTGACTCACTTCCGCGCAGGAGCGCAGTGACAACGATAATGCCGTATAACAACCTTCGGCTGAGTTCACGCACTGGCTATGGCGCCGGTAACAGAAGCCCCCGCTACTTCGGCCTGCTGTGGGAAGCGATGAACAGCAAAAGCGGCATCGGCCGGACGGCAAGCCTTTACCTGACCGAGGCCGCCGCGTATATGCGCGAATCCGGGATGTTCCGCTCCCCCGCCGAGGCCATTGAAGGCGTCCGCCTCGCCCTTGCCCTCGCCGGTCTTCGCGGCCAGTGCTTCCCGACTCTGTACGACCTTCGTTCCGCCGCCGTCACCTGCCTGGGGCAGGGGGACATGGCTGTGTGCGCCGAAGCGCTGAACGCAGTCGAGATCGGGACGGACATCGGCGAGCTGCCTGAGGGGATTTCAAGGAGCAGCATCCAGGACGATTTTTACCGTGAGCTTGCGCGGCTGAAGCTGGAAAGGTACAAATCGCCTGTGGCAATGGACCTTGAGCTTGACCTGCGCGAAAACCGCATGGCAAAAGGCGAAGAAGCGCGGTTTTTGGACCTTAGGCGATCCTGCTTCCTGAACCGACTTGAGGCGCTGGGTGTAGGCTTTGCCCAAAAACGCGCAAGCGGGCAGAAGAGCGCCACATGGAAAGAGCTGTTTGTCCTGTGCTGGAGCCCGGAAGCCGAAATACAGCTTGTCGAAAACGTGCTGAGAGGGGAGACTGTGGAGCTTGCGGCGGCGCACAGTATACGCGAACGCTTCGAGGATGCAAGCTCCGTCGATGAGATCGCGGGGGCGATCGAAACCGCGCTGGACTGCGGCCTGCCGGACATGATGCATGCGGCCTGCTCCGCTTTGCAGGCATTCTCAGTTGACGCCTGCGGTTTCACTGAGCTCAGTCCTGCCATAAAGTCGCTCGCAAACACGCTGAATTACGGCGGCATAAGGCGTATCGATACCGAAGGGCTGAAACCGCTTCTGGCGCAGCTTTTCCTGCGCGCCACCCTGGCGCTGCCCGGGGCGGCCTCCTGCGGCAACTCCGCCGCTAGCGCCGTGCTCGACGGCATGTTCGAACTGGATAAGATATCTCTTGATTTTTTTGAACTGGTGGACGGGGACGGGTGGCAGTCGGCGCTTGACGCATTGGCGGACTCAGACGCCTTAAACCCGCTTCTGTCCGGCGCCGCCTGTTCGCTTTTGTGCGAACGCGGCTTGATCGATGACGGCCGGCTGGAACTGCTGCTTGGGCGCCGCCTCTCCCCGGGCATACCGGCCGACATCGGCGCGGGGTGGTTTGAAGGCCTGAGCCGGCGCAACCATTACGGCCTGATATCCCGCATCAGGCTCTGGGAACTGCTCTCAGGTTATATCGATTCTCTGGGGCCCGAGGAGTTCAAACGCGCGCTCTTATTCCTGCGCCGGGCTTTTTCGGATTTCACGGTCGCTGAAAAACGCACTATCTGCGACATGCTTGCCGAGGTGCTTGGCATACACAAAGAGGAGGCCGAGGATTTGGTAATGGATCTTTCGGAAAACGACCAGGCCATGATAGACAGCCTGAATGAGTTCGATTTTGGTGATTTGTGATGAGTGACGGACCCCTTGCAAGATGGCGCCTTATACTTGGCGCCGGCGTGGACGACGATATGCAAAAGATGGGCGTCTCGCTGACAGGCGACGACGCGATGATGGATCAGGCCCTGGCGGCGATCTACGACGGGAGCGACGATTTCTCATATGGCGGGGGCGAGAGGAGCGCTGGCCGTGGGAAAAGCAGCCCCATGCTTGCGAGGTGGCTGAGCGATATCAGGGGCTATTTCAAAGACGATTTGGTATCGGTCATCCAGAGCGACGCGATGGAGCGCAAAGGGCTGAAACAGCTCCTTCTCGAGCCGGAGACCCTGAAAAACGTAAAGCCGGACATAGGGCTTGTCAGCACACTTATGAGCCTGAACGGGCGCATCCCGGAAAAATCCAGGGAAGCCGCGCGGGAAGTGGTGCGGGCGGTAGTGGAAGAATTGAACAGGCGCCTGGCCGAAGGGCTGCACCGCGCCGTCACGGGCGCGCTCAACCGCCGCGAGCACAGCCCGATGCCTTCCGTCAGCGGGATCGACTGGAAAAGAACAATCAGCCGCAACATCAAGAACTACAACCCGGAGCTGGGCCGTATAGTGCCTGAACGGTACTACTTTTTCGACCGGTCAAAGCGCAGAAACAAATGGACCGTCATCCTTGACATGGACCAGAGCGGCTCCATGGCGGACTCCATCGTCTATGGCTCTGTCTGCGGCTGCATACTGGCAGGCATGAATTCGGTGAGGACGCATGTCGTGGCCTTTGACACAGAGATCGTGGACCTGACCGAGAAATTCGGCGACGACCCCGTGGACATGATCTTCGGCGTGCAGCTCGGGGGCGGCACCGATATCAACAAAAGCGTCACCTACTGCCGCGGGCTCATCACCGAACCGAAAAAAACGCTGTTCATCCTGCTTACCGACCTGTACGAGGGCGGCAACCAGGCAAGGCTCTACAGGCAGTGCGAGGAACTTGCCGAATCCGGCGTGAAGATGGTCGGGCTGATGGCGCTCTCCGACCGCGGCGCCCCCGCCTACAATGAACACTCCGCAAAGAAGCTTGCGTCGCTTGGCATGCCCTGCTTTGCATGCACACCGACCCTCCTGCCCGAAATGCTGGAGGCGGCGCTCAAAGGCCGTGACCTGGCCGAACTCGCAAAAGACATCACGGCAAGATCCAAAAAGGCATGATCCACAGGGATCTTACTTGGTTCCCAGGAATTTCATCAAGGTCCGCATAAGCATGACCACATCGACGGGCTTCGCCAGATGCCCGTTCATGCCCGAAGCCAAAGCCTCATCGACATCCTCTTTATAGGCATTGGCAGTCATTGCGATGATCGGGATCTTTATTGCGTCCTCCCGCTCAAGCGAGCGTATCTCCCTTGCGGCGCCATGCCCGTTGAGCACAGGCATCCTGATGTCCATGAAAATCAGGTCATAGTACCCTTCGTCGGAATCCTCAAACATTTCAACGGCGACCCTGCCGTTTTCCGCCTCTTCGATCACTATCCCCGTATCGGCCAATACTTCCTTGATGATGATGCGGTTGACCTCGATATCCTCGACAAGAAGGATCCTTCTCCCGGTCAGATCCGAGGCCGCGGGCTCCGTGCCCACTGGCTCGACCCTTTCGCCCTTTTTCAGGGTCAGGTCAAAATAGAACCTGGAGCCGGTGCCCTCTGTGCTCTCGACCTTGATGACGCCGCCCATCATGCCCACAAGGTTCTGGCTGATCGACAGCCCCAGCCCGGTCCCCCCAAACCTCGTGGCTATGCTGCTGTTCGCCTGCTCAAACGGGACGAAGAGCTTGCCTATCTGCTCCTTTGTCATCCCTATACCGGTATCGGAAACAGAAAACTCAAACCTGACGCTTTCCTCGTCCTCCTCGGTCGGCCTTGACGAAAAACCGATCACCCCGCCTTCGGCCGTGAATTTGACCGCGTTGCCCAGCAGGTTGACCAGGATCTGGTTGATCCTGAGCCTGTCGCCGACAACTATGATATCCCTCATCTCGTCCCGGGTGGTTATGAACTTGATCTTCTTGTCCAGGCACCGCTGTTCGATCATGCCCGCGACCTCCTCATAAGCCTCCATAGTGCTGAACGGCTCATACGACAGCTCAAGCTTACCGGATTCTATTTTCGACATGTCGAGTATGTCGTTGAGGATCCCCATCAGATGATGGGACGACATGATGATCTGGTTGATGGAGGACTGTGTTTTTTCCTTATCCGAAATCGACTTCTTCGCGATGCCCGCCATGCCGATGATCGCGTTGAGCGGGGTCCTTATCTCATGGCTCATCGTCGCCAGGAATGTGCTCTTTGCCTTTGACGCCACCTGGGCCGCCTTCGTCTGCAGCTCAAGCTCGTGCGTCCTTTCCTCCAGCTCCTGCGTCCTGTCTTTGACGGTCAGATCCAGGTTCTGGGTGAGCTTTCTCGTCCTGAGCAGGAAGATTATCGCAAGGAGCAGCATCAGCCCCAGGACAACGGCGATAACAAAGAAATACTGCGAGCGTTCCTGCGCCAGTTTCTTCGTATAGTCAAACCCGCGGTTCGCCCATTCGCTTGTGATGATATCCGTATCCGCGTACGCCTGCGCCTTGTTGATGATCGAGCAGAGCGACCCTTCGCTGATATTGAAGCCGAAGTGGGATTCCGCCGGCGTCCCTATAAGGAGGTTGATCTTGAACCCGGGCTTTTCGCGGTAATTTTGTTGCATAAGCAGCATATAGTCGGATCCCATGAACAAATCGATATCCCCGTATTCGAGCGCGTCCATCGCCTCGTTCATGGTGCCGTACAGCACGAGGTTGTCGTTGTCCGGGAACCACTTGCGGTACTTGTCCTCATAGGCTGAGTCCCGCATCGTCCCCACCCTTGACCTTACCACCTGGTAGCTCGCCTGGTTTGGGTAGTCGATTTTGGATATAATCGCGTAATGCGCCGTGGTGTACGGCTTCTCGCCCCACAGGAAACTGCCCCTGCGCTCTTCGGAATAAAGCAGCTCCGAGACCAGCGACACCTCGCCGGACTTGAGCATGTCGAAAATATCCGACCACGTCGTCTTCTCGCTGTTGGCGATCTCGAACCGGATCCCGGTCAGATTACTTATCGAACCCAGCACATCCACCGCGATGCCCTGGAACTCGCCCTCGGAATAATTGTAGAAGCATACCGGGTAATTGTCCTGTTCCAGCGCGATCTTCACCGTGGCGCCGGTCTCCTCAAGGCCCGCCAGGTACGCGTTCTCCTCGTCCGTGAACGACCTGCTGAGCTTGTAGCGGGAGTAGTCCTCATTGCCTTCCTTGTACAATTCGTACAGCTTATCGATGCCCCCGGAGACGATATACTTGTTCATTATACTTATGACCGGCTCCAGCTCAGGGTTCGCGGTGCTCATCGAGACAGGGGTGTACACCAGGGGGAAGAATTCCTTCGACTGGATGGAGCCGTAGCCATCAAACACCGGGTCTATCACGCCTTCCGTGACAAACGCGTCTATCACGCCTGTCCTCAGCATCTTCACCGCGTCCTCGAAGCTGTTCGCCTCGACAAGCTGGAACGACAATTCAGAATAATAATCCCTGACATGGCTCATGTCGATAGTGCCCGACAATGTTCCGATGTTAAGGCCGTTTATATCTTTTTCGGTAAGTATTTCGTTCCTGTTCGAGAGCATGAAGATCCTCAGCGACCTTTCCGCAATCGGGTGCGTCATATAATAATACTCCATACGCTCCGCAGTCAGCGTCAGATCCCCTGTGAAGTCGATCGTCTTTTCGTCAATGCCTTCTTTCAGCACATCCCAATCATGCAAAACCAATTCAAACTTTATGCCAAAGAGATCCGACAGGTAGTCGCAAAGCCTGGCGCTGAAACCCGAGTATGTGCCGTCCGGCAGCACAAACGCCTCTGTCTCGTACATCTGCCCATAGGTAAATTTCGCCCGGGACGCCTTGAGCGCCTCGATTGCGGCTATCTCCTCTTCGGTTACACGCGGTATGTCTTTGTACGACGTTATGTCATTGATATCAGTGGTTTTGAGCGCAGAAATGCCGCACCCTGTGATTGAAATGGCAATAGACAGCAATACAATATAAATTACCAGGTTTTTCATGTCTGTATTTGCCTGATCCCCCGCAACAATAACCCTGATATATTATAACACTTTTCCCAGCCGATAGAAAGCTAAAAGGGGGCAGTTCATTTGGCTCCTCATCCCCCCGGTTTTGATTTATAATATGTGGAAACAAGGAATGGAAGGAGAAACAAACCATGATGAGCCACAACCACAAACCCCCCCGGAAGGCCGGGGCTATAGTCTCTTGCATATGCGTCCTTGCCCTGGCAGCGGCGCTCCTTGCCTCATGCACGCCTTCTTTCGATGACGGCCTCGGCGACATAGTGGCTTCGGACCCTGCGGATCCTGCCGACACTGCCCCCGGGGGTGGAAGCGCTTATGTATCCGCACGTCCCACCGGGGCCTTCGCAGAGAACCCGGGGTATAGCTACACGGGCACGCCCTCTGTGCCTGCCTACACTGTCGAGCCGGGGCTCGCCAATGTCGTGAACAAGCAGCAATACACGACAGGATATCCCGGCAGCGACGGATGGGGCGGGTACTGGAAGGCAACGGAGCTTACGGACGAAGCCTTCGGTTTGATCGAGAAAAACGGCTTCGCGGTTTCCGACAAGGAAAACTGGACGGAGTACTTCGCCATATATGAAAACAACCGGTATAGCTATGTACCGAGCTTCATAACGACTGACAGTGCTGTGCACACTTTCTTCCTGATGTTCGACTATGTGCTCAAGGACCTTGAGCAGCAGCACCTGTACGGCGTCCTTGGCGAGCTGAGCGCCAGGATGCTTGCCGAGTCGGAAGTGCAGTACAAGGCTCTGGCGGGGACAGAGTTCGGGATCGCGGCCCTTCGCAATGTCGCGTTCTTTTCCGTCGGCTCCTCGCTGCTCGACCCGGGTTTTACCGTCCCTGAATATGCCAGGGACCTGGTCGAAGAGGAGCTTGCGCTTATCGAGGCGCATGATGGCATCTACCCCTCCCCCGCAGTCAATGCGGGCATAGACTACGAGGACGGCACAGACCGGTACTTCGCAGACTATTCCCAATACATCGTGCGCGGCCACTATGCCATGACCCCTGAGCTTGCCTCATACTTCAAGGCAATGATGTGGTATGGGCAGACGACCTTCAGGTCCAGCTTCAAGGACGAGGCAAAGTCGGCGCTGCTCCAGACCAGCGGGCTGGTCGCCTCCGGCTCGGAAGGGCTTTGGCTCAAGGTTTTCGAGCCGACCGGTTTCTTCGTCGGCGAATGCGACGACATCACATGGTATGAATACTGCGCCGCGCTCGAAAACGTCTATGGAGACAGCATCGGCGACCTTGAGGCAGTGACCGATCCCGGTTCTTTCGAAAAAGCCTTTGACGCGATCAAAAGCCTCCCGCCGCCGCAGATAAACTCCGTCCCTGTATTCCAGGAGGAAATACAGCCGGACAGGGACAAGGCCATCACCGGGTACCGGTTCCTCGGACAGCGTTTCACTGTCGACGCGGCAATCATGCAGCGCCTGATCGACCGCGAAACGCCGGACCGCATGCTGCCGAAAGCGCTTGACATCCCGGCGGCCTTCGGCTCGGGGGAAGCTTACGCAATCATCGAATCGGAAGGCGACCCGGCCAAGTACCCCGAATACGCAGGCAATATGGAAAAGATCCGGGCCTATATCTCAGGCGTTGACGGCCAAACCTGGCATTCAAACCTCTATTGGGCATGGCTCGACATGCTCAGGCCGCTGGCGGACGGCCCAGCAGGGGCGGGGATGCCCTTCTTCATGCAGAACAATGCGTGGGAGCGCAAGGAACTGAACACCTTCATCGGCAGCTGGACCGAGCTGAAATACAGCACGGTGCTGTACGCAAAGCAGCCGATGGCGGAGATGGGCGACGGCGGCGACCCCCCGGCCCCGCCCGATGACCGGGGTTATGTCGAGCCAAACCCGGAGGTCTACGGCAGGCTGGCGGCCCTTGTGCAGATGACACTGGACGGGCTTGGCCAACGCGGCCTGCTTACGGCCCCTGCGCAGGAATCGCTGGAAACGCTGAAGGCGCTGTCTGACGGCCTGCTGGCAATCTCGGAAAAAGAGCTGGCAAACGAGCCCTTGACGGACAAGGAATACGACTTCATCCGCGTCTACGGCGGCGAGCTCGAGCATATCTGGGAGACGGCGAAGAAAGACGAGATGCAGGAAAGGGACTGGAGCCATTACCTGAATGAGCACCCGGGCGCGGTAGTCGTCGACGTGGCGACCGACCCCAACGGCCAGGCGCTCCAGGAGGCGACGGGCTTCGCGAAAGAGATATACGTCGCCTTCCCCCGCGACGGGGAAGTGGTGCTCGGGCGCGGCGTCGTTTTCTCGCATTATGAATTCGTAGTGCCGCTCAGCGGGCGGATGACGGTTGATGAATGGCATGAGCTGTTGCTTGAGGGCAGCGCGCCGGATCAGGCCGGATGGAAAGGGGCCTACCTTGCGGACATCGGCTATGTCCCCGAGTACTTCTATGCGCACACCATTTTATAAGCACAAGACAGTAGGGGACGGCAGAACCCTTTCTTCTATGACTGTTCCGGTGGAGCAGCGTGGCGCAAGAAGGCAGCTCTTTGTTTTGATACTGCCGGTACTGATTGTATTCACTGTGGCTTTGTCCGCCTGCGGCCCGGGTTTGCCGGTCGCCCCGGATAATGAAGCTGGTGCGGACGCGGAAGGCGCCGAAGAAGGGCTGACGGAGCCGTTCCAGGACTTCCTGGACATCATGTCGCAAAGGGGGCAGGCCCCATGCACGGAAACGGGGGCTGGCGGGTATGCCTACAACCTGGAATGCGGCACGCTGTCCGTATCGGGCGCGGGCGGCGCCGTGCTCTGGCAGTCGGACCCCGGCTGGTGGGTTGATGGCTTCAGGCTGGGCGATGTCGACGGCGACGGGGTGGAGGACTTCGTCTTCTCTCTTTGGAAGTCTTACCGCTTCGGCAAGGCATCCCCCGCCCGCATGGGCAATGACGATGAGACAGTTCGGAACCATTTATTCGTATATACCGTCCTGTCCGGGCATATAAAGCCGATCTGGGGATCCTCCGACCTTCCATGTCCGGTTTACAGCTTTGAGCTGGATCCCTCCGGGAGGGTGACGCCGGTATCGTCGGGCATGCTGCTCAGGACCCGTGAAGGCGAGTACAGGGACGATTTCTCGCAGACGGAAGCGACAGAGCATGTATACGCCTGGGAAAAATGGGGCTTTGTCCCGATTGAGTGAACCCTCACTCCCAGTAACCGCTCTCTCCGAACAGCTCCCGCGCACGCGATGACAACGAATCGAGCGAAAGCCCTTTTTCGGCAAGCGCATGGCCTGCGGCAAGCCCTTCGGTATAGTCCCCGAGCGGGTAGACCCCATAAGCCTGGTAATCCGAGGAAATATGGGTGACGAGCGGCAAAGCCCCCGCAGCCAGAAACCTGATTTCCCCGGCGGCAGCGTCATATTCGATCTCAAAGTAGGCCATGGCGCCGAGCATCCGGTCCGGCTCGGCCTGCGATGACATGAAATTGCCGAGCGAGTAGTAGACGAGCGTGCGGTTCCCGCCTGCGCCTTCAAGGAAGACCGGCGCCTGGAAAACGTGGGGGTGCGTGCCGACCACCACATCGACGCCTGAGTCCGCCAGCATCTGGGCCAGCCCCCGCTGCGTGTCCGAAGGCTCAAGGCTGCCCTCGTCCCCCCAATGCATGGCGACTACCTGGACATCGCTCTTTTGAGCCAGCACATCCAGGTCCGCCCGGATCTTCGCTTCGTCAGCCACGTCGACCAGGTATTCCTTCCCCGGCGGCGGCGCGATCCCGTTTGTGCCAAAAGTGTAGCTTGCCAGCCCGACACGAACCCCGTTTACCGTGATGACACGGGGCGTCGCGCTGTCCTTCCGTGTGGCATGCGTCCCCGTTGACACAACCCCTTTTGTTTTTGATAAGTAATCGAGCTGGGCCTGTATGCCCTCTTCACCCCTGTCGAGCGCATGGTTGTTTGCCGTCGAAATCCAGGTGAACCCCGTTTTTGCGAGTGCGTCCAGTATCTCCTGCGGGCTGTTGAACTGCGGCCAGTCCGACAGCGTAAGCGCCTCGCCCCCGCAAACCGTCTCCTGGTTCACAAACGCGACGTCCGCAGCGGTAACCAGTTCTTTTACCGGCGCATACAAGCCGCTGAAGTCGTAGCGGCCATCCGCTTCTTTGCTGCGGGACCGCCATATCTGCTCATGAATCAAATTGTCGCCTACGCAAATAAACGACACAGTCGGGGGGTTGACCCGGGCCGCGGCCGTGCTATATGAGCCGCCCCCCTGGCCCGCTGCGCCCGAGCAGCCCGCCGTCAAGGCAGCGCAAAGGATGGCAACGCAAAAGAACCCCCTTTTATCCCTTACAAACCCAAATACTGTCTTCAATGCTTCCCGTCCTTCTCAGCAATTATTATATCGCAATCCGTCCCCCAAACAATTTACATACAATTTACATAATGATTACGCGGCGCACCGCCGGGCATATTGCGCAAGGCATGCGCTTTGGTCCCGGGCCGCCCCATGGCTCACCCGGCAAGGACGCCCGGCGCGCCACGGCCCTTCGCGCCGTCCCCGCCCCGCGCACCATCCTTCGGGGCACGGACCGGATCCGCCCCCAAGTACTCCTCAAGGGTCAGCCCCTGACCATATATTTCCTTCGCGTGGCCCTTCCCTACATACCTGTAGTGCCACGGCTCAAAACCGCATCCTGTGATATTGCCTTTCCCGTCGGGATAGCGGAGTATGAAGCCATATTCATGGGCATTCAAGCTGAGCCAGTCCCACATCCCGGCCTGTCCCGCGGCGTCGCCGGCCAGCGAAAAATCTATCGCCAAGCCTGTCTCGTGTTCAGAATATCCCGGGGGCGCCACTGTATAGCCGGCCCTTTTTTCAGCCTCGCTTTCTGAAAACCCCTCCGCCATAAACTTCGCCACAGCCTCGCCGAACACCTGCCCCTGCTCTGTCTCGCTCCGGTACGCGGAGCCGATGAAAATGCCGACCCCATCTTTTTCCGCAGCTTCGCGCATTTCCCAAAAGTCATCGACTAAATCCCTGGCGACCTGCACGCCATCAATTTCAGCCAGATCAACGGAAAAACCATCAGGAAGCGCATTATTCCTGTTCACCAGAATCAGGGCGTCTTCCCCCTTCGCCACCGCGCCATCTTCCCCCTTCGCAGCCGCGCCGCCTTCCCCCTTCGCAGCCGCGCCGCCTTCCCCCTTCGCAGCCGCGCCACCTTCCCCCTTCACCGCCGCACCGCCTTTTCCCTTCACCGCGGCGTCAGGCTTCAGCACATGAACATAGCCGGAGACCCTGCTGAATACGCCGCCCCCCGGATTGCCAAGCGAGAAAACCTCATTACCCAAAACTAAAACAGCGGCAAGCAGCGCCACAACCAACAGCACCCTTCCAGCCCTCTGCCTCCGCGCCCTTTTCCGCCGCCGCACCCTCTTCCTGTTTTCCATCAGCCCGTCCTTCCGCCTTTTTTCACGAGGGAAGAATTTCCCGCCGCTCCCAACTATGTGAAAAAGAATACTTCCCCCTCTTTACGAAATGTGAAGCATACTTCTTACGATATTCTTAACACCCATTACATTTGCAGGACAAGTGTGCAATAATCATTCTGCCGGGACAGCGGTTATACAAAACCATCCTGCCGGGACAATTGTGGAGGATACTGGTGCTTTATTTAGGATACATTACAATCTTGCTCAAGTTTGCATTATGGGAGCTGCTCCCGGTACTGCCGATGATGGCGTTGTTCCATTTCATTATGGTCAGGAAAGACAAAAAGGGCAATGTGAAAACGGCAGCCCGGCATATCCTTGCGGTTTACCTGTTTTGCCTCGCCGTTCTGGCTGTGCTTTCGATCACAAGCGTCCCTGACGTATTCCGCCTTTCATTTGAGCCGACAATAAACCTGGCGCCTTTTTCAGACTTCCCCGAAGGCCTTCTTCATGATCTGTCAAACATACTGCTCTTCCTCCCCGTTGGCTTCCTTTTGCCGATGCTGTGGAAGAAATTCGACAAGTGGCAGACGGCGCTTCTTTGCGGCTTCTTCTTTTCGCTGTCCATCGAGGTGAGCCAGCTGTTCAACAGCCGCATTACCGATATCGACGACCTGCTGCTTAATACCGCAGGTGCAATAATCGGCTATTTCATATTCAAGTTTGTCAAAAAAAGGGCCCCCGGGATTTCAGCGTTCGCTATCGGCCACGCAAACCACTGGAAATGGGAGCCTTATGCCTGCTTCTGCTTCGCGTGGATAACCTTGCTCTTTTTCCACCATTTTATTTCAGGCTGGCTTATAACCGGCGCGCCCGCGATCCAGTAAAGCAACTTTTGTCCTGTCCGCTAGCCGGCGTTCAGTTCCTCCTGCGTTTTCTGCAGATAGCCCTCGTTTCTCGTTATGTCCCCTTCTGTCATCAGGACATAGAAGTCTTCTTTGAGCGTCTCAGATGTATGGGATTCGGTAGCCCTTATCGTAACGTCAAAACCCAGGTACTGAAAATATATCTGCCCTACGAGCGGGCCGTCCGTGCTGCCCCAGTCATAGACGTAGTAATCATCCACCACGACATAGTCGTCAAAAAACTCTTCGAATGTCAGGTCCCAATCCAAATTAGGGAAGAAATCCCCCATCTTCGCTATTACGCCGATGCACTCGAGCTCATCGCCGTAAAACCTGGCGACATCGGCAAGGGGCGGGCCCCACTGTGTGCCGAAAAAGACATAATTGAACATCGCGCCGGGCGCCCCGAGGTAGGGGAAGGCCGCCCCGCCAAACTCCATATACGCCTCCACCCCGTTCACTTCCGTGCCGTAGCCGGGATGCCCATTTAGCAGGTAGTTGTATGTCTCCCCGATAGCGCCCGTCGATTCGTTGCCAAAAACGCCACGGGGGTCGTCTCCCTCTATCGGGTCGTCGCCTTCCCCTCCAGCGGGATCGTCAATATCCGAAGGGCCGTCAATATCTTCCGGCCTGTCGCTCGGGTCGTCGCCCGGCTCGTCACCCGGCCCCGGGACGCCTATCGAGATATCCCCGAGCCCGCCGCCCCCGCCGTCATCCTTGCAGGCGGCAAAACCGAATGCCAATGCTATACAAACGCAAACAGCTAAAACCCTTTTCAATATCTTCCGATAGTCCATTTTCTTTCCTCCTGTTCAGTTGGCCGAGCCGCAGTATTCACAGATTCCCGGCGCGCCTTTCGGCTTCGTGCCCGAAGCGCCGCAGCCCGAACACTTATAGGGTTCAAAGTCCCGGGGAGAAGCGGCAGCCTGCGCCTGGTCCCTGCCGCCTATGACAATTTCCCCCGCCGCATAGTCGATAGCGGCGTTTACGAAAAACTTATTATCAATCATTTTCTGCAAATCAGCCTGCACGAAAGCCGGCGGCTTCATCACGGCTTGCGCGAGGTCGTCAAGCCTTCTCATATTCTGGACGGATATTAGTGTAATATATGTCTTGAAGCGCCCGACCATTTTTGTTATCAGGCTGCCCCTGAAAATCAGGAATACCCCCAGGCATATAAATATAATGACGACGACTACGGCCCCTGCCGCCCTGCCGGTCTCCGTAACATCCGGATCCATAGCGGCCCCCAAAAGCGAGAGCAGCATCACTACTGTAACGATCCATCCTATTATGGTAATCGCCCTTCCAAGGACGGTGTTGGCAATAACTGCTGTTTTCTGTTTGCTCATGAAAATCGCCTCCCTGTTCTTGTTCTACACCTTAAGCCCTCTTTGTACGGCCATCCTATCCGGCCCGTACTGCCGCCGCTGCCCGGCCCGTACTACCGCCGCTGCCCGGCCCGTACTGCCGCCGCTGCCCGGCCCGTACTGCCGCCGCTGCCCGGCCCGCATTGCCGCCGCTGCCTGGCCCGTACTGCCGCCGCTGCCCGGCCCGTATCAGCGCTAGCCCGCAGTCAACACTGCTGTCACATCCCTCTTCACACGCATATCCGGGGAACAGCCGAAAGAAATCTTGAACCCCTCATAATGGTATGTCAGGGAGCCCTCGGAAAACCATTCGCTGGCGCCGTTCTCATTTGCGTCATAAATGCCCTTCATGCCGAAGAGCTCATCCAGCTCCGCCGATCCCACATCCGGCCCGAGGCCTTCCACGATGTATGCTGTACTGCAGAAAATGAACCTCAGGTCGCCCGTTGGCTCCTCGCTTTCGCCGTCAAAGGAAAGCCACAGGTCGCCGTACCTGAAAATGACCCCTGAATACCAAGTGCGCTCATCGTAATCTCCAAACAACCGGGTAATATCTTCCGCCGATTGCCCGATATACCCCATCAGCTCAGTCTTGATCATATAATCCAAGCCGTCCGCGCCAGGCCCTGAATCCGCCGGGTCCGCCGGTCCGTCCGGGCCATCTTTGCCATTCGGGTCCTCAGAGGGTTCTGATGGCCCGTCCCCGGATCCCGGGTCGCCGATAGTAATGTCCCCCAGGCCACCGCCATCATCGTCATAGCCGCCTTTATCCTTGCCGCAGCCCGTAAGCGCGAATACCGACGCAAACACCATCGCAAACGCCAGCAGAAGAGCCAATACTTGTCTTTTCATTTTAGCCACCATCCTTTGCCTGCTGTCCGCAGGGCCACCATCCGCTGCCCGTTGTCCGCAGGGCCACCATCCGCTGCCTGGAAACCATCATGTCGTGTTGATTCTACTTTATGCTATATCATTTGGCAACCTTTATAATGGCATTAGTGGCTCGCGAGGTTAACCTCCGTCACAGTTCCCGCCTTCCTGGTCGATCCCTGGCCGGTCTTCCTGGCTCCCCTTCTCCAACCCCCTTCCCGGCTGGCCCCTTCAGGGCAGCATGGCTAGCCTAGCTCTGCGTCGGCCGCGGCAAGTATTTTTTCGAGCCCGGCCAGGAGCGCCGCGTCAAAATTCTCTTTTGCGGGCTTGCCCAGTATCTCGTCCACCCTGCACCGCGCGAACCCCATGATGTCCTTTTTGGGGGAGCCCTCCCACGCCGCGCCTCCCTCGCGGCAGAAGACCTTTGGCATATAGTGTTCCCCGTTGTACAAATACTCTACTGTGGATTCTTCCGCAAGGAAGTTGCCGCCAGGGCCGGCCTCTACCACAAGGTCGGCCAACGCGTGGCCCTCACCTGTCCCGACGCCCTTTGAGACCCGCCGGCAAAAGCCTACCAGGTCCTCGCCGATGACCAGCTCTTCTTTATAGAGGTATTGGGCCGTCCCGGTCAGGCCTACGCCGCATATCAGGTCGGCGCCCGTCATGAACCCCGGGACCATGGAAACCATCCTTTCCGTCGCCGCCTGTATCCCAGGCGTCTGCGCGTCCGCACCGCCCATGCTTATCAGGCAGGGCATGCCATAATGCCTCGCCATCTCCGCGCAGGCCGCGTTCTGGAGCGCGCCTTCGGGTGAGCCTACGCAGAAAAGGGTCGTCGACATGTCAAGGACGCCGGGGGCCGCGCCGTAAATCACCGGCCTGCCCGGATGCGCCGCCTGAAGGATGGTATTGCCTGCAAGAACCTCCGCGCAATTCTGTATTATTGTTGAAAACAGGGACATCGGGGCTGTCGTCCCGGCAATGGGCATGGGCAGCACAAGCACGGGAACCCCCGCCTCGCCCAGCTTTATCGTCCCTTCCAGCATCGGCCCTTCAAACAGGAGGGGTGAAACAGGGCAGCAGCAGGCAGAAAGGATGTTTTTCTTTGCGATGTTCCCCTTCCCGCCCAGGATGGCGCCGAGGATTTCCATGAAATAGCCCGCTTGGGTCTCATTGAAGCAATCCGCCGTGATATGCTTCGTGCTCACCTTCCAGCACTCGACAATCTCGTGAAGGGTCCTGCTCCCGTCGGGGACGTCCCCGGCCGTCACGATCGGCCAGAAGCAAGTGATATAGTCCAGGGCGTCCACGAGCCTTGCTGCGTCGGTCAGGTCTTTCATGGTGGAGTACTCCCTCTTGCCTGTTTCCATGTCGGCCGCGAAGCAGCCCTGCCCGTCCGTCGCGACATAGGTATTGCCCTCGCCGAGGAGCATGTCGTGTTCCCCGTCGAGGCTGCCAAGAACGAATTTGCCGGGCGTCAGCTTCAGACAGTCATCGACGAGCCCCCCGGGGAACCGTATCCTGCTGTCTTCGAAATCGACCTCGCAGCCAGCCTTTTCCATCATGTCCAGGACCTTCCAGCTTTCGACCTTCACCCCCGCACGCAAAAGTATGTCAAGTGCTTTCCTGTGGACAAGCAAGATGTCCTCTTGTGTAAGTATTTCAAATTTCATTTTTCCCTCCCGCAGGCCCTTTCAGCCCATGTCGATCCCGCCTCGGGCAGTCTCAAAAAAGCCCTCTGTCAGCCCCGCTCAGCCGGCAAGCCCGCTCCTGGCGGCTTCCATATACCCATCAAGCTCCTTGACCAGCGCATCGTCAAGCGGCGCCGGCACATGATTATTCAAAATCCCATCCGCCTTCTCCCTTGCAAGTTCGATGAAATCCCGCCCTGACGCAAACAGGTAGCTGTCCTCAACGCTTGTCAGGGTGATCTCATGCCGGAAGTTTTCAAGCGTATGCTCATGCGAGATGAACTCACCGCGCGGTCCGACCTCGTGTATAACATCCAGCGCAAGGCTGTTTGCGTCGACGGACAGTTCCTTGCAATACAGCTTTGCGTATTTCAGCACTTCGGCGTCAAGCACGATATCCCACCAGGACGTCGCCAGGCAGTCGTCAAGGCTCCCGATCCAGCATGCGCCGTCGGTCATGGACATCTGGTTGATGGCCGTCTTGAGCACGTTCTGGTTGAAACCCGCTAGCGTGCCAAAGCTCCGCTCCTCATAGCTGCCGCTTCCTACAGTGCAGGGTATATCGTAGAACCTGGCGAGCTGCGCGCAGGCGAATGAGTACAGGTCGTAGTCCGGGTTGTTGTAAGCTACGTTCCCGGTTCTCAGGTCTGCCGAGCCCGTATCGGCCGAGTATACCATGGGCGCGTCCGGATCCCATGCCTTGAGGATCAAAAGCGTCGCAAGCTGCTCCGCGTTTGTGACAACAAGCGTACCCGCGAACGAGCAGGGAGCGGTGGTCCCGCCGAGCGGCACGTTCATTGGTGTGACAGGCACGCCGGCTTTGGCGAACACCTCAAGCGCGTCGCAGATGAACGACTCGATGGACAGAGGGGTGGTAGGCGACGAAACGGCGGAGAAGAGCGGGCGCTTCCTCAAGGCGTCCGCGCCGCCCGCTGCCGCCTGGGCTATCCGGACCTGCCACTCCGCGGCGGCCCCGCTCGAGCACGAGCACTCGATATGTTTGGTAATATTCCTTATTGAGACATCGAGCGCGGATATCTCCTCAAGCTCCCCGCAGGCCTCCTCCGTCGGCATGGTGATGGGCCAGAAGAAATCCACCTCGGGCAGCGCGTCGCAAAGGCGCGCCGCCTCCTCAAGGTCCTTTGCCGTCGTCCGCCTGCGCTCCCCGCCGGGCTCGTCATAGATGAACGGCGAATAGCCGGAGGTAGCGTTGAATGTCGTGTTCCGGTAGGGTATGGTAAAGTCCTTCACCGGATCCCTGGCCGCGAACAGCACGGTCTTGTTGATCTGTCCGATAGCCTCCTCCACCATCTCTTTCGGGAACCTCACATTATTCCCCGTCACCTTCGCGCCTTTCTTACCGAGGAGCGCCCGGGCAGCCTCCGAGTCAATTATTACGCCCGTCCTTTCAAGTACCGAAAGCGTCGCTTCGTGTATCTGCTGTATCTCGTCCTGCGACAGGAATGTTATCACGGCCTTCATAGCTCAGCCCTCCAGCAGATAGTCCAGAATGTCCCTGGAGCTTCCGTACTCGTCCCCGTCATAGGCGGTAAAGTAATAGTCATCATTATAAATATCTATCTGCGAAAGCCCGCTGCCCTCAAACCTCTGGTAGATGGTGTAGGCCCTCTTTGAAAACTCTTCTTCGTCAGAGAACCTGTCGTACAGGTAGATGTCGCCGGTCAAATCGCCGTAGTAGTACCATACCCTCGTGTCGGCGTCCTCGGCGCCTACGTCATAAAGGTCCATGGCGAAAGAGTCTTCGGGGATGATGTACTTGCCCGGCGAGCTCTCGTAGTTCGAGCTTACGCTCCCCCTGTAGATGCCGTCAAAGCCTTCGTTCGCCCCGGCCCTCTCAAAGTTCAGCATGATGAACCCTATCACCAGGCAGGCTGCGATGAGGATGCTCAGGAACGCCACCCCTTTCTTGTGCGCGGGCGCAATGGACTTGTTGTTGTCCAGGCCCCCGTACATTTTCTTCCAAATGACATAGACGACCGGGCCCGACAACAGAGCCAGGGAGCCGCCGATCAGATAGTTCAGCCCGTTCGTGAACAAGGCGGTCACGCAGATAATGGCCGGGACGACCGTCATCGCTATTATCCCCTTTGTGCCAAATGGAATCTTGAACGGCCTCTCAAGGTCCGGCTCCTTGATACGCAGGGCAATCGCCGCGAGGAACCAGATGAGGTAAGCGAACATGAACAGCACCACGTCGATGACGAGCAGGGTCGCGAAGCCGTATTGCGCCAGGAAGAGGTTGACGACGGCCATGCTGATGATAGCTACATGGGGCGTGCCAAACTTCTTGTTCACTTTTGCCAGGCCCATGGGCGCCAGCTTGTCTTCCGCAAGTACATAAAAACCTCTTGAGCCCGATGCAAGGTAACTGTTGTAAAGCGAGATATTACACGCTATCGCGCCGAGCGTGAAGACCAGAGTGAGGCCCGGGATGCCGTAGCTTGCCATGATGGTGACGAAGCTTACGCCATTGTCCACCGACCAGGACTCGTATTCGCCGTAGGAAGCCAGGCCGAAAATAATAGGCAGTATATACACTATTGTCACAACCGGGATGGTCATCATCGTCGCCTTCGGGATGATCTGCGGGTTTTCCAGCTCGCCGGACATCGTGCCCATCGATTCGTAGCCGGAGTACACCCAGATGCAGAAAGCGATGCCGAAGCCGAGGCTCGCAGAGAACCCCTGGCCATCGGGGATGAAGGGCGTGACGGGGCTGAACTCCCAGTTCGCCGCCCCGAAGATGACGAACACCACCAGGGTGGCCAGGACGAAAATCATCAGTATCGTAGTGATCCTCGCGACCTCCTGTATGCCCAGGATATTGATGACCGTGAAAACCACGACAACAACCACCTTGGCTATGATGCTGCCCGCCGTGCCCAGGGGCAGGAACGCATCGATATATGCGACCGCAAGGATGATGTAGAGCGTCGTGTCGACATAGCAGGAGATCGTCCTCCACCAGCCGACCTGGAAGCCCCAGAACTCGCCGAAGGCCCGCTGAACCCAGACGTAGTAGCCGCCCTCGGCCGGGATCGCCGAGCCGAGCTCCGAGGCGATCAACGCCTGCGGAATGCTCCACAGGAACGGGAAAATAATCAGGATCAAAATCGTCAGCCCCGGGCCGGTGCCGGACACCATATCCTCCATGCCGAAATACCCGCCCGCTACCAGGCAGAAGACCATAAGGAATACAGAGAATGTGGACATTTTGTGCTTTTTCAGTACTGCTTCATTAGACATGTATCTTACCTCCACCCATAGAAAATAAAATGATAATAGCCGTTTTACTACGAAATGTATAGCCGGATGCTGCGAGTATACCACAGGGCACAAGGACAATGTGGATGTTTTTTTGCCCTGCTTCGGTTCGGTTTTTTGCCCTGCTTCGGTCTGAACCACAGCACAATGGGGACGGTTCTTTTTGTGTTTGCGCTGTGATTTCTGTGGTTTCCCGAAAAAGCTCTCCCCTGGATCCATTTCGAGCGAAGCAACAAACTTTTTTCCCTTCCCTCGTTCCCTCCTTCTTTCCCTCCCTTTCCCCTTTCCCTCCTTCCCTTCCTCCCTTCCCTTGACGCGTTGCAAATATACAGAAAATTATGAAAGAATGTCCCAAAAACGAAGTTGCGGGTAGTTTTTCTGCGGTTTCATCTGCTAAAACAAGCGATTAATGTCTTTTGGAGGAAAAAACGGTGCAAAAATCGCCCGTAAGTTCGATTTTGGGACAAAAAGTAGAAGATTCGCGGCAGGAACCCCACTTCCGGTTTCCACTTGCTAATCAACTCGTACTTTTGTACTTTTGTACTTTTTCGGTGGTTTCGGACGGGACGGTTCTTTTTGTGTTCGGGGAACACAGTGGGGACGGCAGGCTGTGAGAAAACTAATGGCGCCGTTAGTGGGCATAGCTTGTTTTCATGCCCCTGGGTAAATTCCAACATCAGCTTATAGCTGGTCAAAGGCCTTACTAGATTTACATGGCTAGTTTTGCGTCTTTTTGTGTTCCGTACCCCTGTCATTGCGAGGAGGGCGCACTTTGCTTCCCCGATTGCGCTGACGTTCTTACTGCCCCAGCACCTCGGCAACCCTGCGCATCCTTGTTTCCAGGTCGCCGTTAAGCATATGGTATGGAATCCCGCGTGCATCAAGGTCCGCGATGATCTGCTTTTGGAAAACATGCCGCTTCTGGTCGCCGCTCCTGTCCCAGGTGTCATCATATGGTATGTCGTCCCCGCACAGGAAAAAGAAATCGTAGCGTGACAGATTCCCCTCCGCCAGCCGCGTCAAAAGCTCAGGCGCCCTCCCGTGGTAGTCCATCGCAAACATATATGTCGTTATGGCGTTTGTGTCGATAAAACAGTACCTGTTTGCGGCAAGGAACGCTTCCTCCTCACGCTGGATATGCCCTATCGCGATTTCATCGAAGGCTTCTAAGGGCAGGCGCCGGCCGACCTGGTGTTCCTCCCAATAATCCCTTCCGTACTCGCTGACAAATGTGGTTTTATATTTTTTCGCCAGCGCTTCCGCGATGGTTGATTTCCCGGTGCAGACAGAGCCGAGGAAGACAACCTTGACTATCAGGTCACGGTACACAATATCGCTGATGTATTCCCTGTACCTGTATGGGTCCTCCCGTATCACCCTCGCGGATACCGGGACAGTTTCGCGCCCCTCGTCCACGCGCCGGTCTTCGCAGCCCAAAGCCTTTGACATATGCTCCCCGTAGTATTCACTGGAATAGAACGCTGTTATTTCCTTTCCCCCCAGAAGCCCGAGTATGAACTGCTCCTCCCTGGCTTCATAGCCGCGGTCGTGCGGGTTGCCTTCGGGGCCTCCCCGCGCCTCGATCACAGTCACGGACGGGTAGGTTTCCCGTATCCACCCGGCGCGCGCCTCTAAAGGTATAGGGGTAACATCCGTGTCGTATATCACGACGATGGCCTCGTCCATTTCTTCAAGCATCGTTTCCACGACAAATTCATGCCCCTTGTGGAATGGGGCGTACTTGCCAAGTGTAAGCCCGGTCTTTTTCATACGGCGCCGCGCCCTTCCGCCTGCGCTGCGCCCTTTGTCCAGTTGTACATACCGTAGACCGAATTGACGAGGTACGCTGACCACATTACAACCATAAGCCCCGCGTCCGGGTTGCCTGCCCCTGCCCTGAACACCCACATTATCACCGACAATACATTGAGCGTGATATACCCCGCCCATTGCTCGCGGTAACGCCGCACCATCAGCAGGGTTGCCGCCACGGACAAGACGTTTGTCGCAGCGTCGATATACGGCGTGTTTTGGGTCGTTATCATGCTTAACGCAAAGCCAAGCCCCGCAATCGCGGCAGCGCAGATGCATGAAACCAGAAAAACGGCTTTTGCCGGCAGCCTGCGCATCCCGACCACGCCGCCCGTATCGATATGCTTGCGCCACATTAAAAACCCGATCACCATCATCGGGAGATAGAAAAACAGGTTCAGCCCCACTTCGCCGTACAGCCCGTTCTGAAAAGCCAGCCAGGCATACCCTGCAGTATTGAACGCCCCGATGGGATAGTTGAGGATGCTGCCCTTAGCCACCAGCACAACACACAGCACCCCGGATATGAACACCGCAAACCCGAAGAGGTTGTCCCCGCCGGCAATAGTGATCCAGACAGCTATCCCGCAGAAAATGCAGAGCCACGCCCGCTCATAGATATTCCAGTATGAAATGAATTTCTTTACCACTTGCCTTTACGCTTGCCTTTCCCGCTTCGTTTGCCTTGCCTTCCGGTTTTGCCTAGTCCGTTTTTGCATTCCGGTTTTGCCTCGTCCGGTTATTCCGGTTTTCATTATAACATCAAAGAAATATATTATTATTTATAAGCGTGTGCAACTTTGCGTGGGCGCTCCGGATTGACATCCCGCCAGCCCATTGTTAAAGTTTGGATATGGAAACAGCCAGACTGAATGGGGAAAAAGGGGCGTCGTATGCATGGGTGATCCTTATCGTGCTCTTCATCGGGCACGCGATGGGCTTTGGCATACGCGCATCCTTTGGCGTATATGTCTCCCCCTGGGAGCAGGAATTCCTTGCCGGCAGGTCTGTGGTGTCCTCCATATCCATGCTGAGCTTTTTTGTCTTCTGCGTCGGTCAGCTTCTGGCGGGGAGGCTCAACGACCGTTTCGGGAAAGGCATTGTCCCGGCCACTGGGGTCTTCCTTATGGGCGCCTCGCTTATCCTGACGTCGCAGGCCGACCAGATATGGAAGGTCGTCTTGCTGTTCGGGATCGGGTTTTCCATGGGCTTTGCAATGTGCAGCAATACAGTGCCTTCGGCCATAATAGCAAACTGGTTTACCCGGAAGAGAGGCTTTGCGCTGGGGCTTATCATGTCAGGCTTTGCCGTCGGGCAGTTGATCCTGGTCCCTGCGTCTTTGTACTATGTCGAAAAGGTTGGCTGGCGGGGGACTATGGCGACGCTGGGCATCATACTGATAGTGGCCATAGGCCCCCTCTTCGTCGTCTTTTTGCGTTCTAAGCCGGAGGAAAAGGGGCTTAAGCCGTACGGGTATGCAGAGCAAGAAGGCGTTGGCCGGTCAGCTGGAAATATCAATCGGGACAGCGTTGGAACCGAAGGCGAAAAGCTTCTGCCAGCCTTCGGCGTATTCAAGCTGAGGGTCTTTTGGCAGCTGACGATACCGTATTTCATATGCGGCTTTACCGATGTGGGGA
>Ga0082212_10001707_pt1 | contig 32322 bp, 32 predicted proteins | sample TergutNt197P3_FD_71548 | JGI IMG/M metagenome (GOLD analysis project Ga0082212, IMG submission 71548) | Neocapritermes taracua P3 segment gut microbial communities from Petit-Saut dam, French Guiana - Nt197 P3 | ecosystem: Host-associated > Arthropoda: Insects > Digestive system > Gut ... | reverse complement strand
TTGCAAGCATCTAGCGGCCGTGATTTGCGGGCAAATCCCGGCCCTAGTGCAGTGTAACATTTAAGTGTTACACTGCACTAGTTGCCTTTATGACGAAACCATGTTAGCAATTGTCGGTCCGACTGCTTCGGGCAAATCATGCATCGCCGTTGAAATAGCGAAGAAAATAGATGGAGCTATCGTAAACGGCGATCCCTTTCAGGCATTTTTGGAAATTCCCATCGGCACGGGACAGCCGAGTTTGAGCGAGCGCCAGGGTATCCCTCACTATGGCTACGGCGAGCTACCCTTGGACTTGGTACTAAATCCTGCCAGCTTCGGACAGATGGCAAGGGATTGGCTCGATACTGTGGTGAAATCTGGCAAGCGCCCTATCCTGGTCACCGGCTCTGGGCTTTACTTGCGGGGGGTATGGAACCAGTTGGATGAAATGCCTGATGTGCCAGAAAAAATCGTTAAAAAAATGAGACGCCTATGTAGCCAGCTGGGCTCCCCTGCCCTGCATCGGTATCTTGCAAGTGTAGATCCTGTCCGGGCCTCCCAGCTCCACCCAAACGACGGCTCGCGAATCCAGCGTGCGATGGCGCTACACCTTGCTACGGGCGAGCGCCCCAGCAAATTTTTGAGCGGCGTGGGCAGGATGGCCCCGGCAGGCTGGCATTTGCTACTGGTACTGCCTACCCGAGATTCTCTCAGAGATCGTGTGGCCAGGCGGGTAAAGAGCATGTTGGAGCTCGGCTGGCGGGAGGAGGTGCAACGATTGGCCGAAAAGGGCCTGCTACCCCACATCATGCGGTTGAGGCCGTTGGGGTATGACCTATTGCTGGAATGCCCGGATTCGGATATGGCCGAACAAAAAATCATCCTGGCGACGCAGGCCTATGCGAAGCGGCAGGAAACCTGGTTTAAGAATCAGTTGCCCAATGCCAGGCGGCTCGACCCAGATACTGGCTGTCTGGATGTAGCGATTTGTAATATTAGCTGAAATATTTTGCTCGGCTACAAAAAACGTGCTTCTCCGTGTAAAATACTTTTTGTTGAAGGAGGGTAAAGATGCCAGTTCTTGACATGACGTTGGCGAGGGATGGGGGGAGATTCTGCTTTCTGACCTCATCGGTTGGACGTAAGCTAATAATGGCCGTTACCGGCTTTGCCTTCATTGGCTTTATAACGGGCCACATGGTTGGCAACCTCACGGCCTACCTGAGCATTTTTGAGCGGGCGGCTGGGACGCATCCTGGCACCGCCATGAACGAATATGCCCATTTTCTTAAAACCGTGGGCCACGGTTACGGCATTTGGGCTGTCCGAGGAGGCCTGCTGGGGATGGTGCTCATCCACGCATGGGCCGCGCTAACGACTACGCTGGACAGTTGGGCCGCTCGGCCGAAAAATTATAGCAAATACGATAGAAAGTCCGCCACCTGGGCTAGCCGCACGATGCGTTGCACGGCGATTTTTTTGGCGCTCTTTGTCATTTATCACCTGTTGCATCTGACCGTGGGCCTGCCGGCGCTACAGTGTTCGGAGCTCCCTATCAACGTGGAGGGAGTTGGCGGACATGTGGATGTATACCGCAATTTTGTAAACGGCTTCCAGAGCCTCACGACCAGCGGGATATACATCGTCGCCAACCTCTGTCTGGGCCTCCACATCTGGCACGGCATTTGGAGCTTCAGCCAGACGCTCGGCCTTTCCCATCCGAGATATGACCAATTGAGACGATGGGTGGCCACCCTTTGGGCACTGGCAATCGTGGGCGTCAACATTTCATTCCCCGTCGCCGTATTGGCTGACATTTTGAAGTGATTCAGGGAGGCATAAAATGGAACTCAAATCTAACATCCCTGACGGCCCAATCGACAAGAAATGGGACAAGCACAAGTTTGACATGCGCCTGGTCAATCCGGCCAATAAGCGAAAGTACAAGGTCATCGTCGTAGGCTCAGGCCTGGCGGGTGCTTCTGCCGCGGCCTCTCTGGCGGAGCTTGGCTATCGGGTAGAATGCTTCTGCTACCAGGACAGCCCCCGCCGCGCCCACAGCATTGCCGCGCAGGGCGGCGTAAATGCGGCCAAAAACTACCATAACGACGGCGACAGCATCTTCCGCCTCTTCTATGACACTGTAAAGGGCGGCGACTTTAGGGCAAGGGAAGCCAATGTCTACCGCCTGGCACAGGTATCTAACGACATCATCGACCAGTGCGTGGCACAGGGCGTCCCATTCGCCAGAGAATATGGCGGTCTGCTGGACAATCGCAGTTTTGGCGGAGCCCAGGTGAGCAGGACTTTTTACGCCCGAGGGCAGACTGGCCAGCAACTGTTGCTGGGAGCGTACCAGGCACTGATGCGGCAGGTGGGCCTGGGGACTGTAAAAATGTATCCCCGCCACGAGATGCAGGAGCTGATTGTCATCGACGGCGTGGCCAAAGGCATCGTCGTGAGGGACATGACGACGGGCGAAATATCTGCGGAGATGGCAGATGCGGTGCTATTGGCCACCGGCGGCTACGGCAATGTGATGTACCTCGCCACCTATGCCAAGGGTTGCAACGGCACGGCGGCATGGCGGGCTTACAAAAAGGGAGCCGCCTTTGCAAATCCATGCTTTACGCAAATTCACCCAACCTGTATACCGGTGACGGGCGATCATCAGTCCAAGCTCACATTGATGTCCGAATCCCTCCGCAACGACGGCCGAATTTGGGTTCCGCTACAAAAGGAGGACTGTAAAAAGGCTCCTGGCGATATTCCTGAGAGCGACCGCGACTATTATCTCGAACGCAAATACCCATCCTTTGGCAATCTGGCTCCCCGCGACATCAGTAGCCGAGCCGCAAAGCAGGTATGCGACGACGGACGCGGCGTAGGGTCTACGGGCCTGGGAGTCTATTTGGACTTTGCAGACGCGATAAGTAGGCTGGGGGCAAGCAAGGTCGATGAAAAATATGGCAACCTGTTTGAAATGTACGAACGAATCACAGGAGAAGACCCATATAAAGTGCCTATGCGCATCTTCCCCGCCACCCACTACACAATGGGAGGGCTATGGGTTGACTACAACTTGATGAGCACCATCCCGGGCCTGTTCGTCCTCGGCGAGGCCAACTTCAGCGACCATGGGGCGAACCGCCTGGGCGCATCGGCCCTCATGCAGGGGCTGGCCGATGGCTACTTTGTGGCCCCCTACACCGTCGGCAACTATCTGGCAGGGATCAAGCCCTATTCGACGGCGTCGGCAGATTCTTATGAGGCAAAGGACGCTGTAAGATCCGCAAATGACCGCATCAGTCAGCTACTGGGCATCAACGGCAAGGAAACCCCCACAGAATTCCACCGTAGCCTCGGAAAAATTATGTGGGAGTACTGCGGCATGGCCCGCAATGAATCTGGCCTCAAGAAAGCTCTGACCCTCATTCCTGAGTTGCGGGCCCGATTTTGGGAAAACCTGCGCATTCCCGGCACGGGAAGCGAGGTCAACCAAAGCCTGGAAATGGCGGGCAGGGTATCTGATTTTCTGGAACTCAGCGAATTGATGTGTCTGGACGCGCTGGAGCGCCGCGAGAGCTGCGGCGGCCACTTCCGCGAAGAATGGCAGACTGAAGAAGGCGAGGCCCAGCGCGACGACAATAACTTCTGCCACGTCGCCGCCTGGGAATACACTGGCTTAGGCAACCGCCCTAACCGCCACGTCGAGCCGCTGAACTTTGAAAACGTCCACCTCGCCACCCGTAGCTACAAGTGAGGAGCCATAATATGTCTGAACAAATTCTAAACCTCACTCTCAGGGTCTGGCGCCAGAAAGACGCCCAGGATAAGGGCCACTTTGAGACATACCAGGCCAAAGACATTAGTACCGAAATGAGTTTTTTGGAAATGCTGGATGTCGTCAATGAGGATTTGATTCATCAGGGCAAGGAGCCAATAACGATGGATCACGACTGCCGCGAGGGCATATGCGGCACCTGCGGATTGGTCATTAATGGCCGCCCGCACGGGCCGAGGGAGCGCACCACCACCTGCCAGTTACATATGCGAAGCTTCAATGACGGCGATACAATCACCATAGAGCCTTTCCGTGCGAAGGCGTTCCCGGTCATAAAAGACTTGATGGTCGACCGTAGCGCATTCGACCGAATAATTGCAGCCGGGGGCTATATTTCTGCACCCACGGGCTCTCCACAAGACGCCAACGCCCTGCCTGTCTCCAAGACCTGTGCCGATTTGGCCATGGACGCGGCGGCCTGCATTGGATGCGGTGCCTGCGTGGCCGCCTGCCCAAATGCCTCTGCCATGCTCTTCTTGTCAGCAAAGGTGAGCCAGCTCGGCCTCCTACCCCAGGGCCAGCCTGAGCGTCTCATCAGAGTGCGGGACATGATCGCCCAGCTTGATGCCGAGGGCTTCGGCACTTGCACCAATTTTGCAGAATGCGAGGCTGTCTGCCCTAAGAGCGTCAAGCTGGAACATATCGCGCGAATGAACCGCGACTTTTTTAAGTCCGGCATCCTCCACAGGCCGCCCCACGCCGCCGCAGGTGGGGTATAGGCGTTACGGCTAGTATAAGCGTTACTGCTAGATACATAAACAACGTCCTCCGCAAACCGTTTTCCATTTCTGAGGTATCAAAGTATGGCCACTACTTTCACCTATGCCACCTGGACACCTGATATGGCGACAGGAGAATCTAATGTTGATGAACAGCACAAGAAGCTGATCGATTCCCTCAACCAGCTCTTTGATGCCCACAAAAGCGGCAAGGGTAGCAAGGAAGTGAAACGGACGATGATCTTCCTCGTTGACTACACCGTAAAACATTTCAGTGATGAAGAGGCCATCCTGACAAAACGCAAATATCCTGACTTGGACAGGCATAAAAAAATTCATGAGGATTTTGCATCTTCTGCGAAGGGCATGCTCCAGGACTTGTTGCAGGAAATATCGAAGGGCGGCCCATCGGACGAGTTCATCACGGATGTCTACATGGCGGTGGGGAGATGGGTGGTAAGCCACATTAAAGGGGAAGATGTAAAGTGGGCGAAGTTTATCAAGGGCAATTAGCCTTTAGCCAGTAGCACTTCTGGCCTGTAGGCTTCACCCATCCAATAGACCAGCTCCAGGGGATGCTTGACATCCCACAGGAGCATTTCTGCTCTGGCTCCGGGGTACAGGTGCCCCAGGTCTGCCCTGGAAAGACTGAGGGCAGAGTGCAGGGTCATGGCAACAAACGCCTCCTCAAAGGTCATCCTGAGCTGTAGGCAAGCCAGGCGCAGAATGAGCAATGGATCTATGCATGCGCAGCTACCAGGGTTGAAGTCGGAGGCAAGAGCCACTTTGCACCCGGCCTCTATCATCGCCCTCGCAGGAGCAAAATCCCGCATCCCCAAAAAAAGTGTAGTGGCTGGCAACAGGGTCGGCACCACTCCAGCCTTGGCCATGTCTGCCATGCCTTTGTCTGAACAAAACATCAGGTGGTCTGCGCTGGCCGCGCCCAACTCTGCTGCCAGCTCGGCCCCGCCTGTATGTGCAAACTCGTCAGCATGGATTCTAGGTTTTAGGCCCAATTTTTGGCCAGACTCCAAAACCTGTCTCCCGTGGTCTGTCGTAAAGACGCCCTTTTCGACAAAGACGTCACAAAAAGATGCGGCGCCGGGAAAGCGCCCGACCAGTTCTGGTTGCCACTCGTCGCTGACGGCTCTGATGTAATCGTCTGGTTTTCCGGCATATTCCACTGGAATGTCGTGGGCCGGCATCAGGGTAATATCTAGACTCCACCCACGCTTCCTCAGTTCGGCATATGCCTGTAGCAGGCGGGACTCCGCTTCCAGCTCCAAGCCATAGCCTGTCTTGCATTCGACGTGCAGGACGCCTTTCGAGCGCATCTTCTGAAGCCTGGCCTCGCCAATGTCTATCAGTTCGGAGAGAGTCGCCTGCCTGGTGGCCCTGACGGTCTCCCTAATGCCCCCTCCTTTTGAGGCTATTTCGGCATAGGTCGCGCCATGCAGGCGGCGGTTAAATTCTTGGCTACGGTCTCCGCCGAACAGAAGGTGGGTATGCGGGTCGACAAAGCCTGGCGAGGCCCACCTGCCCTGCCCATCCAATTTCTCAATGGAGGCATATTCCTGCGGGAGGGCCGAGCTAGGGCCAATCCAGGTGACTCTGCCATCTTTCAGAACGATTGCCGGGTCGTCGATAAAATCGACCCTCCAGTCGCTACCAGGATCAGGCGTGAACAGGCCACGCAAATTAGTCAGTATTTGGAAATCGCCCATGAGTCATTGTGCCATGAGGGGTATCGCTTGCGGTTTATTTATCGATGCCGCTTCTGAGCCATCTCGATTATCAGCTTGCGGACGTTTTCGTTGCTGGCTTTGGCGACGGTTCTTTCCAATGTATTAAAAAACCTGCCGCACAGATATCCCACCAGTAGTTGCAATGCCGATAAGGCAAATAAATACCTGGCAAAAATAAAATACTGCCTAAAATTTTCCAGGCTATGGTGCACTGGGCCGTCCGCCGCAGAATAGCGCATCGCCAAATCTAAAACCATCGCGCAACCGCTGAGTGCGGCGCAGGCACATCCAAGAATAAAGAGTGCTTTGGAAAAGCCCCTGCCGATTGACATGGCCCTGATGAGGTGCCTCGCTTCATGCACATCGTTTCGTTTCTGGGAATCTTTTTGAGCCAGTTTGGCCGCGCTATTTTTCTCCGCCCTTTCTTTTTCAAGCACTGCCGCGGCCTTGCGTTTTTCCATGCGGGCATCGGCCGCTGCTTTGCCGCTCTCGTACATTGCGGCATAATTATCCTGCCTCCGCTTATGCTCAGCCGAACTGGCTTGTTCGCCCGAAATTTTCTGTTCTTGGCCTTCTGCGGCTTTCTTTGTCATTCCATCGCCTTAAAAGCTATCCTTTTTCGACAGTCTTAATCCACAGTTTGCCGACACACCAGGCCCCCAGCCCCAGCACCGCGGCAAAAATATAAACCTGGTTCGCAATATCTCCAAAGCCCCCTTTGCCGCCGCTTGAGGTGCCATACAAATGTACCGACAAAACTTTGTCGATAACTAAGTTGGTCAAAAACAACATGCTTCCGCCAATCCCTATCCAGCCCGAACATTTGGTAAAAAACATCAGGCCGGGATTTTTTTTCGCAGGCGGCGTCGCTACTTTCAATGGCACCCGCGGCCGCGACTTTAGCTTTTCTTTATCTGCCTGTTTCAGGCAATTCTTTACATACTCTGCCGGATCGCCGATTTTGGACTGGGCCAGCTGGATGTTATCCTTGGCTATTTTTGCAAGCGTCTCCATTTCGACTTCGGCACGCATGGCCTTGCTGTTGCCTTCTGTCGTTGCCTGGGCCTTGTACTGGCAGTAGTCACTCGCAAGATTCTGCATCTGTGTCAGAAAGAGCAAATACAGCTCCTTATCCTTTTTTTCGGATTTTTGCTCGGATTTGGCTCGCTTTGAATCCGCCTTTGTATGTCTGGCCGTCCTGGACATTGTCATTTGCCTCTTTTTACTGCTGATTCCAATTTTATAGTAAATTCTCTAATCGCAACTCAAATCCTACCGAGACCCCCAGGCCCTGCAGAGCATGAGCGTAAGATAGAGCAGGGAGGTCGGACTCTTGCTCAAAGTTCCGCCCTTTATGTCTGAGTCGGCATTCGCCACTAGGGCAACGAGTTTTTTTAGCCCTTCAGGGCGGAGGCGATCCAGCACTCTGGAGTAGCCGTCCAGCAAAAATGACTGTTTTGGGGTCAATCCAAGCGCGGGGGCCAAATCTGAGGCCGATACCAGCCCCTGCCTCCTTGCGTCCTGGAGGCGGCATACCCTCTCCACCTCCCTCCTCGCCTGGCCTAAAAGCATCAGTGGCGCGCCGTGGGGGTCATCCTCGATGGCTACCCTTAGGGTTTTGATAGCCTCCCCCGTCTGCCCTTTTTGCCATGCCTGGCTCCAGGCGAACGCGCTTTGCTCGCCGAGCCTGAATGTCGTCTTTTCGAGCAGTCCGCGTGTCACGCGGCCACCTTCGGAAGCCAATTCCAGCACCTCCACTGCTCTCGCAAGAACGCCTGGATTGCCCCCCAACTGCTCGGCGAGGCCTTGGGCTACGCCTGAATCCAGCACCAGTTTTAATTCTCTGGCCTTTGATTCCAAAAAGGCGACGGCGGCCCTGCTGTCCAGCTCGCCCACCTTAAATACCCTGCCCTCTTTATTCCAATCGCTAAACGGCTTTGCGCCCAATATTTTGCCAGGAGCCGCCGAGAGCGGCCCTCTGGCCACGAGGAGGAGGCATGTCCCTTCCAAAGGGCGCGACAGAAAGTTTTTGACGGCTGGCGGAAGCTCTTTTGCCTTTTCCAACAGATTGTCAGCATGCGGGACTATGACTACGCGATCCGCGCCAAAGGGAGCTGACTCCATCAGCGCGCTATTTACTGCTGGCCATTGACAGCCCTCGGGACATACGATGAGAGAGAAATCTTCCCATTCTTGATCCAGATGCCTGGCCTTCCATGAGGTGATGGCCTGAACCCGCCCATCTGGGTCGTCTCCGTGGATAAGGGCATATTTGGCGCTCAAAAATGTCTCTGGGGCAACCATCAATCCCGCCCCTCAATCAATTGGGTCAAAAAGCTCTCAGCAAAATCGTCGGCCAGGCCCTCGATGATTTGAAGTTCCTTGTTGTCGAGGCTGGCAAAATTTTGATCCAGCCTGTACTGATTTCGGAAGGTCAGGAATGGCCTGCTGACAGCCAGAGCTCCTGTTTGTCCATCTATGAGCTGTAGACTGGCTGAAATGATGATTTCGACCCTCGCGGCAGACCCTGCGGCGCCCTGTACCTGTCCAGCTCTCAAGTTGAGCCCCAGCGGCACTACTTCAAAGGAATCTATCGTCCCTTGAAGTACCCATCTGGATCCATACCCAGGCGTTACCAGCTTCCAGGGAGATGAGGCCATGATGCGGTTTTCTACAGATTTTTTGAAGACTTCCTCCAGGCCGCCCTGTTTGGTGTTGTTATATATTCTGCCAAGGCTTATGGTTTCGCCCGGGACGGCCCAGGGCACAGTTTTTGTGATGCGATCCAGGCGATGATATCCGCATCCGCCAAGGCAACAGATGGAAAGCAAAAATATGGACAGTCGCATAAACAATTATATAGTTGCTAGTCGCTGACAGCTAGCGTTGCGTCCGTAAATATTGCATGCTGAGCCACTTGCAAAGGCACTGAAACGACTATTACCCACTATATTTCCCAACATACGGCAAATCTCTGTACTTGCCACCCACATCCATGCCATAGCCCACTGCAAAATAATCTTCGATGGCAAAGCCCACATAATCCGCACGAATATTTACCTTTCGGCGGCTGGGCTTGTCCAATAGCGTACACACGCGGAGGCTGGCTGGCGAATAGCTATGCAGATGCTTTGTGACTGCTTCAATGGTTTGACCTGTGTCTACTATATCTTCAACAATTAGCACGTCTTTGCCTTGGATGTGGCAATCTATTTCTTGAAGAATCTTGACGTCGCCGCTACTAGCCTGACCGGAGCCGTAGCTGGAAGCCGCTAAAAAGCCGATTTGCATGTCCAAATCCACGGCCCGCACCAAATCGGCCATAAAACAGTATGCACCTTTCAGTAGCCCAACCGCGACCAGCTCTTTGTTGGCGTAATCGGCCTCAATGAGCCTTGCCAGCTCTGCGACACGATTGGAAATGGCATCCGAAGAGAGCATTATCTGAATGTTTTGCCTGGCCTTGGCCATATACTACCAGTTTCAAGTTATGAGTTACGAGACGAAAAACCTTGCCCAGCAGGGATGTGCGTCAGGCATTTTTAAAATCAGCAATAAAAAATGGTATAACTTCTTTCGCCAAACGTCAACGAGCTACCCTATGGCAATTATCCTTTTGGTAGTCAGAGTATAAATGGGAAAAATTTCTGCCATCTTTGGCGATATTGCTCAACAACTCTGCCGCAACTGGGTCTAGTAGGTAAGCATTGGTTTTGGTTTATCGCTGAAACTTATTGATTTTCTACAGATTCTGCCTCATGATTGCTACAGTGACTCAAAAACCCTTCACACCCATGACGCTGACTGCGCCTGCGGATTCCCCGTATCATGCGCCTGAAGTGGGGGCATGGGTGAGTGCGGCCCAGGCAGGAGATCAGGTCGCTTTTACGCGGCTGGTGGAGCTCTTTCAGAGGGATGTATATGGCAAGGCATTTTCCATCCTTCGCAACCACCAGGACGCAGATGACGTGGTGCAGGAAACTTTTTTGAGGGTTTATCGCGCATTGCCAGGTTTTAGGGGCGAGTCCAGCTTTAGGACTTGGCTTATAATCATAGCCACCAGACAAGCTCTAAATTTTTTGGACAGAAACCGCATAGCTCTTGACAATATTGAAGATATATCATTATTAAGTACTCCTTCCGCCCTTCGGGTGGAGGGCAATCAAATGGCTACCCTTTTGGATCAGGAATCCAGGCAACTGATGAGGAAAGCATTTCCCAAGCTCCCCAAGCGGCAAAAGGAGGCCCTTGGCCTGCGTCTGACTCAGGATTTGCCGTACGACCAGATAGCTCAGAAAATGGGCACTTCGGTGGGTAGTATCAAGGCGCACATTTTTCATGCCATCCAAAATCTCTCCAGACACGTCAAGGGAGGCAAATCATGAAGCCCAAACATGGCAACCCGGGACTTTCCCACATATCTGCCAGTTGCCATGCCGCCCTGCAGGCGATAGAGCGCAGTCCGCTGGATTTAGACTCTGGTTCGCTCAAGCACATTTCGCAGTGCCCCATGTGTTCTGAGGCCCGCGTAATGTTTTTGGCGCAGGACGATTTTGACCCTTGCCTAGCTCCTGCTGGCTACTTTGATAAATTGCCTAGCAGGGTCTTGCAAAAGCTACCCGTGGCCCCTGTCCGCTTCCGGCTCCGCACTATGCTACTCATTTCTGCGGCCTCAATGTTTTTTTTGACTGGTCTGGGCGGCTACTGGTACGGTCGCCAGAGCCACCTTTCAACGATAGTGCTTGAGGCGGTTATACCAATCCCAAAAGATCTGCAGGATCCATTTTTTCAGGACTATACTTCTTTCACCAGCATCGAACTGTTTTCGCAGGTTGAAAGCATGACGCCGGAAGAAACGCAGAAATTGATGGAAGGCCTCAAAAAACAAGAAGCAAACCTCCAACCTGCGACTGCGCTTGAGGGTAACTGACATGAATAGACACACCTTCCCCCATCGTTTGTTGCCCGTTCTGGCCTTGGCCAGCGGAATGGCCTTTGCCCAAGAACCTGGCAAGTGTCCGCCTCATAGCGATCAGCCCGACTGTCTCCAAGCCCAGCAAGAGCGCAGGGGGCAGAAAGACCAAAAGGCTCCCCCCGAAAAAAACCAGGCCGATAGGGGCCCCAGGGCAAATCAAAATATTGAAAACTACCTAAAGTACCTTAAAGAAGCCAGAGCTGAGCAGATTAAGCTGAGGTTGGGCGTTTCTAGCAAAAAGGCCAGCGAGATTGCTACCAAATGGGCAGAGATGGAAATTCCTATCAGGAGCATTCATACGGAGAGCATGGCGGTGTGGCGCCAGATGCAGTTCATTATCCAGGAAGCCTCGCCAGAAGGCGAAAAATCAAGAAAAATAAAGCCTCTGAACGACCGCTACAACGACCTCCACAGGCAACTTGCCGAGGCCAGGCAGAATCTCTTCAGAGAACTCCCGATGATGGGAGATACCCCTATCCAGCAGACCCGGATTCTTTTTCTGATGGAAGAGATGGAACGCAGGGAGAGGGACGGGCTGAGGGCATTTATCGAAAAGCGGGACAGAAGATCGGAGTAATGCCCCGTTCATTGGCCATCATGGCGCAATCTGCTGATTGCGCCACGGTATGAGTGGTGACATTGGCGTTTTTGTCCGGTAGAATGAACATTCATTTTGGATGAAGGTTCATAGTGTTGCCGTCATGAAAAAGGATAATCCGCCAATTAGGCATCGCCGCGACACACGGACTGCCATCGTCGAATCGGCCCTCCGGCTATTTGCCGCAAGCGGAGTGGGAGACACGACTGTCCCAGACATTGCCTGCGCTGCTAAGACTGCTGTTGGAACACTCTATTGCCATTTTCCGTCAAAGGAGGCACTGGCAAATTTTCTCGTATGCGACTGTTCTCAGGCCCTATGCAAGTATCTTTGGGACGGGTTTCCAACTGACGCCAGTTTCCGCCACCAGTTTGGTTTTTTTTGGAGGCGCTACATTAGCTTCGCGCTGGAGCGCCGAGACGCATATACGTTCTTGCAACATAGGGCAAGCGACCTGGCTTTGGACGAGTCCAGCCAAAAGGCCCTGGCAACACTGAAAGAAACCGAGAACTGGGTTTTAGACAGGGGCCGGGCAACCGGAGAATTGGCCCACTTGCCGACGGCGGCATTAAGTGCGATAGTCCACGGGACTGCCAAAGCCCTGATCCATGCCCACTTTTTGGGTAACCTCGAATTGGATGAAATCCTTGTCAGTCAGACCGAAAACCTTTGCTGGATTGCGGTTGGCAAGGAGTCTGGCGGTTAAACTTACATTGCAGTTACAGGGTATTAGTACCTAGTAACGCTTTAGATGTTTGCTTAACGGCGGAGCAAGTCCGCCTTGCAAGCATCTAGCGGTCGTGATTTGCAGGCAAATCCCGACCTAGTGCAACGTAACATTAAAATGTTACATTGCACTAGACTCAAATCGTTAGTAAAGGAACATCGGCTTGCCCTCTACATGCTTGATCTTGGGGCGGTAGTTGTCGGCGTCATATAGTTCTTCGACGTCCACGCGTTTTTTGCCGGTGCTTATGGTGGTGATTGGGATGCTTGTATACGTGCCGTTTCTCAGCGCCACCAGACGATTGCTGGCCCCTCTCTTAACCAGGCTGATGGCCATCTTTGCGTAATTTACCGCAACCATCAGATCCAGGCTGTCCGGGGCCCCGCTACGCATCAGGTAGCTGACTTGCTGATAGAGAATGTTTTTGCCCGTAATCTTTTTTATAGCCTCGCCAGTAATCAACCCAATGCCGCCCAGCTTTTTGTGTCCATAGGCATCTTCCTGTCCGTATTCGACAACCTGGCCCCCAATCATGGAAGCGCCCTCACTAATGGCAATCATTGCATAATTGCTTGGGTTTCTTCCCTTGTCGTCCAGAATCATTTCTGCCAGCTTTTCAACATCAAAGGGGACTTCGCTGATGATGCTACGCTCGGTGCCTGCAAGATAACTTGCCAGGAGGCTGGTCTCCCCGCTGTAGCGCCCAAACAGCTCTACAATGGCTATGCGCTCATGGCTACCAGTGCTGGTGCGGAGCTGGTGAATAAAATCTACGCTACGGGTAACGGCCGTTGAAAATCCGATGCAGTAGTCAGTGCCATAGACGTCGTTGTCCATGGTTTTAGGAATGGCAACTATGTGGAAGCCTTCTCGGTGCAGACGCTCGGCGTAGCTGAGGGTGTCATCGCCGCCAATGGGGATCATGGCCTCAATGCCAAGTTTTTCCAGATTTTTTAGCACATGCGGCGTGAAGTCATAGGGCCCTTCATCGCCCGATTTAATCTGACTCTTAAGAAAATCCGGCACCGATTCGGCACGGACGCGCCCCGGATTGGTTCTGCTTGTATGCAAAAATGTTCCGCCCGATCGATCTACAGTTCGAGTATTTCCAGTATTCAAAGCCATGATGCACTTGGAATGGGTAGATGGATCGTCAGGGTTGTACTCTAGCAACCCGGCCCAGCCTCGGCGAATGCCTACGACTTCAATGCCTTTTTCGGCGGCTGCATGTACAACAGATTTGATGCAGGGATTGAGGCCGGGAACATCGCCGCCTCCAGTCAAAATTCCAACGCGCATGTGGTCTCCATAGCGATATAGCTATACCTTTGTACCACACCTGCAAGAACATTTCAAGCAGGGCTACGGCGCCGGTTCGTAGCTATCAGATAAAGGCGAAATTGCAGATAGAGAAATTTTCAAAATCTCTGGCTTTGAAAACCACCGGAGGTTTTGCATGAGGCTCTCGTGATTGCATCTGGCGCTAATGGTAAAAAGATTGTCATAGTTAAACATAGCGACTTTTCAAACTATACAATCAATTCATAAAGTGGTTTGGCTGGTAAAACCCCTACCACAAAAATGCCACAAACATGTTTTTGTGGTGCTACACCCCCCGGGGCGCAACGTCGGATTAGCGCGCGATTTAGAGCTTCCGATTGAGCGCCCCAAAACTTTTTCGCTGGATTTCAATACTAAAAAAATTTTCTGTTTGACGATCAAAAATCTACAGATGCTGCGGAATTGCGGTAAACGATCTCTTTTTTGACGTTACCCGGAATCATCTCTACCACAAAAGTCTTTGCAACGTCTGTGACAGTATTCCCTTTTGCGGGGGATAGTGTCAGCCGCCTTTGCTTCTGATCCCATTTGATGTCTACCAGCCTGCAACCTCGGCCAGCCAGGTAATCCTGCGAGGTCCCATCGTCATCGTAGAAGGTAAAGGAGCCATCTGCCCCGGCATAGACTTTTAATGTGGTGGGCTGACTCACTGTTTGTGCGGTATATTGGCGGACAGGGTCTACAGCAACTATCGCCCCCGCTGGGACGTACACAGGCATGACAGACAAGTCCACATCTCTGGAAACCGTGTTGCCGCCTTCTCTAGCCTCGTTAGTCCACCAGTCGTACCATGTCCCCTTTGGCAGGTAAACGTCGCGCTTGGTAGCTCCCTTTTCATAAACCGGAGCTATCAGCAAATTTTTGCCCCACATGTATTGATCGCCCAGACCCTTGCACCTTTCGTCTTCGGGGTAGTGCATCCACATGGCCCGCATCATTGGCATTCCCGTGCTACGCGCTTCCCATGCAAGGGTGTAGTTGTACGGTAATAATTGGTAGCGGAGGTCGATATACTTTTTGGCAACAGGCTCTATGGCTTTATTGAACAACTCGGATTCACGCGGGATTTGGGGTTGCTCCAGAGGTCCCAGGTAGCTGAGGCCCCATCCCCAAGGCAGGCGCATCATCCAAGTCCGCCCATGACCTCTGAAAGATGCTGTAAAGGCTGCAAACTGTACCCAGCGGGCATACAGCTCTCCAGTCAAATCCGGGTTTGAATAAAAGCCGCCGATATCGGATCCCCAAAAGGGGGAAATGCTCATGGAATAGTTTAGTCCCACTGCTATTTGCGCTTCTAGCGTTTTCCATGATGATTCGGTATCGCCTGACCACACCCAGCCGCCCCACTGCGCGATGCCTGGATATCCGTTTCGCTGCAGGCTCCAAGGGCGAAGGTTTGGGTCAGAGGATAAATGTCCCTGGTAATAAAGCTGGTGTCTTTTGATGCGCTCGAATAAATTGAACCAGTCGCCTTCATCTGGCCAAAAAGCATCAACGCCTAGTTTCAAGAGCGGATCATGCAACTTCCAGTATTCCTGAATGTGCGAAACATCCAGTGTTTCTCCAGGTTTGGCGGGAATTGTGCCATGCAAGGTGGGAAGCCTGTTTCGGCCATAAGGGACGACGTGTACTACCACCTTTACGTTTTGGTCGTGCATTTTCTTTGTAAAGGCCATTGGATCGGCGATGAGGTCGGACTTAAATTCGTAGGAGGGTTGCCTGTTGTTCCAGCCCTGGGGGCAAAAGCCCGTGCCTAGATAGATCACGGCATCCACGGGAATCTGTTTTTGCCTAAATGTGCTCACAATATCATGCATCTGTTTTTCGTCTTCCAAAGTGCGATGGGACTGCATGTATCCAAGCGTCCATTTGGGCGGCATTACTGCTTTTCCTGTGATGGTCGAAAAATCATTCATCAAGCCGGCGGGCTCGCGGGCATCAAATACAAAGAAATCAAAGAGCCCTGGAATATAGCCTTCCACCGGAGGTATTCCCTTGTTCAGGTTTTGTTGCTGATTGGCTGTATCCTGCGGCACCCGCGACTCTTCGGTAGGCACCCAGGGGACAAAATAGCCGTGGTCTTTTGCAGTCAAATCCACTTCTGTCCACGGCGTAGGAATATAAATCGCCCAATTTCCGGGCTCAATCAACATGGAAACTGGATTGCGGGAGCCGTAGGCGTCAGATTGCCATCTGGGCACCATTTTGTCGTAAATGCCGCGGCGGTCGTATTCTACGGGCAAGGTCTTCCAGTCTGCTTCCCTCCTATTAGGCAGAGATCCTCCCTCACCCATGCCGACGACCGGATGGTTGTTAAGCAAAAATGAAAGCCGTCCGTCATCGCAAAAAACGATTTCCTGGACAGTCTCTCCTTTTCTGTTTTTTACTACGACGCATAAGGGGTCAGCCTTAACTTCCACCTGCAAATTGCCAATCGTCCTCCTCACACTTCTCTGAATTGACTTTAGGCTTATGGCAGCTGCCGGATAATCCCTTTCGGCGATTGCAGGGGTATGGGGAAAGGCTTCAGCAAAGCCCTGCGGCTTTAATGTGACCCTGATGGCGTTTTGCCCTGCAAGCCTAATGTCCAGTTGTCCAGGGGCGCCATTAACTTTTATTTCTGACGCGCTGGCGCTGACTGATGGCGCCACCATATCCCTTTCTGATGGCACGGTGGCAAAAACAGGCATCGCCGAAACAGTTGCCAAACAAACGACCAAACGGGGAAGAATCATTCTAGCCTCCAGTCCTGAATAAAAAAGATTGCATAGCCACTCTGGTTAATCCTAACACATCGAGGACGGTCAAAAGTTGTCAGTTTTCAGTCCGACGTGGCCTGTGGCTGGTGAGGCAATGGGGAACTGTTCAAGGAACAGAATTGTATGCCGTCAGAAATTCCTGTGAAAGCAAATTGATTTTTTCGCCAATGTTGATGAAAGTCATGCAGACTGCTTTTCTGACCAGTTCGTTATCACAGAATGATTGAAAATCAAGGGCCTCTGTTGTTTTTATGATGAATCGGGCCTCCTCCTGGATTTTGTTGAGGATATTACCGTCTCTAATGTTCATGGACCAGTACCGTTTTGTTTACTTCCAGGATGGAATGCCAGATCTTCCATCACCATCCTCCCCAGCCCTTCAAACAGCCCCCTCCACTCTGGCGGCAGGGCGGCAGAGTCGCGCTGAATGGTATCTTCATCGCGTCGGACAAAGGGGCCGGTGATTCCACCTCTTCCGTGTTGTTTAACGTTATTCAGCGTTGATTCGGCAAGTCCCATCATGCCACGCCCTGGCAGATTAATACCCGAGGCTTTAAGGAGTAAGTTCGCCGCAACCCACAGAGTCGCCGCATGGCCCGAGGCGAGCACGGCGCAGGCATGGTAGAGGGGCTTTAGTTCCGGCGGAAGATCAAAGGGGACAAAGCCCAATGAAATAAACGCATCAAGAATTAGTTTTGGCGGCTCTCCTGTGACGGCCAGGGGTATGCCGCGCCAGTCCTTGGCCGTGCCGTCAAAGCTGACCAGGGGATGCAATGACGGCACTCCATCAATGTGCAGAGAACCGCTGAGATGGACGCAACGGCCTGCAAACTTTGGCGCACATTCTGGAATTGCACTATCGGGCAGGGCAAGCAAGACAAAGCCATCTATGCCATCTGGCATTGCTTCATGGGATTTCAGGGCAACCGTATCGCCAAGGGCGCCAGCCAATGCCCTTCCTGCCCTGCCCCGGCCGAGAATTGTGAAATGGGTAGCCATATACTGGCAATTTTACCTTGAGTTGGTAGCGTAGGCCTACATCAGGGTATTGAAATTGGCTCAATTACTCTTCAATTCCAGCTCCCTTGTCTGGTTGGTTTTTCCAGAGCTCCCTCCAGCATGCCCAAAAAATTATGGCGCGGGATCGTCGTTGCACCAAGCGAATCCAGATTTTCGTTGGGAAATTGTCCATCAATAAAGTGAAAGCCCCAGTCCCATGCAGTTTTGCACAAGGCTTTGAATGAGGCCCTGGAGGCATAGTCCGTCAGGCTGAACATGCTCTCGCCAAAGAATGTAGCTCCAAGCGATACGCCGTATAGGCCGCCAGCCAACTTGCCATCCATCCATGCCTCCACAGAGTGGGCATAGCCGGCGCGGTGGAGGGCCACGTACGCCTCAATCATGCCTGGGGTTATCCAAGTCCCATTCTGGCCGAGGCGGGGAACTTTGGAGCAACAGAGCATCACTTGTTCAAATGCCGTATCCATGCGTATTTCAAATGGAATGCGCCTCAATGCCCGCTCTGTCCGTTTTGAGAAATGCTCCTCTCCTGGCAAAAAAACCGCCCTCTCAGCCGGAGACCACCAAAGGAGGGGCTCATCAGGGCCGAACCAGGGAAAAATGCCCATGGAGTACGCCAGCAAAAGCCTCTCGAGTCCCAAGTCCCCGCCTATGGCCAAAAGGCCGTTGGGCTCGGCTTCTCTCGGATCAGGGAAAATAGGACTGTTAGATAGGCGAAAGATGGACATGGCGCCCGTTTTCAGATGTCAGCTAGTTTGGCATCGACTGGATGGTGATGCCTTTGTAGTAGTGCTTGAGGATTTGGTCGAAGGTATATCCTTCGAGGGACATGCCGTAGGCACCTGTCTGATCCATCCCCACGCCGTGGCCCCAGCCCCTGCCGTAAAAGATAAACTTTCTGTTTGGGGCATCGCCGGTGGTTATATATCTGAATACATTGTCGCGCAGTCCCAGCGCACCTCGTATCCTCATGCCGGTGAATCTGTGAACCTTTCCATCGTTATCCCTGACTGTCATTTCTGTCACCCTGCCGTTTTCGTTATGCTTAAGTTCGAGACTCCTGAAGCTCCGCACCGCAGTTCTGGAGCGCAGTGAAGAGAGAAGCTCGGCTTCAGTCATTTCGGCCTTCCAGTGGGCGAAGGCGTTGTAGCGGTCATAGCTGGCTCCGTCGGGATCCAGCCTGCGAACAAGAAGGCGGGAGCCCCCGCTCTGGTTTAGCCATTTGACCCTATCTCCCACTTGCACATTTACTTCGCCGACCATTCGCAGGTACCCGCCTGGGTACTCCTCCAGTAGCATCAAGGGTGTGCCCAGCCTCAATGGGGTCGGCCCCATCCTTTGCGGCCTCACCTGGCCATCCTGTAGCAGGGTGCCCTCTTGGATGTCCAGCGGTTCCAGCTCTGCCCACATCCTGCCCAGAACCTGGAGGGCATCTAAAGCGCTCACTCTTTGAGATCTCCACTGCATTGGTGAAACTATACCCCGCCTTGTCAGGAACCCTGCCAGAATGCGATCCTGGCCAGGCACTGATACATTTTGGATAAAGTAATCTGCGTCCAGGGGGCGCTCTATGCCGGATATTACCCTGTCAAACTGAAGAGCCTTTGCCATCCAGATATATATCTGGACTCCTTCTACCAGCGGAACTCCTGATGCTGGCAACCTGAATCGTCTTGTAAGGAATGTGACGTATTGCCTTAGGTCGTCGGGCTTGCAATCCGCAGACATGCCCGCAGAATTCAACTGGCTTGCAGGCAACAGTCCTTCGGACACCATTCGGGCAATATCCCAGGAGAGCCATGACTGGCCACCCGGTGGGGCGGTGATGCCCCTGAATGGCAATGTCTTGGGCTGGTCGGGATAGCTTGACGCGCCTTGCAAGTATGAAAAGGCCCCGCCAAACACATGTGTGTTATTTACCGTTGCCCCGCCTCCGGTGGCCATGAAGAGCGCCTGGATGGGCCTTCCGTTCACCGTTGCTATCAGGCCCCTCGTCTCTTCAACTGCTCTATCGGTCAGACTCATCTCGCCGTCTTTGCCCCCATAGACCTGATCAAGGGGTGTGTCCAGCAGGTCGAAGCCATCCTTGGAGCGCTTGCCCAGGTTTGCAAAGGCATAAGTCCTGGCGGCAACTGCCTGCGCCTTCAATGCCTCAATAGAAGGGTAAGCCCATGCCCCCATTTCTTTTGGGACTACACCCCGCAGATAGGATTCCAGGTCCAGCGTGTTGATAACGTTCAGGCGGTTTTGAGCGTTTGGAAAAATATCAATCCTGCCCCTATAGCCTCCCTTACCCTCGATTGTAGAAATCGCCTGACTGGGCCTTAACATAACTCCGTCTGAGGGCAGGGCTATGCGCTCGTACCTCTCCGTGATGCCGTACAGCCCGCCCCTGCTGTTTCTGGCATTGGCCGCTTTTTTTTCTGATGTGACCCACAGTTCGTCAATGCCTGCATCTATCATTTTTTGCAACAATGAATCAGCTTCTTCCACAGTTTCAAAGGATCCCAACAAGACCCTCCATGTATCGCCGTCGGGCCACTTAACGCTCTCAGGTGATTCACCCAGCCGCCTGACTCTTTGAATCAGAGCGTCGGCTTCTTGCCTGATAACCGGCGGGCCTATCTGGATTCGATACTCATCGGTCGAAGTCACGTTGCCGCGAGTGTCTAGCCATATCCTGAGCTTTTCGCCATTGCGGAGCTGAATCAGAGCTTTGCCGGCCCGGTTGCATACAGCCCCCCCGCCTTCCAGACTAACTACATGCTCTGTGGCGTTTTGGCTCAGCCCAATCTTTATATTGGGATTCCGCTGGGCGGAAAGCCCGAAGCCGCAAAGGAAGATGGTCGAGGCAAGTAGGAGTCGTAGTAGTGTAACCATGATAATAGGATAGCTTCATACCAATGCGCAATCAAACAAGCCATTTGCAAACCCTCAGTTGCCAGTTTTCAGTAGGCGTCTGATGGTGCGTGGGCTGTCATTGCTTGGTCTTTGCGTATAGGAGGGCATCATGGATTCGCCCGCGCTTGGTGATGTGCTGGCGGAGCCTGCCCTCAAAGATAAAGCCATTTTTTTCCAACACGCGGGCCGACTTCATGTTTTCGGCCATCATCATCGCCTGGAGGCGTAAGAACCGCAGTTGGCCAAAGGCATAATCCGCAAAGAGCCTCACTGCCCTGGTGGCAAGTCCCTTGCCCCAAAATGGCTCCCCCAGCCAATAGCCTATTTCGGCGGTTTGGCCATGTATATCAAAAAGCCGGGTCGAGCCTATTCCGCCCACGAGCTGGCCCTGCCACTCAATGGCAAGATTGAGAGGTTCTTCTTCCAGGCCCACCAAAGCTATCCATCGGTCTGCCGATTCTAGCGTGTAGGGGGATGGGAAACGATCCTGCAAATATTTGCTGACATTGATATTGTCGGCCAGCCTAACCAGAGCCCCCCTGTCTCCCTCGGTGTAGGGCCTCAGGAGCATGTCGTCATTTGTCAGCATCGCCGCCTCATATGATACCAAGTCGCGACACTTTGATCGTACCATGGGATTAGTCTAACGCGCGTTTTTCAATGCTCAGTACGCCTGGTTCTTGATCATGTCCTCCGTACTCCATGGGGCCTTGCCGCCGCCCAGCCATTGATGGAACCACTCCAGGTGAGAATTGTAGTAGACGGGCATGGACTTGAGATCATCGGGCCAGTGGCCGTCATTTTTGAATAAAATCAAACGGCTCGGAACTTTCATCAGCTGGAGGTCTGTAAAGAAATGCAGGCTCTGGGTGTAAGGGACTCGGTAGTCCCGCTCGCCCGCAATGACGAGGCAAGGCGTCTTATAGTTCTTGACATTGCTGGACGGGCTCTTTGATTCGTAAGCCCTTGGATTGTCCCATGGGGTGCCTGGAACGTCCTCCTGGGGAAACCACAATTCCTCCGTGGCCCCGTGCATGGAGCGCAGGTCGTAAACGCCCATCATGGCGGCCAGGGCCTTGAAGGGTGTCTTTTGTCCTTCTAGCCACATCATCGCGTAGCCGCCCCAGCTCCAGCCCATGGCCCCCATGCGCTCGGCATCGACATAGGGCAACTTGGACAAATGGTCGGCCACATTTTGTATGTCTGTCATCACCTTGCCAGTCCAGTCCCCGCTGATGGCATCTGTGAACGCCTGTCCATAGCCCGTGGAGCCATGGGGGTTGGGGAAGGCCACAACATATCCCGCCCCAGGGTATACCTGCCAGTCGCCCCTAAAGCTATCCATCCACTGCATTTGGGGCCCACCATGGACATTCATTATCAAGGGGTACTTTTTGGTGGGGTCAAATCCGTGAGGCTTGACAATGAACACGTGTATATCTTTGCCAGTAGCTCCTTTTACCCAAATCTCTTCTGCCGGTCTAAAGTCTACTTCGCTCGCCAGTGCATCGTTAAATTTTGTCAGTTGCTTTGCAGACTTCGACGCCACGTCAAAGGCGTAGAGTTCAGCGGGCCGACCTACGGAGGAGGACGTGAAATAGACAGTCTTTTGATCCGGGCTGATTTGGTATTCCCTGATGGATTTTCCTTCAAGCACCCTGGCTATCACACCTGTGTCTATATCGACGCTACAAAGCGGCGTACGGCCTTTTTCTTGTACGGTAAAGTAAATGGACTTTGAATCAGGGGCCCATCTTGGGTCTTCTACCCAATTGTCGATAGACTCAGTGAGGATGCGCTCCTTCATGGTCTGTCTATCCATCACCGCAAGCTTAAACCTGTCGCTCTCAGCGCCTGGCCGCTTTTGTAGCCTGTATGCAATCCATCGGCCATCGGGGCTGTACGTCGGATCGCCGTCAAATGCCTTGTTGCTTGTTATCTGGCGCGGTCTGCGATCGCCATCCGTGCTGACCAGAAAGAGGTCTTGATTTGTGGAGGTCGCCGTGACCGGCTCCAGATTTGTTGCAACACAGACTTCTTTTCCGTCTGGGCTGACACTATAGCTCTGTCCGTACGCGGGATAATCAATTTTGCCGGACGTAATGGCTTCGACCCCTCCACCGAAGGTGGCACGGAATAAATGAGTATATTGGAAATTGCGCCAGGAATCCCAGTGCCTCTCCAACAACCCATCAGCCAAATGAGCCTGCACTGGGCCCGTCGCCAATCTATTTGCCATCTCTGCGTTCTTGCCTGCATCCGCCCCTGCCTCAGGAAAAACGGAGGCTTTAAAAATGACTTGATTGCCAGAGGGCAACAAAATGGGGGCTTCAACCCCGGGGCCGAAGGACGTTAGGCGCCTTGCCTCTCCGCCACCCAAGTTGATGGCCCAAAGTTGCAGTCCGGCTTCCCTGTTGGAGCTAAAGTATATGGTGCTCCCATCATTAGACCAAAATGGCGAAAAGTTTGAACGGTCAGAATGGGTAATCTGCACGCACTTGCCGCTGGAGGTATCTACCAGCCATATGTTGGTGCTCCTCTTGGAGGCTCTGAGGTCTTGGGTTGATACTTGGAGGAGCATTTTTGTCCCATCAGGGCTCAATGAAATCCCCGAAACGCCTTTCAGGCGGTATAGGTCTTCGATTGCGACGGCCCTCTTGCTTTGGGAAAAGGCAGGGATGGCTGAAATGACCAACGCAACTGCAAGCCCAGATATTTTTGCACAGATGGACATATATAGTGCCTCCATGGTTCATTGGCTATTTTATACTTATACCAAGTTGCGTTCAAAATACTTTGAACGCGAAACGCTAAAGTTTTTGAAAACGCAAGCAAAGCCCGCATTATCAAAAATTTCTCGGAATCCTTCGCTTTGCTCGGATGTCCGAGGCTTCCACGCCAGCCGTTGAGAAAAAGCTGATATAACGCTCGCTATTCAGTTTCTTTCCAGCTTTACCTTCGTTTTCTCGGAATCCTTCGCTTGGCTCGGATGTCCGAGGCTTCCACGCCAACCGCTAAGGTAAAGCTAATATTGACGCTCGCTATTCGGCATCTTCCCAGCTTCACCTTCGTTTTATTGCAACTCGGTATTATTTCACCATGCAATCAAAAATTGAAGCGCATAGCCTTCGGTAGCCAGTTGATATAGCAGTTCAACTAATTGTAGTTAAATTGAAAACTGGCAAGATAGGTCTATTCGAAGCGATTGAGAGCATGTAATCCCCAATAATCTTGGAGTACAAATGTTTCGGCTCAGGCACGTCTTTTGATAATAGTGTCATCCCAGCTAACTTCAGCCCTGCCTCAAATCGAGTCCACCTGCGGTAAAAGTCTTCGCAACCGGGTATCGTCTCTCCGAAAAACCAGGCTGACAGTTTGGTAAAATTCCGTTGCTTCATCAACTCGGCATCGATGCCCACTGGATTGTCGTCCACCGCCAAGACAAGAAAATCGCCAGTGTGGGTCATGCTAAAAAATACTGGATTGCCCTCTACGTAGGGCCGGCCATTGTTGTCGGTCAGTATGACCGCCTCGGGCCCAAGGATGCGCCTTCTGAACGCACGGGAGACTAAGAAACGCCGCTTGACATTGTCATTGAGGGTCGCAACTTTGATGCGCTCGTCTTCGCCCAGAAGGGCAAGACATGTGTCTGTGTCTGAAGCTGAAATGTCAGTAAGAAAAATTTTCATTAATCGTACCATTTCCAACGCTAATTTGAATATCTATCCAATCACGACCCATGGCACCTCCCTTTTAGATACGCAAATAGGCCAAGGCCAACGAAGACCATTTCTGCCAAGGCCACAAAGAGCATCCACATTGCTATAGGGGAGTCTCCCATTCCGTATGAGTGCATGCCTATGCTCAGTACAAAGTTAACGCCCAGATAGGTCATCAATATCGTCTGAAATGCCAGTATGCTAAAGGCGGCCACGCCGAACTTACCAATCATGCCGCCGACCTTTGAGTGAATGATCGCCATATAGGCCAGAAAGGCAATCAGCGACCAGACTTCCTTGGGATCCCACCCCCAATACCTCCCCCATGAAAATGCGGCCCACATGGAACCTGTAAGAATGCCAGCAAGAAGGCAAATGGAACCAATGAAGTTATACCAGTAGAGCATGTCATAAAAGCGGTCTGCCAGGTCGCGGCGATGGGGACAAAATATACAGACACCGAGCTGCATGTGGGCCGTAGCCATGCCCAGGGCCAAAACCGCATACCCAACCATGATTATTGGCACATGAATGGCCAGCCATGGTGTGCCTGCTAAAACTGGCGCTATTGGGTGGATGAAGTGATCCATGGGCAACAGGTCTGTCAATGCCATGGCCAGGGCCGCCAGCACGGCGGCATTTAATACTACGACTCTATTCCGCAACAGGCCATAAGCAACCACTGCAATCAGGCCAACACCCCAGGCTAAAAAGAGCATGGACTCGTACATGTTGGCAGCGGGTATCCTTTCACCTGCCTGCCAGCGCAATATGATGCCCCAGGTCATCATGGCGAAACCGCACGCTACCAATAAAAAAGCAACAATGTCCATCCAACGATGCTTTTTGAGCCAGGCCAAAATTGAAAACACCAGAGAGCACAGCAGAATCATCCAGGAAATCCGCACTGGATTTAGCTTGTTATAAAAGATTTCGTTATTGATTTTTCCCTCGGAGGGCCATCCTTGCAGGCGGGAGCCATCCATCAGACCTAGAAGAGCTACCAAGTTCGTAGTCTCGAGACCTTGCCATGCCGCAGTTGGATCGCCTGGGACTGGCATAGGGAGGATATCTACACCAAAAAGGACGCCCTTCATGGCATCCAGCCGCTTTTCCAATTCAGCCGCGGCCATGACAGTTTTGATAACCGGCACTCCATGGGCCATGCTTTGGTTATATACATGCAGGTGTTGCACAAAGGCGCTGTTCATCACCAGTTGCATGAATGAGGCATGCCTAGTGGAAGCAGGCCATCCCAAGGCCATTGCTAAGTCAGCAGAGCCGATTTTAATGTTGTTATCACTAGCGGCCTTTGGCGAATCATCTATCCATCGCATAAGGGTTAGCGTCGGATCCTGCCCCTGCCACTTGACAGAGCCAGTTATCGTCTTTACCATTTCTCTGGCAAAAGTATCAAATGGCATGACCCTACCGTCATGCTGTACTGGCAGTTGAGCCAGCAAGCTCGCAGTAGCTGGCGATAATTGCACAGGTTCCTGCTTCTGGCAAAACAGGCTCGGCCCGACAGTGGCAAACATCAATATCCAAACCGCCATGGTCTTTACCTGCCCTGCCCTGCCTACGAGCATCCACACCAGGCCAATCAACAATGTTATATAGCCGCCAAAGACTAAATTTTGGCCTGGATCTTTTGTGACGGCCAGTACCGTCGCCTCCCTCCCTGTATCAGGGTCTATCAGGTAGCTGGACTGAAACATTGTGTAGCCGCGATATTTTAGCGGGTTGTTCATCCATATCTTTGCGGCGAATGAAAGACCGTTTTGCTTGTCCGCAATCTGGACATGGCTGGCAAAACCGGAGGGCCTACTGGTTCCAGGGTAGGTTTCCAATATAAAGTCGTCCAGACTGACAATAAATGGCAGGTCGTGGCGAAATGTGGTATTTCCCAAGGCATCCTGCTGAAATATTATCGAGCCGCTTTCGCCCTCCCATAGAGATATCATTCCCTCTTTTTTGAAGCAGTACGTGGTTGCAGCCCCCATCATTATTAGCACTATTGAGGCATGAGTTATCGCATAGCCTATTCGGCCTTTTGCCCAGGGGAAAAAATTAACCAGAGACAAGGCGACATTGACCGCTAACAGCACTTGCAGTCCCAGAAACCACCATGAGTAATAGACCAGCCTGCCAGCGATTTCGGGGTTGGTACGGGATTCAACAATAGTCCCCAACGCAAGGCCAGTGAGTAGCAAAACCAGCAATATAACTGCCAACTTGACAGAAGCGAGAATTCTAAATATTTTGTCCATTTGCTCTGTCCCTTGAAAATACCTCACTTAAAAACGCTTCGCCAGTTTTATTACTTTTGCCGTTGGTAGCGACTTGCCCAGTATCTCCATCCTCCTTGCCCTCAATTCGTCAGCGCTAAGTAGCTGAGTTTTATTACCTAATCTGTGACAGAGAATTAGTACACAGGTCAAATCTCTGGGCCGTACAAACATCGCAGGGCCTGTGTATCCAAAATGGAACCACCAGTCTGAACAATCTGTTGGGACGTGGGGCGGGAGCGATGGCGGGTCTTCAATTCCTTCATATGAAATGACCTGGACACCCTGAATTGCCATATTGTCAAGCAATTCAGCAAACCCGTTCTCGCCATTCTTCAATATCTGGAGACCGAGTCCCCAAATCTGTCCATCCGTGGAAAGATTGGTCTCGACAGCCATCCGCCCACAAAAATCCTTCAGCCAGGCCGATAGCCAATTGCAGGCAGATTCTGGAGTTGCGCCGAAACCAGCATGGCCCTTCATCCCTGCCCTGGCGTTTGCATCGTGGGGCAAACCAGGTTTTGGATCAGGAAATGGAGTTGTTGTCGCAATACACCAAGCATCAAAATCCGCCCCTGGGGGCATTGAGACAAGGCGCTCGTCCCAGGGAGCGGATAGGAGACCGGTCAGATTTTCGCCGATAACCGCCCAGTCCTGGCCCGTCTCCATTTCCAGTATTTCTGCCAATAGCCTGTAGCTGATGTCCGAGTAGGTGCTTTTGCCCCAGGTTGCTTTATTTAGGAGACGGTGTCTTCCCCAAGTATTAATAGCCTCTATCTGTTCAAATACTGACATCCCAACGTAGGGCATCCATGGTGGCATCCCTGCAGCGTGGGAAAGCAAGTGGCGAGGGGTTATTGGGCCTGGCCAATCACTCGCGCCAAGTCTGTCGCTCCAGTCTATGTCCAAATCCAAATACTCCAGCGCCAGCGGCGCCGTCACCAAGGGCTTTGTGAGAGAGGCTAGGTCAAAAAACATGAGTATCCGACGGCAACAGCCGGTCGTAGCAACGGTGTTACAGCTTTACTCCAGCTTCAGCCAGACTGGACACCACAGCCTGTTGAACCTGGTCTGCTACAATCATGGCTTCAAAGGCTTCCATAAAAGTAACAATGTCCTCGCCTTGATTCATGCAGGCGCGGTAAAATGCCTCCAACTCGAGTCTTAATGGCTCATCCTTCGCAATTTCCGTGTTGTCTGGCACAATTTGTGGCCCCATAGGAGTCTTGACTAGTTTTAGCCATTCCAGTTTTTGTTCGGCAAAGTCCAGCGCAGCGTACTCGCCCTCCCCAAAAATTCGCAACAGGCGTTCCTTTTTGCGGGCAACGCGGCTGGCCGTGACAGTGGCAAAGCCGCCTCCCTCAAACTTGATGCGGGCATTCACTATGTCTGGATATGGAGTCAGCACCGGCACCCCAACGGCCTCAACGTCTTTTACCTTGCTCTTGAAGAGAGCCAGCAATAAATCCAGGTCATGGATCATCAAGTCCATTACCACATCAACTTCGAGGCTCCTCATGGGAAAAGGAGAAACCCTGATCGCCTCCGCAAAGCGAGGGCAAAATTCTGAAGTCCTCAGCGCGATCACGGCGGGGTTATACCTCTCCAGATGACCTACGGCCCCAACTAGATTGGGGATTTCTCTTTTCTTCGAGTTGAATATACTAAGTAGCTCCCTTCCCTGCTCCAAATTTCCCGCCAGCGGCTTTTCCATCAACAAGTGCTTTCCGGCCTCCAATACCTGCTTGCCAATATCTAAATGGGCTCCGGTTGGGGCGGCAACTTGCACGGCATCCACATCCTTCAACACCTGCCCCAGGTCAGAGACCCATTCAGTGTTGCACTTGGTTGCGATTTCGTTGCCCCTCTCTCTATTTGTATCGACTACGACAACAAGCTCTGTCATCTCAGAAGCCGCCGCAATCCTGGCGTGATGTTGCCCCAAGCTCCCCACCCCACAAACCGCTATCTTTAGTGCCGTCATAGCTGATCCTCACTGATTGGGTAATTGTTCAAAAATAACTGCAGGGCCTTCGGATAAAGTTTCATTTCGGCCATATATACCCTTTCCTGAAGAGTTTCGGGAGTGTCATCTGGCGCAACAGGGACTGGGGCAAAGGCGAGTTTTTTTCCATGGTCGTATTCGTTGTCAACGAGATGCACCGTAGGGCCGCTTTTTGTAGTTCCCGATGCCAAAACTGCTTCATGGACGGCCCGCCCGTACATCCCTGCTCCCCCAAATCGTGGCAAGGGTCCAGGATGGATATTGATGACCCGCCTCATCCAATGATCTGGCAAGACCAATTTTTTGAGAAAGCCGCACAGACAAATAATATCCACCGCCTCAGCTTCGCATAGAGAAAAGCAGGCATTGCTGAATTCTTCGTCAGATGCATGGGAACTTCTGGTGACTATTTTAACTGACAGGCCTTCGGCTCGGAGCCGCTCCACACCTGGAGCCGTGGTGGAGCTTGAAACAGCGATGACAGGAAGCGCCTCAACCTTTCTGTCTCGACAGGCCGCAAGCAGGTTGTGGGCGTTGCCACCTGTGCCAGAAATAAAAAACGCGAGCCGCCTCATGCTGAATAGTTTAGGCTAATATTGCGGTTGCCGATTGCAATAACCGCCCCTGACACCAAAAATTGGCATCACTCCCAAGTCTGTTGCCATGTCACGCCAAACTTGTCTGTTACCCAGGCGCACTTGCGAAAGTGAGCCACGGACTCTGGTCCCATCATTACCACACCGCCTTGGGACAACCCACTAAAGATTGCGTCAAATTCAGCTTCGTCCAGGCAGTAAATGTGTATGGATGATGCCCATGTAAAATCTGGCGAGGGGTGGGCCGAGTCCATGTCTAAAAACATGACATCCTGGTCTTTGAAGGACAAAACCCCCATCAATACCTTGTCTGCATCGCCATCGCCTGCATGTGGAATTTTTTTTTCGTACCGCTCCAATGTTGTTATTTTTGCCTGTGGAAAGATCGAAGCGTAAAAGTGCATGGCTTCTTCTGCTCTTCCATTAAATGTCAAAAAAGGAGAAACGCTACTCTTTTTCATATAGGCACCTCCAATACCATTTTCTATTGCTGTTTTGAAAGATGCATGGATCACATCCGCATAGGGCAGGGTTTTTTGTCTCGTAACTCGTAACTCGTGCCTAGGAACTGGTATGACCTGCCTTCAAAATCAATTATCGCCCAAAGTCCCAGGTCGGCCAATACAATAGTTAAGCCGAAGCCACCTTTAAGCCTACAATGCCTGCCAAGAGCAAGACCAGGCTCGCCATTCGCAGGGCTGTTTTTGGCTCGCCCAAAAACCACATTCCGAAGATGGCCGTAGCTGCGGCACCTATGCCCGTCCACACGGCATAGGCAGTGCCGACAGGCAACCACTTCAGCGACCAAGCCAGGCCGCCCACGCTGGCCGCCATGCTTGCGACAGTCCACACAGAGGGCCAAAGCCGCGTAAAACCGTTTGATGCCTTCATGCACACCGCCCAGACTGTTTCTAATAGCCCAGCAAGTATCAGCACGGCCCATGGCAATACGGAACTGTTCACTTGCAATCAGGCCGTCTGCAGAGCCGTCAGGATGACGGTGTTTACAACGTCATCGGCGGAGCATCCCCGGCTCAGGTCATTGCCTGGCTTGGCCAGGCCAAGCAATACCGGGCCATTGGCGCTACACCCGCCAAACCTTTCGGCTATCTTATAACTGATATTTCCGGCATTGAGATCAGGGAATACAAGCACATTGGCACCCCCAGCCACTATTGAACCTGGGAACTTCTTTTGGCCGATGGCAGGAATCATCGCCGCGTCAAACTGTATCTCGCCGTCAACCATAATGTCGGGCCTACTGGCTTTAACAATTGCCAGCGCGCTACGAACTAGGTTTACTTTCTCATGCTCCGCGCTACCGGCCGTGCTGAAACTGAGAAGGGCCACTTTTGGCTCCACGCCCAGCATGGCCTTTGCGGCACCAGCGCTAGCGATGGCGATGTCCGCCAACTGTTCTGGCGCCGGGTCGGGCATCACGGCACAATCCCCAAACATCATCGCGCCCTTTGCGCCAAACTTTTCGTCCGGATGGATCATCAGAAATGCGCTTGAGACCGTCTTGATGCCAGGGGCGCACCCTATGGTGAGCAAACAGGCCCGCACGGTCTCGCCAGTAGTATTTAGCGCGCCGGCGACAAAGCCGTCCGCCTGGCCAGTCTTGACCATCATGCCGCCAAAATATAGCGGAGAGCGCAACGTCTCAGTCGCCTTCTCAATGGTCATGCCCTTATGTTTGCGGGCCTCATAAAATGTGCTGGCGAAGACCTGCGCGTCTGCATCGTCTAGTGGGTTCCGCAAGGTAGCCCCGTCGATGCTCACGCCCAATTCAGCCGCTCTTGACTTCATGGCCTGTGGCTCTCCCAGAATGGTTATATTGGCATATTTTTCCCTGATAATCACAGCCGCAGCCTGGAGAGTGCGGTCGTCAACGCCCTCAGGCATTACGATGTGCCGCTTTAGCTCTGCCGCCCTGGCACGAAAGATTTGAAACCAGTTTTCATGAGTTTGGTGCATACGGTGCCCCTAAATGAAGTGTTGAGTTGGTCTCCAGATAATCACTCGGGACAATGCACGTCCTGTTTAAAAAAGTATCTGCCATGCTTTCGACGCCCAAATGGGCCTCGTCAAGATACATGGATTCGACCCTGTGCATCGGGAAATACCTTGTCCCTAATGAGACCTGATCTATTTCGCCGCTCTTAATTAATGAAAGCGCCAATTCCCATTGTGAAATCTCCAGCCCCCGATGTGCTATGCCCGATGATTCCAAATCCAGGAGCATCCCCCAGTACCTCTCCCTAGGGTCGCGGAGTACCACGACAACCAACTGACCATGTCTGAATGAATGTTCCATGGAGTTATACCAGTTACGAGTTACGAAACGAAAAACTTCGCCCAGTGCGGATTTGCGTCAGGCATTTTCAAATCAGCAATAGAAAATGGCATCACTGCCTCAAAACCTGCTTCCCTATTACTGTAGCAGTCTCAAAGAGCATTTTCTCAAAATTTGTTACACGGCTCGAAACAGCGTAAACTCTATCCGTCTCTCGATATAGGCCCTCCAGCATGACCCCTATCATCGTTATGAGTCCATGTCACGGCTTTTCAGAGTCAGGTATATATTTCCCGAGTCTATGTCCAAAGGGCTTTTCAGTTGGAATAATTATTGGCTCATTCCATTTTCGCCCATTTTTGGTAGGAACTATCCACCAAACAACTCTTTCCTTTGGAGCGAACGTTAGAATACTCAATGAAGCGAGAGCCACAATGATGAGTCGAAAAGCGATCCTTGAATATGTCAAAACCCAGTACAATCCCAAACTCCGCATGTAATTATAGTATACATTAAGTGATTTCCACCGATGCCCTGAGTTCGGCCTCAGACGTTCCCATAGCCTCGAGTATTTCTCTTTGCAGTTTAGTCAGCGGCATAATTAGTTTGCTTGAATCCTCGTAAGTGACGGATTTTATCTTTTTGAGTTCTCTAACAACTTTTTCTAGCGTCAGGTGCTTCAGTGCCTTGTTTCCCTTCAATCTTTTCATCATGGCGGAGCGCAGGGCCAGAGAAAGGAAACCAACGAACACCTTCCCATCTGTAGTTTTGTTTGCATGTGTTCTTAAGCGTCTGAAATCAAGTCCA
>Ga0082212_10001706_pt1 | contig 32327 bp, 17 predicted proteins | sample TergutNt197P3_FD_71548 | JGI IMG/M metagenome (GOLD analysis project Ga0082212, IMG submission 71548) | Neocapritermes taracua P3 segment gut microbial communities from Petit-Saut dam, French Guiana - Nt197 P3 | ecosystem: Host-associated > Arthropoda: Insects > Digestive system > Gut ... | reverse complement strand
CAAATGTGAAATAACCGTCGTTATCAGTTATTACGTCTATTGGCAATCGACCTTCGGTTGAGATTTTTATACCGGTATTGCATAATGGACTGCCATTACACTGATCTGTTGCGAGCAGTTTTTTAGTTTGTCCGTAAAAAACCTCCATATAACCCGTACTCCCGTGAAATACCGGCGCCCGTTCCATGTCTATGCCTTCGCCGGGTATCGCGTCAATTATATAATTATCAAATGTATTCCAGTACCAGTATCCCAACCGTATGGGCACAAACCAGGCGTCGGTGTGGTTGATTTTTTCCAGTTTTGTGCGGTAGAAACGGGCGCTTCCGCCAACGCCGTACGACGAACCGAACGTAATCAGGTTTACGTTGCCTATCAATCGGTTATCTTCAAATATCATCGGAGTAGGGAGCGGATCGTCGACATCAGGGCTGTTTCCGTTTATATCAACGCAAGTCAGGGCGGCGTCCACATTCGCAAAATTTATTTTGTCGCTTATCGCTTCCACTTTGACCGTATTGCGGCGATAGACAACGCCTTTATTGCGTTTGCCGGTAGAAGTCCAGATGCCGCGCGCCGGATCGCATCCTTCCCATGCTTTCAGTATGATGGTATTATCTTCATACAGACTGTTTTCATAATCGGTCGTTTCGTCGCCATACAAGGTATAGCGCAAACCCGCAATCCCCGATAAACGGGCATATTCCGTACTTCGCTGTGACGGCGCCGTGCCATGCAGATAGATAAAATTGTTGCTAATCACCGTATTGCTTCCCCAGCCAGTGCCAACCGGATTATAACCCATGCCAAACATTTTATTATGTTCGATTCGTCCGTTCGGCCCTGCGCCAATCAGGAAGGAGTTCGAGTCGAAACTGTCCGAATACACTTCGTTGTGATGCTTATTTCCATTACCCATAATGCCCTGATGTCGAAAACGCCGGATGGAGTTATAGGCTATTTCATTCTCAATATGGCTGCCTGCCTCCATTGCTTTTATACCCTGATGGCGATTGTCAACCACCGTACCCCTGTCAATGATAACATTGTGATGAATATACCCGTCGCCCGTAATCATCCCCGACACGCTTTTCCCGTAATAATCGACCGTTATCCCGGCCACTTCATTGTACGAACCCGCACCCATGTGATTCAGAAACAAAGGGTTAAAACCGACGCCGATAAATCCCATCCCGCCATTGGCGCCCTGCATGACAATGCCGTTATATACTTTTGTATTGGTAAAATTCCATAATCCGGCGCGAATGCCGAATGTTGCCTCTTCATCATAAGCATAGACATTCCACCAGTCGCCTATGACTTTCGGCGTCTCATTGTCGTAAATAATGGTATGCCCGTCGAGGTCGAGTTCAATATTGTGTGCTTTGATATTGATAGCTACTGTCGGAACGGTAATATCCGTTGTAAGAACATATTTGGCATTATTTTTGGTCAAGGTATACGGAAGCGGCTCCCCTTCGAAATCTTCCGGAATACGGATGATGTCGTCTGTCAGTTCTTTTGTCGTAAAAGTATGATTGTCGGAGATGATCGTATTCCCGTCATGATCCTGTACAATCATTCGATAATGATATGTCGTATTAGGCTGCAAACCGCGAATATAGTGCAGATGGCGATAATAATAAGCATCCGACTGGGCAGTTATTTGTCCATATGCCGCTGTTTCGCCATATTCGATGACCGAAATAGTCGGCAGGTTTGTCGAAAAGCCGACTGCGCACGAGGTATAAGCGATATGTTCCCAGAATCCCCCATCCTGTTCGAATACCGGAACATCTCCGAAAGTTTCCTTAATCAGCGGCTCCGTATCCGGAGCGAAATTTATCAGCCGAAAATTAAAGAAATACGCGTCGTCATTCGCCGGTGATTGTATTAACTGGGGCGGGATAAAGCGCTCCTCCGGTGCCGGCGTATCGCTTTGATTCCGCGCATTGATAATTGTACCAGCGAGGAATAGCATGGAATAAGTCAATAAAAGGTTTCGTTTCATAAAAAATTCTTTACATTTCAGATGCAAATGTAAAAAAATATTATCTTTGTCCCAAAAAAATATTATATGACGCAAATGAAATATTTAATTTTTTCGCTTACAGCCTTTGTTTGTATTTCATGCGCTACAAGGGCCTACCATGACGGCTTTATCACATATGAACCGGTACAATTAAGCGCGGAAGAGAGACAGTCCATCGCGCAATCGATAGCGGATCTTGACAAAAGGTACGACCCGGAAGGTAAAATGCTGACCACAATCATTTCCGGCTGGAATTACCATCGGGACGCAGAGAGCGGTGTTTTTCACGAAGTAAGGGGCTCGTTCAGCTATGCTGTCTCGTTGATGGATGTTGGCGACGAACAGTCCCGGTGTCGCGCTTTTGACATCATCGAAAAAACAATCGGCTTACAGGATGTGGATCCTGACTCCAAATCATGCGGCGTCTGGCCTTATTATGAGGAAGAACCGTTGGCGACAAAAATATCGCCCATCGATTATAACTGGGCGGATTTCAACGCCGTGTCTTTGCTGGCTATTTACATGGGACACAAAGATGAAATTCCCGCCGATTTGTTGAAAAAGATTGAAAACGCGCTCATCCTTGCCGCGAAAGCCATCCAAAAACGCAACGTTGACCCGAGTTACACCAACATCGCAATCATGGGGACTTATGTTACCTATGTAACAGCCCATTTATTCGACATCCCCGAATTGAAAGCGTATGCAAGCGCTCGACTGAAAAAATTTCATGCCTATACATTAGATAAGAACGGTTTTATAGAATATAACAGTCCTACCTATACCATCGTTTCGTTGAACGAACTGGAACTGATGAAACGGCACATTGTCGAGCCTGAAGCCAAAAAAATCATCGACGAACTATATACGCTTTCCTGGGAAATCATTGCCCGTCATTATCATAAGCCAACGGCGCAATGGGCGGGTCCACATAGCCGGTCTTACAATTCGTTAGTCGGTTCGTCATTTTACACTTTGCTCGGCAGGGCGTCGGATGGAAAGATAGACGTATTGGGCAATGGATCCGTGCGCAAGGATGAAAAAGCCAATCATCAGATGCCGGAACGTCTGCTACCGTATTTCTTAAACCCCGAATATCCCCGTGCCGAAATAGATGTGTTTGAAAACAGGGAGCCGCAAACGATAGGCTACTGTTATCTGACCGGCAAGTATGCGCTTGGTACGGTCAACCGCGCAAGTCTTTGGAATCAACGCCGCCCATTCCTTGCTCATTGGGGAACGCCCGAAAATCCGTCTTATCTGCAAGTAAGGTTTTTACATGAATTTTACGACTTGAGCGCCGCAACTTTTTTTAGCGCTCAAAAGGATGAATCCGTTCTTTCGGCAATCAATTTTATAACCGATGGCGGCGATAAGCATATCAATATCGACATCCTGAAAGACGGGAAGTTCATGGCAAAAGATTTGCGTCTGCGTTTTGAATTTGGCGCTACCGACGTCAATCGGTTGGCGCTCCCGGCGAAAAACGACGCTCCCTTCCGTTTTGATATTGACGGACTACAATTTAACATCTGCTTGTTTCATAGCGTATTCGGAAAATTTAAGGGTTACTGGGAGAAGGGAGGCGACGGTAAAATTGCCTGGATTGATTTTGTGGTTTATGCAGGCGAAGAAACGGAAATCGACCTGACGACCATTGGTCATGCCGCATTGGGTTTTACTTTTTACTTGACAGACGAGGGCGACAGACAACCGCCGGCGCCGGTAAAATCCACAGTTAACGCAGGTATTTTGGCTTCCGAATGGAAAGGGCTACATCTAAGTATTCCCGTCAAGCCGGATAAGAATCCTGGAAACATTTAATTTATACGCTTTAATACTTTATTATGAAACGTATAACCGTTTTTCTTTTTTTTACAATCGCATCGGCGTGTAATATGAGTTGAATTATCCAATAATAATTACAATGAAAAAAACAAGAAACATTATTCCCATACTCCTAATGTCTTTTTTTCTGCTTTGTGGTTTGCGGTGCGGAACTCAATCGAAAAGCAGACAAAATATTCCAAATGTGGAATTTGTGAAGAACGATGCTGAAAAAAAAGTGGATGTGATGATTGACGGACAACTGTTCACTTCCTATCTGTGGCATGATCCCGTTTTTCGGGATATAAAGAAACCGGTTCTTTATCCGGTTATAACATCTACCGGAACTGAAATAACGCGCGGTTTCCCTTTAAATCCAAAACCGAATGAACGCACAGACCATCCTCATCAAATTGGTTTATGTTTTAACTATGGACATGTAAACGGATTTGATTTCTGGAATAATTCAACCGCCATTCCCGAAAACCTGAGAGACAGATATGGAACAATCAGACATTTAGGAATCGATAAACTTTCAGTGACTCCCGGTCAGGGGCTGATGATTACCCGCGAAAGCTGGATCAATCCTGCAGGGGAAGAACTTTTAGCCGAGCAAACGAAATATTATTTTACCGCTAAAGGCCCGTTACGTATCATTGACAGAATTACCACGCTGACAGCAACAAACGGAGACGTGGCGATGAAAGACACGAAAGAAGGCGGATTTGGCATTCGCGTTGCACGGCAATTGGAAATGCCTTCCAATGAAGAACTTATATTGACCGATGCGCAGGGTATTCCTGCCACAGTCAAAAAGATGTCAAACGAAGGCATAACAGGTAATTATAAGAATTGTAACGGAATCGAAGGAGAAGCTGTCTATGCGACACGCGGCGACTGGGTAATTTTATACGGGAAAATAGGCGACGAAGAGGAATCTGTTGTGATGATTGATCATCCCGATAATCCGGGTCATCCTACCTACTGGCATGCAAGAGGTTATGGGCTGCTGCTTGCCAACCCTCTGGGAGCGGGAGAGTATTCCAATGGCAAACATGTCATGGATTTTAAAATTCCCGCCGGTCAGTCCGTCACTTTTAAATTCAGGCTGGTTGTGTGTTCGAAAAAAATACTGACTGATGAGGAAATTAATGATTTGGCAGCGGAATTTGCGAAAAAATAATAATGAATTATGTACAATCTTAACCATCATAACGTTTATTATAAAAAAGTGAAAAACAATGAAAAGTAATCGGAGAAATTTTTTAAAAACAACAGGCATTGCCGGTTTAAGTTTGACGGGAATAGGCAGTATGGTAAAATGCGACAATTCGGCCAAACCATCAAACGGGAAAGAAACGGATTTTATTAAATACTGCAGTGAAATGGAAAAATCGCATGTTCAACAGTTTAACATGTCGGGATTTGCCGCGCCAAAAATTGAAAAAGTACGCGTTGGAATCATCGGACTGGGCAACAGAGGTCCAGGGCACATGAAAAATTTAAGTCAGATCAGCGGTGTTGAAATCAGGGCGCTGTGCGACGTCCGGAAAGAAAAGGCTGAACAGGCGAAAAAAATGCTGGAAGGTACGGAACATAACCCGACCCTCTATTATGATCATGAGGATGAATGGAAAAAAGTATGCGAACGCGACGATATTGACCTGGTTGTTATCGTCTCTCCCTGGTACATGCATGCTTCCATGGCGATATTTGCCATGGAAAATGGCAAACATGCCGTGTCGGAGGTGGCGCTTGCAGGAACAATAGACGAATGTTGGCAACTGATAAAAACGGCGGAGAAGACGCGAAAACATTGCATGATGCTGGCCAATTATTGCTACAATACGTTTGAACTGACTATCCTGAACATGGCGCGGCAAGGTTTTTTTGGTGAACTCGTACATGCTGAAGGCGGATATATTGCCAACAAAATAGGCAATAACTTCCGAAAAGGCTTTTACTGGGATATGTGGTGGCTAAAACAGTACGCCAACCGTAAAGGCAATATTTATCCGATTCACGGCTTCGAAATTATCTGCCAGCTGATGGATATTAACAGGGGCGACAAACTGAATCGCTTAGTTTCGGTTGAAAGCGGCGATTTTATTATGGGTAAGACTGCAAATGAACTGGCCGCTAAAGATGAGTTTTACAGCGAGTTTAAAGATAAGGATTTTAGAGGTAACATCAATACTTCTGTTATCAAGACGGCAAAAGGACGCACGATTGTGGTGCAACATGATGCCTCTACCTACCGCCCTTATACGTTAAAACACGAAATTTACGGCATGGAAGCATCTGTTGAGGGATATCCGCGTCCTCCAAGAATATACAAAAAAGACGGCGAGTATGTATCACCTGAAGAATACAAGTCGATTACCGAGCGGTATAAACCTGGATTCCTCAAAAGGGACGAATTTATCAATCAAAAAACAAATTCCGAGTTTGGCGCCGATATGCTAATGATGCGGCGTTTAATAGACTGTCTGCGTAACGGGCTTCCATTAGATATGGATGTGTACGACGGCGTGTCGATGAGCGCTGTTCTTCCGTTAAGCGAGTGGTCGGTCAATAACGGCTCACTCCCGATTGATATACCTGATTTCACGGCAGGTTCATGGAAAACAAACAAACAAAATATGGGTATTATCAACATGTGAAATGAAAACAAGAAGATCAATTACGACATCTGTTTTTGGGGGTATTATATTCGTTGCGGTATTGATAGGCACAACAATGGCCCGGGATGGATTGAAGCGCCTCCCCCAAAAATTCGACATGCCATTTCAGGCGGCAACATTGGAAGAGGCTCTGAAATGGCAAAATGAGGCGCGTGAGAAATTATTCGGCTATGTCGAAGCGCTTTGTCCGCGCACAAGTGTGGAAGTTCTGCCGCTGGACGTGAAAGTCGAATCGACGGATGAACTCGACGCCTACACGAAACACCGTATTTCCTATACGGGAAACGAAGGCGAACGAAAAACGGCGATTCTTACCGTTCCAAAAGGTAAAGTTGAAAGTCAGTTTCCCGCAATGCTTGCACTCCATGGTCATAGCGGCAGTGAAGACGCCGTTTTTGACAATCCCAAAGTGTTGTACAAAGGCTTTGCGGACGATTTTGCACGGGGAGGTTATGTTGTACTCGCACCGTCTTTGGAGCATCGCGATTATGCGGGTATGCAGCTTTGGAACCTGCTTCGGCTCGTTGACATACTGGAATCCCATCCTGCGGTCGATAAGGAACGGATTGGCGTAGCGGGGCTTTCCATGGGCGGCGAATGGACGATGTGGGTGGCGGCATGTGATCTCCGTTTGAAAGCCGCCGTCGTAAGCGGCTGGATGTGCACCACCGAAGGCTGTTTATCCGTCCCCAACTGCGTATGCTGGGAAATGCCGGGATTCTTCACCCTGATGGATGTTTGCGAGATCAATCTGCTATTAGCCCCGAGACCGGTAGTTTTTGAAAGTTCGCTTCGTGACAACTGTTTCCCTATCAACTTTTGCCGTGACGGTTTTGCGAAAATTCGCGAAGGGTACGGCGTGTTCGGCGCCAAAGACGCAGTCTCTCAGGATACCTGGAACGCTGGTCACGAATGGCACGGCGAACTGGCCTACCCGATGATAGACGACGTTCTGAAAGGTAATGCAACAACTGTTTACAGGGAGAAAAATCAGATCAGGTGACGTCATGAATCAAATCAAAAAACCGTTACTGCCTGTGGATATTGTCTTTCACCCGTCATGGTGGAACAAACATACAGGTATTATCTTCGACGAAGATTTCTTTTATCATCCTGTCCGGCGTGTAGAAGACGAACGGCGTATGGAAAAGGAACTGTATGACCGCTTCGGAGCGTATGGACTTGGCGCGGATAAAGACAAAGACCTGCCGCAGATCGGGGCGGTTCATTTAGCCGCCGGATACCTGCTTTCGGGTATGTTGGGATGCAGGATAGAGTATGCCGCAAACGAAGCGCCGCAGGTGATTTGCGCCCATCGTGAGGATTTCAACATCGATGAAGATGCTGCTTTTCGAAGCGCTGATTTTAAAAAACTGTTGTCGTTGATAGATGTGCTCAAAGCTAAATTTGGTTATGTGTGCGGCGACATCAACTGGGGTGGAGTGTTGAATATCGCCATGGACCTGAAAGGTGCAAATGTGCTGACCGATATGATGATGCAGCCGGAAGAATGTAAGGAATACCTACGGAAAATCGGCGCGGTAGTTGAGCGGTTTTTTACGTTTATACAATCGCAGACCGGCACAAATTCCATTTCAGTAAACAGGGTGGTTCGCCATATCAAGGAACCCGTTTATCTTCATTCGGAATGTTCGCATACCATGATTTCGGAGGACGACTACCGTAAGTTTCTGATGCCGGCAGACGCAGCATGGAGTCGGAAATACCGTCCGTATGGAATCCATTACTGCGGTAAGGATCCCCATCGCCATGCCGCCGCATATGGCGAACTCCCGCACGTCGATTTCTTTGACCTGGGCTGGGGAGGCGACATTGCCGTGATGCGTAAACATCTGCCTCATACGCTGTTGAACCTTCGTATTGATCCGGTAACGCTCAACAACCTATCGTACGAAGAAGTCGAACGTTTTATCCGTGAAGGAGTTGCATTGTCAGGAAACCCGTATCTGACAGGCGTTTGCTGTATCAATATGGATGCTGAAACAGACGACGAAAAAGTCCGTGCTATTTACAGCATAGTTGAATCCATTCGTAAAGAAATCAATTAACATGAGAAAACATTTCAATAATTATATACTAACCTTTAAAAACTGAAAAAATGTGCGAATCATGCAATGCCGGCGGGCTTAACCGTCGGGAATTTTTAAAGATCGGCGGCGCAACAGCCGCTTTCGGCGGTTTGTGGGCAAGCGCCGCCCTGGCGCGTCAGATTGACGGAACGCTCCAAGTCCCTGCCATAAGTAAAAAGAAAACAAAATTGGCGGTACTTTTCATGTATCCGCCTGCCGATGTCGTCAACGAGGGCCGCTTTGAAGACTTTTGGGCGGTCGACCAATGGTTTACCTATCCCGGCAACCAGTTCGAACCGGAGATGAACAGGGAAAAGTACTCGAAAAAGATCGTCGAGATAGCCAAAATGTATGACATCGAACTTGATTTTCGGGGCGTTGTTTATACCAAAGCCGCTATGGCCGAATTTATCGCTAAAACGAAGGCTACGCTTCCCGATACGTTGCTTGTGGTGAATTTCTGGAACACCATGTCGCCATGGGTGATTGAAATGTCACAACAGCTTGCGCCATTGCCGATGATTGTATATCATCCGGTCGGCAGCAATCATCAACTTCCACCGGAGGGTTTGATGACCGCTCCCGGCATGGTTTACATTCATTCGCTCGAAAACTGGGAGGCGCTTGAAAACGCCATGGCAGCAGCCAATGCCCGGAAAATGATGTTGCAAAGCCGGTTGCTTAGCGTTGCAGGTGTCAATGAAACGACGAGAAGCGTTGACGAGCGCCTCGGCGTCGAAATCGTTACGATTCCGGCAGCGGAGTATAATGCCCTGTTCGATTCGATTAAGGCCGACGATGCGCTCATTCGCGACGCTATGACGTTCAAAGCAAAGGCGAGCGCCGTAATTGAAGTCGAGGACAAATACATCGTCGACGGTTTCCGATCGCGCGTGGCGGTACGCGAGATAATAAAACGTTACGAAGCCGACGCTATTACGATTGTATGCCTGATGTTGAAAGAACGCAAACCGTGTATAGCATTTTCACTCTGTAACAGCGCATTGATTCCCTGCGCTTGCGAAGGCGCTACCGATAGCGCCATGTCGTTAATGATAGGGGCGCACCTCTTCAAACGCGGCGGGTTTCAGCATAATCCGGAGTTCGACGTTGACCGGAATCAGTATTACGGCTCGCACTGCACTTGCGCCTTGGAACTGCATGGCCCCGGCAAGGGCGAGATGCCGTTCCGTATCCGTCCGTTCACGCACCAACTGCCGAAGACGGCTGCGCTTGATGTTCGCATGACACCGGGCGAACGGATGTTCCTGATGAAATACATCCCGACGCAAAACAGGATTTTCGCATACGCCGGAACGATGGCTGGATCACCGGAGATCAATACCGCAGGCGGTTGCGCCACGCGCTTCGTGATGGACATCGACAAAGTCGACGATGTATGCACGACTTATCAGGGTCCGCATCCAATCATGTACTTTGGCGCTGCGATGGAAGCGAAACGAATCAAAGCGTTCGCCAAACTCGCAAACCTTGAATTTGTCGGCAATGTGTAAAGTTTGATAATGCCAAGCATCGATTTTAATTATAGAACAATGGATAATCATATAAAGTATTTAATATTAACTGTTTTTTGCGGTCTGCAGGTTGTCGCCTGCAATCATCATGCTCCGGTTGACAACCAATTGACCCTACTGGAGAAGAAAGACGGCTGGCAACTATTATTCGATGGTAAAACAATGAATGGCTGGCGGCGGATATATTCCAACAGTCTTCCGGAACACGGCTGGCGCGTGGAGGACGGTTGCCTGATCGTGGAAAAGGACAATAGCGGGGAATCAGCCAATGGAGGAGATTTAGTTACGGTCAGGGAATATGACAATTTTGATTTGACTTTTGATTTTAAAATGACGCCCGGCGCTAACAGCGGCGTCAAATATTTTGTCAACGAATCGTTGGGCGATCCAAATAGCGGGTACGGCTATGGTCCGGAATATCAGATTATTGATGATGGTGTACATCCGGTTTTTCAAACTGACCGGATACCTGTTGGCTGTAAACTGGCCGGGTTATATGAATTGAAAGAGGCTCCCGACACGAAAAAAGTAAATCCTGTGGGCGAGTGGAATACGGGCCGGATCGTTAGCAAAAACCGGCATGTGGAGCATTGGCTAAACGGGGAATTGATGTTTAGTTACGTGTTGGGTAGCGATCAGTTCAAGGTATGGGTGCAGCAATCGAAATTCCGCGATACAAAAGGATACGGAGAGGATGCTAAAGGATATATCCTGATTCAGGACCATGGTGATAAGGTGTCATTTAAAAATATTAAAATCAAGGAATTATAAGAATTATGAAAATCAAACTTTTATCTTTTTTTATAGCGTTATTTTTACCAATGGCCCATTTATTTGCCATTGAACGTAATCTTCTTGGAAACAGCATCTCCCGGCAACAACTGTTGCAGGAACTGGCGAAAGGGGCAGAGTGGGTGAAATATCCCGCTTACAGCAATCGTCCGGCATGGGAATCGATTCCGCAGGGCGTACGCGCCGACATTATCCGGATAGGTGAAGAAGCCCTTACATGCGACTGGGGCGTGGTCAAGGCTTCCGATTACATGGAATTTACCCGTTCCGGCAATCGCAACATCATGGAACAGCCGCAAGCGAAACGCGTATCTGCTCTGGAATCCCTGATATTAGCCGAATTAGTAGAAGGAAGAGGCCGTTTCATGGATGCGCTGATGGATGGCGTGTGGGCGATGTGCGAACAATCGACCTGGGTGCTGTCCGCTCATCTCGTCCTGCAAAAGAAGGGTGACGGATTGCCTGATCCGGACGATACGGTTATCGACCTGACTTCCGGTGAAATAGGTGCTTTGCTATCGTGGATTCATTACTTTTTTGCTTCGGAGCTCGACAAAATCAGTCCCTTTATAGCCGAAAAAATAAGGAGGAACATTCAGGAACGCGTTCTTGAACCGTACTATGCCCGCAACGACTTCTGGTGGATGGGTTTCGGCGGAGAAGTAGTCAATAACTGGAATGTGTGGGTGAACTTCAATGTAATGCAGTGTATTTTACTAATGGAGACCGACCGGCAAAAACGCACGGATAATATCTACAAAACTATGCTTTCCATTGACAAATTCATTGATTATTATCCGGATGACGGCGGATGCGACGAAGGCCCTTCGTATTGGAGTCATGCCGGCGGAAAACTTTTCGAAGGACTTGAATTATTATATTCGGCTACCGGCGGCAAGGTAGATATTTACGGGAATGAACTTATAAAAAACATAGGGCGCTACATCTATCGCGCCTATATCAATGACCCTTATTATGTGAATTTCGCTGATGCAGGCGCCAAAGGCGGCATCAATCCGGGTTTGGTGTATCGTTATGGAAAAGCCATCAATGACCCGATTATGCAGGGATTCGGCGCTTTGTATGCGCAAAAAAGAAATTTTGCCGGTACAGCGCCGTCAGGATCGGTAGGAGCAGTGCTTCACGATCTCTTTGACGCGAAAGATATCGCGACTGCCCAAACTGTTGAACCGCTCATCGTCGAAAGCTGGCTACCCGGATCGCAGCTGGTGATGGCGCGCGATAAGGCCGGCAGCAGGCAGGGGTTCTATTTTGCAGCCAAAGGCGGACATAATGACGAAAGTCACAACCACAACGACGTCGGAACATTTATCCTTTATTATAATGGGCTTCCGGCGCTTATTGATATTGGCGTGGGAACTTATACCCGTCAGACTTTCAGCGACGAACGTTATCAGATATGGACCATGCAGTCGGGTTATCACAACCTGCCAGCAATCAACGGCATTGACCAGAAAGATGGCAGACAATACGCAGCACGCAACATTTCATTCAAATCGTCTGCCAGAACGGTTGACTTTTCACTGGATATTGCCGGCGCTTATCCTGTCGAGGCTGCCGTTCAATCATGGCAACGCAATTATCGCCTCAATCGCGGAAAGGACTTTGCCATCAGTGACAAATTCGCGCTTGCCGAAAACAGAGGCGCTACATCGCTTCATTTTATGACGCCATGCAAGGTGTCAATAACCAAGCCGGGTCTTATCCGGCTCGAAGGAGAAGGATTTGTATTGGAGATGAGTTACAACGCCTCCATACTTAACGCAAAAATAGAAATCATACCCGTTGACGACAGAAATTTGCAGTGGGCATGGGGAAATTCACTGACAAGGATAAAATTAGAATTTGCCCATCAAAAATTAACAGGAAGCAGCAGTATAACAATTAAAGTATCATAATTTTTTTACATTTAGTTTGAATATTCAAAAAAAAAATTTCATCTTTGCGGCTGAATTATTAAAAAAAAGAAATAAAATACAAAAAATGAACTCTTTTTTAAATTCATTATTTGCTTCGATGCGCCTTGTGAAGACTGATTACACAAGGCATGGCATGATTATTGCATTGAACATAAAATAATGTTAAACCTTTAAATTTTGTAGCCTATGTAGAATAAGTAAAAAAACCAAAAGAGATATGAAATGGACACTATTTAACCCATTACACGTGAACAATCACATTATTTTAACTTTACAAAAATCTATAAAAAAAATTTCAATGAACAGACAAATGAAGATGCTGAAAAAATTTTCAGTTTTAGTAACTTTTCTGCTACTTCTATGTACCACAGCGGCTTTTGGTCAAAGTGGTACAGTGACAGGTAAAGTAGTGGAAAATTCCGGTGAACCGTTAGTCGGCGTAAACGTCACAGTGAAAGGTACTTCGATAGGGGCGATGACCGATGTGGACGGCTCCTACACTGTCAGGCAGGTACCTGCTCAAGCAGTTCTGGTTTTTTCCTATATCGGATATGTCAGACAGGAGATTACTGTCGGTAACAGAAGCGTAATCAATGTAGAGTTACGCGAAGATATGCAACTCCTGGAAGAAGTAGTTGTTGTCGGATACGGTACGATGCAAAGAAGGCAGGTAACAAGTTCCATCACTTCGCTGTCGGCAGGCGATCTGCCACAGGGAGTCGGAGGTGGGACTATTGCTACTGCTTTGCAGGGGAAGGTTGCCGGTCTAATCATGTCGGGAACGGAAAGTCCCAACACGAGTAATACCTACCAGTTGCGCGGAATGGCGTCAATCAACACGTCGCGTGCACCGCTGATCGTCATTGACGGGATGCCGGGCGGCGATATCCGTAGCGTAACGCCGGAAGAAATTCAGTCGATCGACGTACTGAAAGACGCTTCTGCAGGCGCTATTTACGGCACAAGGTCAACCGGAGGCGTGATCCTGATCACCACCAAGAAAGCCCAACCCGGCAAGGTACGGGTGAGTTATACCGGCGAGGTACATTTCAAACAGTCATTTGGCAAACCCAACCTGCTGAATGCCGCCGACTATGTGGCAACCTACGGAGGCGGGAAGGTCAACGAGGGAAACGACACAGACTGGTGGGATGAAGCGATGAATCCCAACCCCACTTCAAACCGGCATGTCGTCACGCTACAGGGCGGTACGGATGCCGCACGTATATACGCTTCGGTATTGTATGACGAAAACAAGGGCGTTCTGCGCGGCGACAGTCGCGAGGATTACGCTGGCCGTATTAATGCCGACTTCAAGGCGCTTGAAGGCTGGTTGGACATCTCTACGCACGTCAATTACCGCCAGTCATGGCGAAACCAAAACAAACCTTCCATTGAAGGTGTCATGCGCGCCAATCCGACGCAGGCCGTATACGATCCCGACAGTCAGACAGGATGGAACATCTGGACGGTTGGCGACGGTACGGAAATGAATAATATTGGCGAGGCTGCGCTTATTACCGACGAAGGATTGGATAAATGGTTTCGTCCCGACGTATCTTTAAAACTGAATATTCTGCCAGTCAAGGGATTATCATACCAACAAACGGTAGCGTATGAAAACCGGCAGTGGGAACATCATTATTTTCGTTCGGCTTTCACACGCGAAGAATTGCGCGCGGCGCGGAATGGCTATGCGGAACTTGAATTTAGCAAAACTGAACTGCTGAATACCGACGGCTACTTTTCCTATATCAACGACTTTGGAGAACATACTGTCAATGCCGTAGCCGGTTACAGTTATTATGAACGGAACAGTGAAAATTTCAAAATGGATAACTCCCATTTCACCAACGATCTTGTTAAGTTCTGGAACATGGGCGAAGGCTCCTACCGAACGGAAGGCCGCGCGGGAATGAGTTCAAGCAAAGGTATCACACAGCGTCTGCTCGCTTATTTTGCACGCGCCAACTATTCTTACAAAGATAAGTATATGGCTACAGTTTCTCTACGACGGGAAGGTTCCAGCAAGTTTGCGGAAAAGAACCGCTGGGGAAATTTCTGGGCAGTCTCTGCCGGATGGCGTCTTTCAAAGGAAGATTTCATGGAAAATGTAACGTGGTTGAACGACCTCAAACTTCGTCTTGCTTATGGTGTTACAGGTAATGAAGGCTTTGATGCTGATTATGCTGCCAGAATGTATGGTTCCGATACCCGTTTTCCGCTTCCCAGCGGCGCATGGGCGATGTCGTATGGCGTGACCCGGAATATTAACGATAGGCTTGGATGGGAAGAAAAACATGAATGGAACCTGGGTATTGACTTTTCAGTATTTGATGATCGTTTTTATGGCAAGTTCGACCTCTATCAGCGCCGCATTCAAGGACTGATTTACAATGTGGAAGTACCGCAACCCCCCAACACCGAATCGTCAATGTACAAAAATATCGGAACAATGGACAACTTTGGCTGGGAGATTGAAGTCGGCGCTGATCTTCTACGAAAAGGGAACTGGAGATATAACACATCGCTGAATGTATTCCAAAACAAAACTACTATCGGTTCGCTCTGGGGCGATCAGACCTATATGAACGGTTCGGGTATAAACAACTGGGTAGAGTATGCGCATCGCCTTGAAGAAGGCGTAGAAGTGGGAAGTTACTTCCTTTACCGGTATGCCGGTGTCAGCGAAGACGGGAGATTCCAGATATACAACAAGAACGACGAAGTAATTTTCTCGGACGACGGTAGAGTGGACGACCGTGTTTTTATGAAAAACCAGCTGCCAAAAGCCATTGTCGGATGGACCCATAACGTGCGTTATAAGAACTGGACATTGAATGCCACGCTCACAAGCTGGATCAAACATACCATTTATAATGCCATTGAACTGGAGTACGGACTGCGGAATGTCGTGCAGGGCAACATGCTTTATGATGCGATTGAGAAGAACGGACATATCACCGGACGCCCCTCGCCTTGCGATTATTTCCTCTATGACGGTACTTTCCTGAAAGTACAGAACCTTTCGCTGGGTTATACCTTTCCCATGCAAAAGTACACAAAGTTGATGGAAAATATCAAGCTGTACTTTACAGGCGATAACCTGTTGACTTTGACGAACTATAAGGGCCTGAACCCGCAGGTTGACATCACCGGTTGGGATAGAGGCGTCGAAAAGAAGGGTGATATTTATCCCCAGACACGCACATTTGCCTTTGGCATTCAAATGAATTTCTAAACACATAAAATGAATAGCAGAATGAAAAAGTATAAATTAGTTAAAATTGCCGTTGTGGCAATCGCGCTTTTCGCTCTTTTCCAAGCATGTAGCGTTGAACCGACCTATTTTTCGCAATCGACGCCCTCGTTGTTTTTCGATACGCAGGATAAAGTCTATCAGCGTATGAACCGTGCTTTCACGCACTGGGCATGGTGTATGGCCGACCATCAGGCGCACTCCAATTTTGTCAGGCTCAATGAATTTACGACAGACGAAATGCTGGTGCCGTCGCGCTATAACGACTGGTACGACGGTGGCGCATACCTGCGCAATTATAATCATGACTATACGCCCACTACGCCCGGCGTGAACGATGCCTGGCGCGCTTTTGCCATGGGAATTGCTCAGACCTTGAGCGCCATCGGCGATATAGATCAGTTTGTGGATTTCGATGCACTGAAGTTTCCTACAGGCTCCCGCGACGCCATCCTGATGCAATTGCAAACGCTGAACGCGTTCTATTACCTCTACGGACTGGATTTCTTCGGAGGCGTTCCGATCTATCTTTCCAACAACGAAGATATTAAACCTCGCTCTACCGATGTGGAAACATACGAGTATATTGAAGGTCTGTTGAAAGAAGCGTTGCCGAAACTGCCGAAGAAGACAGAACTTGGCGCGCTGGAAACGGGCGCTATCAACCAGGCAACAGCCGCTATGATTTTGGCGCGTCTTTATTTTAATGCAGGCCCTTATGTCCGTCAGAATAAGTTCGCCGATTGCGCCGCCATTTGTCAGGACATCATTAACGGCGCGTATGGCTCCTACAAACTTGAAGGCGACTGGCGCAGCATTTTCGGGTTCACGAACAACCGATCAACCGAAATCATATGGTCTGTTCCCAGTCAGAATGCCGTAAGCGAGCGCAGTGTCGGCATTCATGCCTATCATTACGGTATGGGCAATTATTGGGATAACGGTACAATTGGCAACCGTAACAACGGTTACTGTTTAGTTCCTTCGCTCGATGTCAACGGGAAGTCCTATCTGCCCGGAAGCAGCGATCCCAGTCCGAATGGAACTTACCGGCTGGGCAGCCCCTATGGTAAATTCCATGAAAAGGACGTACGCAAGCAACTCCACGCCTACGAGGGCGAGGGCAGGTTCCGCGGTATGTTTTATGTCGGCGAACTGATCAATCCGGTTACCGGCAAGGAATGTTTCGGCGGAAACCGACAAGTCACGCCTTCGCAAATAGTGACCATTGTCGACCAGATAGCCCGTATCATTCCGATGCAGGGATCCGAACCCGACCATGGGAGGGAAGGCGCCCGCTGGGGCGAAGAAAATTCGGGTGTTCGCTTAGCCAAGTTTTCGCCAATACCCTGGGTTTCCGAAAATTCTATCAGAGGCAATCCGCATATTCCTGTCTTACGCATAGCAGAAGCCTATTACATGCTGGCGGAATGTAAATTGCGGGCAGGCGATAAAGCCGGAGCAGCTTCGCTGATCAACGAAGTGCGTAATCGCTACTTCGCTGAAGGCGATCCCGATCCCGTAACCGAATCCAATCTGGACGAATGGCGCATGTTGGACGAGTGGATGGTCGAATTCCTTGGCGAAGGACGCCGCCGAACCGACCTCATTCGCTGGGATAAGTACACGACTGAATCATGGTGGGATCACCCTGCCGACGGCCCGAGTAAGGCTCATTACAACCGGTTCCCCATCTCCGAACAGGTCATGAGCAGTAATAACCTGATTGAACAGAATCCGGGGTACTAAGTCGAAAAAAAATACAATTATTTGAAAATTAATCTGTTTAAGAATGTTCGATATAGTATTCCGTTATGTCGAACATTCTTTTATTTTATATTTTGGTAAATGACAGCACTCATTCGATTTTTATACATCCGATTTCCCGACCACCTATTCTGTTGTTTTCGAAGGTATATCAAATGACGGGAAAATCATCCGCAAAGTTGAAAAAATTGAAGTAAGATAGATAATTTTCAACTTTCAACTTTCAACTTTCAATTAATCTTTCTACCTTTGTCAAAATTATCAAATCTAATTATTATGCACAGGAAGATTCTATTTTTCGTTTTGGCCACAACATTGGCCGTATTTGCCGATGCTCAAAAAAAACCGCTTGACCACAGCGTGTATGATTCATGGGAGAGTATATCTCAAGTGGTTATTAGTAATGACGGACTTTATGCCGCTTATACGGTCGCCCCGCAGGATGGCGATAGCGTTCTTTATGTTATGAATGTTAAGACGCAGGTTTCTACGCGGATTAACAGAGGCTTTAATGCGCAGATAACGGATGATTCGCGCTATGTTGTTTTTCAGATAAAACCGACGCAAGCCGAAAAGAAAGAAGCGAGGCTGAAAAAGAAAAGCGCGGACGAACAACCGGCAGATTCGCTTGGATGGCTTCAATTAGGAACGCAAAAAGTGAAAAAGTTTCCGGATGTGAAATCGTACAAAATGCCAGAAAAATCTTCCGGTTTTTTTGCCTATACAACACGTATGCCTAAAGATACAGCCACGCAAAAAAAAGACGAGAAGCCCGAATCATTGATTGTGTATTATTTCAAGTCGGGGATGTATGATACGATACCATACGTCAATAATTTTATTGTAAGCAAAAACGGTAAATACTTAGCCTATACAACCAAACCGCTGGAAAAAGACAGCGCCGCTGTTCCGGGCGTTTATTTATTTGATGCAAAACTGCGTCAATCGACGGCTTTGATGGAAAACAAAGGCGATTACAAACTGCAATCGTTCGATGAAGCTGCATCCCAATTAGCCTTTTTTGTAACGACCGACACCACAAAACGCGATCCGAAAATATATAATCTTTATTATACCCAAACCGCCAACCCGTCAGCCCGTTTGATTGCCGATACGCTGTCCTGGCAGATGCCGAAAGGCTGGGCGGTCAATACGTTTCGAAATATTTCTTTCAGCCATGACGGCAGTAAATTGTATTTCGGCATCTCGCCGGTCATTGCGCCGAAAGATACGACCCTCGACGAAAGCGAATTGGCCCGGCTTGATATTTGGCACTATCAGGATGATTATGTGCAGCCCGTGCAATTGAAACGGTTACGGGAAGAAACAAACCGTTCCTATCTTTGCGTGTTCGACGTGTCGGATTTAAGCCGTTTTATTCAATTAGGGTCGCCCGAACTTGAAAATATATCCCTATCCGACAGGGGGGATGGGGAATATGCGCTGGGTACGACCACAAAAGGGTATCGCATTGAATCGCAATGGACTGGCAATTCCCGGAACGATGTGTACATGGTTTCAACCAGGACAGGCGAATGTGCGCTTGTTGCCAGGGCAATGCCGAATCGCCCCTCGGTCTCTACTACGGGTAAATTTGTAACATGGTTTAACAGGGATGATTACCAATGGTATATTTATTCCGTCGAAAATAAGACCACGCGTTGTGTGACCGGAGGTTTGAAAGTACAATTTGAAGATGCTTCCGGTCAGCGGCCGGATCGGTACGGACCGTTCGGTTCGATGGGTTGGAGTAAGAACGACCGTTTCTTTTATGTATACGATCAATATGATATCTGGCAGCTTGACCCGACAGGGAAAACGGCGCCTGTGATGATTACAAAAGGATCAGGACGTAAAGAAAACATTGTATTCCGCCACGTCAAATTTGACAGGGAAGTGGAATATATAGATACGGATAAACCGTTATTCCTGTCGGCATTCAATAAAGAAACAAAAGAAGCCGGTTATTATACGCTTCAGGCTACCGGCAAAAACACGCTGCAAAAACGTGTCATGGACAGGAAAACGTTCCCCTCTATCAGTAAAGCCAAAAATACGGATGTATATGTCTATACGAAAGCTGATTTTAACACGCCGCCCGATTTATGGCAAACGGATGATTTTTGGAAAAACGAAAAACAGTTGAGCCATATCAATCCGCAAATGAATGATTATCTATGGGGAACCGTCGAACTTGTCGGATGGAAATCCAAAGACGGTCAGGATTTGAAAGGATTGCTTTATAAACCGGAGGATTTCGATCCGAACAAAAAATATCCGATGATAATCTATTTTTATGAGCGACATTCCGATGAGTTGTACCGTTATTTTGCGCCTGCACCAAGTCGTTCGACGGTCAACATCTCTTTTTACTGCAGTCGCGGATATCTTGTTTTCACGCCCGACATCTCTTATGTGGACGGATACCCCGGACGCAGCGCATACAATTCGGTCGTAGCAGGCGCCGAAATGTTTTGTGAATACCCGTGGGTAGATAAAGACCATATCGGTATTCAGGGACAGAGCTGGGGTGGCTATCAGGTGGCTTATTTGGTTACGCAGACGGATATGTTTGCCGCTGCAGGCGCCGGAGCGCCTGTTGCCAACATGACAAGCGCCTATGGGGGTATCCGCTGGGAATCCGGCCTGGTACGACAGATGCAATATGAACATCAGCAAAGCCGTATCGGCAAAACGTTGTGGGAAGACTTGGATTTATACATAGAGAACTCGCCGCTTTTCCATGCCGACAAAGTTAATACGCCGCTACTGATCACGCACAATGATAATGACGGCGCAGTCCCATGGTATCAGGGAATTGAGTATTTTGTTGCGTTAAAACGACTTGGCAAGGTTGCTTATATGCTTCAATATAACGGCGAAGAACATAATCTGACACAACGCCGGAATATGCGCGACCTGGCCATTCGCCTGCAACAGTTCTTTGACCATTACCTGAAAGGAGAGCCGATGCCCGTATGGATGAAATCGGGTGTCCCAGCCACCGAAAAAGGTAAAACATGGGGGCTGGATTTATGAGAGAACTGTTTGATTTTTTGAAGGAATTGCGCGAAAACAATGACCGTGAATGGTTTAAGGCGAATAAAGGCCGTTATGATGCGTTGCATAAGGCGCATGTCGGCATCGTGCAGCTATTGATAGACCGAATTGCTTCATTTGACCCCGAAATAGCCGGGCTTGATGCAAAAAGCTGTATATACAGGATTTATCGCGATATCCGTTTTTCAAATGATAAAACGCCGTACAAAACGCATTTTGGCGCCTACATGACAGGGTTTGGCGGACGGACAAGTTCCTATGGAGGCTATTACCTGCATATTGAGCCGGAAAACTCATTTGTGTCCGGAGGCGTATGGCAGCCCGAACCTAAGCTGCTCAAACAACTCAGGCGGGATATTTACCATAATATTGAGGAATTTACCGACATTCTCGAAAATGAAAAATTCAGGCAGTCATTTGGCGGATTAGAGGGCGAAACGCTGCAACGAATGCCCGACGGCTTTCCGAAAGACTGTCCGTATGAATCTATCTTAAAGATGAAATCTTTCATCGTATCGGGCATTAAATCCGATGAATTTTTCTATTCGGAAAACTGGATGGACAAAGTCATCGAAGACTTCAAAATCTTGTATCCGTTCAACCGGTTTTTGAATTATACGGCAGGCGAATTTTTCGGAAAAAGATGATCGCTTTTTTCAACAGAATCTACCGTACTGTTTTTTGTCGCGGCGGGTATGGGGTACATTCGCCATTCGTTTTCGATCTGCTTACTACGGTAATCGAAGAACATCAGTTGTATTATTGTTACGAACAATTACACACTGTCCGTCTGCAAATCCTGCAACGCAGTGATAAGGTAATGTATGGAAATCGCGAGTACAGGGTTGAGAAATTGTTGGAAAAATATGGTTTCACAGAACCTGAACACAGACTGCTTTTTCGATTGGCCAATCGCTTTCAGCCAGAAACTGTTTTTTCAACAGGAAGTGATTTCGGCCTTACACCGCTGTATCTTACCGCTTATGCTGCTGATTCAGCCTGTATTGTTATTGAACCGGAACCGTCAATAGCATCATTTACCAGAGCTTATTTAGATAAGTATTCAACGGCTTCGGTAGAATTACGTGATGATGTTGGCAAAATTCCGGACAAAATAGATTTCTTTGTATGGAGCCATTTTCCGGATAATTATCCATTCTCTCTGCAAACTTTCGACCGTTTCCTTCCGCAAATACATGAAGGGAGTGTAATGATTATTTCCGGAATCAATGCGTCGATGCAAAACAGGAAGACATGGAAAACGATTTGCGCCCATCCGAAAGTAACGGTAACCATTGATATGCTTCGACTTGGAATCGTCTTTTTTAATCCTAAACTTTACCGCAAAACGTTTAAAAGCATTGCGTTGTGACAAACTTAGTTCAGGATGCCATTTTCGATGATCCCATTACACTCGTTTAAAAGCGTTTTTTTCATATTTTCGGCTATTTTGGGGAATCTGAGAATGACATTGTATTTTTCTTCAGGGTCTTTTTTGATATGATAGAGTTCATACTGTTTTTGAATACAGTAATAACGCAATTTCCAGCCTTCATTGGTTATCATGGCAGGGCCTTCGTCCGACCCGACAATGATATACCGGTTTTTGGATAATTTTTTTCCTTTCAATAATGCAGGAAGAAAAGAAACGCCGTCTTTTTTTGTTTTCAGTTTGACGCTTAGCAAACCGGCCATTGCAGGAAGAAAATCATAACCTGAAACAAATTCCTCACAAACGCTTTTTTGTAAATTACCTTTCCAGTAAATCACAAGCGGAGTGCGGATGCCGCCTTCCAGGTTGCTATATTTAAGTCCTGCCAAGCCTGCGTTGCCGTTAAAAATATCGCCGGCAGTTGCGCTATAATACTTATTGAAAAGATTATCAAATACCTCGCCTGTTTTTTTATTTATGAAAGGTCTTGCGATTTTTCCTTTCTCCGAATAATGGATATCATGTCCGTTGTCGGACGAAAATACGATGATCGTATTTTCTTCCAGGTTCAGTGCCTGAAGTTCTTTCATAATGACTCCCACCTGATCGTCCAATAATTTTACCATCGAAGCGTATTCTTTTTCAACCGGCGTTAATGCATCATTACCGGCCACTTCCGGATGAAGCGCCGGAACAGATGCCGTACCATGCGGCAAAGGCGTACTGTACATGAGGAAGAATGGATTGTCCTTACATTCACGAATAAATTCGACGGCTTTATTGATAAACAATTCAGGCGCATACGAGTTTTCAGTTATTACCATTTGTCCGTTTTCAAAAAGAAAGGGCGGATAATAATTGTTACTGCGCACAAGGTCAAGAAATCCATAATAATAGTCCCACCCATACTGCTGCATTTGTTGACGCGTTGACATGTCGCCAATACCCAACATTCCGATCTGTCCTGTCAGATAGCCTGCTTTTTGAAAGACCTGCGGTAAATAAAGATCATTTTCCGGAAGGTAGATGGAGACTTCATCTACAAAAGACTCGTTACTGATAATATAGGTTGTATCAGTTTTAATATATCCCCCTCCCTTGACGATACGCCATTTGTTTTTATTACAATCGTGATAGCCGGTCAGCAGCGAAGCGCGTGCGTAAGCGGTAAGCGAACCTCCATAAGCATTACTGAAACTTACGCCGTTATTAATTAATGCATCTATGTTGGGCGTTGTAAATTGTTTCTGTCCGTAAGCCGATAATAAACCCTTACCCATATCGTTCGCATAGATATGGATTACGTTCGGATTTTTCTTAGGATTCGCAAGCAAGTTTTGCGATACGGCAAAAAATGCACATATTGTCCATAAACTATAAATAAATACTTTACTCATCATATAGTAAATTTATCTTTTAATAATCTGTCAATCGGTGAAGGTTATTTCAGATTTCCGACTTTCACCAGATATTCTGCGATCTGCACTGCATTCAGTGCAGCGCCCTTTTTAATCTGGTCGCTCACCGTCCAGAATATCAGTCCGTTCGGATTTGTCAGGTCTTTACGGATACGTCCTACATAGACGGGGTCTTTGCCAGCGACAAACAGCGGCATTGGATAGTCTTTGTTCGCCGGATCGTCCTGTAAAACGATGCCTTCGGCTTTTGAGAACGCCGAGCGTGCTTCATCCACAGAAACGGGGCGCGCTGTTTCGACCCATGTCGCTTCACTGTGTGCACGCAACACAGGCACGCGAACGCACGTTGCGCTGACTTCCACATCGGAGTGCATGATCTTGCGCGTCTCGTGATACATTTTCATCTCTTCTTTTGTGTAGCCGTTATCAGTAAATACGTCAATTTGCGGGATAAGGTTGTAAGCCAACTGATAATAGAATTTTTCGATGGTCGGCTCTTCGCCCCTGATGAGTTGCCCGTACTGTTTTTTCAGTTCGGCCATAGCCGAAGCGCCGGCGCCGCTTGACGACTGATAGGTGGAGACATGCACTTTCCTGACTGGTGAGATGTTTTCAATGGCATTAAGCGCCACAACCATTTGAATGGTAGAACAGTTCGGGTTAGCGATGATCCCGCGCGGGCGGTTCAGCGCATCTTCGGGATTCACTTCCGGCACGACAAGCGGCACATCATCATCCATGCGGAAAGCGCTTGAATTGTCTATCATTACTGCACCGTATTTTGTGATGGTTGTTGCAAATTCTTTGGAAGCGCCGCCGCCTGCCGAGACAAAGGCAAGATCAATATCCTTGAAATCGTCATTGTGTTTCAGTTCCCTGACCGTGTACTTTTTACCGCGAAAAGTATATTCGCTTCCAGCACTACGCGATGAACCGAAAAGCGTCAATTCGTCCATCGGAAAATTCCTCTCATCAAGCACGCGCATAAATTCCTGACCAACAGCGCCACTTACTCCAACAATTGCTACATTCATTTTTTTAACTTTTAAAATTTGAATAATTAAAATCTTTATTGTATGTTTGTAACCTTAATTTAGGGTTACTACTTTTTTCAGATTGCAAAATCCGGGTGCAAAAATAGATGAAATTTTAGATAAATCCAAGTGAGAGATTTTTACCGTGGAAATAATGATAATAATCCTTTAATAAATAATACTATGAAGCGTGGGGTGTTTTTTCTTAGTTTACTGTTGTTGCCGGTATTATTATCGGCACAGGATTTGGATAGTTCAGGTCCGGGCGATGTGTTGATCAATGAAGTGATGGCCAATCCGAAAGGATTAACGGCGCTTCCCGAAACGGAATATGTAGAGATTTATAACGTATCCGGTGGTGATATTTCGCTGAATGGCTGGGTATTCGTTTATGATGGTAAGGACACTCCGTTACCTGATGTTGAGTTACAGGTTGGCGGTTATGCCGTCCTTTACCGTTCTCCCCGCGATATATCTGTTGCCGACGACGCATTATCGCTTGGAATAAGCGCCTTTCCTTCGGCTTTGGCGATTACCGGCAAAACGATTGGTTTAAAAAATTCAAAAGGCGAAACCATTGATGAAATGACCTATCCGGCAGCCAAAGCCGGTATTTCGTATGAACGGGGCGATGACGGCTCATGGCATTTATCGACCGACGAAAAAGGAGGCACGCCCGGTGCCGTCAATTCACCTTCGGTAACTTCGTTAGATAAATCCACCTTCGGTGATGTGTTAATCAATGAGGTGATGGCCAATCCAAACGGATTGACAGCGCTTCCTGAAACTGAATATGTAGAGATATATAATGTATCCGGAAACGACCTTTCCCTGAATGGCTGGACGTTTGTATATGACGGTAAAGATACTGAACTGCCGAATGTAACATTACCTGTCGGCGGTTATGCCGTCCTTTACCGCTCTCCCCGCGATATATCTGTTGCCGACGACGCATTATCACTTGGAATAAGCGCCTTCCCTTCGGCTTTGGCGATTACCGGCAAAACGATCGGCCTGAAAAATTCAAAAGGCGAAACCATTGATGAAATGACCTATCCGGCAGCCAAAGCCGGTATCTCTTATGAGCGGGGTGACGACGGCACATGGCATTTATCGACCGACGAAAAAGGTGGAACGCCCGGCGCCGTCAATTCGCCATCGGTAACCTCGTTAGATAAATCCAAATTCGGCGATGTGCTGATTAACGAAGTGATGGCTAATCCTAAGGGATTAACGGCGCTTCCCGAAACTGAATATGTTGAGATATACAATATTTCAGGAAGCGATCTTTCATTGAATAGCTGGTCGTTTGTATATGACGGTAAAGACACTGAACTACCGAATGTAACATTACCTGCCGACAGTTATGCCGTCCTTTACCGCTCTCCCCGTGATATATCTGTTGCCGACGACGCATTGACGCTTGGAATAAGCACCTTTCCTTCAGCGTTGGCAATTACCGGCAAAACGATTGGCCTGAAAAACTCAAAAGGCGAAACCATTGACGAAATGACCTATCCGGCAGCCAAAGCCGGCATCTCGTATGAGCGTGGTGACGACGGCACATGGCATTTATCAACCGACGAAAAAGGAGGAACACCCGGCGCTGCCAATTCACCACTGATATCATCTGATATTGATCCCGATCCTGATCCCGGAGACGATCCTGACCCTGATCCTGATCCTGATCCGGACCCTGCTCCGGATATACCGATCCTTCCTGTTGACAATTCGAAGTTCGGTGATGTGGTTATAAATGAAGTGATGGCTAATCCCAAAGGATTAACAGCGCTTCCCGAAACGGAATATGTCGAAATTTATAATGCTTCGGAGGATGAGATATATTTGAATAACTGGAAATTTATATATGACGGCAAGGATACAAAATTGCCTGATATTGAGTTGCCGGTCGGCGGTTTTGCCATACTTTACCGTGCGGGTCGCGATATTAGCGTCGCATCCGGAGCATTGTCGCTTGGAATCAGCACCTTCCCTTCGGCTTTGGCGAATACCGGTAAAACAATCGGGTTGAAAAATTCAAAAGACGAAACCATTGATGAAATGACCTATCCGACAGCCAAAGCAGGTACCTCACATGAACGGGGCGAAGACGGCACATGGCATTTGTCGACCGACGAAAAAGGAGGAACACCCGGCGCTGTCAATTCGCCGCCATCAACAGAGAACGGAACGGACCCTGATCCCGGAATTGATCCGGATCCTGACCCTGATCCCGATCCTGATCCCGATATAGATCCTGACCCTGACATACCGATTCTTCCAAATGACAATTCAATGTTTGGCGACGTGTTGATAAACGAAGCGATGGTCAACGCCAAAGGATTAACAGCGCTTCCCGAAACGGAATATATAGAAATATACAATGCATCCGGAGACGATATATATTTGAATGGCTGGGTGTTTGTATATGACGGCAAGGATACAAAACTACCTGATGCCGTGTTACCTGCCGATGGATTTGCGGTACTATACCGTGCTGGTCGTGAAATAATTGTTGCCGCTGGCGCTTTATCGCTTGGAATCAGCACCTTCCCTTCAGCTTTGGCTAATACCGGTAAAACAATCGGGTTGAAAAACTCCAAAGGCGAAACTATTGACGAGATGACTTATCCGGTAGCCAGGGCCGGTATCTCATACGAAAGGGGCGATAACGGCACATGGCATTTATCGACCGATGAAAAAGGCGGAACGCCCGGCGCCGTCAATTCGCCCTCTGCGTTTTCATTAGATAAATCCAGTCCTGGAGATATATTGATAAACGAAGTAATGGTCAACGCCAAAGGTCTGACGGCGCTCCCCGAAACGGAATATGTAGAGTTACATAATGTATCCGGTAACGATATCTCATTGAACGGCTGGGCATTTGTATATGACGGGAAAGATACGGAACTTCCCAATGTTGTGGTACCGGCAGGCGCTTATGCGGTTCTTTACCGTTCACCACGCGAAATATCTGTCGCACCTGATGCGATCTCAATTGGAATTGACAAATTCCCATCGGCAATGGCAAATACCGGTAAAACGATTGGATTGAAGAATACAAAAGACGAACTAATCGACGAAGTGACGTATACCAGCGCAAAAGCAGCCAAATCGTTTGAACGCGCCGATGATGGGTCCTGGTATGTTTCGACCGATGAAAAGGGTGGAACGCCCGGCGCCGTTAACTCGCCGCCTCCGCCAACAGTGAGTGTAACAATCCCTGCCAATGATTATTCCAGACCCGGCGATGTATTTATTAACGAGGTGATGGCTAATCCCAAAGGATTAACAGCGCTTCCCGAAACGGAATACGTGGAAATATTTAATGCTTCCGAAGAAGAATTCAATTTATATGGCTGGGCGTTTATCTATGACGGAAAGGAAACCGTATTACCGAATGTTGTTTTGCCTGCGGGCGGTTATGCCGTACTTTACCGTGCCGGTCGAGCGATAACAGTAGCCGCCGGTGCGTTATCGCTTGGAATTGACAAATTCCCTTCGGCTTTGGCGAATACGAGCAAAACAATCGGGTTAAAAAACTCCAAAGGCGTTCTTTTAGACGAAATGACCTATCCGAATGCGAAAGCAGGTAAATCATATGAACGCGCTCCTGACGAATCATGGCATGAATCGACCGACAAAAAAGGCGGAACACCCGGCGCCTTCAATTCGCCTCCACCGAGTTCCAGTTCAAATCCGGACGGTGGAACAGTGAATCCCAATGATAACTCCAAACGCGGTGATGTGCTGATCAATGAGGTCATGGCAAACCCCAAAGGCTTGACGGCGCTACCGGAAACGGAATATGTTGAAATTTATAATTCCACCGATGCGAACATAGCGTTGAATGGCTGGTCATTCATGTATGACGGCAAGGCTACAGTTTTACCGGATGTTAATCTTCCTGCAAAAAGTTATGCAGTTCTTTATCGCAGCGGACGCGATATTAGCATGGCATCCGGCGCATTATCACTTGGAATAGACAAATTTCCTTCGGCTTTAGCGAATACCGGTAAAACAATCGGATTGAAAAACTCGAAAGGAATAACAATCGATGAAATGACTTACCCCGTAGCCAAGGCCGGCAAATCGTATGAAAAAGCCAGTAATGACACATGGCATGTGTCAACCGACAGTAAAGGGGGAACGCCCGGCGCGGTCAATTCGCCACCGCCGACTTCAAATACTGGTTCAAATCAACCGATCATAGATTATTCCAAACCCGGCGATGTGCTAATTAACGAAGTAATGGCGAATCCAAAAGGTCTGACGGCGCTTCCCGAGACAGAATATGTTGAGATTTACAATGCTTCCGGAGACAATATATCCCTAAACGGGTGGGCGTTTATCTATGATGGAAAAGAAACCCTCTTGCCGGATGTCATATTAGTTGACGATGGTTATGCCGTACTTTACCGGGGCGGTCGAGACATTAGCGTTGCACCAGGCGCCTTAGCGCTGGGTATTGATAAATTCCCTTCAGCGTTGGCCAATACCGGCAAAACAATCGGATTGAAAAATTCAAAAGACGTCCTTATCGACGAAATGACTTATCCCAATGCGAAAGCAGGAAAGTCGTATGAGCGGGCGGACGACGATTCATGGCATGTTTCAACCGATGAAAAGGGCGGTACACCCGGCGCAGTCAATTCGGATTCATCCACATCCGGCGTCAACACCAATCCTGATATTGACAGTGAGCCTGTAATAGACAATTCTCAATACGGTGATGTGTTAATAAATGAGGTAATGGCTAATCCCAATGGCTTAACAGCGCTTCCCGAAACAGAATATGTAGAGCTATATAATGCTTCGGGAGATGAAATATCATTAAACGGCTGGGCCTTTATTTATGATGGAAAAGAAACGCCTTTGCCGGATGTAGCATTATCAGAAAACGGATATGCCGTACTTTATCGCACCGGTCGCGAGATTATCGTGGCGGACGATGCCTTATCTCTGGGCTTAGATAAATTTCCTTCAGCATTGGCGAATACCGGTAAAACAATCGGGCTGATAAACTCAAATGGCGAACTCATCGATGAAATGACATACCCCAATGCAAAAGCGGGAAAATCGTATGAGCGAGCGGATGACAATTCCTGGCATGTTTCAACCGATGAAAGAGGCGGAACGCCGGGCGAAGTGAACTCTATGCCGCCTTCACAGGGATCAACCCCGGGAAATAACCCCGACGATGATCCGGATGAATCGGAAATAGCGGAACCTTTTGACATCATAATTAATGAAATTTTACCTGATCCGTTTACCGGCGGTAGCGAATTCATCGAGTTATATAATCGTTCGAATCGCGCCATATCACTGACAAACTTAGTTGTTGCCGTTCGGAAAACGGATGGTTCATTGAATACGCATTATCCGTTGAGTTCGATAAAGGGAACTATTTCACCGGGTGACTATGCTGTATTAACAAAAGAAATTCAGGGAGTGACCGATTTTTATACCATGCCGTCTACCGGATTGATCTTTGAACTCAAATTACCTATATTAAATAATGATGGCGCTTCACTTGTATTATTCCGTAAATCGGACGAAATAATCATTGATGAAGTGACTTACTCTACAAAATGGCATAGTTCGTCCATCAAAAACAAAAAAGGCGTATCGTTGGAACGAATAAATCCAGACAGTGATTCGCAGGACCCCGCCAACTGGATTTCGGCAACCGCCGAAGTGGGTTACGGTACGCCCGGCTATCGAAATTCACAATATAAATCTGCGAATTTACCGGATAATACCCATATCAGCGCGCCGGAATACATACATGGTTTCGATTACTATCTGCTTACATGTCAGACGGCTAAGCCCGGTTTTCGTTGTCGCATAGAGGTTTATTCAACAAGCGGGAAAAAAGTAGCGGAAATAATGAATAATCAATTGATATCTCAGGAAAGTGAATTGCGCTGGGACGGAAAAGGAACCGATAACAGCCGGCTTACACCCGGCGTCTATATTTTTTATGCAGAACTGTACCATCCTGACGGCGATCTCAAAAAGTTCAAAAAAGCATTTTTAGTAAAGTAACGCTTTGTATTTTCTGTAATTTAAATTAACTTTGCATTTTTTTAATGATAAAGTTTTATTATATCTTATTGATTATCAGTATTTCTATCGCGAATACTTTTGCAAAGGACTTTCCTGTTAGGCGCCAGGCTGTTAAAACAACCATTTTGTCATGGTATACAGGTAGCTGTAAAGTCTCGTATGAGCGCGCCGTTTTCAGTAATCAAACGATGGAAATAACTGCCGGTTACATTGGCGTCGGGCATGATAATTTCAAAAATCATCCGAAGGGTTTTACCGCTCGTTACGCCCATAAGGTTATATTATATGGTAATGATATCCAGCCGCTTAATGGATTTTATTTGCGTCCCGAGTTAATTTTTACGAACTTTCATTATGATACGAAGATGGATCGTGAACGGATGCTTTCGAAAATGGGAAGTACCGTGTTTACTGTCGGCTATCAATATGCGATACATCGTTTCGTCGCAGACTTTTTTTTTGGAGGCGGATATGCTTTTGGATATGAGGCTGATACATTCTATCAACACGGATTTGCACTGTGGAATTACCTGGGGCGATTCAACAAGAACATTGACATGACTTTCGGCATAAAAGTTGGCGTTAGTTTTTGATGGAACAGCCATAACATTCGTAATTCGTAATTAGTAATTCGTAATTAAACGAAGCGTACCATCCATAATCTCAAACAGTTCATTAACAGTTTCGGCACGCAGTATGGCGACGCGCGTTGGCTTGAAGTCAGGTATCCCCTTGAATATCGGTGTTACAGCCAAGTGACGGCGTATGTGTAAAATACCACGCCGCTCGTCTAAACGTTCAATGCTTTGGATGACTTGTTTTTTTAATATGTTAAGATACCACGCAAAATCTTCAGCAGGCAATTTTTCGCCGGTAAGAAGAAAATGCCTGATATCCCTAAAAATCCAGGGTCTGCCGATACTGCCGCGCCCGATCATTACGCCGTCCACGCCATATGCATCAAAACATGCCTTGCAGCGTTCGGGTGTTGTGACGTCGCCATTCCCGATGACAGGTATCGTCATGCGCTGATTGTTTTTAATCTGGCCGATGAGTGACCAGTCGGCCTCGCCGGTGTACATTTGCGCTCTTGTACGGCCATGAATTGTCAATGCTGCAATACCACAGTCTTGCAATTGCTCGGCCAGGTCAGTGATGATCCGGCTGTCGTTGTCCCACCCCAGGCGTGTTTTGACCGTTACCGGAATGTTGACGGCCTTTGCGACTGCGCTTGTTATTTCGAGCATCAACGGGATATTTCGCAACATGCCCGCCCCGGCCCCTTTGTTAGCTATTTTCTTTACCGGACAGCCAAAGTTTAAATCAATGAGATCGGGGCCGGCTTGTTCGCATATTTTTGCCGCTTCGACCATTGGGCCGACTTCTTT
>Ga0082212_10001705_pt1 | contig 32342 bp, 21 predicted proteins | sample TergutNt197P3_FD_71548 | JGI IMG/M metagenome (GOLD analysis project Ga0082212, IMG submission 71548) | Neocapritermes taracua P3 segment gut microbial communities from Petit-Saut dam, French Guiana - Nt197 P3 | ecosystem: Host-associated > Arthropoda: Insects > Digestive system > Gut ... | reverse complement strand
CTACTGTTAACGGAATAACAGGTTCAGGCACGCTTGCTGAACAATTATTTATACGACTTCATGTCGCACAATCAGATGCAAAAGTACGGATTTATTTTCGGATTACGAAATTTTTCTCTAATTTTGCACGCCAAAAATGGCATTATTATGAAGAATTTAAACATTTTAATCATTTTATGTTTCCTGTTTTTGTTTTCATGTAAAAGCGATCAACCGGATAAGGTTGTAGTTGCATACATCGCGGTAAAAAACAGACCTCTTCCCGACCCGTCTTATCTGACGCATATCAATTTTGCCTTCGGGACAGTCAATAATACCTTTGACGGGATCGTTGTCAGCCGACCCGAACGGCTCAGGGAAGTCGTCGCACTCAAGAAAATTAATCCTGCACTTAAAGTGGCACTCGCCATCGGCGGCTGGAAAGCCGGAGGATTCAGCGAAATGGCTTCTACCGTGACGACTCGCAAAGCCTTTGCCCAAGACTGTAAGCGGGTAATCGACGAATTTGGATTGGACGGTATCGACATGGATTGGGAATACCCTTCGAGTTCAGCAGCAGGGATCACGGCGTCGCCCGAAGATATTGACAATTTTACGATTCTGATGAAAGATATCCGGGAAGCCATCGGAAAGGACAAAGTGCTGACAGTAGCCACTATTTCGACCGCAAAATATGTTGATTTCAAGGCGATTGACCCTTATGTTGATTTAGTCAATGTCATGGCTTACGATATGGCGCGCCCGCCATACCATCATTCTGCATTGTACCGTTCGACGATTTCCGATCGTATGTCGTCGTCCGAAGCAGTCAGTGCACATCTCGAAGCAGGCGTACCCAGGAACAAGATAGTCTTAGGCATGCCCTTCTACGGACACGGTACAAAGGGTTTGCCCGACTTCGTCTATTACAGAGACATCATCAATCTGTCGGGTTACACGAAACACTGGGACGACGAAGCCAAAGTCCCTTATTTCACAAATGATGAAGACGACTTTGTCCTGTGTTATGAAGATAGCGAATCCATTGCCATCAAATGCGCTTACATCAAGGAAACCGGTATCCGGGGCGCCATGTACTGGGAAAGTCATTTGGACGACGATAATCTCACGCTAACTAAAGCGGTTTATCACGGTTTATTTAAATCCTCAAAAAAAAGGCTTCTGTAATCAAATGAGCAGACAAAAAAAGGAAAATCACGCAAACCGGTTTGCCGTTATCCTATTGGCAGCCATTCTGGTCAATCTGTGTTTATACTGTCTTCCCGGTTCCATCTTCGACATTCAAATAAAAAAGGTCGATCTGCTGTCGGATATTCGGATGACATCCCAAATGAACGATGTATGGGAAACCGACGATGTGGAACAAGTGCAAAGTCGGACTGACAGACATGATGCCGATTCAGCCGACGAACTTGACGAAGTATTGCCGACTGCACCTCACAATGAACAGAAAGATAGTAGCCGAAATGGTAACAACAGCGATGCGGACAATTTGGAGCGGAGAGATCAACACCTCGCGAATGGAATGTCGGACGAAAAAAATGACGCATCGAATGGGCTTTATGAAAATGCAACCGGAACATCTACACAAATCATTAACGACACTACTACTCAAACCGCTAACGGCAATTCAATCCAAATCACGGCAAACACCCCGTTCAATCCCGATAACAGGCAAATAGAAGATTTTACCGCCGATCACACCGGTTTGCACCGTTTTTTTGAAGCGCTCGACAATATCGATAAACTGAATCGTCCTGTACGGATCGCCTTTGTCGGGGATTCATTTATTGAAGGCGACATTCTCGTTGCAGATTTTCGCGCCATGATGCAAGCGCATTACGGAGGGCGGGGCGTCGGATTTCTCCCCATCACGTCAGTCGTTGCCCAATATCGTCCTACCATTAAACAAAGTGCCGACGGTTGGAAATCATATTCCATCATCAAGGAAAGAAACAGAAAGTATGTTATTTCGGGCGTTCATTTTGAGCCATCATCAAACAATGCTTCTTTCAAATTCCAGACAGTTGATTTTCGTCCGGGTTTAGAGGAGGTGTCATCGATGAAAGTCATTTATTCCAAAAACGAAGACACTGATTTAGTTTTAAAAGATGATGATCAGACATATACATTCAACTTGCCTCCATCCGACAGGGTGACACAGTTTGAGATGACAGGTCGGTTCACAAACGGAACGCTGCAATTTAAAAATGCAAAAGGATTGAGGGCATATGGTATTGCGCTTGAAGATAATCAAGGCATTTGCGTGGACAACTTCGCGCTTCGCGGCAATTCGGGTATCATCATGTCGGCTTTAGATAGCGAAAGTTGCCGCGAGTTGCAGCAAATACGACCCTACGACTTGATTATCTTACAATACGGGTTGAATGTGGCAAGTGATTCAGTACGCGATTACAGTTGGTATCGCAACCAGATGATTCCCGTCGTTACACATGTACAGGAATGTTTTCCGGGCGCCGACGTGCTTATTCTCGGTATTTCCGACCGTAGTCGCAATATCGGCGGCTCCTTCAGTACGATGCCTGCCGTTCTCTCGCTACTGAGAGCGCAACGCCAAATAGCCCAAAGCACCGAAGTGACCTTCTGGAGTATTTTCGCGGCGATGGGCGGTGAAAACGGCATGGTAAAATATGTCAATTCCAATTGGGCAAGTAAAGATTATACACATCTGAATTTCAACGGCGGACGTGAAATCGCCAAAGTCTTTTTTGACGCTATCATGTCGGAAAAAAGTCTGTATGACAACCTTGAGAAGTTTGATGTACGCGAGAGTATTGACGAACATGAGTGTTTGGAAGGAGATGATCAGCTGGAGGAACGCGAGATATTGAATGAGCATGATTAACTGTATGTATTTAAAAAGTTGGACGAAAAAGGTTCATGTCGCGCTTTCGGGCAAACGAACTTTTCACAGGCATACGGCCGAAAGTAAAGTAAATCGTCATGTTTCGCTGGCGATGGTTTTTATCTTCTGTATGGTTGGTTCTGGAAGTACAATTGATGTTAGTAAAACGGATTCGACACTCCGTATATCATCCGATTGTTCATACCGTGCCCTACACGATCCTGAAAATCCTGAAAATCCTGAAAATCTTGAAAATCTTGAAAATCTGCGATCGTCGCTGTCGTTTATCAATGATTCCCTGTGCTTTATCAATGACCCTGTCAATACATTATCGGTGTTCAGGGATGAACTCCACGACCTGATGAACGGAAAAGACACAGTGATCAATATCATTCATCTTGGCGATTCGCATATTCAGGCGGGTTTCTTAAGCGGTCGAACGATGCGTCTGATGCAAAACGCTTTCGGCAATGCCGGACGCGGCTGGATATCTCCGTTCAAGTTGTCCAGAGTGAACGAACCAACGGATTATTTTATCTTGTCGAATGTAAAAGACTGGATTGCAGGGCGTTGTATCCAGGCAAATCCTAAATGTCCCTGGGGTATCGGCGGCATTGGTATACAGACAAAAGCAAGGGATGTTGACTTTCGCCTAATCATTACTCCAACCAACGGCGCCGGTTACAGCTTTAATAAAGTATTGATGTTCAGGGATTTCAAATCGTCGCCCATGTCGCCGATAGAAGTCGACAAAAACCGGGAATACTTGTCATTTCAGGGAGATCAACCGTTTGAAACAATCATGATAGATACTTTCACTACCGCAAGCCTCATTGATACTTTTGCCCTGCGGAGCGTCAAAACGCAGCCGCAACCTGTTTCAAACCTGTATTACGGTTTTATGCTGATGAACGGAAGTCCGGGTATTTTATACCATTCCATCGGCGTCAACGGTGCAAGATTCACGGACTATACAAACCGTGAATACATCCGGCAATTATCATTGTTGAAACCCTCGCTTATGATTATTTCGCTGGGTACAAACGAATCGTTCGGACGAAATTTCAACAGGGAAATGTTTGAGATGCAGATCAACGCGCTGTTACGGCTTGTACGTGAAGAAATACCCGGAACATCCATACTGATTACCACGCCGATAGAGACCTTCAGATCGGTCTATGTAAACAAAAAACGGCAGTATGTGCGCAACGAAAACATCGCCAGGGTAGCAGATGTTATTACGTCCTATACCGAAAAAGAAGGACTTGCCTGTCTCGATATGTTTGCCGTAGCAGGCGGCGCCAACTCATGTAAGAACTGGTTCGACGCCAAAATGCTCGGACGCGACCGTATCCATTTCACGCGCAACGGATATGAAGAGCAAGGCATTTTATTGTACAAAGCCATTGCACGCTCATGCCATTTTCCTGAATTTGAGGCAGTCGATGACGATGATAGGAAGTTGGAAGCCGTTTCGGAGGACGAAGAGATAGAAATCGAATCTATCGAAGGAGGGGGAGAAGAAGAAAAGAAAATAGATTATGTGGAATGAATTGCAATCATACTTGAGCGGACTGTCGGCGGAAAAACTTTTTGAACTCTTTCGTTATCAGCCACATTCTCCGATGCTGTTCAGCACCGGTCTATTCCTGTTCCTGTTTGTCGGTTTTTACATCATCTACAATTCTCTACAAAATCATCATCGCACACGAATTGCCTATGTCATCCTTTTCTCGCTCTATTTTTATTACAAGACAAGCGGACTTTGGTTTGTGCTGCTGCTTATTACCGCCACCTCCGACTTTTTTATCGGTCGCGTAATCTATGCAACGAAAGACGCTTTGAACAAAAAAATTTGGGTCGCCTTGAGTATCTGCCTGAATCTGGGGATGCTTGGCTATTTCAAGTATACGAATTTCCTCTATGAGTTGATGATTGGCTTCTGGCATACCATTGGCGGCGTCATGAACGAACAACTGCTGAAAGGGCTTGTATTTGAGCCGCTCGACATCTTTCTTCCGGTAGGTATCTCGTTTTTCACGTTCCAGTCGCTTAGTTACACCATCGACGTCTATCGCGGACAGGTGAAACCCGTCACAAGTTGGACGGATTATCTGTTTTTCGTGTCGTTTTTTCCCGGGCTGGTAGCCGGACCCATCGTCCGGGCACGCGATTTCATACCGCAAATTTACAAAAAACCGCTCCTTACATACGACCGGATGGGCGAGGCTTTATATTTGATTATCTGTGGTTTGTTTAAAAAATGTATTATCTCGGACTATATCAGCATCAACTTTGTTGACCGCATCTTCGACGCTCCCTCACTTTACACGGGAGTAGAAAACCTGATGGGTATTTATGGCTATGCACTCCAAATCTATTGCGACTTCTCCGGGTATTCGGACATGGCAATCGGCATAGCGCTCCTGCTGGGCTTCCGGTTCAACATCAATTTTGACTCTCCCTACCAGTCGGCCACCATCACCGAGTTTTGGCGCAGGTGGCACATCTCGCTTTCATCTTGGCTCCGCGACTATCTTTACATCCCGTTGGGCGGTAACCGTAAAGGGAAGGCCCGCACTTACCTGCATCTGGCAATCACCATGTTGCTGGGCGGACTGTGGCATGGTGCGGCACTCCGTTTCGTCCTGTGGGGCGCCATTCACGGCCTGGCGCTGGCTATCCATAAATTGATGATAAACATGTTCGGTTTAAAACCGTCAGGCGTCGGCATGTCGCCATGGAAACGCGTAATAAACACGATTTTCACATTCCATCTCGTATGTTTCGCATGGATATTCTTCCGGGCAGACACGATGCAGAAAGTAGGAGAAATATTCACCCAGTTGTTTAATCATTTCGAACCCGGCGTTTTTCTTCAATTTGTAACCGGCTACCGCATGATATTCATCCTGATGGTAACCGGCTATATCATCCATTTCATTCCTAAAAAATGGGACTTGAAAATACAACGTCACATCACCGTTTTACCTTTATGGGCAAAAGCTTTGCTACTATGTTTGGCTATATTTTTTGTCATACAGATGAAAAGCGCCGAAATCGTACCGTTTATCTATTTTCAATTTTGATTTTGTACAAAAACCCTGCTATTTTGAAAAAAAAAGTTTTTTTTCTTGCGGATAATTAAAAGAAATTTTTATATTTGCCGGAAATCAATTTTACAAAAATGGTGTTTTCACTGGCTACTCAAACAAATTCACCGATATCTACGGAGGTCAAGGAATATATCTTTGATAACGGGTTAACCGTATGGTTGAACGAAGACCATAATCAACCGAAGGTATTCGGCGCTATTGTAGTGAAAGCAGGCTCAAAAGATTCACCAAACACCGGTATCGCGCATTATTTCGAACATATCATGTTCAAGGGAACAGAAAAAATCGGCACCGTCGATTACGCAGCCGAAAAGGTGTTCCTCGACCAAATCGCAGAAAAATATGACGAACTGGCGACAACGAAATCAGAAACACAAAGGGATATTATACAACAGGAAATCAATGATTTAAGTGTGTTTGCCGCCGACTATGTCATCCCGAACGAGTTCGACAAACTAATCAGCAAATACGGCGGAACCAACCTCAATGCCGCCACATCGTACGACTATACTGTTTACCATAATATCTTCTCGCCACAATACATCGAGCAGTGGGCGGAAATTAACAGCGAACGACTTGCCTCACCGGTTTTCAGGATGTTTCAGTCCGAACTCGAAACAGTCTACGAGGAAAAGAACCGTCGCGACGACATGATGTTCAACCAAGCCATGGAGAAGGCTTTCGAACGTTACTTCCAACCCCATCCATATGCCTATCCCATCATCGGGAGCGCCGAAAACCTTAAAAACCCCAGTCTGTCGGAGATGCGCCGCTTTTACGAAAAATTTTATGTGGCAAACAATATCGGACTGTTGTTAAGCGGCGATTTCGATACGGAAAAAGTACTGCCAATCCTGTCGAAGACATTCAGTCGCATCCCGCGAGGGAAAAAACCCGACCAATACACCGTAACCATATCTCCCTTCCACGGACGCGAAAAACATACGGTCAAAATCCCTATTCCTTTCATGAAAGTGATGGCGATGGGCTTCCGCGGCGTACCTGCAAATCACCCCGACCAATCTGCCCTGAACATTGCCATCGCCTTGCTGAACAACCCCAACGGAACGGGCTACTTAGACCAGTTGATGGTCAAGCGAAAGGTAATGGGCGCTATGGCTGGCGGCGAAGCGCTCAATGAAGCCGGTATGTTAGGATTCATCATCATACCTCGATTAGTGATACAGACATATAGAGCCGCCGAACGCCTGATATGGCGAGAGATTAACCGCGTGCGCAGCGGCAATTTCCCCGACGCGATGTTTGAAAGCCTCAAACAGGAACAGTTGCACCGGAACATCACCGACCTTGAAGACATCGATTCGCGAAGCCAGATCATGATACGGCTCTTCACCCAGGGGAAGACGTGGAACGACTATGTCAACGAACTGATAAATACCGAAGCGCTGGTCAAGGAAGATGTTGTACGTATCGCTAACAAGTACCTGAACGACAACTATCTGTTCATCAGCAAAACAACCGGTAAATACATGAAGGAATACCTGCCTCGCCCCGATTTTGCCCCTATCGTTCCCAAACATGCCAATGCATCCTCCAAGTATGCCCGCAAGTTGGATAAACTACCCGTTCAAAACGTGAAGATGCGTTTTATTGACTTTGACAAAGACGCGCAAACCGTTCCGTTAACACCAAAAGCAACACTATTCGTCACTAACAACCCCGTCAACACGATATTTACGTTAAAGATCATGTATGCCATCGGAAGCATGGAAGCGCCGCAGTCAAAACTGCTGGCAAGCTACCTTTCCCTGTTAGGAACCGACAAGCAATCCTTCAACGAATACCGGACAAAACTGCAACGGCTTGGCAGTCTGCTGCATTTCGAAACCGACGATCAACGTTTCATAATCAGTATCAGCGGATTCGACAAATTCTTTGAAGAGACGATCAGCGCGGTGGGCGATTTCCTGCAACACGTCAAATACGACCGCCGTAAATTCAAAACGCTTGTCGACGACGCCAAAGTTGGTGAAAAAGCATTTTTCAAATCGAGCGCCGACATTGCTGAAGCGCTATTCGAATACGTACAATACGGAGTTAAATCGCAGTACCTCGCCAAACCGTCCCTGAAAGAAATAAGACGGCTAAAAGGACATGCGCTACTCGATTTGTTTGCCGACATCCAGCAAGTCCAGTGTGACTTCCATTACTGCGGTAAACAGAAAGCCTCGCCGGTAGCCGAAAAAATCCGCCAATACATCCCGTTGGAACAAATCACCAAAGATTCGAATATCCCGATATACCGCCAACCCATCGTTTACGACCGGCCATTCGTATTTTTCTACGACATGCGTGATGTGTCGCAAAACATCCTGTATGGCTATCAAGTTGGAACGCCCTTGTCAACCCACAAGGAAAGGGCGGCAGCCCGACTGTTCTCCGAATACTTCGGAGGTGGTATGTCATCCCTTATCTTTCAGGAGATAAGGGAGTTCCGCTCGTATGCCTACCAAACTTCCGGAGGTGTGCAACTCCCACCGTATTGCTTGTCCGACAAGCAGGCAACCTTTGTCGCTTACCTCTCCACGCAATGCGATAAAACCATTGATGCACTGACGGTATTGGAAGCGCTCATCCGCCGCATGCCCGCCCATCCCGAAAAGATCGACCTCATCAAACAAAGCATCATCAACCAGACAAACAACGAGTACCCGTCCTTCCGCGAGATTTCATCCAAAATCGCCAAATACCGTCAGGTAGGACATCACAGCGACCCTAACCGGCAACTGTTGGAAATAATCAGGGAAATGGATATTACCGACGTCGTCCGTTTCCACAACGAACAGATAAGAGACCGTACACTCGTTTATGCCATTGTAGGGAACACCTTGAAAATCAATATGTCGAAACTGTCCGCGTTCGGCGAAGTTGTCCGCGTCAGGAAAACCGACTTTTACCGCTAGAACTTAAAGAATGATATGCGAATCGACATACTTACCATACTGCCTGAAATGATTGACGGCATGTTGCACTGTTCTATCCTGCAACGCGCACAGGATAAGGGCTTGGCGGAGATTCATCTCCATAACCTGCGGGATTACACTTCGAACAAATGGCGACGGGTGGACGATTATCCTTTTGGCGGCGAAGCCGGCATGGTGATGCAAATCGAACCCGTCGACCGCGCAATATCCGCGCTGAAATCCGAACGCGATTATGACGAAATCATATACACTTCGCCCGATGGTGAGGCGTTCAACCAGCCGATGGCTAACCGGCTTTCGATGTTACAAAACATCATCATCCTGTGCGGGCATTACAAAGGGATTGATTACCGCATTCGGGAACACCTGATTACGAAAGAAATATCGATAGGCGACTATGTCTTATCGGGTGGCGAACCGGCAGCAGCCGTCATCGCCGACGCCACCATACGATTGATACCGGGCGTTATCGGCGACGAACAAAGCGCTTTGTCGGATTCCTTTCAGGACGGACTGCTTGCACCACCCGTATACACCCGCCCCGCTGAATATAAAGGATGGAAAGTGCCCGAAGTCCTGTTATCCGGTCACGAACGAAAAATCGAGGAATGGAGGCTGCAACAGGCGCAGGAACGAACCGGACGATTACGCCCGGACTTGCTTGGTGATTAAATATTTTTTACTGCATTTTCACCCGTCGCCTTACCTTATGCGGACAGCCTGTTATTTTGTAAGCGGCGATATTCCGGTCTGACCGGCTACAGTATCTATCGCATTCAGGATAACGGATTCAATTTCAGGCGCCCATAATCCGGGTAATCCGTATTCCAGTTGTGCGGAGGCGCCTTCGTAACCTCCCTCCTTGAATACGGTGAGTGTCGGTATATAACCCATTATATCGTTAGAAAATCCCAACACAAAGATATGTTCGCCATATTTTTTTTTCAATTGAATGGCATATCCGATAGTTAGTTCGCCACCCAGTGCAAACAATGGCAATCCGCCGATGTTCCACCAGCGCTTTAACCCACAAATCAAGCAAGACGCCCTCAGAGGCATGGTCTCTACCGCCATACCCGGCTAACCACATCTTTTCCTGCGGGGTGATGTTCACTTTCGCAACTCCGGCTTTCCATCCTGCAGCATGAACGCTGTCCATGAAAAATAAGAGGATCATCGCAATTAAAAAAGATATTCTATTCATTTTTAAAATATAAATTTTTCGCTACAAATATACACGGATTTTTTTGTATTTTTATTCGGTTTCACTGCTATAAAAAAACTTTTTTTATTTCCCATTTTTCTATTTCGGAGAAATTGCTTTACTTTGCAACTGCAATTAAAGCAGTATTACGGATGATGATAGAACTAATTCCTGCAATCGATATAATTGAAGGCAGATGTGTACGCCTGACACAGGGAGATTATGCAACAAAAAAAGTGTATGATGAAAACCCGCTCGAAATGGCGAAAACGCTTGAAGGCTGCGGGATGAAACGCTTACACGTTGTCGATCTGGACGGTGCGCGCGAAGGTCGGATCATCAACTACAAGATGCTTAACCTGATTGCATCGCGCACTTCCCTGATTATTGATTTTGGAGGCGGATTGAAATCCGACAAAGACTTGGAAATTGCGTTCGAGAACGGGGCGCAGATGGTTACCGGAGGCAGCATCGCCATCAAGGAACCGGAACTGTTCTGTCAATGGTTGCACCGTTATGGCACAGAACACATCATTCTCGGCGCGGATGCGAAAGACGAAAAAATTGCCATTAACGGATGGCAAGAAGCGACAACGCAGGAACTGATTCCTTATATCGAAGCCTTTCACTACCGAGGCGTACAAAAAGTGATTTGTACCGATATTGCCCGCGACGGCATGTTGAAAGGACCATCAACCGATCTGTATGTGAAAATCCGCCAGGCTCTGCCTGACATCTATCTGATTGCAAGCGGCGGCATCGGCTCGATACATGATATTGAAATGCTGTTTGACGCAGGTATTCCCGCCGTCATTTTCGGAAAAGCCATTTATGAGGGCCGCATCAAACTGCACGATCTTGAGAAACTGAATAGTTAAACATGCAAAATAATTCATAATTGTAAAAACCATGGTAGCAAAACGTATTATTCCATGTATGGATGTGAAAGACGGAGCGACAGTCAAAGGTGTTAATTTTGTTGATTTTCGCCATGCCGGCGACCCTGTGGAAATGGGCGTCGAATACTGCCTTCAGGGCGCGGACGAGCTGGTGATTCTTGACATTACAGCCACATACGAAGGACGAAAAACATTCGATGCGCTTGTAACAAAATTCGCAGAAAAAGTCACAGTTCCGTTTACTGTAGGAGGCGGCATCGGCGAACTGCCGGATGTAGAACGGCTGTTAAACGCTGGAGCCGATAAAATATCAATCAACTCCGCGGCAATCAGGCGTCCCGAACTGATTGACGAAATCGCAAAACATTTCGGCAGTCAGACATGCGTGATTGCAATCGACGCCGACATCATTGATAACGAATGGATTTGCTTCCTGAATGGGGGACGTATCCCTACGGACAGAAACCTTTTCGACTGGGCGGTTGAGGCTGAAAATCGCGGAGCCGGTGAGATTTTGTTTACAAGCATACTGCACGACGGCATGAAAACAGGCTATCCCAACGAAGCATTGGCGATCCTTGCTGACAGATTACATATTCCGGTCATCGCTTCGGGCGGTGCGGGAACGATGGAACATTTCCGGGATGCGTTCCTGACAGGTAAAGCCGATGCGGCGCTGGCAGCAAGTGTGTTTCACTTTGGCGAAATAAAAATACCCGAACTGAAACGATACCTGCGAACCGAACATATCGATGTTAGATAATTCATATGCATCGTTGTAAATAGACAATTTATGAATTTGGACACAAAAAAAACAGATAGCGCATTATTAGTTGACGTAGAAAACATTGACGTCTGTCAGGAAGAAAACGTCGTGCTAAACGAAGCATCCCTTACATTATATAAAGGTGAGTTTGTCTATATCATCGGCAAGGTGGGTTCGGGAAAGAGTAGCCTGTTGAAAGCGCTATACTGCGAAGTGCCCATTCGGACAGGGAGCGCATTCATCGCCGGTCACGATCTGCTCAATATCAAACGTCGCGAAATCCCCTATCTTCGCCGTAAGTTAGGCATTGTATTTCAAGACTTTCAACTGCTTATTGACCGTTCAGCCATCAAAAATCTTGAGTTTGTCCTTAAAGCCACCGGCTGGCGTAACCGGAACGAAATAAAAAGACGCATCAGTGAGGTCCTGGAGCAGGTAGGAATGCAGAACAAAGGATATAAAATGCCGCATGAGTTATCCGGAGGCGAACAGCAACGCATCGTCATAGCACGCGCGCTGTTGAATACACCTGAAATCATACTTGCAGACGAACCCACCGGTAATCTTGACCCCGAAACGAGCGGACAAATCGTTCAACTGCTTCACGACATACGTCAGAAAGGCACCGCCGTCATCATGACGACACACAACTACAACATTGTGAACTTATTTCCCGCCCGCGTGATCAAGTGTGAAAATAACAGATTATTTCATGTGGACGATTATTCAATGTTAAACTATGAAGACGCATCGCATGAGGCAACGTATGACTTTTATTAATATAAAAAAAACAGACAATTACAATGAAAGTATTAAAATTTGGAGGAACATCCTTAGGCACTGCGCAACGCATGAAAGATGTCGCAAAATTTCTTTGCGACGGTAATAAAAAAATTGTTGTGTTCTCTGCCATGTCGGGTACGACCAATTCGCTGGTTGAAATATCCGATTATTTCTACAAGCGGAATCACACGCATGCGATTGAAGTAATCAATTATCTATCAAAGAAATATGCAGATGTAATCGATGAACTGTACAGTACGGACGAATACAGGGCAAAAGCCAATGAACATGTTTCATCCATCCTGAATTATATCCGCTCTTTTGTCAAAGATCAGTTTACCTCATCCGAAGAGCGTATCATTCTGGCTCAAGGTGAAATTATATCCACCGGCATGATGGACCTGTATTTCCATGAAACAGGCTGCAATACGGCTATTCTACACGCACTGGAATATGTGCGCACCGACCGGAACGCCGATCCCGATTCCGCGTATATCAAGGAAAGGCTACAAGATTTGCTAAAGAAAAATGCGGATGCGGATTTTTACATTACGCAAGGTTATATCTGCCTGAATGTGGACGGCGAAATTGACAATCTGCAGCGCGGCGGTAGCGATTATACGGCTTCAATCGTCGGAGCGGCTGTCAAAGCCGAAGAAATACAGATTTGGACCGACATCGACGGTATGCACAACAACGACCCCCGCATCGTGGACAACACCTCGCCTGTTCGTTACCTGCACTTTGAAGAAGCAGCCGAATTAGCCTACTTTGGCGCAAAAATACTTCATCCGACCTGTATCCAGCCTGCAAAAGTAAACAACATACCGGTTAAGTTACTCAATACGATGCAACCCGACGCGCCCGGTACAACGATTTCAAACAACTTGGAAAAGAACAGGATAAAAGCAGTCGCCGCCAAAGACAATATCATCGCCATCAAGATAAAAAGCGGTCGTATGTTGCTGGCTACCGGCTTCCTGCGCAAAGTGTTCGAGATATGCGAACTGTACCGTACGCCGGTCGACATGGTGACAACCTCCGAAGTAGGCGTCTCCTTAACCATTGACAACCCCCAACATCTGGTTGAAATTGTCAGCGACTTGAAAAAATACGGCACCGTTACCGTCGATAAAGACATGGTGATTATTTGCGTAGTTGGCGACCTCGAATGGGAAAACATTGGTTTTCAGGCTGAAATCATCCATGCGCTCAAAAATATTCCTGTCAGGATGATTTCGTATGGAGGCAGTAATTTCAATGTATCGCTGCTTATCAAGTCGTCGGATAAGAAACGCGCGTTACAAGCATTAAGTGAACACCTGTTCAATTCATAATTCATTTCTGAATCAAGTTCAGGATGACGTCTCATAATTCATAATTATTAAAGTATGATTAAAGGAACTTTCCCTACCGAACAATTCGGAAAAATACAAACGCCTTTTTACTACTACGACGTAGCCTTGCTTCAGGCGACACTGGATACAGTCAAATCGGAATTGTCAAAATACAATTATCAACTGCACTATGCAGTCAAGGCAAATGCCAATCCGCGTATCCTTTCAATCATTGCCAATAACGGACTGGGGGCTGACTGTGTGAGCGGAGGCGAGATACAGGCTGCCTTGAACGCCGGATTCCCCGTTTCCAAAATCGTCTTTGCCGGCGTCGGAAAAGCCGATTGGGAGATAAATCTCGGACTCGACAGCGACATCGCCTGTTTTAATGTCGAATCCTTAGCCGAGTTGGAAGTCATTCAAACCCTGGCGGAAGCTAAAAATAAACTTGCCACCGTAGCGTTCCGCGTCAACCCCAATGTAGATGCGCATACCCATGCCAAAATCACAACCGGATTGCAGGAAAATAAATTTGGAATCAATCTCGGACAATTACCGGACATCATCGACAAAGCGCTCGCGATGAGCTACATACGTTTCATCGGACTTCACTTCCACATCGGTTCGCAAATTACCGACCTCTCTGCTTTCCGTAACCTGTGTATTTGTGCCGAAGAACTGCAATGCGATCTCGAAGCGCGTGGCATCATAATCAGTTCGCTCAATTATGGCGGTGGTTTGGGTATCGACTATCATCACCCGAATCACCTGTCGATCCCCGATTTCGAAAGTTATTTCACCCTTTTCCATAAACTCATCAAGCCGCGCGAAGGACAATCAATCCATTTCGAGTTGGGACGCGCGATTGTAGGCCAGTGCGGCTCGCTCATCTCTAAAGTACTCTATGTGAAGAAAGGAGAAGTGAAACAGTTTGCCATATTGGATGCCGGATTTTCCGATCTTATACGTCCCGCCATGTACGACGCCTATCATCATCCGGAAAACATCTCAAGTGAAAAACCATACGAGATGTATGACATCGTTGGTCCTATCTGCGAATCGTCCGATGTGTTCTGTAAAGATACAGGTATTAATAAAGTAAGTCGAAACGACCTGATTGCACTGCGTTCGGCCGGCGCATACAGTGAAATCATGGCATCGCAATACAATTGCCGCCCGTTACCTAAAGGATATTTTTCCGATGAAATGTAACAATGCCCCTCAGTCAATTGTATTGGTTTCGTTATTACTGTTCACTTCATGTATTCCAAAACGTTATTATGAAGACAGCGGCACGATTTTCAATACCCTGTATTCCATCAAATATGAATCAAACGACATTCTTTCAGAAAAAATTGAAAAGGAATTGCAGGATTTCAGTTTGACTTTCAATCCGTTCAATCCCAATTCTGTCATCTCGAAAGTGAACCGCAACGAAGAAGTTGAAATCGACGAAAGTTTCATTACTGTTTTAAGCAAAGCGATAGAAATATCGGAAAAAACGGACGGCGCTTTTGATGTGACGGCATCTCCTTTGATCAATTTATGGGGGTTTGGCTTTGAGCAGAACGACAATATTACACAGCAAACCATCGACAGCCTTAAAGCTTTTGTCGGATATAAAAAGGTACGTATTGAAAATAAGAAAGTTATCAAGGATGACCCGCGCATAACCCTAAACTTCTCAGCCATCGCCAAAGGTTATGCTTGCGATGTCATTGGCGAACTGCTTGAACGCGAAGGTGTTCGGAATTACATGGTTAGTATAGGCGGCGAAGTGACTGCCAAAGGAAAAAATCGCAATGGGCAATGCTGGCATATCGGTATCAACAAACCGGAAGACGACATTACCGGATTAAACAATTCGATTGACGCAACCGTTCTTTTATGCGGTAAGAAGGGAATGGCTACGTCAGGTAATTATCGCAATTTTTACATCAAGGACGGCAAGAAATACGGTCATATCATCGACCCCAGAACCGGTTATCCTTCCGAACAAAACATCTCAAGCGCATCAATAGTAGCCCCCGACTGCATGACAGCCGATGCTTATGCAACCGCTTTCATGGTCATGGGCGTTGAAGCCGCTTGCCAATTGGCCGAAACCATCCCCGAAATCAATTATTACCTGATCTACCTCGACGAAATCTCTTATTCCTATCAAAAAAAATATTCCAAAGGTCTCAAATCCATGCTGATTTGATATGCACGGAACGGATGTAATCCTTGAGATTAATTTTTATTTTACCGCCCTGATCCTTATGGTGCTGTTTCCCGTCGTTTTTTGATGGCTATATTCCAGTTTTATCCTTGTCAGCGAATTTCCCCACGGACTTTGCAAACGCCGGTCGTCAATGGGTATGATTTCAGTTTTTGCGTTCAGCAGGGAAGCATCGTAACTCATCTCCAAGACAAATCCATCACCTTCGAGCCGGATAATACCAGATTTGGTTTGGGTGGCTTTGCACGACGTCATGAAATGAAGTGAAGCGCCGTTCCTGTTTTCTGAAAGCGTGTATTTATCGCTGACGGCAAAGTCTTTTCCGCGATTGAGACGATAACTGCGCTGCCATGAATTAACTGCGGCTTCAGCTGGATAGGCGCCAGCTATATCCAACGAAAAATCAACCGTTTTAGACGACGATTTGAAGGATATGTTGCGCGCGGCATATTGACGGCCATTTTTTTGGTCTACACCGTTGATCGCCGGCAGGTTATGGAAGCCCGATTGCATCGTCCATATCTGATAACGTTCGTTGCTAAAAGTCTGACGGGTATAAGTTCCTACCCCAACATCAATAAGCGCAGGCAGTCCATTATAGTAGAGGATAAATGTTCCGACGTCGTTGTGGTTGTGACTTTCGTCATTATGACCGCCCTTGGCTGCAAAATAAAAACCTTCCTTGCTGTCTGCCTTGTCACGCGCCATCACCAACTGCGAACCGGGCAGCCAGCTTTCGACGATAAGTGGCTCTATCGCTTGGGCTGTCACGATTTCTTTCACGTCGAAAAGATCATGGAACACTGCCCCAACCGATCCTGATGGGGCTGAATTGGCAAAATTCCTTTTTTGCGCATATAATGCGCCAAATCCTTGCATGACTGGATCCTGGATGGCTCTCCCATAACGATACACCAGACCCGGATTGATACCGCCCTTAGCGCCTGCATCGGCAAAATTTACATAATAGGGGTCGTCAATATAGGCGCGGTAAATGTAACGTCCTATGTTTTTAACGAGTTCGCTTCCGTAAAGATCCACTTTGCCTCCTGTTGCCACATACAATAGTTCAAGACCTTCGAAAAGTTTTCCGCCGGCGTGGCTCCAGTAGGAAGGACCTTCATCACAGCCGCCATCATCCGGATAATAATCAATGAACCTGTCAATGGAAAGCATGGCTTTATAGATATTATCCGCCCGTTTTTGCCGGTCGGTTTCCATTAACAGGATGCACTGCATCACATTGTAGTTCACCCACACATTCCAGTTGTTGACCATCTCACCACCGAATCCCATCCACCAGAAGTCGTTGCGGGTGTAATACGGTTCAAGTACACGTTCCCGGATGTTCCTCCGTATTCTTTCGGCTACAAACGGACTGATTTTGTCGAATTCCGCTGCAAAAAAATAATGAATCCACGATAACAATGCGCCTATTTCCCCGGAGGTCAGGTCGATGACCGTATCGTCCGGGTCCGGTAATCCGGCGCCTTTCTTTTGCAGGGTAAGATGGGCTGACAGCACCCAGGTCGTTTGTTCGCACATCGCCCACACACCATCCGTCAGCGCTTCCAGAAAACGCCCTTTGCCTTCTGCCAATTCTGCCAATATCAGGGCTTCCAAAGCGGAAACACGTTTCGATTGCGGCTGTTGCATGATGTCGCGGTTTCCGGAACGGGTAAATTCCAGGTAATCGGAAGCCTTGACCACACCCCAGTCACATGCCAGTGCGGCTTCACCTTTCCGGATAATGTCGGCGCGTACGCCCTGTGGAATCGCTTCCCAAGCTGCGCGATTGTTGTATGCGGGATATTTCACCCATTCCGTTCCACTCGCCAGTTCCTGCAACAACTGTTGCCGCGTGAGACTGTTTCCGAGAAGATTACGTTCAATGGCAAATAAATGCGCCATTGAAAATAACGCGATTGCGATTACAATAAGTCTGATTTTCATAAAAAAATATTGATGATTAATAATTGTAAAATTGTTCTTTTCCTGGCGGGCAAACATATTTCTTCTGTTTGACTTTGATTTCTACTTCCTGATTACACGACACTTGCATCCCATTATCGGTAAATGAAATATGAAATGCACAGTTTTCATCTTTTCCGGTAACCGAATAATCGCCGTAAGAAAAAGATTTACCTTTTCCAAGGTACATGTAATCCATGTTATTTCCCGACAATGATACCACGCCAAAATATCCTGCAAAGTTAAAATTATCACCTGATAGCACGAACCCCGGTTCCATTTCCTGAAAGATATACTGAGTCCGGTTTTCCCTGTTTTCCACCTTCAAGGCAATATGTTTCGCCTTGTCGCCCGATGCCAGCACAGTCACACGCTTCACGGAGCGCCGGTCTTCAAAAGCAGGCTCGTAAACAACCACAAATGGATTTGTCCAGGCTTCGCTTCGGGTTTGAATCATGAGGGTAGGCAGTTTTTTCTGCGAATAGCTGCCGGCCGTACCGCTTTTTGGTGAAAGACCTGTAAAATAATTTCTATCACTCGCGCCCGGCATGAAAACGCGCATCGATCGGCGCGGATTCAAATCGTCAAGCGTAAACACGGCAACCATATCGGAGTTGTTTTTCCCTGTTGAACGAACCGAATCGATGAAACGGAATCCGGGTCTATCCCGATCAACCGTTGCAATATTTGCCACACCTGTTGTCACGGGTTTTTCGTCCATTGTTTGCAGTGTGACACTGTTACCGATGTTGTGATACATGTAGTCGTTGCGTATCGGATTGTCAGAACGGAAAATATCGACATAATAACCCGTTTGGCCGGACGTCCGGACAATCGCCATCGTACGTTGCTGGTTGGTTGAGGTGAATTGATCAATATAGCGCGTGTCGGTAAACGAGACAAATGGTGAAAGCGCTTCGGCGTCGGGCATCGGTTCCATGGCATGAAGAATAAGTTCTCCTATTTCGGCGCCGCCTCTGGGACGGGCGACGGGCAATGCCGCCGACTGTCCGGCTGCCACAACGGTATTGTGCGCCGCCCATTTACTGAAATATTCGATGTGTAACGGATGTTCATAATAGGGACCGTTACCCGGATCTATCCCCATTACTTCGCCTGCGCCATATAATTCCATCGACATGCCATTGACATGGTTGTGATTGTAGGAAGCGCACTGCACGGCGTACATCAATCCATTGTCTTTGTCCATTCCATTGCGCTGAAGATAAAATTTGGCAAAATCAAAACCACCGCTTCGTGGCCAGTAATAAGGTTCGGCTGTTTGTTTTACTTCAGGCAGATAGGTTAAAAGCCCGAACCAGTCCGTTTTATTTCTTGAATATAATCCATTTTCTACCAGCGTATTGTAACATGCCTGCAACTGTGGCAGTTCTTCAGGGCGATCTTTCAGCGCAAAAACCATTGCCAGTTCGATCAGCTCAGCCGATGGAAATGAACGGCCTGTGTCGCCAAACGACGAAATGCGAAGGTTTGGGAATACATATTTCATCATCACGGCGGCAGATTTGAAAAGGGAAGGATATTCCGCCATAATAGCATGGCCGTTTTTTTCCATTGCCAATGCCGCCCGCAACAGGTTGGATACGGGAAAAGTATGGTATCCGCCCGGTTCCATCCAGTGTCCGTCGGGCGTAAACCATTCATCAACCGTCGTTTTGAGGCTGGTATGTCCCCATCGGCCATCGACCGTGTCTCTGTGCGTAAAAAACGAAAGATAATAATCCTGTTTCTCCTTATCGTCGAGCGAAAGCGCGGCATAGACAAGCGTGGCGCTCTCGGCGGCATACCAGTTACAGTCCATATACCCGTTGACAACCATTCGATGGGCGAATTTTTCGAAAACATCCTGGTAATATTGCATGTCGTAACCTTTCGATTTCATATAGGGACACAGGAAATCATACGCCAGCATCAATGGTTGATACGTTGCGTCCGACAGTGTTTCAAGTCCGATAAATCCATAAGTTCGCCTCCCGTGAATGGGATTCTGATACCATGCGCCCTTCGCAAACTGGTCTAAAATATCGGACGCAAATTTCGCATACATTTCCTTGCCCGAAAGCCAGTACAGAATGGCCGATTCCAACGCCAGTGTATTGATTCTCCGGTTAACGGCTTCGACATATCCGCGCGGCTTGACCATCTCTTTCGTTTGTGTATCGGGATTATACAGTAACATATACAGGGATGTGTCGTAAGGCGTCAGTTCTTCGATTTCCGGCATCCTGTAACTGTTCCCGTTACTGTTGACCGGCGATCGAAACTCCCTGGCTACCCGCACGGTTGGGAAAGGCGCATTTCCGGCAACACTGTCGATGACAAGCGCCTTATCCTCAAATGAATAGAAATCGGTATAATGATGTCCTTCCGCCCAGTTCATCATGTAACGGCTCAATATCCAGTCGGGGTCCTGCTGGTGGCGGACAGCATATACATCCACCCGTGCGATCATGTCGCTATATACCTCTTTTGCCCAGGCGTGATGCTCTATTTTACTCAATATCGCCTGCCTGTCACCCGGTTTGACTAAAATATGCGGATATTCTTTTGTTTTATCGGAAGTGCATCCTGCAAGCAGAAAAATTGCTATAATTTGCAAAAAAGTTAATTTTGTTCTCATAATTTTTATAAAATTCACTTTACTCCCTGCTACTCATCTGTATTTCAATCACCTGCTTCTGTTGTCCCTTTACTGAAACGGTCAATAACTGATACCCGGTGACCGGTCTTTCCGCCTCGGTGAATGATTTGGCTTCCTTCGTTGCGAATGTAGCCGATGAAGGGTTTGTTATTTTTAGAAAAAACTGTTCCCCTTCGCGGGTTAATTTTGCAGTACTGCCGTTACATTCCACATCTGCGTTTGTAATCATCGACCACTGCACGGTTTGAGAGGGTGAAAGCAATTCCATACTGTCAATAACTGCAACATGGGCGTCGTCCAGCAGGCGGAAAGTGCGGTGAACCGATTTTGCCTGACCTTCGTACACTTCGCTCATGTCAATGACAGCATAGGGCTGGGCGGCTTTTTCGTCGTAAGCAACCACGTTTCCCGTTCCGGTAGAATACTGTATTTTACCATCAATGGACAAGGTGTTATGGCTGAAATTGGTATTGCGGAAATAGTTCCATCGCAATCCGTTGGGTCTGTAATCCCAAACGCCCCGAAGGTTGTAGGTGTCCGAACCAAGGTCGTCGCTCCAGCGGATACCGTTTGTTTCAACGATGAACGTTCCTACGTCCAGGTGCTGGTGCGCCATGCTTGGAACGCCGCTTTTGGCAATCAGATAGATGAAATCAGAGGCGTTTTTATTTCCGTTGAACACGACAATATCGTTGAGTCCCTTGTAAACCTGCAGTTTTGGAAGCGGGGCATGTTGGTCGAACACGGCATTGTCGAACCATGGCACCGACAGGAAAAAATGCCGTCCGAAGTTGGCTCTGCGCAATTGCGAAGGGAGTTGACGCCGGTAAAAATCTGCAACTTCCGGTTGATGATAGTGCTTGCTGAAAAAGAAGAAAAGAGGATCGGAATTGGGAGACGTTCCACCTGCATTGGCAAAATTAAATACTTTCCCCGACGGACTGACGCTATGGATATAATACAGCGCTGTTTTGCTGACTCCTTCCATACCGGACAGTCCGAAGTCATGACCGAAATTGTCGTTCAGCGCTTTCAGCAGCAATGTCAGGTAAATGTTGGTATATCCCCAATAACCCGGCCCTTCATAACAAACGCCATCGGGTGCAAAGTGCCTGATACAGTTGGGAACATATTTAACCGCATTTTCAACGACCATTTCCGCTTCGACGGGGTAATGTGCGGCAATAGCCAGCGCTCCCATCACCATACCGCTGTTGCACACAACATTCCAGTTGGTTTCGCGCTTCGCCCACGAACCGCCGCCGCCTGTTTCATATTCCCTGAGCGCCAGGTCGATAGCCTTGGTCTTGATGGATGCGACTACAAGTTCTTTGGTTTCAGGCGACAGAACGTCGTATAACCAGTCGTAGGCAACCGCCACACCGGTTGTCATCTCTCCTACATCTAAGTAATGTTGCGGATTCCAGTCGGGAAAGTTGCACACATTTATCAAGTCGGCTTCAACCTTTTGCGCATAGCGTTTATCGCCCGTCTGACGATAAGCCATCGCAAGGGTGATGGACCGTTTCACCTGTCCGCTACCGCTCGCCATGCGCGTTGCATCCGTTGTAACCAAATCAAACTTCAACAACGGGGCGTCCAGCAAGCTGTCTGCTTCTCTGATAAGCGCACGCTGCAAGTCACCCATCAACGGTTCTGTTTTTAATAACTGCGCAACGTTTTTTTCTTCCTCACCTGTATATAACAACCGCGGGTGATGCAACAGTTGATGGTCGAGGATTATCACAGGCTGTCTGTCTTCCCGACAGGAGGCGAGTGCAACGACGGCAAAGACTAAAAAAATAATTTTTTTCATAATCGTAACTTTTTACTGGATGGTTTTACTGTATCGTATCAGCGCCTCAAGAAAATAATAGTCGGCATAGTTCAGCGGAACATCCATCTCGGCATTGTGCGGGATACTACCCACGCAGTGTTTAAGTAAAAAATAGCCGTTTTCGCCTGCCGCAGCCATATAGACGGATGACGAGAGCGAAAGGAGCGTTTTTTTGGCGGCAGCCAGGTACTCTTTGCTGCGGGTTGTCTTGAAGGATGCCAGTTCAACGAGCGCCGAAGCCGCTATTGCCGCTGCCGAAGCATCGCGCAATTCGTCGGGTATTTTCGGCGCGTTGAAATCCCAGTACGGCACGCCGTCTTCGGGCAGGTTTTTTTGTTTTATCCACCAGTCGGCAATGCGTTCAGCCTGTTCCAGATAGCGATTATAGCCTGTTTCGCGGTAGCTCATCACAAAGCCGTACAGACCCCAGGCCTGACCGCGCGCCCACGACGATTCATGTGCATAACCCTGTGCCGTCTCCCTACTTCTCACCGCACCGGTAATACTGTCATAATCAACGACATGATAGCAGCTGAAGTCAGGACGGTAGTGGTTTTTCAGGGTTTCGTCAGCATGTGAAACGGCTATTTTGTAAAACGAGGAATCACCTGTAAATCTTGTAACTTTAAACAACAGTTCGAGGTTCATCATGTTGTCGATGATCACCGGATATTGCCATCCACGTTGCCCTTGCCAACCCTTATCGGCGTCCCACGACAGGATACATCCCACGCGCGGATCGAAACGGGTGGACAGCGAACGTGCCGCCTGTATCATCACGTCACGGTAATGTGCGTTTTGAGTGAGACGGTAACCGTTTCCAAAACTGCTGTTTATGACAAACCCCACATCGTGGTGTGCGGTATTGAACTTGGCATCCTCGATAGCGTTAGTAAAGCGTTCGGCATACTGCTTCCATTGATCATCCTTCGTAAAGTCGTACATTTGCCAGAGCGATCCAGGAAAAAAACCGACAGTCCAGTCAAGCAGGTAAGTGATGTAGCTTATTTTCCCTGACTTGTCAATCGTTCGCGGTCCATAGTTTTTAACGTCGTCGGGCGTTTGCGCAATGGCGGTTTCCAGTTGAAAGGCTGCCAGACCCATTGCATCTTTCACAAATCCTCCTTTTTGCGGGCTTTTGTCACAGCCCGAAACAAGCACAATTGCTGAAAAAATTAAAAATAGTTGTTTCTTCATAATGGTTTTATATTTATTTTATAATTCTCTGCTACTCATCTGTATTTCAATCACCTGTTTCTGCTGTCCCTTGACCGGTACGGTTAATCGTTGATACCCGACGACCGGTCTTTCGGCTTCGGTGAATGATTTGGCTTCTTTCGTAACAAATACAGCCGTTGCGGGACTGTATATTTTCAGAAAAAACTGTTTGCCGTCACGCGTTAATGTAGCCCTGTTACCGCTGCAACTGATTGCTGCACCCGAAATCATCGACCATTCCAGCGTTTGCGATGGCGAGAGCAGTTCCACGCTGTCGGTAACAACCATATGCGTGTCGTCTAAAAGGCGGAAGGTACGGCGAACCGATTTTGCCTGATCTACATAAACGCCGGTCATGTCAATCGTCGCATAGGGCTGGACGGCTTTTTCGTCGCAGGCCACCACACGGGCGTTTCCGGCAGAATACTGTATTTTACCGTCGATAACCAGTGTGTTATGGCTAAAATTAGCGTTGCGGAAGTAACTCCACCGCTGCCCGCCGGGCTTGTAATCCCAGAATCCTTCAAGGCTGTAATCGTCGGCGCCCAAATCATCGCTCCAGCGGACACCGTTCGTTTCAATGATGAACGTTCCAACGTCCATTTGCTGGTGTGCTTTGGTAGGTTCGCCGCCCTTGGCAATCAGGTAGATAAAATCCGGCGTGTTTTTATTACCGTTGAAAACGACAATGTCGTTGATTCCCCTATACAGTTTCATCTTCGGTAGCGGCACCTGTTGATCGAATGTAGCACTGTCGAACCAGGGGAGCGCCAGGAAAAAGTGTCGCGGTGGTCTCAATTCATCTAATTTTGAAGAAAGTACTTGCCGGTAAAAGGCAGCTACCTCCGGCTGGTTAAAATGCTTGCTGAAAAAGAAATACGTTGGGTTTACAGTAGGCGATGTTCCGCCTGAGTTGGCAAAGTTGAATACCCTCCCCGACGGGCTAACGCTATGGATGTAATACAAAGCGGTTTTATTGATACCTTCCCAATCGGATATGCCGAAATCATGACCGAAATTGTCGTTTAATGCTTTCAGCATCAATGATAAATAGATGTTGGTATAGTCCCAGTAGCCGGGTCCTTCGTAGCAAACGCCATCGGGTGCGAAGTGCATCAGACAGTTTGGAAGAAATCTAACGGCATTTTCAATCACCCTGCCTGCTTCGTCGGGGTAATGGTCGGCAATGGCCAACGCACCCAGTATCATACCGCTATTGCACACAACATTCCAGTTGGTTTCGCGTTTCAGGGGCGACCCGCTATTTCCGGTATTATACTCCTCTATCGCAATATCAACTGCATATGTCTTGATGGTTGCGACAACCAATTCTTTGGTTGCAGGCAACAAGACATCATTCAGCCAGTCGTATGCAACAGCCACCGCAGTAGTCATTTCGGACAAATCCAGGAAATTTTCGGGGTTCCAGTCGGGAAAACTGCACACATTCACCAACTCTTCTTCCACCTTTTGCGCATATCGCTTGTCGCCAGTAAGGCGATATGCCAGAGAAAGGGTAATCATGCGATATACCTGTTCGACGCAAACAGGTCGCAAATACTGATATTCATTGTCCTTGTCATACTTTTGTACCGGAGCGGTTAAAAGTTTGCCCGCTTCCTGAAAAAGTTTTTTCCGCAAATCTTCCATTAACGGTTCTGATTGGATCAGTTGCACCACGTTTTTCTCTTCATCGCCTGTATATAGCAACCGCGGATGCTGCAGGAGTTGCTGTTCAAGTACGATGGCAGGATGATGACGTTCCTGACAGGAAGTAAGATGCAAAAGAACGAGAAATAAAAATAAATATTTTTTCATTAAGAATATATCAATGGTGTATAATAAAATTATTTTCAGTCATTATTTAATTTTCCTTGCTACTCATCTGTATTTCAATCACCTGTTTTTGCTGTCCCTTGACCGGTACGGTTAATCGTTCATATCCGACGACCGGTTTTTCGGCGTCAGTGAATGTTTTGGCTTCTTTCGTAACAAATACAGCCGTTGCGGGACTGTTTATTTTCAGAAAAAGCTGTTTGCCGTCACGCGTTAATGTAGCCCTGTTACCGTTACAACTGATTGCTGCATCTGTAATCATCGACCACTCGAGCGTTTGCGAAGGTGTAAGCAGTTCGACGCTGTCGGTAACGATGATGTGCGTGTCGTCCAAAAGGCGGAAGGTACGGTGAACCGATTTTGCCTGATCTACATAAACGCCGGTCATGTCAATCGTCGCATAGGGCTGGGCGGCTTTTGTATCATATGTCACCACATGGGCGTTTCCGGCAGAATACTGTATTTTACCGTCGATAGCCAGTGTGTTATGGCTAAAATTAGCGTTGCGGAAGTAACTCCACCGCTGTCCGCCGGGTTTATAATCCCAGAATCCGGGCAGACTGTAATTGTCGGCGCCCAGGTCGTCGCTCCAACGTATACCATTCGTCTCAACTATAAAAGTCCCCACATCCATTTGCTGGTGCGCCTTGGTAGGATCGCCGCCCTTGGCAATCAGGTAAATGAAATCCGGCGTGTTTTTATTACCGTTGAAAACGACGATGTCGTTAATGCCCCTGTACAGTTGCATTTTTGGCAGCGGCGCCTGCCGGTCGAACAGGGCATTGTCGAACCAGGGGAGCGCCAGGAAGAAATGCCAGCGCGGCAATCGTTCATCTTTCAACCGCGAAGCGAGTATTTGCCTGTAAAAGGCTGCCGTTTCGGGTTGATTGTAATGCTTGCTGAAAAAGAAATAGATAGGACCTGCATCGGGATCTGTACCACCGGAATTGGCAAAATTGAACACTTTCCCGGAGGGACTGGTACTATGAATGTAATACAATACCGTTTTGTCGACGCCTTCCATGCCGGACAGTCCGAAGTCATGTCCGAAGTTGTCGTTCAGCGCTTTAAGTAACAACGACAGGTACATGTTGGTATATCCCCAATAGCCCGGTCCTTCATAGCAGACGCCGTCGGGGGCAAAGTGTTTCATGCAGTTTGGAACAAACCTAACCGCATTCTGCACGACGATGCCCGCTTCTTCGGGATACTGTTCGGCAATGGCCAATGCTCCAAGTACCATGCCTGTGTTGCAGACTACATTCCAGTTGGTCTCGCGTTTTACATACGATTCGCTGTTGCCCGTTTCATACTCCCCAAGAACGATGTCTATCGCTTTGGTTTTGATGGATGCCACGACAAGTTCTTTAGTTGCCGGCGAAAAGACGTCGTACAGCCAGTCGTAGGCAATGGCAACGGCAGTGGTCATCTCGGCCACATCCAGATAATGACGCGGATTCCAGTCGGGGTAGTTACATACATTCACCGTTTCCTCTTCCGCCTTCTGCGCATAACGTTTGTCGCCCGTCTGGCGATAGGCCAGCGCAAGGGTGATCATCCGGTATACCTGTTCGCGGCTAATCCACAGTATGTCCTGTACATAATTGACGTCGCGCAGATTGTATTCCTGCAAAGGAGCAGTCAATAGTTTTTCCGCTTCCCTGACAAGCGCCTGTTGCAACTGCTCCATCAATGGTTCGGTCGCAAGCGCCTGAGTTACATTATTCACTTCTTCACCCGTATATAACAGTCGCGGGTGCTGTAGTAGCTGCCGGTCGAGGACGATTGCATGCTGATGGCGTTCCTGGCAGGAAGTAAGGATGAAAAAACTGAAAAAGAGAAAAATACTTGTTCTCATAATGGTAAAAATAGTTTAGTAAGGTGTAAAATTCATATGTCAGCGCATAATCTCAAGGGATATATGATCGGATTTTTTGTTTGCGACTTCAAAGATAAGCATAAACAGATGATCTCCCCATACATTTCGAAGTCTTTGATCGTCCATTTCTTTTGTTACGATTCGGGCAGATACGCTTTTGGGGTTGTATTTCAAGTGAATAACAAAACTGTCGCTTTTCATCTCAATGATTCCCTGCGACTTGATGGAACAATGCAATGGCGTCATCAGATGAAGTTCCGTACTGCCTGTCACTTCTTTTAGCTGGAACTTGTCAGAAATAGTGATTCGTTTTCCACGATCCAGCGTATAGCTTCGTATCCAGCTGTCTACCTGAGCGCTTTCAGGATAGGCGCCAGCAATATCCGTTGAAAACGAGACTCTGGATTTAGTTGCTGTATAGCTGGAATTTCGTGCGGCATACCGTTTTCCGGGATTTTGCGCAAACCCGTTGATAATCGGTAAATTATGATAAGTTGACTGCATTGTCCATATTTTATAGCGATTTTCGCTGAAAGTATCCTTTGTATAGGTACCTACGCCTGCATCAACCAGAACCGGTTGGCCATCGTAGAATACGATGCAGGAGCCTACGTCGTTATGGTTATGCGAATCGTCGTTATGTCCTCCTTTACCCGCCATGTAAAAGCCATCGGTTGTTCCCGCCTTGTCTCTGGAAACAAAAACCTGTAAGTCAGGGAAATAATAATCTGAAATTAATGGCGCTGATGGCGTGGTTTTTTGCCAGCCTTCCAGACCGAACATGTTTTCCAGCGTTGCCCCCAACGGTCCTATCTCCGGTTGCTCGCCATATTTCCGCTGTGACAGGAGAAAAGCGCCAAAGGCTGTCAGCTGGTCATCTTCAATTTTTTGCCCATACCGGTAAACTACGCCTGCCGGCGGGTATGTTTTAGGCGATGCATCGGCAAAATTGATGTAGTATATGCCTTCTGCAATATGGGCGCGACACATATACCTTCCAATTTCCCTGACAAGCGGATGATTGAAGATGGATAGCTTCCCATTCGATGCAGTATGTAAAAGGTTCAGGTAGTCGAATGCTTTTCCACCGGCATGACCCCAGTAGGAGGGTCCTTCGTCGCAACCGCCGTCATTGCCATAATAGTTGAAAAACAAATCCACCGAAGTCATTGTTTTATAGACTGCTTCGGTTTTCTTAACCGGATCGTCCTCTATCAGCATGATACAGGCTAACATGTTATAATTGCACCAGGGCGTCCAGTTGTTTACAAATCCGGATTCCCCGCCGGTAATCCACCAATAATCGTTCCGTTCATAATATTGGGTTAACACTTTGTCTCTCAGCTCGCCTGTCAGCCTGCGTGAAATAACCGGACTGATCCTGTCAAATTCTTCGTGAAAGAATCGCCATATCCACGACAGGTCGGACGCCATTTCACCAACCCACAGGTCGATAACCGGATCTTCCCTGTCCGGCAGTCTGGTCTCGCGATCCCTGTGCATGTTCATGCAGGCCGAAAGCATCCAGGACGTCTGTTCGCAGAAGGAAAACACACCATTGACTATATCGTCCATAAACCGTCCCTTTCCTTCCATCAGTTCGGCTAATGTCAGTGTTTGTAAGGCTCTCATCCGTTCTGCCTGCGGTCTCTCCATTGCCTGACGGTCGCCTGAACGCGTAAATTCCAGATATTCCGTTGCCCTGACGGTAGGCCATGCATAGTTAAGAAACCGCTCGCCGGCTTCAATGTACTTCGATCGCAACGCATGGGGGATTCGTTCCCATGCTTGCCTGTCGTTGTAGGCAGGATAAGGTACCCACGCAGGGTCTTTCACCAAAACCTCGTTTACAAGAGATTTTGGATAAGCCGTTGTCAGCAAGTTGCGTTTCTCCTGCGAAAACAGGGTAAACGAAACGGCGGCAATTAAAACAATAATTCGTAATCTTCTCATATTCGTTTGACTTATAAATTATCTGCAAAGATAATTCTTTATTGCATAAATAGAATTAAAAAACGGGGTCGTCTCAAAATCATAACCATATACAGTAATCTTTTGAGACAACCCCTCATTTTCAATTTTCAATTAATTCCTACCATCCCGGATTCTTGGTCAGATTCGGGTTACGTTCAATTTCGACGGCGGGAATAGGCCAGAGCATATCCCTTTCTGTAAATTTGTGCGTATACAGAAACTCACCGTAAATATTCACTGCATCCACATTAGATATGGCCGCGCTGGTAACTGCCCAGCCCCAACGACGCAAATCGCTGAACCGGTGTCCTTCGCCGGCCAGTTCAACAGCGCGTTCTTTCCGGATACGCGCTGACATCTCATCCTTATTGGAGACAACTAACCATGCCGGTCCGGAATTAAGTCCGGGGAGGTTGACGCTTTCGCGTGCCCTCACCCTGTTCAGTTCTGTTACAGCCTTATCCAACTGTCCGTCTTCGTTGTAAGCTTCAGCCAGCATCAACAGCACATCCGCATAGCGAATCAGCGGGTATTCGAAAGGCGTGTGCTGCCTGTCGCTGATAGCACCGTCCAGGTTGTATTCAGTCACGAATTTCCGGTACAGATAAGTGACCCATCCCTTGTTGTTACGCATCGTGCCTGCATTTTCATTTCCCTGCACGGTGCCGTCCAATGCGAACAGCATATCTGTTGGCGTGTTGGCAGCCCAACCTTTGTAGATTGAATAGGGAACAATCAGCGTTACCATCAGGCGCGAATCCCTGTTTCTGTATGCGTTCAGTATTTTTGCCGTGTCAGCGTTCCTTAATCCTTCTACTACACCTGCATTGAGTTGAACGCTCAAATAATCCTTCCGTTTTGCAGCGCGTTCTCCGTTGGCAACAGGCGTTGTGTTGAATCCCGGAAAAATTTCTTCCCAATCAAAGGGTTTTCCATCCGGTAACTCATACATATCCGCCAGTTCAGTGGATGGCATCGTGTTATTCCAGCAACTTCCATATGAATTGCGCGTACCCATGTAAAAATTAAGCGGCATGCCATAAGAAGTACCAACACCGCCTTTGTTTTGAATGGCAAAAATCATTTCCGGACTTTTTGCGCCGTTTATTAGTTTGAAAATTCGGGCATAATCCGCATCTAAAGCATAGCCGTAATTATTGGATTTGTTGTAAACAACTTCTTCAAAGTCGGCAATGGCGTTCTTCCATTCCTTATTATACAAATAAACCTTGCCCCGTAACGCATAAGCGGCGCCTTTGGTAGCCCGGCCATAATTGGCATCGTCCCAGGAAACCCGGAGTTTCGAAATCGCTTCGTTCAAGTCGCTGATGATATACGAGCGAATCTCGTCGGCCGTATTTCTCGGCAATAACATTTGCGCATATTCAGCGCCAACGTCGGTCGTTTCATCATAATAAGGTACGCCGCCAAATAAATCCAGCAAGGCAAAGTAATATACAGCCCGCAGGAATTTGGCTTCGGCGACAAACTCGGCAATCTTATTATCATCTAAATCCATGCCTGTTACGCCTCTGATAAAAAGGTTGGCGCTTGTTACGCCCTCATACAGGGATTGCCATCTGGCTTGCACAGTACCGTCGCGCTCAGTATAGGTTCCATAGGGGATTGCATCCATTTGATCGTATCCATAAGCAATATCGCCTAAGTGATCGAACATAAAATGACGACCGAAAGCATTGTCATTGCGCATCGCAGCATAAACGCCCATCAACCCCTGTTTTGCATGTTCTTCGGTTTTCCAGAACAAACTTTGGCTTAAGGTATCACCGGGATAGGTATCCAAATCATAACATCCGTTCAATGAAATCCCGGCAAAAACTATTAATATATATGCAATTATTTTTTTCATATTTATGTCGTTTAAAAAGTTAAATTAATGCCAATGGTAGTCATCCTTAAAGTTGGATACTTCGTTCCGTCCACTTCCGGATCAAGTCCCTGGTATTTGGTAAATGTCAGGGCGTTGTCGATACTTCCATAGATACGGGCTGATTCCAGTAATATTTTTTGCGAAATCGACCTTGGAAGCGTATATCCCAACTGTATATTCCTGACTTTCAGATAGGATTTGTTCTGCAACCAAAAATCGCTTGAAACAATATTTCGCGAGTCGGTATTATTGAGCAGTCGTGGATAGGTAGCCTTATCGGGCCGTCCTTCATACCAGCGACCGTCGGTTATGGTTTTGTTGAGTTGGTTGCCGCGACGGACAATCGGGTGGAAATTTCCAGGATCCCATCCTGACCAATAGAGTTTTACACCACTAACGCCCTGTAACAGACAGGAGAAGTCAATTCCTTTCCAACTGACGCCAAAATTAATGCCATACGATACAGGCGGGTTCGGTCCGTTTCCGACCATGATACGGTCGTCTGCATCAAGTTCTCCGTCGCCATTAGTGTCGGCATACAGTAAGTCGCCTTTTTGCGGTCGGGTATAACTCCTGAAATAATTCGGATTTTTATCGACCAACGACTGTACATAAGCCATGTCTTCATCGGTTTGCACCAATCTGTCGGTCTTCAATAGATAATTGACATACAGCGGTTGACCCTCACGAAGCAAATAGGGACCATCAATCACACTTTCTTCGCCTTTGAACTTGGTCAGTTTGTTTTTGATATAACTGAAATTTCCACCGACAAAATAACCGACGTCACCTACCTTATCATTCCATGACATGGAGATTTCTATTCCGGTATTGCGGACTTCTCCTACATTCTGCTTCGGTATGGAAGCGTTCCCGTTAACTAATGGGGCAGGTAAGTCAATGAGGATATCCTTGGTAGTTTTCACAAAGAAATCTA
>Ga0082212_10001704_pt1 | contig 32367 bp, 26 predicted proteins | sample TergutNt197P3_FD_71548 | JGI IMG/M metagenome (GOLD analysis project Ga0082212, IMG submission 71548) | Neocapritermes taracua P3 segment gut microbial communities from Petit-Saut dam, French Guiana - Nt197 P3 | ecosystem: Host-associated > Arthropoda: Insects > Digestive system > Gut ... | reverse complement strand
GATGAGGGACGCAAACGCGGCGCATTGCCTCCTCGTCATTGCGAGGAGCCGAAGGCGACGTGGCAATCTACGCCAGCGGCTGGGGATGAGGGACGCTAACACAGCGCATTGCCTCCCGTTTGATTCTCTTTCTCTACGAACCTGCAAGGTGATGCGCTGTGACAAACTGCCAACAATGAGAGTCTGCTGCGTAGATTGCCACGCTGCGCGCCCATCGGGCGCTGCGCTCGCAATGACGGAGGCTCTAGCGCAAGCGCAGGGGAGTGCGTCAACTGCACCGGGGACAGAATAGAACCGTCCCCTTCTGTGCTACCACACGCCGCGGAAGAAGTGGCCGGTGGTCTGGCCCTCGCGCTTGGGGAGGCTGCCGGCGCCCCTGACGGCCAGGTCGCGGGCACGCGTGGCGCGTTCAACCTCCGCGCGCAACTCTTTTGTCGTCATGAGCGTACCGTCGACCACCAGGGTGGAGATGCCCAGGCTGACGATCTCCGGCATGGAGGGCACCAGGTCAAGCGGCACGGAATTGAAGAGGTGGCTGCGGCCGGCCTGGTCGGTGCGCAGGGGGAAGAGGTAGCCTTTGCGGTCTTCCAGCAGGCGCGGGGCCTTGCGGCGGGCGCAGGTGGCGCAGCGTTGGTCGCAGGGGCCCTGGGCCATGAGCAGGCAGTGCTCGGTGACCATGAGCTCCTGGCGGCCCACAATGGTCAGCGCCAGCGGCAGCGGTGCGGTGGGGGAGATGTGCGCTATGTCCTGGTAGCTGAGCTCGGGGCTCAGCCAGGCCTGCGACAGTTTGCATTTGACGGCCAGGGCGAGGGCGTCCTGGTTGCCAATGCCCAGCGAGGGGCCGGCTTCCAGGCTGTCGAGCGTGTCGGCGAGCAGTTCGACCTGCGCCAGGTTGTTGGCGACGGCCGCTTTGCGGTTCTTGAGGCTTGCCAGCAGGGGCGGTAGCTCGCTGTCATGGGTGATGGCGGGCAGCAGCGCTACGATGGGCACCTTTGTCGGCAGCCTTTTGGGGCTGGCGCCGGGGCTACTGGCGTTGCCGCCGCTGCCGTTGGCGTCTGGCTGGCTTTCCGCCTCAAACGTGAGGTAGTGCAGGTAGATGAGCTCCGCGCCGCCGAGTACCGCGGCCTTTGCGCTGGCCGCGTCGCGCACTATGGCGGCAACACGTGGCTTGCCTTTCTGCGCGGGCGCTAAGGCTGGAGGGTCATCGCGCTTGGTGAGGCGGCGTTGCCGCCAGGGTTGCAGCAGGTTCTCCGTGAGGTCCTCGAGCGCCTGGGTGCGCAGGCTGTGCAGCTGCGAGAAGCCAAGGCCCACGCCCTCGTCAAGTTGGATGTCCCAGGATGCGATGCTGAAGGGGGTGCCGCCTACGCGTCCAACGTGCTCGCGGATGTCCTCTGGGGTGAGGGCTTTGGTGCGGGCTGGCTGGAGTGGGTCGCCGCTTGCAGTGCCTTGGATGGGCGAGGCCTGGCGGGAAGGCAGCCCGTTTGGACGACAGCCATTATCGTCCTGCGATGGCGACGGTAGGCCGCGGGTCAAGCCCGGGGTGACAAGCATATGACAAAAGGGACCGTCCCCTTTGTCATATCCTTTGTCATGTGCCCCGTCCCAGTCTGTGGTGAAGGTGATGGTCAGGGGATGGTTGAGATGGGCGGTGACCTGGGCGTGAAGGTCTACCAGGCCGTTGTTGCCTTGGAAGAGGGTGTTGTTGTAGTGGGACTCGGCCTCATCCTGCAGCTCGGCGTTGCGGATGCGGAATACCCGGTCGCCCGGGCTTACGGGGTCGGGGATCCGCAGCCAGATACGGGTTTCTTCTGCTGCCTCAGTAAGCGGAGGCTTCTTGGTGTCAGAAGAGGCCCAAAAGTTTTCAAGCGTAACGGTGGCACGTCCTCGCGAGGTGCGGATCTCAAGCAGGTCGCCTTGGGTGACCCGCTTGGTCAGTGCAAGGGCCACCAGCCCCTTGTCCAGCGCGGCAATGCGACCCACTGCAACTCCCTGGTTGTTGGGCCGCGCATAGCTCATCATGCTGTTTGTGCGGTCGCCCTCAAGATACGCGGTGGTGAAACCCCGCGAGAAAGTCTCCGAGAGAATCTCATGCGCTCCGCCCTCTTTGTCATTTCGCTGTGTCAGCGCCACTGATCCCTGACCGCTGCCGTAGATTGCCACGTCGCTCGCGTTGCTTCGCTCCTCGCAATGACGAGGGATTTGAGCGGCTTGCAGGCCCTCGCAATCATGACAAAACGGACCGTCCCCTTTGTCATGATCGGCTTTCGGGACGCGAGTCAGCTGAGGCATCCCTTCCACACTAGCGGGCCCATCTAAAGCTTCACGATAAACGCGGGTCACAGTGGCGACATAGGCAGCTGACTTCATGCGGCCCTCGATCTTGAGGGACGTGATACCGCTGGCGACAAGCTGGGGCAGGATGTCGATGGTGGCGAGGTCAGCGGGGCTGAGCAGGTGCTCGCCGGGCGCCTTGAGGCGCTTGCCGGTGGAGGTGTCGATGAGGCGGTAGGGCAGACGGCATGCCTGGGCGCACAGGCCGCGGTTGGCGGAGCGGCGGCCCACCAACGAGGAGAACAGGCACTGGCCAGAATAGCAGACGCAGAGCGCGCCATGGGCGAAGACCTCAAGCGGCACGCCTTCCTGGGCGATCTGCGCTATCTGCTCCAAGGAAAGCTCGCGCGACAGTGTGACACGCGAGGCGCCCAAGCGGGCAGCCTGGCGCACGGCGGGCCCGCTGTGGAGGTTCATCTGGGTAGAGGCGTGCAACTCAAGCTGTGGCAACTCTGTAGCCAAGCGGTCGAGCAGCCCCAGATCGGAGACAATCACAGCGTCGACACCAGCGTACCAAGCCTGACGTGCGACTTCCAGCGCCTCAGCGGTCTCGTCCGGCAACACCAGCGTGTTCAAGGTGAGGTAGAGCCGCCTGCCGGCGAGGTGGACCAGGTCGCAGACCTCAGTAAGCCTATCCAGCTGGAAGTTTGTGGCATTGCGGCGGGCGTTGAAGTCCTCAACTCCCAGGTAGACGGCATCGGCGCCCGCGCTCAGGGCGGCGAGCAGGGCGTCATGACTACCGGCGGGCGCCAGCAGTTCCGGCCTTGTGACGGGTTTTTCGGGAGTTGTATTTATCGTCATAGTATCAGGTTCTAAGGTAATCATTGGCTTACAATCACGGCAGATGCGCCAGCCTCACAAGCAAAAAGGCCTGATTTGTGGCATGATGGTAACTCCTAACCGGACGGGAGGTTACTATGTCGTCGCGCAGGAAACGAGCAGCACAACAACCAAAACGTGGAAAGCTCATTATACCGTTTGCATTTGTTCTCGTAGTCGTAGTATTCGTAGGGCTGTTGACCTTCTCAACAGTCGGCGCCTATGCGGTGGTGCAGTCCTGGCTTGTCGATCTGCCGGGTTTCGATGATATCGAGGACTACAGCCTGGAGCGCAAGACGCGGATCTGGGCGCCTGATGGCACACTGTTGGGCGAGATCATGCTCTTGGATCGTGAGCCGGTGGCTGCCGACCAGGTGTCGCCCAATGTGTTCAACGCCACCATCGCCATTGAGGATGAGCGCTTCTGGGAGCATAACGGCGTTGACTACTACGGCATCGCCCGCGCCGCCATCAATGACCTGACAGGCGGTCAGCTTCAGGGCGCTTCCACCATCACGCAGCAGCTGGTCCGCTCGACCATCCTCATGGATGAAGCAAACGACAGCACCCTGGAACGGAAGGTGCGCGAGGCTTCGCTGGCAATGGCGGTTGAGGAGAAGTACGGCAAGACGGAGATCCTGATGATGTACCTTAACACCATCAACTACGGTGATGGCGCCTGGGGCATCCAATCTGCATCCCAGCATTACTTCTCCAAAGATGCCTCGCAGCTGTCGATCCCCGAGGCTGCCCTGCTTGCGGGAATCCCCCAGAACCCCACCTATAACAACCCTGTCGAATACCCCGACAACGCACTGGCACGGCGCAATATGGTGCTCGACCGTATGTATGTCAACGGCTACATCACCGATGCTGAACGCGAACAGTACAGGGCTGAGGAGCTGAACCTCAATGTCAAGAGCAGGAAGTTCGATGGCATCTATGCGGAGCCTTACTTCACCTCCTATGTGCGCCACATTCTCCTGACCGAGTATTCCTCGGACACCATCTTCAAGGGTGGACTGGACGTCTACACCACCATCGACCGGGACATGCAGTACTACGCCGAGATAGCCTGTGCAGAGAAAGAGGCGCAGCTATGGTATGTGTACGGAGAGGATGATGTTGAGGTATCCCTCTGTTGTGTAGACCCTAATACCGGTCATATCCTGGTCATGCGCGGCGGCAAGGACTTCTATGAGGACCAGTTCAACACCTGTTGGCAGATGCAACGCCAGGCGGGGTCGACCTTTAAAGTCTTCGCGCTGGTAGCGGCTCTGGAGCAGGGGTACTCCCCAAAGACACAGGTCTCTGGGCAGGGCCCGATCACCATTGACCCCGGCGATGGAGGACCGCCCTGGCCGGTGCAGAACTATGGGAACGGCAGCTACGGGATGATGACCCTGGAGAGCGCGACCTGGCAGTCTTCCAACACCGCCTATGCGCGAATCATCCGTAAGATAGGCGTGCATTCCATGATAGACGCCGCTTATCGCATGGGCATCACCACTGAGATCCAGCCCTATATGTCTGCTGTGCTGGGCGCTGAGGGAGTGAACACGCTGGAGATGGCCTCTGCGTTTGGGACCTTAGCTGCAGGCGGGGTGCACCATGAGCCGACTGCCATCACCAAGATCGTCACGTATAAAGGCGAGGTCCTCTATGACCACGAGAACCACGATGACGGGGTTCAGGCCGTCTCACCTGAGGTTGCCTATGCCGCCAATCAGGTGCTTACCGGCGTGGTGACCGGTGGTACCGGCGCCAGCGCCAACCTTGGTTGGCAGGTTGCAGCCGGCAAGACCGGTACTGCTGAGAACTATTGGGACTCCTGGTTTGTAGGCTATACGCCACAGCTTTCCTGCGCGGTCTGGATAGGCGCCCGTGAGTATCCCAGACCCATCCAAGACAACAGTGGCATGAATTGTTGCCCGGTGTGGCGGGATTTCATGATAGAGGCGCTTTGGTACAACGAAGCTGAGAGCTTCACGTGGGCGAGCAGCCCTAACTATGATCCCCAGGCAACCTTCCTGACTGCTGAAGAGAAGAAGAAGCAGGAAGAAGAGGAAGCAAAGAAGAAGAAGGAAGAGGAAGACAAGCTGAAGAAGGAAGAGGCAGACAAGAAGAAGAAAGAGGAAGAGGCTAAGAAGAAAGCCGAGGAAGAAGCTAAGAAGAAAGAGGAAGAGGAGAAGAACAAGCCTAAGCCTCCTACCCCTGACCCTGATCCAGACCCGGATCCTGATTCAGACCCTGATCCAGACCCGGATCCCGACCCAGATCCTGGTACAGGTAACGGGTAGGCCTTGCTGTGGCGCTGCTCACAGGCTTTGACCTGAGCTTGGGCCTTAGCTTGGATCAAAGCTTGGGTCTTAGACCTCGCTGCTTTTGTTGAGTTTCTGGCGGAAGTCGTAATCGCTTTTCAGAATGCTTTGTAGACCGTGCTGTGGCTCCCAGCCCAGCACGGTTTTTGCATGGTCGATGTTCGCGATGAGCTTGGCCGGGTCGCCCGGGCGGCGCGGCGCGTACTCAAAGGGCACGTCGAAGAGCTCCAGGGCCGCGTCCACCACCTGCTTGACACTGAAACCGGTGCCCGAGCCCAGATTCGCCAGCACATTGGTGTTGTTGTTGAGGATATAGGCGGCGCCCAACACGTGGGCTTGGGCCAGGTCGGTGACATGGATGTAGTCGCGGATGCAGGTGCCATCCGGGGTGGGGTAGTCAGCGCCAAAGATGGAGAGCTTGTCACGCAATCCCAGCGCGGCCTGCATGATGAGGGGCACCAGGTGGGTGAGCTGGTCCTTGTCCAGGCCTATCTGTAGGCTGGCATCGGCGCCAGCCACGTTGAAGTACCGCAGTATGCAGTAGTTGAGGCCGTGTGCGGCCGCAGCCCATTTGATCATCTTCTCGCAGGCGAGTTTGGTCTCACCGTAGGGGTTGATGGGCTCAGTGGGGTCGCCCTCGCGGCACTCTGGGGCCTTGGGTTCACCGTAGACCGCTGCTGTGGAGGAGAAGACGATGTTCTGCACGCCGCATTCTATCAGCGCCTCCAACATGCAGCGCAGGCCCTCCACGTTGTTCTCATAATATGCCAGGGGTTGGGTGACGCTTTCCGGCACGATGAGCTTGGCGGCAAAATGCATGGCTACGTCGATGGGCTTGCCGGCCTGGGCCTGAGCCTTCAGCACGCGCGTGATGTCGCCCTTGCGGCGGATGTCGCCCCACTCAAAGTGCGCCTGGGGGTGGATGCTCTTGTGGCTGCCGGTTGAGAGGTTGTCAAGGACCACCACCTCATGCCCGGCGCGGATCAGCTCGTAGGTGGTATGGCTGCCAATGTAGCCCGCTCCGCCAACAACCAACACGTTCATGTGAATCTCCCTTCAGAGGAGTAATGCTCGGGTACTTCCCCAGTCATAGTATAATGGCTACTTGCTTTTATCGTCACCTCAAGTCACCACAGCAAAGGCGAGGAGAAACCGTGCTTCCAACCCAAGATCAACTGCATATCATCCGTAGCGGTGGCGCGTCCCTTGTTCCTGAAGCCGCGCTGGTGCAAAAGCTCGACCGCGGGGCGCCCCTGCGGGTGAAGCTGGGTGTTGACCCCACCGCCCCTGATTTGCACCTGGGTCACGCGGTGCCCCTGCGCAAGCTGCGCCAGATGCAGGATCTGGGGCACCAGGTGGTTTTGATAATCGGCAACGGCACCGCCCTTGTGGGCGACCCCTCGGGGCGCAATTCCACACGGCCGCCGTTGACGGCAGAAGAGATCGCCACCAACGCCCAGACCTATGTTGACCAGGCTTATAGGATCCTCGATAAGGACAAGACCGAGCTGGTTTGGAACGGTGACTGGCTGACGCCGCTTGATCTGGCGCAGATACTCAAGCTGACTTCGCATTTCACCGTGGCGCGCACGCTTGAGCGCGACGACTTCTCCAACCGCTACAAGGCGCAGCAGCCCATCTCGCTGCATGAGATACTCTACCCTGTGATGCAGGCCTATGACTCGGTCATGGTGCAGGCAGACATCGAGCTGGGCGGCACCGACCAACTCTTCAACCTGCTTGCAGGGCGCGAGCTCATGGAGAAGATGGGCATGGAGCCGCAGGTCTGCCTGACCCTGCCGCTGTTGGAGGGAACGGACGGCGTACAGAAGATGTCGAAGAGTTACGGCAACTACATTGGCATCACGGATGAACCGGACGACATGTTCGGCAAGGTCATGTCCATCCCCGATGAGCTGATGCCACGGTACTTCTACCTGGCATCCACGCTGCCGGTGGAACAGGTCGACCGGATCGCCGCCGGCCTGGAGGACGGAAGCCTGCACCCCAATGAGGTCAAACGCCAGCTGGCGGCCAACATAGTGACCGCCTATCATGGCGAGCAGGCCGCCCTTGAGGCCGAGGCCGCCTTCAACCGCCTGCACAGGGACAAGGAGCTGCCCGATGAGATCGAGGAGGTCTCTGTGGCGCTGGCTCCCAACGAGGAGGGGTTGGTCTACGTGCCTGGCGTCCTGGCTGAGCTGGGCTTTGCTACCAGCAGCGGGGAGGCCCGCCGCCTCATCGACGGTGGCGGCGTCAAGATTGCCGGCGAGCCTCTTGCCGTCGGCGAGTATAACGTGGCTGTTACCTGCCTTGCCGGCGCAGTCATCCAGGTGGGCAAGCGTAAATTCGCCCGCATCAAGTTGTAAGCTGGGACAGAGGACGGTTCGCAGGATAATGCCGTCCCCATTCTGCCGTCCCCATTCTGTCCTGTGAACCGTCCTCTATCCTGAGGAAGATGCTACTCCCCTGCCAATCCGCTATACTCGTGCTGTTTGGAAAGGCACGTAAAATACCGATGGGGAAGGGAAAGCACTATGTTTGAATCAGGAGAAATGCAGAGCCCAGGCGTAACTGGGAGCTCACACAACACCAAGGAGCATCCTTTGGCACAGGTCACCAGGCGGGACTTTGTGAAGAAGGCAGCTGTGGGAGCCACCACAGTCTCTATGGCGGGGATCTTGGCTGCTTGCGCAGGTGATACCAAATCTGGTAACGCTGGTGCGAGCGGTGGCTCTACGGAGGGGTCAACGAGTGGGGTCCTCTCACCAACGTCGGTCCCCTCTGCTGATAGCGCAAGCAATTTCAACATCATGTCCGGCAGCACAACCGCTGTTGGCAGCACGTATGACAACCTCTGCTCGGCTATTGCAGGCGAGACGGGGGCATCGGCAAAATACGCTGCCTTTGCAGAAGCGGCAAAGAAGGAGGGTTTTCCTCAGCTCGCCCGGCTGTTCACCTGCACCTCTGATGCCGAGAAGATCCACATCGAGCTCGAGTTCGCCCTGGCCTCCAAGATGGACTCCAGCACTACGCGTCCAACAGCCCCCGCGGCCACTGCGCATGAAACCGACATCAACCTGATCATGGGGGCAAGCGGTGAGATGTATGAGACCTCGGATATGTATCCCTCCTTCATCAAGAAGGCCCAGGATGAGGGCGAGAGCGAGGCGGTACAGATCTTCACGCGAGCAAAACTGGCTGAGGCCTATCATGCCGAGCGCTACCTCAACGCTTACAACACCATTGATACCCCAGATGACGACAAGTACTACCTCTGTCCTGTCTGCGGCTACATCCACAAAGGAGAGGCGTTCACAGCCTGCCCTGTCTGCCTCACCGCGAAGAGCGCCTTCAAGGCGTACTAGGGCACAGCGTAAAAAAGCCGGCACAAAGCAGGAGCCGGGTATTAACAGGGAGCAGCCATGCTTTTTGCGAACATCGACTATCTGACCAGCGACTTTGAGGTCAAGCGCGGTTTTGTGGGTACCCAAGGGGCACACATCACCTATGTGGGCGAGGTGGATCCCGTGCAGGATCCGGGCTTCTCGTCAGAGGATTTTGGCGAGCGCTATGAGGGGCGAGGCAGGCTGCTCATGCCCGGCATGTACAACACCCACGCGCACATACCCATGACCTTACTGCGCGGTTATGCCGAGGGCCTCGCGCTGCAGGACTGGCTGTTCAACAAGATATTCCCCTTTGAGGCCAAGATAGATGACGAGAAGGCCTACCCGGCAACCCTTTTGGCCATTGCCGAGATGCTGCGCTTTGGCGTGGTGGGCGTGACCGACATGTATTTCTTCAGCGACGCGCGCATCCGGGCGGTGACGGAAAGCGGCATCAAGGCCAACCTGTGCGACGGCATCATGGTCTTTGACAATGAGACCACCTATGACCAGACCCCCAACCGCAAGCGCAACGAGGAGCTGGTGAGGGCGCACCACAACAGCCTGGATGGCCGGCTGAAGATCGACCTGAACATACATTCCGAGTACATCTCCAACCCACAGGTGGTTCGCGCGGTGGGCGAGCACGCCGCTGAGCTGGGCGTACAGACCCACGTGCACATCAGCGAGACCCACAAGGAGCACGAGGAGTGCAAGCAGCGTCGTGGCGGGTTGACGCCCACGCAGTACTTCGACTCGCTGGGCTTCTTTGGCGTGCCCTGCACAGCGGCGCACTGCGTGTGGACAGAGCCGGCGGACTGGGAGATCTTCGCGGCTCGCGGCGTGAGCGTCTCCAGCAACCCGGCGAGCAACATGAAGCTGGCCAGCGGTTTTGCTCCGGTGGGTGACATGCTGGGGGCTGGCGTGAACGTGTGCATAGGCACTGACGGGGTTGCGAGCAACAACTCGCACAACATATTGAAGGACCTGTACCTGTTTGCCCTGCTCAGCAAGGGCGCCAGTGGTGACCCCACCGTGGTGAGCCCTGGGCAGGCGCTGGCCGTGGCAACCGTCAACGGCGCGCGCTCGCAGGGCCGCCTGGACTGCGGCGCCATAGAGGTGGGCAAACGCGCCGACCTGGTGGCGCTGGACATCTGCGCACCCTGGATGCAGCCCATCCACAGCCTGGTCAACAACCTGGTGTACTCCGCCCAGGGCACCGACGTGGCGCTCACCATGGTGGACGGGGCCGTGCTCTACCGCGACGGCGCCTGGCTGAGCATCGACATCCAGCGGGCCTGCCATGACACCAAGCGCTTCAGCGCCCAGATCGCCGCGAGCCTGTGAGCTTGATGAGTAGTAGCGTTCTCATCGCGCTTTCCGGCGGCGTCGACTCATCGGTGGCCGCATACCTCACCGTGCAGGCGGGACATACCTGCACCGGCGCCACCATGCGCCTGTATGATGGCGATGATAACGCCTCCGCATCTGCCATCACCGATGCCCGCGCCATCTGCGACCATTTGCAGATCCCCCATGAGGTGCTGGACCTCACCGCCACTTTCACGCAGCAGGTCATAGCCCCTTTCATCGCGGCCTACGAGCGGGGCTGGACCCCCAACCCTTGCATCGCCTGCAACCGCCATCTCAAGTTCGCCTGCCTGTTGGCCCATGCACAGGAAACCGGCTTCAACTACGTGGCCACCGGCCACTACGCACGTATAGATTACGATAAGGACACCGGCCACCACCTGCTGAAACGCGCCCTGGACCGCAGCAAGGACCAGAGCTACGTGCTCTACACACTCACGCAGGAGCAGCTGGCACACACGCTCTTCCCGCTGGGTGGGCTCACCAAGGAGCAGGTGCGCGAGCTTGCCAGCGCCCAGGGCCTTCCCACCGCTGACAAGGGTGAGAGCCAGGACATCTGCTTCATTCCCAACCATGACTACGGGGCTTTCATCCGCCGAACCACTGGCCGCGAGTACCCGCCCGGGGACATAGTCGACACCCAGGGGCGGCGGCTGGGAACCCACCAGGGCATCATCGGCTTCACCATCGGCCAGCGCAAAGGGATAGGCATAGCCGCCGCCCAGCCGCTGTATGTGAAGGAGATCGACCCCCAGACGGCAACCGTTGTGGTGGGCACAGAAGCCGACCTGTATGGGAAGGTCGCAACCGTGGAGGACATCAACCTTATCGTCAGCGGATCCTTTGAAGGGGCCATCAGGGCAACCGCCAAGCACCGCTACCGCTCGCCTGAACAGCCGGTCACCGTGACTCAGCTGGAGGAGGACCGCCTGGAAGTGGTCTTCGACGAGCCCCAGAAAGCCATCACCAAGGGCCAGGCCCTGATCCTGTATGACGGCGACCTGGTACTGGGCGGCGGCACCATTACAGGCGCACACTGACAATGGGGGAGTAAGCGTATGGCAGGCAGCGAGTCGCGCAGGGAAATGGCGCAGCAATACCGGGACAGGAAGAAGCTTGGCGGCGTTTTCCTTATCAGGAACACGGTTGCCGCCAAGGCGCTGTTGGATGCCTCAACCAACCTCTCTGGCAGCATGAACAGGTTTGCCTTTGCGCAGGAGACAGGGACATGCGTCTATCTGAAGATGCAGAAAGACTGGGAGGAGCAGGGCGGCGTCGGTTTTGCCTTTGAGATCTTGGAGGAACTGGAAAAGGGCGAGACCCAGACAGACGCGGAGTTTGCCGCCGACATCAAGGCGCTTAAGGAACTCTGGCTAGAGAAGCTGACCGGTGAGGCCCTGTATTAGGGTTCATGTAAGCGTGTAAGCGGCTGCCAGCCTGCCTGCAGTTATGATTTCACCAGGCAATCGATGTCGGCGATCCAGGTTTCGATGATCGCGATCCACTCGGCTCTGGTTTTGGCGTCCTTGACATAGCCATGGGTCATTTCGATCTGGTGGGAATAGTAGGCGCGTAGAGATGCCAGCAATCCCCTCAGCTTGCGCTGTTCATCAACTCCAGCGTCCCTGTAGGACAAAATATATGCACGCAGTATTTGTTGCACCTCATCGGCAGGGCGACCAACCTGCTTCTTGAAGTCGCGCAGGATCCAATCCCGCTTGAACAGACTCTCGTTTCTCCACCCCTCATATTGTTCGTCGTAGGTCTTACCAATGCGGGCCAGGATCTCCTCGTTTTGAGGTGAATAGGAGTCGCAGGCTTGAGTCTGCTCAGAGTCGCCGTCCTTTTCGATGATCCCCGCATCCATGAGTGCCTGAATGCCGCCAATCTCGTTTCCATGGTATTTTTCAGCAAGCAACAGCGAGACAGCAAACGACGTTCCGGCCTCTTCTGCGCTGACTATACTGTCAGCGTTCACGGCATAGAACTCATCGAGGGACATTCCCATCCAAGGGGCAATCTGTGCTATCGCCTCAGTCGCGGTTTTGGTCTTTACCAGCCCCGGCCCAATGGAGAAAACATGGACTTTGGTGTTCTCCAGTTCCGCGGCAAGGGTGTTCGCCAGTATCACCTGGGCGCCCTTGAACACCTCATACGCTCCCATGAACGGAATCGCCCCGGAGGAAGGATTGAACACAATGGTGCCGTAATCGCGCTCTCTCATGCCGGGCAAAAACCGCCGCGTCAACTCCAGGGGCCCCTTCAGATGGACCAGATAACTGGTGTCCCAGGAGCTCACCGGCAAGTCCTCAACGCTGCCTAGAGGAGTGATCGTGGCGTTATGGATAATGGCGTCAGCGTGGCCGAATTCACGTATGACAAAATCGGAGAGCCGGGCAATGCTCTGTGAATCGACAAGGTCAAGCGGATGATAGACAATCCTGCCCCTCCAGCCAGTTCCGATATCTTGCTGGGCTGCCAGACCCCTCTGTTCATCCAATTCCGCCAAAACCACGTTTGCACCCAAATAGGCAAGCGCTCTACCCGCCTCCGTTGCGATTCCCCCGCCACCGCCGGTAATGATTACCGTCCTGCCGATAAGGTCGGCAGGGTCCAGCTTGCTTTTCTCAACCAACATAAACCTTGCTCCCTCAATGCATTGCGCCGTTTTGGATAATCGTGAAATTCCAATCCAAACGATAAATACTGATTATATGTGACCTGCCTGTCCTTTAACCAGTGTTCACCCCTCAATGCAGCTGAGTCGCGCGCTTTGCTTCTGTCAGGGAAAAGGGGATGCGGAACTGGTCGCCCGGCTAGCGGGCACCACTGAGCAGGCATACGCAGAGGCATTACCGATGGCAGGAGGTTATGGATCTCCTAAGAAGGCACCACCAAGCTCATGTCTCCTAACGGAATCTTGCCAGGCTCGCGGTAGGGCGCTGCCTTTCCCACAACGTAACACTGTCAATCTCGCAGCGCAACACCATCAGGAAGCGTGCTTCCCTAGAGTAGGATCTCGCCCTGCAGGTAGAGCACCGCTTTGCCGGCGATCTTGACGCGCTCGCCGCGGTTCTCGCAATACAGCGTGCCGCCTCGCTTTGAGAGTTGCCGGGCTACCAACTGGTCTTTCTGCAGGCGTTCGGCCCAGAAGGGGATGAGCGTACAGTGTGATGAGCCAGTCACGGGATCCTCGGGTACGCCGGCGCCGGGGGCAAAGAAGCGCGAGACAAAATCCACCTGCCCGCCTGGCGCGGTGACCGCATCGCCCAGCGCAGCGGCAGCATCGCCCGGCGCGGTGACCACCACCGCAAAGCAGTTGGGGATCTGCTGCATCAGCGCGAAATCCGGCACCAATTCCCGTACCTGCTGCTCGCTCTCAACCAAGAGAAGCAGGTCCCGAGACAGATGGGCCTCCAGCACGGGTAGCCCTATGGCCTGACTCATGAGCGGTGTCAACTCAACCGGCTCTGGTCTTCTCGTAGGGAAATCCATCTCAAAGAGGCCCTGTTTGCGGGTGACCAGCAAAGGGCCGCTCATGGTTTCAAAGCGCAGGGTTTCAGCGCCTGGATCAACAAAGCTGGAGACGATGAATGCGCTGGCCAGGGTCGCATGGCCGCAGAGGTCGATCTCCACCTCAGGGCTGAACCAGCGCAGGTCATAGTAGCCATCACGCTTGACGATAAAAGCGGTCTCAGCCAGGTTGTTCTCCGCGGCGATGCTCTGCATAACCTCGGCGGGAAGCACATCATCAAGCAGGCATACGCCCGCCTGGTTGCCTTTGAACAGCTCATCGGTAAACGCGTCAACCACGTAGTATCTCATCGCAGTACTCCTTATCCCACCCATATTTGCGTAAGGGAGATTCTACGCTTTTTTATGACAAAAGGGACCGTCCCCTTTGTCATGACAAAGGGGACGGTCCCTTTTGTCATACCCTTTGTCATACTAGAAACTCGTCCAGGATGCTGCCCAGGTCAGGGGCCCCTATCTCCTGCAGGTCATAACTCACCCGGGTATGGGGCTTGTCAATGCTGATGATCCTGCTCAGGTCGATGGGAGTTGCAATGACAACCGTGTCGCAGGGGGTGGCCTCTATGGTCGCGGCCAGGTCGCTGACCTGCTGCTCGCCGTAACCCATAGCAGGCAACACCTTGCCAATGCCGGGGTAAGTCCTATAGGTATCAGCCAGACGGCCCACGGCATATGCGCGCGGGTCCACAATGGCAGCAGCGCCAAAGCGCTGGGCAGCAACAACCCCCGCACCCAGCTGCATCTCCCCATGCGTCAGCGTGGGGCCATCCTCAACCACCAGGACCCGCCTGCCCTTCACCAGCTCTGGTGCGTCAACCCTGATGGTGGAAGCAGCATCCACCACCAAAGCCCCGGGGTTGATCCGGGCGATGTTGTCCCTGACCGTCTGGATGCCAGCGTAATCCGCGCTGTCGATCTTGTTGATCACCACCACATCCGCCAGGCGCAACGTAACCTCACCCGGGTAATAGGACAGCTCATGCCCCGGCCGGTGCGGGTCCACCACCGTTATCATCAAGTCAGGCTCATAAAAGGGGAAGTCGTTGTTCCCGCCATCCCAGAGGATGATATCGCAGCCAGCCGGGTCCTGCTCAGCCTGCCGTAGGATCGCCTCGTAGTCAACACCTGCATAGATCACGTTACCGCTAGTGATGTGCGGCTCGTACTCCTCTATCTCCTCAATGGTGCAGCTGTGCCTTTGTAGGTCATCCAGGGAGGCAAAACGCTGTACAGCCTGCGCGTTCAGGTCGCCGTAGGGCATGGGGTGGCGTATGGCGATAACCCTTAGGCCCCTCTTGTTGAGGCACTCGATGACCCTTCGCGCCGTCTGGCTCTTGCCGCAGCCGGTCCGGATCGCCCCAATGGCAACCACCGGTTTCTCGCTCTTCAGCATGGTCTGCGCGGGCCCCAGAAGCGTAAACGACGCCCCGGCAGCATTCACCCGCGCACTCAGGCCCATGACAAAACTGTAGGTCACATCGCTGTAGGAGAAGACGCACTCATCCACCCCATACTCCCGTATCAACCTCTCCAGATCATCCTGGGGAAAAATGGGAATCCCGTCCGGGTATCCGCTGCCAGCCAGCTCAGCCGGGTACCTGCGTCCCGCGATATCGGGTATCTGCGCCGCGGTAAACGCCACAACCTCATAGTCCGGGTTGTTCCGGTAACAGGTATTGAAGTTGTGGAAATCCCGCCCCGCTGCTCCGATAATGATGATTCTCTTCATGGACAGCTCACTTTCATGGTCGATAGGTCTGGCTGGTTGTCAGGCGTTCTGGTTTACGAGGAGATCGGGTCTAACCCAGTTGCCGCATTGGCTCAGAGGCCCAGGGGTTCAGGCCCAGGGGTTCAGGCCCAGGGTTCAGGGTCAGCGGCTCAAGGGATCAGCCCCCGGCTGGTATTCACAATGAAGTCCTGCACATTGGTGATGATGCTCTTTGCCGAGAGGCTCCCGCGGTCGCCCAGCTTGTTCGCGGTGAATTCCGAGATATCCACCAGGTAGAAATACACCTGGCGGATCTTTCCGTCAGGCATCACGCGGAAGGAGGGGGTGATGTTGCCTGCGGCTATGGAGTGCAGGGCGGTTGCCATGCAGATAAGCGTGGTCGCCTTGCTGAGCTGCTCACGCATGGCGTTCTGTCCGCTATAGACATCTGCGTGCACCTCGGGAAGAGGGCCGTCATCGCGTATGGAGCCGGTGAGGACAAAGGGTATCTGGTGCCTGACGCACTGGTACAGGATGCCGTTATCCAGGTGCTCCTGCTGTATGAATGCGGGAATAGAGCCGCATTGGCGCACGCGGTTGATGGTATCCAGGTGGTTGTAATGTCCGTTGGGGTGGCTGACCTGGGTGTAGATATCCTGCCCCAGTGCGGTCTTGCGGTAGGCGGCCTCCAGGTCATGGGCTGCGAGCGCGTTGCCTGCAAGCAGGGCATGCACATAGCCATGCTCGCACAGAAGCGAGAAGGCATTGCGGCTGTCAGCGTCAAAGGTGAGAGCTGGGCCCGCCACCCAGACAATGTAGCCATGCTCCTTCTCGTACCGTAATTGCTCATACAGAAAGTCATAGTCGAGCGAGAAGGCGGTCTCCCGGCTGCGCCCCTGACGGAACGCGAAGCTGTCAGCTGTCATCTGGCGCATATCATCAAAGGCGTCAAGGTGCACGTAGATGCCCTGGCTGCCATCTTCTGCGCGCCCCACAAAGACAGGCTCGCCTTTCTTGAGGGTGCGGAACTCCCGCACCGCAACCCTGTGCTCTTTGGGTATGTATACCGCCACGCAGTCCATACGGCTTTCCTGTGCAAGCAACCATTGGCCTGCCACCTTGAAGTACTCAGGGAAGATGGTTGTGGCATGATAGTCCAAGGGAGCGACCCCGTCCGCCGGGGCAGGCACCAGCTGGGCATCAGGGGCATCGACAAGCTTGAGGGCCTGAAAATCAGGTTGGATGTACTCTTTCAGCTGAAACCGCATGATATTACCTCCTGGCAGTCCCTCAATCTGTATAAAACAGGGCTGCGACCTTGCTCGAACCGAGCCATCTATAGGTACGCGCATCCATTATCGCAAATTTCAAGTTGCATAAGAATAGGGCAAGTCTGTATATTATTTCCATTTGTAGGACGGGACAGGGGTGGGACAGGGGTACGAAGGGGTGAGCCCCGTCCTTATCGTTATAGGTACTTGACGCATGGTGGGGAGCGGAGTACTATATCAGTCATCGTTATATCATGTAACGATATAACGAGAGGCGATAGGTTGTCGTCGCGCATCCATCACTCTCCAGGGGGGTGACAAAAGGAATGAGGAGACCTGATGGCTGATGGCCCTACTCCTTTGACGGAGGCCGCTTACTACATATTGCTGAGTCTTTATGAGCCGCTTCATGGGTACGGCATCATGCAAAGGGTGGACACAATGAGTGGCGGGCGCGTGCACCTGGGCGCTGGCACACTGTATGGGGCGCTGGGCTCGCTGGTTGCGAAGGGCTGGCTTGTTGAGGGTGCGCAGTATGACCGCAAGAAGGAGTACGTGATCACGGCGGAGGGGCAGGCAGCGGTACAGGCGGAGATGCATCGTCTTGCAGAATTGCTGCAAAACGGACAGGCGGTGGCTGGAGGGGCTGCGGGCTTTACGCAGGCGGTCGAGAGTCACAAGGATGAGAAGGGAAGATGATGGAGTCTCCAAAGTGGAAGAAGATCAAAGGTGACGAGCATATCCAGAACAACCAGTCGATTGGCTCTGACCTGCTGGCGCTGGAGGAGTACGCCAACCAGATGCTGGAACAGGGGTGGCGACTCATCCGTTTGAACGGTGAGTTCCAGTTCACCTTTGTCCCCTGTGCTCCCGGGGAGTATATCTGCCGCACTGCCATCACGGTTACCAAGAACGGCTTCTATGATAAACAGGCGGCTACCGCACTAAGCGACCTGCTTGTGTCGGACGGCGCCCTGATTGTGGAGCAGCGCAACACCCTGGGCTCAAGGATAGGTGTTATCGCTTTAAGGCCTGCGGCGCTGGGCCCCTTTGAGATAACCTCGGACCTTGACTCGCGCATTGCCGAGTACCAGGCACGGAAGAAATATGTCGAGGGGGCGGGCATCACGTTTATAGTGATAGCGATTGCCTATATACCCCTGGCTATCTCGCTTGAACTCGGTGCGTTCTATGCGATAGCTGCCTGCTTTTTCGCGGTAGGTATAAACTATATGCGTCCTGTGAAAAGGTACAAGGAGATCATCGCTCAGCTTCAAGAGGAGCGTGGGGTAAGCGAGGGTTGAGGTATTCATGGAGATCGAATACAACGGTTTCATAATCAGTGACGATAAGGACAAGCTGCAGGTTCACAGGATCAGGGAGATGCTGGCTGAGTCTTATTGGGCGAAGAGCAGGACTGAGGATGTTATCAAGCTGTCCTTTGAACACGCGTTGTGTTTTGGGGTATATTACCAGGAGAAACAGGTGGGCTTTGCTCGCTGTTTGACTGATTATGCGACTATGTACTGGCTGGGCGACGTGATTATCGATGATGCGTACCGCGGGCTTGGGCTGGGGAAGGCCCTTGTGGAAGCGGCGGTTGGGCATGAAAGCATCAGAGGTTTGAAGGGCAGGTTAGAGACAAACGACGCACATGGCCTGTATGAGCGTTTTGGCTTCCGCGCAGTAGAAGGAAAGTATATGGTCAAGCGGGAGACTGATAGTGGCATTTTCGAGTAGATGACCCTGTATTGCGGCAGACTTCCGTTTCCCGCGAACTGGACTTCTCTGCAGCTCCCGCTTTGCTATAATACCAAGGCTGTACTTTGGGAGTCGGGACGTAGCGCAGCTTGGTAGCGCGCCTGCTTTGGGAGCAGGATGTCGCAGGTTCAAATCCTGTCGTCCCGACCATTTGAGGTTAGCCCCCATTATGGGGGCTAACCTCAAATGCTTTAGACGACAGGATTTGAACCTGGGAAGGGATTCGAACGCCAGGAAAACGTGCCAGTGGCACGTTTTCAGTGAGAATGGGGAGCGCTTGCGCGAACCCCAGGGCAAGGCGCCGTTAAACAGGGCTGCCTGTGGCAGGCCTGTAGGCGCGAGACCGAGCGAACAACGTGAGCGAAGGTGGGAGAGCGCGAACGAAGTGAGCGATCGGAAATCCTGTCGTCCCGACCATTGAGGTTGGTCGTCATTTTGACGACTAACCTCAAATCAACTTGCTATCTGATGACTTTGGTCTCCTGTTTGGCGACCAACACCGGCAGGTTGGGATGCTGTTTGACAAGGTCTGCCAGGATCTGTTGCTCAGGCGACGGATGGCCCAGCAGGTCTTCCATAAAGCGGTAACCAACAGATTGGTAGAGTAATTCGACCCTTACTTCCACAGCGCCAATATCGGCTGGCAGGCTGATACGATAGTAGGTGATGTCGCCACCCTGGACAAAATCCTCATCCTCCACTGCCTCACCGACAACCGCCGCATCACCCGACTTGTCATTCTTATCGATTCCGGCAAATCCCTCTCTCTGCTGCTCATTCTTCTCAAACCCGATAGGGAGGATCCTGTTGTCCTTGCCATAGACAACCCCTTGAAGCAGGCTGGTTGTTGCCAGGCCGTCACTGTCGAGCATCACTGACTCGTAGATCTGGACCTGACCAGGTTGGTCGATGATCGAATAGTGCGGTTCAAATGCTCCTTTGATCAGGTCAGCATTGTTGTCAAGGATCATGCCTTCAGCGTTGTAGCCGCCAGATTCATAGATCAGGAAACCCGCCTCATCAAACACCTGCACGTGTATCCATGCCCGTCGAGAAGGAAACCCAGTGGGGAACTTGTGGCCGACCTGAGAGTCTATCGCCACATCCAGCATAAGCACAGGACCTGACCCGGAAGTCTCGTCAATGCTGCTGTTCAGCGTAAGTGTTGCCGTCTGAGACTGCAGGAATTCCGTTGTAGCCGTCACACCTTTTTCCAGCGAGCCATCGGTACCTCCATTAAGTTGCAGAAGGTATGCGTTGCCGCCTACAAAGCTGTGCAGGGAGATCCTACCCTGCGTAGCTTCAGCAACATTCTGATTAGAGAATGGCCCCGCATCTAAAACAGGTGGCATATGGCAGGATTGGCAGGAATTATCGCCCCAATCCGATCCCTTCCACTCCAGGGCAACTACCTGCTCTGGCAGCTGCATCCCAGTAGGCTGACCGTCTACCGTGAAAGAATCCGTATAGAGCGTGTGGCAAACAGTGCAGATCCGTTCGTTTCGTTCTACAAAGCTTTGCTCGGTGGAGTAGCCCAGGGCTTGTATCATCGGTTGCTGGGCTATCGTGCTGCTCGGGTGATAACCATACAGGTAGCGGGTCTGGCCCTCAGAAGCCTGGTGCAGGTTGACAGACATTATCGTATCGCGGAAAGCGGTGTTCCCGTCGATGGGCGATGAGGTGATCTGGTGGCAGAACATGCAAGAACCACCATCTTGGTACAGCTGGTTAAGCTCATGGCCAGAAAGGGCGGCATTATCCAAGAAACTACGGGATTGGTTTGTGGCGATAGCCATCATGTCAGCCATTGGTAGATGGCAGCTGGCACAGATCGCCTGGATGTCATCAGAGGCATCGGGATGTTCCAGGGTCTCACGCCGAACCACCGCCATGAAAAGCGGGTCGACTGAGGATTGACCATGGATAGAGTTGAACCAGTCCTCAACAAACGAATAGTGAGTGCCATCACCTGGAAAAACATCGTTATGACACCTGATGCATTCTGAGGACAGGGGGAACAGCTCAGCACTGACCTGGAGAGAATCCGTTTCTGGCACTGAACTGCTTTTACCAGGATCCTGTGCAGCTGCACAACCTGCTAACAGCAGAACAAGAGCGCAGAGAACAATTGTCAGACGTGTCTTTACAGGTTTCATAGTACCCTCCATACCACTTGACAATCCTGGCTGTATTCTATCTTATAAAAGCCTTATCAGGGGCGCTAATTAGTGACTTTAAATGGGACTTTCTGTCAGTTTGAACAGGCTTTGTCAGCCAGAAGGTCCAAGCGCGTGGATGCGGCAACTACCGCAGGCGAACAGCTATCCAGTCACTTCACGATCTTGTTGATAGGCAGTTCCAGGATGTCCTCTGCGCCCGCGGCCTTCAGCTGGGGGATAAGGACGTTCACGCTCGCTTTGTCGGCGACAGTGCTCAACGAGTAGTCATCCGAACCATGAAGCTGGCTGATGGTGGGGCGCTTCATGGCGGGCAGCTCTGCGATGACGGCGTCAAGGCATTCGGCCGGCGTATTCATCAGCAGCAGGACACGTCCTCTGGCCTCGATCGCGCCAAGGAGCAGAGTGCGGATCGCCTCTATCGCCTCACGTTTTGCGGGGTCCTCCCAGGACGCGCGGTTCGTGAACAGGCGGGTTGTAGACTCAAGGACCGTCTCAACGATGCGTAGCCCATTGAGTCTCAGGGTATATCCGGTTTCCGTGAGGTCTACCAGCGCATCCATGAAGTCGGGGACCTTTGCCTCAGTCGCCCCATAACTGAAGAAGACCTCCACGGGGATGCCAAGCTGCTCAAAGAATGAACGCGTGATATTGGGGAACTCGGTTGTTATCCGGCTGCCAGGGGCGATATCACGAGCACAGCGCACCGTGGACTCATCAGAAACGGCAAGCACCATTTTGACGATACCGGTGCCGGTCTTCGCATAGGGCAGTTCCGCGATGTCTATGACATCAGCTCCGCTTTCGGTCACCCAGTCGTGCCCCGATATGCCAAGGTCGAAGTCCCCCGATGCGACAAAGACAGGGATCTCCTGTGGTCGGAGGATTTTCACCCTGGATATCCGTGGGTCGTCGATGGTGGGGTTGTAGCCTCGATTCGGTTTACGAAGCGTCAGGTCAGCGTCCTCGAAGAGCTTGTAGGTCTGTTCCTCAAGGCTACCTTTGGGCAAGGCGAGTGAAAGCATGGGCCGTCCTTCCGGTAATGTAGTAGCGTTATGCTCCTAGAAACACTTTAGCACTATAGTGTACAGCAGTATGCGGCTCTTGCCAAAGCTCTTGCCAAAACCCCGCGGCGCTTCCGTCGCAACCGCCTCCATCACACCCATCATCACACCCATCATCACACCCACCATCACACCCACCATCACACCCGCCACTCCAAAAGCTTCCCCAGGAACCTCTGCAGCTCAGGCGTCGATGGGGCCTCAAACAACTCTGAGCTCGGGCCATACTCCAGGAGCATCCCCCCGCAAAGGAAGGCTATCTTATCGCAGGCATGCCGGGCGAAACCCATCTCGTGGGTGACGATGATGAAGCGGATGCCGGTCTTCCCCAGGTCATTGATGACATCAAGTACCTCGTTGGTGTACTCAGGGTCAAGTGCGCTGGTAGGCTCGTCGAGCAGGACCAGTTTTGGCGAGGCTGCGATGGCCCGTGCGATTGCGGCACGTTGCTGTTGGCCTCCAGACAGCTGGGCAGGCATCTTGTCGCCTTCCTGGCCCAACCCAAAGCGCTCCAGCAGTTGCCGCGCACGCTCCAGGGACTCCTCCTCGCTTACGCCATGCACCACCTGCAGGGGAAGGGCGATGTTCTTCAGGGCGCTGAGATGATGGAAAAGCCCCCCCTGCTGGAAGACATAGCCAAGCTGCGCCCGGTATCCGGGGAGGCTGTTCTCCAAGAAATCGACTTCCTCCCCATCGAGATACAGGCGGCCAGCGCTTGGCGTCAAAAGGCCGCCGATGATACGCAGAAGCGTTGTCTTCCCACCACCAGAAGGCCCGATGATGGCAAGCTTGTCTATATGGTCAGAGAAGCTCACCTGGCTCAATACGGTGGCGTCACCAAAATCCATGCAAATATCCTCAAGCCTTACGTGCATAGTTGAACCTTTTCTCAAACAGGCGGCTGACAAAGGTGATAGGCAGCGTAAGGCACAGGTAGAGCGCACCCAGGAGTATATAGCTCTCGAATAATTGGAAGGTTGTGGCGCTTATCTCGCGCATGGTCTGTGTCATCTCTATGACCGCGATGATGGAAAGCAGCGACGAGTCCTTGATTACATTGGCGAACTGCCCCGTCAGGGCAGGAAGGGTCCGTGCGATCATCTGTGGAAGTATCACGTGGCGCAGAGTCTGTCTTCTCGTGAATCCCACCGAACGCGCAGCTTCCAACTGCGTCTCGTCGAGCGAAAGGAAGCTGCCACGGATGATCTCTGCGATATAGGCGCCCTCAAAGATGGAGAGGATGAGCACGCCTGCGATGAAACGGTTCTTGATTCCCCAGGCGGTACCGATGATGTAGAAGAAAAGGTATATCTGTACGATAAGGGGCGTGCCTCTGATCACCTTGACATATGCGTCACACAGGTAGCGCAACGGCAGGATGCGTGACCGGTGCCCTCCGGCGACCAGGCCTCCCAGCACCAGGCTTATGATCAAGCTGACAACAGAAAGCTGAACCGTGAGGATGAATCCATCGCGTATCCGTATCCCATAGAAGCCAACAAACCCAAAGCTGAAACTCACGTCAAGCGCTGAGATCGATACCCAGAACACCACAATGACCAGCAGGCAGACCAAGAGGTAGTTGACTGCCCCCTTGAGAGGAGGGGTTGGCCTGTCCTTGGTCGCAAGGAAAAGGTTGAGTATGTGCTTGAAAGGGCTCACCCTGTTGCAGACGCGGGCGCTCAGCTGAAATCAAAGAACCATCTGAACCCCAGCTCATCAAAGGTAGCCTTCTCTGAGGGGAGGTGTTTTTGTGTCAGTCTGTCAAAGGTGCCGTCGGTCTTGCTGGTTGCAATGAACTCATTCAGCTCGGCAAGAAGCTCACTGTTGCCTTTCTGGACGGCTATACCCCAATGCTCCGGGTCCTGGAACGGAATGAACACCGCTGTTGTTGTATCTGGATTGTTCTGCTGGTTGCGGTAGATGGTCAACTGGTCATAGATGAACGCGTCGACCTTGCCCTGAGTCACCTCGGTGACACAGGCGCTCTCATCAGCCAGGCGGATGATGGTGGTGAGGGGAAGGTTGTTAGTCGCATAGATATCTCCGGTCGATCCCGTCTTGACCGCGATGCTCTTTCCCGTCTGATTGAGGTCGTCTATCGAGCTGATCCCCGAGCCGCTGTTGGTGAGCAGCGCCAGTTGTGCAACGGCATAAGGATCGCTGAAATCCACCTGTTGGGCGCGAGCATCGGTTATGGTCATCGAGCTGATGACACAGTCTGCCAACCCGGTCTGCAGTGAGGGTATCAGGCCGTCCCACGCGGTGTTCTCGATGACTATGTCGTAGTTGTAGGCCTTGGCGAACTCGGTGATGAAATCGACGCTCAATCCGCTGGGATTGCCCGTTGCATCCTTGGTCTCAAAGGGCGGATAGGCAAGCTCCATGGCAACGGTCAGGGTCCTTTTCTCAGCATTTGACTGTCCATCACCTTTAGCCCCGTTGCCTGCTGGAGCCGAACAGGCTGAAAGTAGGCCTGTCCCAGAGATAACAAATGACACAAGCAGCAATCCAAAAAACACTCTCTTCAGCCGTTGCATATCCAAGCCCCTCCCTGTTCCTTGTAGCGTATCTTGACGTGTTCACAACGCTACGGTTTCCCTAAGACTGAATTATAACTTTTTGGGAAGCGACATTTAGGTTATCTGAATCGTATTGATTAAAAAGGCAGACGGGAAAATGCCTACAAAGAGAGGTAGGGAGGACCATGATGTTTCAAAAGGGTAAGGGAAAGAGGATAAAAGGGCTGCTGGCTACACTGATGGCCCTACTGTTGGTGGCTTCCATAAGTGCGTGCAGCTCCAACACAAAGCGGGAGGCACATGATTCGGCGCCGATGCAGTCAGCATCTTCGGGAAGCTCAGCAAGCCCCTATGAGCCGAAGTACTCAACAGATGGTGGGTATGGGTACGAGGTAATGGTAATGGAAGACGCCGCCACCCCAATGGCAACTTCAAGCTCCAGCTCTTCCAGCTCCAACAAGAAAAAAAAGGAAACCGTCACATATGTAGAGGTCGACACTGAGGATGTCACCAATCAGATGGATTTACCAGACAATGTGATGACGGGGCGAAAAATCACCTTCTGGGCTGACTATAGCATGAACACCAAGAACTTCGATGCCGACTACAAGGCGATCAATAACATGATACGGCAGTCCGGAGGGTATGTTTCCACGGAAAGGACCATAGACAACTCCACAAAATACGACCGACCTCAGCCACGTTCCAGTTGCATAACGGCAAAGATACCCGCGCTTGGCTATGACTCGTTCCTTGACGGTCTTTCCGGCATTGGCGAGATGACAAGCAAGAACAAGTGGTCTCAGGATCTGACGTCAGAGTATTTCGACACCGAGGCACGCATAGCGATGCTCGAGATGCGCAGGGATCGCCTTCTCAACTACCTTCTCCTGGCGGAGAAAGCCGAGGATATCATCGCCTTTGAACGTGATCTTTCCAACGTATTGAATGAGCTCGATGGCTACCAGAGCAACAAGCGCCACCTTGACCAGATCGTCGACTATGCCACCGTGGAGATAACCCTCGTCGAGCTGATAACGCCAGAGACCATCGGCAAAGACGGCGAGCCCTTAGGCGATCGCGCGTCAGAGGCCTTCCTTCTCTCAGCAGAGAACGTGAAGAGCTTCCTGGAAGACGTAGTTGTGTCCCTCGCTGGTGCGGCGCCGGTTATTGGGCTTCTGGTAGCAATCGCGCTTATCCTCTGGATCATCTTCATTGTGATAAGGAAGAGTCGCGGCAGGTTCAAGAACACCCGTATAGGCAAGGCACGGCAAAAACGCAGGGACAAGAGAGCTCAGGAAAAGATCGAGAAATCCCTTCATCTGCAGGAACTACGGCAACAGGTTCAGGCAAAGCGGTTCAGCAAGAAACAGGCGCAGTACCCACCACCTGCTCCGCCATCTGAGACAGAGCAGCAGGATTCATAGGTCCTCGGGCTCTTGCTCAAGTGTGATGTCGAACCCCTTTTGGACCCTGGCGATGATCTCGGATTTGAACCGTTCCAGATCCTCAGCAGACTCAGCGTTCAGATTAGTCACAACCAGTGCGTTCTTGGGATAGAGTTGCAGACCGTGGGCAGAATATGACCCTAACCCAACCTGCTCTATCAACCAGCCGGCAGCCAGTTTCATCTGGCTGCCTGGCATTTCCCAATGTGGGGCGTTGGGATATCGCTCAAGCAGTCCAGCAGCCAGGTCACTGTCCACAACGGGGTTCTTGAAGAAGGATCCAGCGCTGGCGATCTTTTGTGGGTCAGGAAGCTTGTCAGAGCGGATAGCCAAGACAGCCGCACGGATGCTGGCTGGTGTGTAGTCAGTGACAGCGTTGTCGTTCAGGAACTGCTCTAAAGAGGGATAGAAGGGCGGTTCCAGCGCCCCCTTGCTCAGGCGCAGGGTTATCGTCGTGATGATGTGGTGTCGAGTCCGGGGATCCTTGAAAACGCTGTTCCGATAGGAAAAACCGCAGTCATCGGGAGCCAGGATAGTAAAGGAGCCGCTATCAGTATCATAGGCTTCCAGCTCGACCAGGGCAGAGGAGATCTCCTGCCCGTAGGCGCCGACATTTTGGACCAGGGTCGATCCGGCGTAACCCGGAATCCCACTCATCGCCTCAACACCACTGAGGTCAACGTCCACCAGCCGCTCAACAACCGCATCCCAGATCTCACCAGCCCCTATCCGGTAAGTGACGCTGATCTCATCCTCATGCAGCTTCTCAAAGCCTTTGATGCGGTTCAGGATGATAAGCCCAGCATAGTCGCCTCGCGCCACTACATTGGAGCCGCTACCCAGCACAAACCAGGGGATCCTCCGCTCCCGCGCAAACGCCACTGCTGCCACCAAGCCGTCCTTCTCGGCAACTTCAACCACATACCTGGCAAGGCCTCCCAACCGTATGGTAGTCAGCGTAGATAGCGGCACATGTTCCTGATATTCCATTCCAACCTGTCTTTCTTCGCTTCAGAAGACAGATAGTAGCACACCTGTCTGCAAAGTAAGGTAGTGACAGTAAGCAAAGCGGAAGAGTATATTGAACAAGGCCACAAAAAGCCGGAGGGTTTAGCAATAGGCTGACCAAGAAGCTACGGAGGGAGTGAGACTATGGCGCTGTTCAATTGGAAGCTGCACGGCGACGGCAAGACCATCAAGGCAGGTGAGGTGATCGCACCAGATGAACGTCTGTCCTGGGTGCGGACAACCGGTATTGGGCTCCAGCATATAGTGGCGATGTTCGGTGCGACCTTCCTGGTGCCGCTCTTGACCGGCTTCCCCCCGGCGACCACGCTGTTCTTCTCCGCTATCTCAACCATGGTCTTCTTACTCATCACCCGCAACAGGGTTCCCAGTTACCTTGGCTCCTCCTTTGCCTTCCTCGCGCCCATCTGGGCGGCGACTTCTGGCGGGAACTTTGCGATAGCGACCTTTGGCATCATGAGCACTGGCATACTGCTTGCTCTGGTAGGCCTGTTGATCATGAAGGTCGGTTATAGCTGGGTTGACAAACTGATGCCGCCGGTGGTCACCGGCGTTATCGTTGCGCTGATCGGCTTCAACCTGGCGCCGGTAGCCGCGGGGAACTTCCTGGCTTTCCCGGTAACCGCCGTGGTGACCTTTGGCTCCATCGTTTTGATCCAGGCGCTCTCCAAGGGTATGCTTGGCAGGCTGTCTATCCTCTGCGGCGTACTGATTGGTTATGCCTGCGCTGTCATCCGCGGGGAGGTTGATTTTGCTGCCATTAGCCAAGCAGACTGGGTCGGCCTTCCGCAGTTCATGCTTCCACAGGTCGACTTCAGCATCCTGCCGATGTTCCTACCTGTGGTCCTGGTGCTGATTGCCGAGAATATCGGCCACGTAAAGTCTGTGGCTGCCATGACCGGCGAGAACCTCGACAAGTACATCGGCCGAGCGCTGTTCTCCGACGGCCTGGGCACTACCCTGGCTGGTCTGGGTGGCGGTTCTGGTACCACAACCTATGCCGAGAATATCGGCGTCATGGCGGCTACGAGGGTCTACTCAACTGCTGCCTACTGGATTGCTGGTATTGGCGCCTTGATACTTTCGCTCTGTCCAAAGTTCGGTGCGGCGATAAACACCATCCCTCCTGGTGTCCTTGGTGGCGTGTGCATACTGCTCTACGGTATGATCGGTATGTTGGGTGTACGTATCTGGGTGCAGAACAAGGTCGACTTCTCCAAGCCGATCAACATCATCACCGGTGCGGTGCCACTGGTTCTGGGCATCGCTGACTTCACCACTACATTTGGCGACATAACCCTTGGCGGTATCGCCTGGGGAGCCGTTGCCGCTCTGGTTCTCTATCATTTGATCAATGCCCTGCAGAAAGCAAGGCGCATCGATGTCGATGACGGGAGAGGCTAGCCCGCCAGTTGATCATTGGTAGCCGATTGCCAGCGCCACCAACAGAATAATCGCCGTCAGGATAAGCAGCCCCACAAAGAAGGGCCAGGATCGCTTGATCCACTGCCCGTAGCTCAGGCCGCCCAGCGAGAGCGCGATGAGCAGGGCAGGATTGGTGGGGTATAACACGTTGGTGAAACCATCCCCAAAGATGTATGAGAGGACTAACAGCTGGCGCGGGATGTCGATGAGGTCGACAAGCGGGGCGAGCAGGGGTATCAACAGGAACGCCTTGGCGGATCCCGACGGAATGGCGAATTCCAGCAGCATGACCAGCAGGTAGATGCCAAGGATGGTCAACCAACCTGGCTTGTCGCCCAGGAAGTTATAGGTGTAATAGATGATGGTGTCAAGCACCCTGCCTTCGGTCAGCATATAGCTGATGGAGGAGGCCATCAGCACCAGCAATGCGCCTGGTGCGATGGTCTTCATGCCGTTGAGGAACCAGAGTACAAGCTGTTTTCCGCCGCAGCCGCAGAGCAGAGGGGCGATTATCCCACAGAGCAGGAAGGTGAGGGCGCAGACGGGGAAGACCAGGTCAGCAAGCCCTGACAGGGGAATCACACTGCAGGCGATTATCGCGGCAATGCCTATGACAAAGACAATGACAAAGGCCTTCAGCGCCTTGGGCATACGGGGGTTGGTTGCGGGGTTATCAGCTGCTGGGAAGGTGGTTGCGGGGGCGTCGGTTTGTGAGGGATTGGCGGCAGGTTCTGTTGCCGCACTTCTCGTGCTGGCTTTGATACCAAAGCCGCTCGCTTTGCCAGCCCGTTCGCAGCGACGGGCATTTAGCAGCAGGAAGCCCATCAGCAGGGCATAGACCAGCACAAAGCACACAATGCGGAGCCAGGCTCCAGAGAAGATGGGCAGGCCGGCGATGGTCTGGGCGATGCCGGTGGTGAAGGGGTTCATGACGCCTACCGCAAAACCGCAGCCCACGGCCAGAATGCTCATACCCAGCCCCTGGAAGCGGTCCCATCCCAGGCGTAGGGCCAAGGCGACAACAATGGCAGCCAGGGGGATGACCTCTTCAAAGGAGCCGATCAGCGTCCCCAGCAACATGAAGACCAGGGGTAGGATGAAGAGCAGCAGGCGGTTGTTGCGCTCGAACCTCTTTGCGATGCTGGTGATCAAGAAGCTGAGCACACCACAGGACTCCAGGGCGTAGAAGGCCCCGCCTATGACAAACAGGAAGACCAAAAGGAAGATCAGCATGACATTGTTCGGCCCGCCAAGGATAAGCAGGGGCGAGAGCAGCCACTTCCAGAATGGCAGGTCACCGGTTGTGCCCTGGAAGGAGCCGGGTACTATAACCTCGACCCCATCAACAAGCGTCCTGCTGAATTCGCCTGCAGGCAAAACCCGCGTCACGATGAAGGCCGCAACCATCAAGGCGACAAGCACCACAAAGGCAGTGACATAGGTGCGGATGGAGATGGCAGTGATACCGCCGACCCCGCTCTCCCCGCCGTCGCCGGAGCCGCCGCCTTTCTCCCTTACGCCATCATCCATGGAAAGCCCCCGAGTCCCGTGTTATAGCTACATCAGGGTCAGCTCTTTTTGCTGGCCCGGGCCTTTTTGGTCAGTTCAGCGACACGTTTGAGGATATCGCTGGAGCTTGCGCCCTCATCAAGGTCAAGAATGGCCTTTGCGACATGCTTGACATCGACTTTCTCGCCAGACCTGTGGATGGTCTTGATGACGTCCACTGCGTTATAGGCAGCTGTGTAGACGTCTTTGTCCACCTGTAGGCCGGCGTCCTTGATGACCTCGCAGACCTGGGCAAGTTCCCATGCCTGTATCTGGTCCATCTCGTTTATCTTAGCGATGCTCTGAACTGCCTGCAGCATCTCGGCTGAAGGCACCACGGCATCTGCTGCCTCTATGGCATCCGCTACCTCAACAACTTCCTCGGGCACTTCGACTTCCTTGGGTTTCTCGCTCTCCTTGGGCTTATCAGCCTTCCTTGCCCCTGAGCCCTCACGGAAAGGTGGTTGCCAGTCGCTGCCCTTGGGAGCTTCCTCAAGCGGGGCAGTGACAGGCTCAACAGTCTCAGGGATTATCTCCACAATCAACTCGGCGCTGTCCTCGATTGGCTCATCCTCAGGTGTGACAGCCGGGACAGTGAGATTCGCTGCCGTTCCAGCATCCAGGGAAGCGGCATCAACTGCAGTTGGTTCATCGCTGGCTGCCAAGGCTCCAACTCGCGGTGTCCTGGCCGGCTTGTTCAAGGCTTTGTCAGCCGCAACTCCGGTAACCGCCGCCCCGGCAAGGTTCTCCGGCGTGTTGGTGACAGAGCGGATAAGATCGTTAAGCGTGGAGCTGAAGGGCTGTCCGTTCAGCGCCGCACTCTTCACATCAAGCTTGGCCAAGGTCTCAGGGAGTCCCCCCAAAAGCCGCGACAGCAGATCGCCCTCAGTAATACCGTTGCCGGCGCCCATGTCGATGATGGTGGCGTTGGTGCCCACCTCAGCAACAGCGGTCGCGATGGCGGTCGATACCTTTATCCTGGTCTGACTCTCTATCTCAGCAAGCGTGACCTGCAGGTTGACACCCTCCTGGGCGGCCAGAGCCTCGGCCTTGGCCCGCTCGGCCTCGGCCTCAGCAAGGCCCTTCTGACGGATGGCCTCTGCCTCTGCCCGGCCTTCCGCCTCGATACCCTCGGCGTTTGCCGAACGGGTCTTGCGGATCTTCTCGGCCTCAGCGTCTGCTGCGGCCCTGACTGCGTCGGCCTCGCCCTTGGCCCGTTCGATCCTTGCCTCGGCATCGCCATGGGCCCTTCTCTTGGCTGCCTCAGCTTCACCGGCGGCGCGTTTCTCGGCAATGGCCGCTTGGGCGTCCGCGTCGATCTCGGATTTCGCCTTTGCGGCCTCGGCGTTGATGACCGCCTTCTGCTTCTCGGTCTCGGCAAGCGTGGTCTCCACGTCGCGGCGGGCCTCGGCAGCGCGCCTGTTCTGCTTCTCCCGCTCAACCGCGACCTCGCCCTCCTTGCTCGCCAGGTCCTTCAGCTTGTCCTGCTCCTCAAGTTGGCCGGCAAACTCGGCAACCTTGTCGGCCTTGTCGGTCTCCTCCCTGAAGCCAGCCTGCTTCAGCTTGAGGTCACGGTTCTTCTCCGCAACGGTCATGTCCTTTGCGATACGCGCAGACTCTGAGACCTGGCTGGTTGTCGCAGCGGTCTCGTCAATCGACTTCTGCTCCTCTGCCCGCAGGTTCTCAGCGATACGCCGCTTCTCCTCGCGGTCCTTCGCGGCAAGGTTGTTATAGTGGTCGTTGTTGTCCTTCACCTCGGTGATGTTCAACGAGATCAGCTTGAAGCCCAGCTCAGCCATGCGCTCCTTGACGTTCTCCTCAATGTCGCTCTTGAATTTCTCGCGTCCCTCGATGACCTCCTCAGGCGTCAGGGTCGCAACAACCGCGCGGATCTCACCTTCCAGGGTCTGCTGCAGGGATTCCTTGATGTCCATTTCGCTCTTGCCAATGAAGCCCATGACGGCCTTGGCCAGCGCTCCTTCGGTCTCGGTGTCAGGCTTGAGCTGTGCCGTCCATTTCACCACAACGGGGACCACGGTCTTGGTTTGGGTCTCCCTGTCGTCAGAGATAACCGTCAGCACTGCCAGCGAGAAGAACTCATGCCGTTTGAAGGGCGAGATGAACGCCCCTCCTGACACCAGCACGGAGGGCCCCTGTGCGCCGACCTTCTTTCTTCGCTTGTTGCCGCCCGAGATGACCAGCGCCTGGTTGGACTTCGCTATCTTATAGCGCAGCTTGAAGACGATAATCACCACAATCAGCACAACAATAGCTACCACTATCCAGATAATCGTCGATAACACACCCAGTACTGACTCCATGGTCCTCTCCCTCTTTGCATGGTGATAAGCGGAATACGGCTTGCACAGGAACTCATAACACCAAGCCTACTTGTAGAGTATCGTCTGCACGTACGTAATGCAAGGACATGCATCAAGCAGACAGGAAAAGGTTACGAGCAGGATGAGTCTCACCCCAACGCGAGCCCAAAAACCGCGCGGCTTCACCCCGCCCAGCGCACGCTTCCCATGCGCGTCCAGCGGCATGACAAAGGGGACGGTTCAGGACAGAAGGGGACGGTTCTATTTTGTCCTTGAAAAGGACAAAATAGAAACGTCCCCTTCTGTCCTGAAACGGCCCCTTCTGTCCTTC